>Ga0180434_10005352_pt1 | contig 15157 bp, 11 predicted proteins | sample SS_ome_7_FD_132453 | JGI IMG/M metagenome (GOLD analysis project Ga0180434, IMG submission 132453) | Hypersaline lake sediment archaeal communities from the Salton Sea, California, USA - SS_1_D_2 metaG | ecosystem: Environmental > Aquatic > Non-marine Saline and Alkaline > Hypersaline >...
GCCACTTCCCTCACATATCCGCCGGGATAGGAAGAGACAAAAGTCAGAACCGCTTCGAATTCAGTGTTTTGAGGGAAATTTTTAGTATAGGGCAGAAACACACTTGACCTGGATTGGTCCAGTTTGTAATCCCCCTGACCGGAGCGCCTCATTCGATTTATCACACCGTGGGCGTCTCTTAAAAGAAAAGAAGTGGCGTTGATGAGAACCTTTTGATTCTGCTCCGCTTTGACTTCAAATCCCCAAAGGATGGAATCAGCAAACGCCTCTTCAACTGCCTTTTTCTCATAGGAATCATCGCTCAAAGCTCGATATCTGTAATTAGGTTCTAAAAGAAAAATTTTAGGGCCCATCCTCACAAATTTGACCACTTTGGTTCCTCCCAGCTGATTGCGGTCAAGACCTATGTCATTGGAGCCTAACCCTGAACGAAGAGAATGAACATACAAGAATTCAGTCTCAATTTTGTCTATCTCAATCCAGACTTCTCCTTTTTGTTCATCCCAGTAGAAATTAAAATATCCAGGGTATTTTTTCATTCCTATTGCTTTTTCTTCAACCGTAGGAAACTGCGAAAAAGCACTGATGACAACAAACAATAAAACCAGGCTAAACGCCAAACATTTTTTCATGTGAAACTCTCTCCCTTCATAAAAAATCATTCCTTTTATTATAATACCCGGATAAGTTAAGGGAATTCAAATAAAGATTTTATTAGATAAATGCAGCAATGAAGCAATCTCAGACTGTGAATAATCCAGGTTTACTTTAATCATCTTATACCATTCAATAACAGACAGAAAAAATTTATAAATCCGCCTTGACTTCAAATTTAAATTTTTGTAACATGCCTGCTATCATGATTGAAGAAACCAAGAAAGAACAATCTACTTTCAATTTTGGTTATTCTTCTTCAGCTCTCTATTCCTGTTACGGACGCTCCTGAGCGTCCACCAAAGAATCATTCCCTATTTATTCTCCCTAAAAAATCTCTAATATCTTTACATCAAAATGAGGAAAAAAATGGAAAATATCAAGCTGGCATCAATAAAAAATAAATCAAAAACTTTTATCAATGTGGGAAAGGTTACTGTTGGAAAAGATCTGGTCATTATTGCCGGGCCCTGCAGTGTTGAAAACGAAAAACAAACTTTAACCATTGCCCATGCTGTGAAAAAAGCTGGAGCCAATATGCTCCGAGGGGGAGCTTTCAAGCCGAGAACATCTCCTTATAAATTTCAGGGTCTCGGACTCAAAGGACTTAAAATACTAAAGAAGGCGAAAAAAGAAACCGGGCTGCCTGTGGTTTCCGAAGTCATGGATTCGAGGGACGTAGCCTGGATGTGTGATTATGTGGACATCCTCCAAATAGGAGCCCGGAATATCCAAAATTTCTCGCTTCTAAAAGAAGCAGGAAAAAGTCAACATCCGGTTCTGCTGAAAAGAGGTATGTACTCTACCTTTGCTGAATGGCTTAACTGTGCCGAATATATCCTCAATGAAGGAAATCCCAACGTCATTCTTTGTGAAAGAGGAATAAGGACTTTTGAGACCTACTGCCGCAACACCCTGGATTTGAGTGCAGTCCCAGCCATCAAAGAGCTCTCTCATCTTCCCATAATCGTGGATCCGGCTCACGCCACTGGTAAAGTGAGTTTGATTCCCTCTATGAGCTTGGCAGCGGTGATCTCAGGAGCTGATGGACTGATCTTAGAAGTCCATAATCAGCCGGAAAAAGCGCTGAGTGACAAACAGCAAGCTCTGACTCCCTTGGTTTTCTCTGAAATAGTGAACAACGTGCTTTCGCTCAAAAAGTTTATGGAGAGAATAAATTGAATAAATCTGACAGGATTTCTTTTTCAGATAACTTCTCAATTCATCAAATTCTTTATAGGGAAAAACTGCCTCTTCTCGCCAAGAATCAAGATCATGTGTTTATTACTGACCGAAATGTTTTCTCTCTGGTCAAAGGATTGATTCCTCAAAAAAGGACTATCATTTTAGAGCCAGGAGAAAATCAAAAAACATTAACTAGTGTAAAAAGGATGTATCATAAATTTCTCCAGTTGGGTGTGGACCGTTCTTGGACAGCCGTAGGATTGGGAGGCGGTGTGGTTGGAGACCTCACTGGATATGTGGCTTCCACTTACATGAGAGGAATCAATTTCATCCTTGTTCCTACCACTCTTCTTGCCCAAACAGATGCATCTATCGGAGGGAAAAATGGAGTTAATTTTAACAGATATAAAAACACAGTAGGCACCTTTGCCCTACCCAGTTCTGTCCTTATAGATTTTAATTTTCTTTACTCACTCCCTCAAGAGGAAATCTTGTGTGGTGCCGCAGAAATCATCAAACACGCTCTTATTGGGAGCCCATCTCTTTTTGAAAGCCTGGAAAAAAATCTGGATAAAATTTTGACTCTTGACAAAAAGGCACTAAATAAAACTGTCTCCGAGTCTATCCGGATCAAATCAAGCATTGTTCAAACAGACGCTATAGAAAAAGGCGAAAGACGAAAGCTCAACTTTGGTCATACCCTGGGTCATGCGCTGGAGATGACCGAAGGCCTCTCTCACGGAAGGGCTGTAGGGGCTGGTATGGCCTTTGCTGCAGAGATTTCAGCAAAGATGGGAATGCTTGACGAAAGAGAATCTTTCCGGATAGGGGAATTGCTCAAAAAAACAAACCTAACTCCTCCATTTTCAGCATCCTGCAGTTCTCTTTTTAAATCCATTAAGAAGGATAAAAAAAAGGAGAGAGAAAACCTTTATTTTGTTTTTCTTAAATCCATTGGCGAAGCATATGTGAGAAAGATTTCATTCACCCGATTAAAGGAATATATCTATGATCTGTGTCAGTCTTAAGGAAAAAAACACTGGTTTGTGCTTAAAGGCGCTTTCAAAACTCTCTTTTGCTGAGATCCGGCTAGACCAAATATCTTTATCCCAAAAAGATGTCAAAAAAATCTTTTCTTCACATCCCAAGCTTATAGCTACCTGCAGGCCCGGAAATTATTCTGAATCAAAAAGAAAAGATTTGCTCATTGAAGCTGTCCAAGCAGGGGCTGCCTTTGTAGACATGGAAATAGGAACCAGAGAAAATGTTTTAAGAGAGGTGATGCAGAAAGCACTCAAGCACGACTGCAAGGTGATCCTTTCTTTTCATGATTTTTGCGGAACACCTTCTTTAAAAAGACTCCAGCAGTTGATAAATATCGGCTTTTCCAGAGGAGCTGACATCGTCAAGATCGCTTGTCATATCCAGACAAAACAAGAAAACTCACGGCTCCTGGGTCTTCTGCAGGACAAACGCCCGGTTGTCGTGATCGGCCTGGGAAAAAAGGGAAGAATCACCCGCATTTCCTCTGTATTCTGCGGAAGCCCCTTCACTTACGCTTCTTTGGCAAAAGGAAAAGAAACCGCGGAAGGACAGCTCGACAAAAAAACTCTACAAAGCATGTTCATGAGGATTCATCATGAGTGAATACAAGCTTTATGCGGTCACAGGTAATCCGATTTTGTTCAGCCGCAGCCCTCAAATCTACAACTCACTGTTCCGTCATTTCAATATAAGGGCTCACTACACCAGGATTCTGTCCTCAAGTGCCTATGAATCCTTAAGAATAGGAAAGGAGATGAAGCTCCATGGATTAAACCTGACTTCTCCTTTCAAAGAACAAGCGGTTCCCTTTATTCATCAAGTCTCTTCTGAGGCAAAAAAAATAAAGGCTGTTAATTTGGTCCTTTTCCATGACAGCTACTTATCAGGATTTAACACAGATCCCTATGGAGTTATCAAAGCACTGAAAACAAATCAAGTGTCTGTTCAAGGGAAAAAATGTTTGGTTTTAGGTGCCGGGGGTGCTGGCAGAGCCGCCGTATTTGGACTTTTAAAGTCAAAGGCAGCTCAAGTCATTCTTGTGAACCGGACACAACTGAGAGCCAAAAAAACAGCTCATGAATTAGGATGTGAATACGCTCCTATTGAACAATTAGCAAAAATTCTCATTGACTGCAATATATTTATTTCATGCATTCCCCGGTTTCCCTGCTGTCTTAATTCTTATAAATGGCCCCCAAATATAAGCATCCTCAACGCAGACTACAGAAATTCCTCTTTAAGTTTTTCAACAAAACAAAATTCAATCAATTGCATCAGCGGATTGGATTGGCTCCTATTCCAGGCCTTTTTATCATTCCATTTGTTTACAGGAAAAAATGTCCCCATCGAAATAAAAAAATCAATTAAAGAGAAACTTATGAACAATAGAAATGCCCTTAAATCCAATCTAGCTTTGATTGGTTTTATGGGGACCGGAAAAACAAGTGTGGGCCAAGTGCTTGCTGAAAAAGGCCATTTTAATTTTTTAGACACTGATCAAGTTATTGAAGAGTCCGAAGGATTTAGTATCAATGATATCTTCAAAAAAAAGGGAGAAAAAAAATTCCGGGAAATAGAAAAATCTTTGATGAGCCCATTCTTACAGCATTCCAAAAACACAGTTTTTTCATTAGGGGGAGGCACAGTTTTAGACTCCCATACTGTTCAAAAATTGAGGAAAACATGTCGTGTTATTTGGTTGTGGAATCCCTTGGATAAAATCCTGCAACGAACCAATTTTCAAAAAAGGCCTTTATTATCTGGATTCTCAAGGAACCATATGGAACAACTTTATTTGTCAAGGATACCTTATTATGCTGAGGCTTCTGACTTAGTGGTTCCCTCTCCAACTGGAAAGATCAAACAAACAGCACAAAGGATTAAAAATGAAATCGATCAAGCCATCTCTCATTAAGGGGACAATAAAGGCTCCTCCATCAAAAAGCATGACCATTCGGGCTGCCGCCGGAGCTCTTTTATCTTCAGGAAAAACTCGCATACTTTCCCCCTCAAAATGCCAGGATGCCCGAACCGCATTCTGGATCATCCAAGACTTGGGATCTGTGATTTATCCTGATTCTCAGAGGATTCAGGTCAAAGGAGGACTTAAACTAAAAAAGAACTCCCTTCACTGCGGTGAATCAGGCCTGTGTATGCGCCTATTCACTCCCATCGCTTCCCTATTTAAAAGAGAATTGACTCTGAAAGGAGAAGGATCTCTGCTAAATAGACCCATGGATATGATGAAATCCCCTTTGAAATCCCTGGGCGTTCGATGCCAAACTCAAAATGGACTTCCGCCTATAAAAGTAAAGGGGCCGATTGGCTCTGGGCGGGTGAACATGAATAGCTCTGTGACCTCTCAGTTTCTTTCCGGACTCCTGATGACTCTTCCCCTATGTACAGGGGATTCTGAAATAAGGGTTCATAATTTAAAAAGCAAACCCTATATCCTTATGACCCTGGAATTACTCAAGGACTTTGGTATTCAAGTGAATACAGACTGTCACCTCAGTACATTCCATATACCCGGAAATCAAAAATACAGCAAAAAAGAATATGCTGTGGAAGGGGATTGGTCCGGAGCCTCCTTTCTTCTTACAGCCGGAGCTGTGTCTGGAAAAGTGACTGTAACCGGATTGAACATGAAATCTCGCCAAGCAGACAGACAGATCATTAAAGCACTCCATAAAGCCGGGGCCCGCATTCAAACTACGGAAAACAAAGTATCTGTTTCCAGAAACAAGTTGACATCCTTTACATTCAATGCCACTCATTGTCCTGACTTGATACCTGCCTTGACTGTTCTTGCCTGTTTCGCCTCAGGAACCAGCAGGATAATAGGAGCTGACCGGCTAAAGGACAAAGAAAGCAATCGCGCGTTTTCCCTCACTTCTGAATTTGGGAAAATGGGAGCTAAAATTTGTTTTGAAAAAAACAAATTATTGATTTCAGGAGGAGGTTTAAAAGGAGGGACTGTTTTTTCTCATCATGACCACAGAATCGCTATGGCTGAAGCTGTAGCCGGCTTAAGAGCCAAAAGAGGTGCGAATATCCATAAATGGGAATGTGTATCCAAATCCTATCCTGATTTTTTTAAAGACTTAACATCCATCGGAGGAAACATAAAATGAATTCTTTTGGAAAATGCTTTCAGATTAAACTATTCGGAGAATCTCACGGAAAAGAAGTGGGAGTCGTGATGGACGGAGTTCCAGCCGGTCTTCCTCTCAACTCTCAAGACTTCATCAAAGACTTAGAAAAAAGAAAGCCTGGATCTGCAGGGACCACCCAACGCCAGGAATCAGATAAGCCCTTTTTTAGAAGCGGCATTTTAGATGACAAGGCTACGGGAGCTCCTCTTTCCATCTCTTTTCTAAACCAAAAAGCCCATGCCAAAGATTATGAATTCACAAAGGAAATTCCTAGACCCGGACACGCGGATTGGGCGGCTTCTCAAAAATACGGGGGATTCAATGACTCAAGAGGAGGAGGATCCTTCTCTGGCCGACTGACTGTAGGCTTGGTGGCCGCTGGGGTTATTGCTAAAAAAATGATCCAGCCTGTTCAGGTCAAAGCTAAACTCATAGAAGTGGGGGGATCCCAAAATATTTTGAAAATCATAAAAAAAGCATCTCTAGAAAATGATTCTGTTGGGGGATTGATTGAATGCCGTGTCAACCGTCTTTCCTCCGGGTTAGGAGAACCTTTTTTCGATTCTGTTGAGTCTTTGATAAGCCATATTGTTTTTTCGGTTCCCGGAATAAAAGGCTTAGAATTTGGTTCAGGATTCGCGTGCAGCAAGATGAAGGGAAGCGAATGTAACGACAGATTCATAAACAAGCAGGGAACAACCTCTACCAATCATTCCGGGGGAATAAACGGCGGGATAACCAATGGAAATGAAATGGTCTTTCGGGTAGCGGTCAGGCCAACTCCGAGTATTCCCAAACCCCAAAAAACAGTGAATATAAGGACAGGAAATCTGGAAACTTTGACCATCAAGGGACGACATGACACCTGTATCGCTTTAAGGATGCCTGTGATTATCGAAGCATCCACAGCTATAGTTCTAGCTGATCTAATGCTGCAAGCCCAAAAAATTCAAAGAATCTGGAGAAAAAAATGAAACTTGATGATATCAGAAAGCAGATAAGTCATATCGACAGGCAAATTTTGGAAAGATTGAATCAGAGAATGTCTCTTTCCCTACAGGTCAAAAAACTTAAATCTAAAATTAAGGACCCAAAAAGAGAGATCCAAGTTCTAAACCAAATAAATAAAGAAACGAATGGCTTTGACTTGGTTCGGAGAAAATTTGCCAAAAAAATTTTCAAAAAAATCATCCGGGAAAGCCGAAAAATTCAAAAGAACAAACAAAAGGAGGAATCATGAATATTGTCATCTTAGGTGCTGGACATATGGGAAGCTGGTTTGCAGAAAACCTAAAAAAAACACACACATTAGGAATTTATGATAAAGAAAATCAAAAAACAAAGTCAAAAAAAGGCATGACTGTATTCAAAGAACTATCAGAAATACAAAACTTTAAACCTGAAATCCTTATAAATGCTGTAAGCATACAGAACACCATTCAGGCTTTTAAAACAGCAGCGCACTTTTTCACAGATTCCTGTATCCTTGCCGATGTGGCTTCAGTTAAAGCGAATATTCCTCAATTCTATCAAAAATGCGGGTTTCGTTTTGTTTCAATCCATCCCATGTTTGGTCCCACCTTTGCTAATGTGGACAGATTGGAAAACGAGAATGTGATCCTTATTAAAGAGTCAGATCCAGAAGGAATTTCCTTTTTTGAAAATTTTTTTAAATCTCAGGGGCTGAATATCTTTGAATATTCATTTGATGAACATGACCAAATTATTGCCTATTCATTAGCTTTTCCTTTTGCCTCAACTATGATTTTTGCCGCCCACATGAGTTCATCAGCAGTTCCAGGCACTACATTCAAAAAGCACCTTCAAATCGCTAAAGGATTGTTAGCTGAAGATGATTATCTTCTTGCTGAAATTTTGTTCAGCCCTTATTCCCTTTCCCAATTGGAAAAAGTCACTCAGCGTTTGGAATTCTTAAAGCACATTATCAAGGATAAAGATTTTGATGAAGCTCGAGATTTTTTCCAACGCCTTAGAAATAATCTCAAGAAATGAAAACAATTTGCTGGGGAGTGTTCGTTTCTCAGAGAGAGTTGAGGCGGGTCTGGGCTTCTTTTTTCAGATCAAGGCTGTCATCAGCCTTTTCCCATAGATGTAAAAATTCAGCATAATACTTTTTGGCTTCTTTTTTCATGCCCTTTGCTTCGAGAATCTGGCCCATCTGAAAGAGATTTTTGGAGAAAAAGTATTCTCCCTGAAATCTTAAACTTATGTTGTTTACTGAATCCTCCAATACTCTTTGAGCTTTTTCAAATTCCTGGGATTGATAAAAGGCTCCAGCCATTGCATTTAAATACCAAGCTTCTGTTCCATCATAGGCTGATAAAAGGGAAATTCCATTTTGAAACTCCTTCACCGCGTCCTCAGTATTTCCTTTCTCTATCAGAATAGAGCCGTTGACCAGATTATAAAGTCTCATTTCTTTTTTGTTCATGCCTTTTTGTATCATGACTTTTAATTTCTCAGCATTGCTCTCTGCTTGATCTATATCACCTTTCTTTATATCCACCAAACATCTAAAAAACTGGGCCAGCCTTTGAAGGTTTGAATTTTCAACATTCACAGCCAGCTCTTGAGCTTGAGTGTAGGCTGCGCTGCATTCATCCAGATCATCCCCTAGAAAATATATATAGGCTTTTGTCAAATACCAATTGGCCTCTAAATCCGGTTCTTCAATAAGTTGTGCCATTTCCACAGCCTCTGCTGCCTGCTCCAGAGCATCCTTGAATCGGCCCTGCATCAAATACAGATTGCAGAGAAGGTTTATGCCATTGTTATGGTTATTTGGATTTTCAGTTTCCAAAAGCTTTTTATACTCAGCCTCAGCTTTGTCCCATTCTTCTTTCATGTGATGGATTGATCCCCTGATGAAATATTGATCATCAAAGGAGGGATCCCTCGATAAAATCTTATCTAATTCGCTGAGAGCCTGATCAAATTGACCCTCCATCATATAGATTTGGGCAAGGTCTCCTCTTATGTAAATGCTCTCACCGATTTGATCCAAATAATAATGCAAAAGCTCCACAGCTTTTTCCGGGAGTCCCTTCGCTATATAAGCATTAGCCAAATTCATATAAGTCTGGAGCCCCCTGGACTTATTTTCTTTATTCACCAACAATCGTTCAATAGCCTCATCCCATTTTTCTAAACTCAAGTACAGAAGACCCAGGTTGTTGTTGGCGATTTCATCATCCGGATAGAGTTGCAGTAATTGCTTGTAGGCCTCAATGGATTGATCATAAGTTTTTTCTACCTGCCGGAAATAATCTGCTGTGATGCTGTATTTCTCACGTTTGGAAACATGATCTCTTTTTTCATAAGCTTTTTCTAGATTTTTGCTGGCTTCACCCTGGTAGCCGAGGTTGGAATAACACACATAGAGACCTCTATAAGCCATGGCAAATTCAGGATCTATGGCCACAGCTGCCTCCAGCAGAGGAATGGCTTTCAGGTATTCTCCCTGACCTTTGAAATTTGTTCCTTCCCGGTAATATCGGTAGGCATCCTGGGACTCTGTTGTGATCTGCCTTATATTTTGATCTAAATCTCCTTGTATATCCGCGGATGACAACTCGAAATCTTCCTTGACCATTGGCGTCAGCCGATCCACCATTTCAAAAAGACTTTCTTCTCCTATCCCTTCTACCTGGTCTCTTCCTATGATTCTCTCTGGTTCAGCTTCAAGCAGAGTGGTATTCACTCTGAGTTTGTCTCCGGCTTTGGTTAACCGACCCATAAGAACGTACTGAACACCGGCCTTGGATGCCACTTCTTTAAGATCTTTTGACGAATATGTTTTTGCGCTTTCCAAGTTCAGATCTTTTAAAATATCATAAAGCTTCTCCCCGCTTAAAACTCTCAAAAATTTAGACTGCCCCAGATCAGCTACCAACAGGTCAGAAATGGCTTTTCTCCAGTGGTCAAGATTCGAATCTCCTGTGTTGTTTTCAAAATGCATCACCACTAAGGAAGGTCTTCCCCCATCTGAAACCTTAACTTTTCCCTGCGGAATAACATTCCATAGAACCAGCCCCACAACAAGAACAGCTATGAAAATAAGAGCAGGGGTTAACATCTTTTTTAGATTGAATTTAACGGTAATCTCCCGTGAAGCCCTGGTTTTTCTTTTAGGCAGGACTTTGTCTGTATCCGGCATTTGTTTTTCGATGCTTTTTAACTCTCTAAGAAGGTGACCCACATCCTGATATCTTTCATCCGGATTTTTCTGTAAACACTTAAGGATCAAACAGCTTATCTTCTCTGGTATCTGAGAATTTATTCTTCGCGGGTCTAACGGCTTCTCAGATTTCTGCTTCACAGCCACGCTCAGAGGTGTTTTGCCTTCAAAAGGGATCCGGCCGGTCATCATTTCATACAGGATAATGCCTAAGGAATAAATATCAGATCGATGGTCAATTTCCTGTCCTTCAACCTGTTCCGGAGACATATATTCGGGAGTTCCCACAATAACTCCCTCCTCAGTTATTCCCTTTGACTTGACAGACCTGGCAATACCAAAATCCATGATCTTGGCATTTCCTTCTCTATCGATCATCACATTTTGAGGTTTTAAATCCCGGTGAATCACACCGAGTCTATGAGCTTCATTCAAACCATCGCAGATCTGCCGGGTTATGATCACAGCCTTGCCCACAGTCAGCTGTCCTATTCTGTGAATAAGTGACTTAAGATCCTCTCCAGACACATATTCCATAGAGATGTAATGAATCCCCTCATATTCACTCAGGTCATAGACTCGGCAGATATTCCGATGAGAGATTTTTCGGGTCAGTTTCAATTCATTCCGAAAGCGGTAAATGGTCTGTTCATCAGAAGAGATTTCAGGATTCAGTATTTTCAGTGCCACATCTTCATCAATATTAATATCTCTGGATTTGTATACAGTACCCATTCCGCCCTTTCCAAGTTTTTCAATGATATGGTATCTATCTGCGAACGTGCTCCCCACTCCCAGGTCCAATTTGGGAGTCACAAGTGTTCTTGTGGCAGAGGTGGGTGTTTTTGAGGTTGATGTCAAAGAAGTCCCGCAATTCCTGCAGAATTTTGTTTCGGGAGCATTGTTTGTTTTACATTTAGGGCATCTCATAATTTTAGATTCCTATTGTACCAGCACTATAGTTATATACGCAATACTAGTCAAATCAGTTGCTATTATTTAAATTGGGGACGGTTTATCCATTTACCTTATTTTTTATTCCGGCTTATCTAATCTGGATTATTCAAAAGCCAATGCATAAATATTTTATGAATAATTCAAGTTTATTGTTTGAAAAATAATATAATTTAAATTAAATTAAGAAGACAGGGAAATTTTGTCACATGTTTTTTTTTGAAAGGAGCCCAAATAAATGAAAAAAAGACTTCAAAAAAATTCAGTGTTAATGGCTTTTTTATCTATTCTCATTATTCTGGTCATGATGAGCTGCCAGGCTCAGGATTCAAATCAAAAGTCAAATCTTGTCTTCCATATCTCATTTCCTGAAGAACTCTCTGAGCAGTCTTTAGACGGACGCCTCCTGCTCATGATTTCCAACAATGACCAAGCAGAACCCCGCTTTCAGATATCTGACGGCACAGACACTCAATTGATCTTTGGAATAAATGTAGAGAATCAGAAGCCTGAACAAGAAGCTGTGATCGATTCCGATGTGTTCGGATATCCGTTAGAAAGCCTTGCTGATATTCCAGAAGGAGAGTACTTTGTGCAGGCTCTTCTTCATACATATGAGACATTCAACCGATCCGATGGTCACACGGTCAAGCTTCCCATGGATAATGGAGAAGGTCAGCGATGGAATCAGTCACCGGGAAATCTCTACAGCACTCCTGAGAAAATCAATATCGATCCATCCAAAGACCAGCAGATCAAAATAATAATGGATAAAAAGATTCCTCCTATTCCGGACCCTCCAGAAACCAAGTACATCAAACATGTCAAGATACAAAGCAAGCTGTTGACTGAATTCTGGGGACGACCCATGCACTTGGGAGCTCATGTGCTTCTTCCTGAAGGATTTGACGAACATCCTGACGCCAAATATCCCCTGGTTGTCTTTCACGGGCATTTTCCTTATACCTTCGGGGGGTTCAGAGAAGAGCCGCCTGAGGAAAATCTCGAACCTGATTACAGCGAACGATTTGATGTTAAAGGCTACAACCTCATCCAGCAGGAATACGCTCATAAGTTTTATAAAGAGTGGACAGGACCTGATTTCCCGCGCGTTCTTGTTATCGAAATCCAGCACGCTAATCCTTACTATGATGACTCCTATGCGGTCAACTCCGCCAATCTGGGCCCTTACGGAGATGCCATCACCTATGAACTGATTCCATTTATCGAGGAAAAATTCAGGGGCATTGGTGAAGGATGGGCGCGGTTTCTGTACGGTGGTTCCACCGGAGGCTGGGAAGCTCTGGGAGTCCAGGTGTTTTATCCTGATGAATACAACGGTTGTTTCGCAGCCTGCCCTGATCCTATTGACTTTCGAGCTTACACAGTGGTTAACATATATGAAAATAAAAATGCTTATTATCTGGAAAGCTTCTGGAAAAAGACACCCAGACCAGGAAAAAGAGATTATCTCGGTCATATAAGCTGTACTTTGGAAGAAATGAATCACAGAGAACTGGCCCTGGGCACAAATTCACGATCCGGTCAACAGTGGGATATTTGGCAGGCTGTTTATTCACCTGTAGGAGAAGACGGATACCCGAAACCTATTTGGGATAAGAAGACCGGGAACATCGATCCAGAAGTGGCTGAATACTGGAAGGAAAATTATGACCTTCGCTATATACTGGAAAGAGACTGGGAAACTTTAGGCCCAAAACTCAAAGGAAAAATTCATATCTACTGCGGAGACATGGATAATTACTATTTAAACAATGCGGTTTATCTTATGGAGGAATTCTTGGAAGGAACCAAGAGTCCTTATTATGGCGGAGAAGTGGATTATGGAGACAGAGCCGAGCACTGCTGGAACGGAGATCACGAGAGACCCAATGCCATTTCAAGGCTTAGATATAATCAGATGTTCATCCCCAGAATCGTTCAAAGGATCCTAAAAACAGCACCGGAAGGAGCTGATCTAGAAAGCTGGAGATATTGAATCTAGAAGCCGATTCCCGCTCTTAATTCGACCCCCTTTACAAAACGACTGGTTGCATTTCAAAAAAAAACCTGAGAAAACAATAATTTTTTATTCTTGAATTATTTTCCTGTATGATTATAATGTTAGTGAGTATTCACTACCATGAAAGAAACCATATTCACTATTTCAAAAGAAACCCGGAAAAAAGAGATCATAGATACGACTCTCGAAATCGTGGATAAACACGGCATCAAAGGAATGACTGTAGCGCGCATAGCCAAACAAGTTGGATTTGCAGAGTCTGCACTTTACAGACATTTCCAATCAAAAAAAGAAATCATACAATTTATTCTGAATGAAGCCGCAGCGGCTGCCCGTCAGCAGCTTAAAGAAATCATTGATTCCAATGATAATGCGGTTCATAAGCTGCAATCACTTTTAAAAATTCATCTTGAGTTCCTTGAAGCATTCCCCGGACTTTTTAAAATTGTCTACTCTGATGAGATCCATATCGGGGAAAAGTCTCTGCTCAACAAATTGGAGTCTTTGATCAATGAACTGACCGATTCCATTAAAGAAATCATTGATAAAGGGAAAAAAGCCCATGAATTCCATGCTGATGTAGACTCCACTATAGCCGCGGTAAATTTTCTGGGAATTGTGCAGACATCTTTTTCCTACTGGACCATTAAAAACAGAGAAATATCACTAAATAGGACCGGAGAGCGTCTCCTTTCCCAGTTCCTTAACGGAATAAAATCTTAGAAGGGAACTCAAAAATAAATACCCATGACTAACAAATGAGAGTGAATATTCACTCTGAAATAAAGGAGTTATCCATTGCTGAATCAATTATTCGGATTCATCATCAAGTTTAGAATCGCTGTGGTTCTTATCATTATCATTGTCACCTGTTTGTTTGGCCTTCAAATGAAAAATCTTTATTTTGAAAATCAAATGACTCAATGGGTTCCTGAAGATGACCCTGTCTTGAAGCTTCTTCTTCACACCGGAGAGCTGTTCGGCTCCAATCAGCTCGTGCTGATCACATTTAAAATCGATAATAAACAAGCATTTTCTCATCAAACTCTGACCCAGGTGAAATTTCTCACTGAAGAATTAAGCCAAAATGACCAAATATTTCTTGTCAATTCACTTTCTAATTCTCCTTATATCACTCAAATTCCCGGAGGAATTGAAGTCAGGGATTTTCTGGAGAATATTCCGGAAACCAAAGAAAAATTAGCTGAACTTAAAAAATCAGCCTTATCAAAAGACACTTTAGTCAATAATGTCATTTCTTCAGACGGCGAGTGGCTGGCCATGAGTGTGTTTATTGACTCCCAAGAAGACCTCATTGAAGTGTTTAGGGAAACCATAAAACCCGCGGTGGAAAAACATCTGGATTCACAGACAGAAATCTATTACTCCGGAATTCCTTCAGACGCCTATTTTGCCGATGAATTCGTCTCGTCAGATTTAAAAAAGCTTATCCCTCTTATTGTCATCCTAATTCTTATGGTACTCTATTTAAGCTTCAGGCATTGGAAAGGGATTGTATTCCCTCTTATTGTGGTGGTCATAGCCGTTATATGGACTTTTGGAGTGATGGGGCTTTTTCGCAGCCCTTTAAATCTGATAAGTCCGGCTCTGCCTGTTCTGCTGATGGCTTTGGGGTCTGCATATGGAATCCACGTGGTCAATACTCTCTACAGCCATTCTGACGTCACAAGCCAAAGACTGACCAAAGTTCAGTCCGCAGCCAGCCAGATCGCCTCTCCTGTGGTGCTGGCAGGATTGACCACTATGGCGGGTTTTGTTTCGTTTTTGATAGTTAAACTCAAAATCATTTCAGAATTTGGCTTTTTTTCTGCTCTAGGGATCCTCTTTGCGGTCATTATATCCCTTGTTTTCATACCTTCAGCCCATGTCATTTTTAAGGTGAACGAAAAAACCTCTCAACAAAGACACATGTCATTTTTATCC
>Ga0180434_10005353_pt1 | contig 15155 bp, 13 predicted proteins | sample SS_ome_7_FD_132453 | JGI IMG/M metagenome (GOLD analysis project Ga0180434, IMG submission 132453) | Hypersaline lake sediment archaeal communities from the Salton Sea, California, USA - SS_1_D_2 metaG | ecosystem: Environmental > Aquatic > Non-marine Saline and Alkaline > Hypersaline >...
CTTCTGGGCCAATGACACAGCAGGCAACATGAACTCCAGCAAAACCATCTACTGGGCGATTGACACAACCTTACCAGCCATAACCATAACACAACCCTGGAACACAACATACGACAACCAGTCCATCTCATTCAACATAACCCATGCAATAGAGGCATTTAACTGGTCAGCAGTCCAGCTCCTCACCACAAACCACACCCTAACCAACCAATCCGGAGACTGGAACTACCTCAACAACACCCTACCAGACGGCAATTACCAGGCCACATTCTGGGCCAACGACAGCGTAGGCAACATCAATTCCACCACCAGATACTTCACCATAGACACAACCCCGCCATCCATAACCATAACACAACCCTGGAACACAACATACGACAACCAGTCCATCTCATTCAACATAACCCATGCAATAGAGGCATTTAACTGGTCAGCAGTCCAGCTCCTCACCACCAACCACACATTAACCAACCAGTCCGGCGAATGGAACTACCTCAACAACACCCTAACCGACAACAATTACCAAGCAATCTTCTGGTATAACGACACCAACGGCAACATGAACTACAGCATCCAGTGGTTCACCATAGACACAACCCCACCATCCATCACAATACAATCCCCACTCAACCAGAGCTACCCGCAGAAATGGGTCTGGGCAAACGCTACAACAGACCAGCCTGCATCATGGTGCGGCGTTTCGCTAAACGCCACAGCCAACCAGTCCATGTCCAACACAAGCACAACTGACTGGTACCTGAACCTTACAGTCCCCTCAGAGGGCAGCAACAACGCCACATTCTGGTGCAATGACACAGCCGGCAACACGAATTCGACTTCGCAGTGGTTCAGTATAGACACTATACCCCCGCAAATATATAATGTGACAGTGACGAATGGTTCTCTTTACGTCATAGAGGCATACATACTATGGAACACTTCTGAGTCGGCGAATTCCACAGTTGCGTTCGGAACCAATGAAACAAACCTTACAAACACAAGCACAAACTCGTCTATGAATTCCTCCCACAATATAACAGTAAAATGGCTGACCAAGAACACAACATACTATTACAACATCACATCCTGCGACGCTGCAGGCAACTGCAACACTACCGGAACATATAATTTCAGCACACCAGAATGTAGCTCAAGCTGGACCAGTTGCACTGCCTGGTCTACATGTTCCGGAAGTAGCCAGTCCCGTACATGCACGGATGTGAACTATTGCCAATATCCATGGACCAGAGACGAAGCCCAGTCATGTGATACCGGAGGACCGGGTGGCCCTAGCGGACCATCAGGACCCTCTGGGCCCAGTATAATACCTGGCACAGATGATGAAGAGGAGGAAGCCGGTTTTGAGATTTCACCGGAATTCCTAAAAACCGAGCTTAAAGATGACGAATTCGTGAGTCAAAACATTGTAATCAGAAACACCGGAGAGGTTAGCCTGAACATTGATGTGAGAAAAGAAGGCAATATTTCTGATATGGCGATATTAAATTACACTGAACTATATCTTGACGCGAACGAAAGCAAGATATTGAAAGTGAATTTGTTTGCAAGCAGTACCCAAGAGCCAAACACATATATTGGCAATATTGTCTTTGATGCCCAATGGACAGATGGTTCCACAACAAAAACAATAGAAAAGAAATTCCTAATAGTGGTGGATGTAAGCAAAAAGCAGCCCCTACTGGACATCAATATAGATATACTGAACAAGGATGATAAGGTTGTTATTGGGGAAGTGGTATTATCCCAAGTAACGCTTAGAAATTTTGGAGAGGAAAGGGGTGACATAATACTGGATTACACCATAAAGGACCAGGCTGGCAACATAATAACCGAGAAACAGGAAACAGTGGCCGTCGAGACCCAGATGTCCTTGCTGAACTATTTCCAGCTGACCGACGAAATACAGCCCGGAAGATATGTATTCTCCGTGGTTGCAACATACAGCAACGAATCCGCGTTTGCATCAGAAATCTTCCAAGTAACAGCCTCAGAATTTGATTACCAACCACAGTGGGATTCGATAATATTGGTTTTGATTTTAACCATTGCAGCAATTACTCTGGCAATACTTTTCTTGAAGATACGGCTGGTTTTACTATGGATAAAAACGCCGATGAGAAAGATGACCAAAAAACGCGCAGCAAAACCCCAGACAGAACGCGTGACCGGCTTACCCACCAAGCTTACCACACCCGTCACACCAAAAGGAGAGAAATTCTTGATGTCCACAGTGTACAAGATAAATGAAAACCCCAAGGCAGTATTAGGGAAGACCGTTTTGTTGGTTGGGGGCATTTCTTTTGCAAAGCTAAGGCAAAAAACGAAGAAATTCTGGTATGTTTTCAGCGACGGGACTGGTGATATTATTGCTGTCAGCAGGTCCGAATCAAACTACAATGGAAGGGGCGTCCTGGTTGGGGTGGTTAGGAAGACCCTGAAGGGAGAGCTTTACATGGAAATATACAGCTTTGGTTAAATTGTGGGCGTTTTTCAAGAATTTAAATCTTTGAAAGAATTATTTTGTGTGAATTATGGAATGTCGCAAATGCACATATTTTGAGAAGAAGAAGAACCTGATGCATGGGGGCACAGTAGTCGTTGGTTTCTGTAGGCTCAGGCAGAAGCACATAAGCGACACCACCGTAGGAAAGGAGTACTGCAAGGACAGGGCAGTGATCGAAGTCGATCCCGCAAAGCTCAAGAAACAGGAAGAGCTGAGGCTGGCCGACCTGAGTGCTAAGGTCTGGGGCGGCAAGAAAAGTGGAGAAATTACTGCTTGAATTCACTGCTTTTCATGAATTAAGGTAAAAAGTCCTTCTCTTTAATCTTTCTTGGTAAGTATTTTTCGCTTATATATTTTATCCCTTTGGCTGACAGAGCTTCAAGCTCCAATTTATATCCAACCTTAAGCATATTTCTTAGTTCATCTTGCCATTCCTTCGGCTTGAACCAGACATACTTCAGCATCTCATTAACTCGTTTTATATCACCCTTATTTAGTTGAATTGTAACATTTTTGGGGATATCATATTTTTCCACATCTCGTGTAGTTAAACCGATATATTTTGCAGCAGGTGTTCCCAGCCTATCCGAAAGGAAACTTAGATTAATTGAACCCTGTTTGATAACAGAGTATATGTACATCCCCCATCCGTCCCCATCACAAAGCACATATATTGGCAGCTTAAGCTCCTTGTGAAGCCTGTTGATGAGCCTTCGGCATCCGCGTGCAGGCTGACCCTTACCAGTCAGGATAAGGCAATTATGCTTCTGAGTGAACTTGTCCTGATTGAGCCTTTGCCACACAGCGTCCTTCTCTATGACCAGTACGAACTTGGCCGTGCATTTCTCGAACTTGATCATCTCAGGCTCTGTGTTGGACGGGATGGCCCAGCCCGAACTTCCCATCTTCGAGCAGTCGATCTTGTCGCCCGAATCGTTAACTATCAAAGGCCCTGCCACGTAGCCCTTCCTGTCGGCCTGAAGATGAAGCCTTTCCCTTAGCGTGTCTAGTGCAGCCTCCAGATCCTCAATCACAGGGTCTGATTCACTCTGGTCCTCAACCGTGTTTTCTTTTGTCCCTGGTATGGTCCTTTTCAGGGCGTAATACAGGTCCCTGATGGATGTGGTGACGTTCTGCTCAATGATCTTCTTGCATTCAGCTGCAACCATCATTGTCTGCATGAATTTCCTGGTGTGAGCTACGTTGAGGTAAGTCCTTTTGGATACTTTATCACCTAGCCTAACAAGGCCTGACTTCTCGTCAAAGTATATGTTGGACAGCACCCTTATCGGCAGTTCCACTTCAGGGCTCTTCTCCTTCTTTATCTGTTCCCTGGTCTTCTTCCCAAGCTCCTTGAGCTTTTCAGTCGGCTTTTCTGTCACTGGCATGATCTTCATCCTTACTTTTTACTCTCTTTCTTTTTTCCATTGGCTGGCTTGACATCTTTGTCAGCGTCTTTCCCACTTTCCGCTCCCTTATTTGGCTCTTTGGCTCCCTTTCCTTCACCAGGCTTTCCATCGGCCCTTTGGCCCAGTTCGGTCTTGGTTTTCTTTTCGATCCGTTCCTTTGCCTGTTCCGTGAGCTCAATCATCTTTATGTTCTTGTCAACGATCTTCTTTATCTCAGCCTCTATCCCATCAGCCTTTTCGCCTGTCAACTCGCTGATAGCCACTGCGGTCTCATGCGCATACCTCTCGAATATGGACTTCCTTTCGGCCTGATACTGCGCCTTCCTTATGCCTGAAAGGTATATGGAGAGCCTTCTAGCGCATTCCTGCAGCGCGAGCTTTATCTCCTTGATTATTATGGGATATGAGGCAATTGCCTCCTTGGATTCGGATGTGAACGGCACCCATACAGATGCCATGTGCACGAACACTATGATGGGGTCTGTTGGCAGCTTGTCTGACTGGATGCCATACCTCCTCCAGTCAGTGCCTGATATGGACTTTGTTATCGCGCATGCACCCCCCTGGTAGAGCAGTGGCACACGGTTCGCGAATCGCATGAACTTTGGCTCTGTGATGGAGCCGCCGTATGCAATGCCAACCTCAATCTGGAAAGGCCAGCCCCTGTAAACCGCTGGCGGCCTTGAAACAGCAGACACGAACTCAGGGTTGAGCTCCTTCTTCATTCCCTCCTCGACCAGTGGCCCGCCAAGCGGTGATAGGCAGTCCGTGGGTGGCCGCATGAGCTTTATCTCCTTGATTGCCTTGACCAGTGATACTATCTGGGCGTCTGTCACTTTTCGGGGCGAGATCATCATGAACGGCTCGCCCTTGTCGTCCAAAATCTCTGCCTTCTTTATTATCTCCCTTGCTGTTGTTTTGCCAACCCGCGTGAAGTCTGAAGTCAAAAAACCGGACAGCGTCCTCGCCTTGGTGTCCTTCATCATTCGGTGGAGTATGCCTACCTCTACCCCGTAAAGATGCGGCTTTATCTCTGTCGGCTCCCTGGGCAGCTTGTCAACGCCGCGCTTGAACTCGAACCTACCTGTTGGCGCGTCAAATATGATGTTGGCGTAGGGGTTGGATATTGCTGTCTGCTTTATATATTCTATTACGGACTGTTTGTGCTCCCTGTAAATCCCCTCACAGACGAATGTTATCTGCACGCCGTGCCAGTCCTTGCCCTCTATGGTATTCTCGTCGAGTATGACAGGCTCATTCTTCTTGACGTCTATCTTGAGCTTGTACCTCTGGGTTTTGCCGTTGCCCGTCGAGGACAGCACTTCAGTGGGCTGTCCTGATGTAAGCTGGGAATAAAGGACGGCACATGAGATGCCCAGTCCCTGCTGACCCCGCGATTGACGCAACCTGTGGAACTTGCTGCCATAAAGCAGTGTACCGAAAATCTTGGGTATCTGTTTCTTTGATATGCCCGGGCCATTGTCCTTGATGATAATCTTGTACTTCTCCTTATCCAATTCTTCGATTTTCACGTATATGTCCGGCAGTATCCTGGCCTCTTCAGTGGCATCCAGGCCGTTGTCCACACCTTCCTTGACTATGATAAGCAATGCCTTTATCCGGTTGTCATAACCCAGCAAATGCCTGTTCTTCTCGAAAAACTCAGATATAGAGATTTCCCTGGCACCTCCAGACACCATCTGCGCAGTCTTCACTTGTCCGTTGTTTTCCGGCATACTTTCACCATTCCTACAAAAGAAGAGGTTTAACCTCTTATAAACATTTTCAATGCTTTTTCAAGCTTCCAAGCGACTTCAAAACAGCACCAAGCTCCTTTAAATCAGCTTCAAAAAGCCTCTTTTCCAACAGATTATTATTTAATTTGAGGCTTTTTATAGCTTTTCTGGCCTGATTTTTGGTCATTTTTCTGGCTACAAAAAGCGCCCGCATGATAGCGTTTTTAACCTTGAGTTTCCGCCTTTTCATAACCTCTTTTTGCAGGCTTTTGCCTGCAATCGGCACCAATTTCACGATAACGCTGTCAGTTCGTGGAGGTGGTTCAAAGGCCTTGGCAGGCACATCCAACAAGACCTCAACATCAAAGCAGGCGTTTGCAATAATGCCTGTTTTTGCCTTGTTTGATGTAATTATTTCGGCAAACCCCTTCGGAACAGTCAAAACCGCCAGCTTAAATTCCTTTTCAATGAGCTTGCCCATCAATGGCTCACATATGGCATACGGTATGTTTGAAACCAGCCGGTCAAACTTCAGATCATCAATCAAGTCCAGGGCATTGCCTATTATTACTTTGGTATTCTTTATTCTCTTTAGTTCGCCCTCATATTTCTTATCTATTTCAATGACGATCAAATCATTAGACTTGCTTGCAAGTTCCCTGGTAAGGTTGCCCCCACCACCACCAATCTCCAATATCCTATCGCCAGACTTTATGGCTGCAAAGCCCACAATCTTCCTTATCACGGCCTTGTCAACCATCATATGCTGGTCTAGCTTTACTTCCATAATAAATATCAGAATCCATTTAATTTAAGATAAATTAAGGTAAAAGGAGATATTGAAACAGGAGATATTGAAACTATGGCCAAGGAATCAAAGTCAGAAAATATCAAGGATCCGACCCTGCACCTGAACCGAAGGATAAAAGAGATAGAGGATGAGCTGGCCAAGACCAAGTATAACAAGGCCACGCAGGGCCACATAGGCAGGCTAAAGGCAAAGCTGGCCCAGCTCAAGGCAGCCAAGACCCGAGGTGGCGGCAAAAAGGGTTGGGGTTACGGATTGAAGAAGCAGGGCGACGCAACAGTCATAATGGTAGGCTTCCCTTCAGTCGGCAAGTCCACTCTATTAAACGCCATGACCAACGCAGAGTCCAAGGTAGGTGCATATGATTTCACCACCATAAAGGTTGTACCTGGTGTGCTGGAATACAATGCAGCGAAGATACAGGTGCTTGACGTGCCAGGCGTCATCACCGAAGGCGCAAGCGGCAAGGGCCGGGGCCGCGAGATACTTGCGGTTGTCAGGAATGCTGATCTCATACTGCTGGTCCTGGACCCGAGAGACCCCAAACACCAGCTGGAAACCATGAAGAATGAACTTCATAAGACAGGCATCCGACTCAACCAGCAGCTTCCAAATGTAAAGATAGTTGAAAGGAATACGGGTGGAGTCAGGGTCAGATCATCTTCAAAAAAACTGGACGCAACCACAGCAAAGGGCATAATGCAGGAGTTCAAGTGCCTGAACGCGGATATCATAATAGGCAAGGGTGTTGATGCCGACGACCTGATAGACGCATTCATGAAAAACAGGGTTTACGCGCCTGCACTGGTTGTCCTGAACAAGTCTGATATGGGCAGTGATTTTCGTTTGCAGGAAAACTTCATCAAGGTCTCAGCCAAGGACGGGACTGGCATAGAGGAACTCAAGGAAATGGTTTGGGAAAGGTTGGGTCTAATGCGCATCTACCTCAAAAAAATCGGAAAAAAACCCGACCTAAAAGAACCCATGATCATCAGGTGCGGAGCCGAAGGAATTACAGTAAAAGAGGTATGCAGAAGAATACACGGCGACCTCGTAGCCAAGCTTGAATACGCCAAGGTCTGGGGTTCTTCAGTCAAGTACGATGGCCAGAGGGTTGGGACAGACTGGCAGCTGGCTGACCAGGACGTAGTGGAGCTGCACTTCTGATCCCTTTTTAATCCACAAAACAATTCAAACACGGTAACCATGATCGAACTGGTAGTTGTGCTTGTATTGATGCTTGTGATCGTGCTTTACCTTTACCGCCGGGCATGGCACGAGCTTAGCCAGCTCAAGTCCTCAAAGCAAAGCCTTTCCACAAAGTATGGCCGACTGACAGAGCAGTTCATGCCATTCATGAAGGACTACCCATATGACCCGCAGCAGTTCCGATTCCTTGGAACGCCGGTTGACGGCGTGCAGTTCGAGCCTGACAAGATTGTTTTCGTGGAATTCAAGTCCGCAGACGGCAAGCTAACTGCCAGGCAAAAGGCTATAAAAGATTTGGTCCTAAACAAGAAAGTGGAATTCAGGGAAGTTGGGATGAGAGAGTGATGGAGTGATGCAATGGACAAGTATTATGGCATGGTCAAGGATGTAGGCGAAAATACAAGGATAACACTGGACCCTTCTAGCTTTGGCGAGGTCGAGATGATTGGCGCTTTGGCGACGATCAAGGAAGCTGAGAAGGATCCTATTTGGGGTGTAGGTGTTGGGGGAAGCATAGCATCCTATCCGCTTGTTCATGAAGGTATGGTCTACTTCGGCGCATGTGACAAGAAATTCTATGCAGTTGATGCCAATACAGGCGAGGAGATTTGGAGATTTGAGACAAAGGGACCCGCATGTGTTGGAAGCTGGCCAACCATTGAAAACGGGATTGTATATTTCTGCTCTTATGATGGCAACGTGTATGCTGCTAACGCTAGCAATGGAAAGGAACTTTGGAGGTTCAGCACAAACCATAGGCTAGCTTCGAATATTACCGTCGGGAAGGACCGCCTCTATTTTGGGTGTAAGGACAATAATCTTTATGCAATAACAAAGGACGGCAAGCTGATATGGAAGTTTGGTACTAATGGCCCCATATCATCCAGTCCTGTAATCAATAACAACAGGATTTACTTTGGTTGCGCAGATAGGAACTTGTACGCTATTACACAAGATGGTGAGCTTCTCTGGAAATTCCAGGTGCTTGAGGAGATTGTGGAAGAATGCACAGCGGATGGGGATAGCATATATTTCGGATCTGGTGACAGGAACCTCTATGCAGTGACTTCCAATGGCAGCCTGAAATGGAAATTCCGGACTAATGGGCCTGTAAGCACTAAGCCAGTTGTTCATAATGGAATTGTATATTTCGGTTCTTACGACGGAAATCTATATGCGGTATCAGAACAGGATGGTTCATTAATATGGAAATACCCTACAAATGACATTGTACTATCCCCTTCAAAGGTTATTGGGGGCAGGCTATTTTTCGGATCGTGTGATTACAATGTCTATGCTGTCACAGCCGATGAAGGTAAGCTACTATGGAAGTTCAAGACAAAGGGACCTATTGCATGCAATCCATTTGCAACTGAGGATGCTGTCTATATAGGATCATGGGATTGCCATCTATATTGTGTAGATGCTGAAACCGGTAGGCTTAATTGGGGTTTCAAAACCAGTATGAGCAACATGGCAACAATGGACATAGAGGTTCCTGAATCCAGCAGGACCATAGAAACCACATGGGATGCTGGTGAAAAGCAGGAGACCAAGCAAGAAAGGGACAACACAGTTGACATATCAGACTACGGCGAGTTCAAAGGCACATACATCGACACCACAAAGACAGACTATGTTATGGGCGGCAAAAAGGGGTATAAGAGCGGATAATCTTTTAACTTTTTAATTTTCAACCCAAGAATAAACCATGGCACATTACATCTCTGACGAGGAACTGGGAGGAGGCGTGAGCTTCGGCTTTGATGAGAACCAGTTCGGTGACTTGAAAATAGTCGATGTATTGATAACAATAGAGGAGAGCAAAGGAAAAATAAACCCCATATGGTGCGTCAAGGTCGGTGGAAGCATCTTCAATAACCCCCTTGTTTACAATGGCATGGTATACTTCGGTGCGTGCGACAAGAAGTTTTACGTTTTGGATGCAAAGACAGGTGAAGAGGTATGGAGATTCGAAACCAATGACATAAACACTTCATCGCCTGTCATTGACCAGGGAATTGTATATTTCGGAAGCTATGACAAGAATCTTTACGCACTTTCAACCGACACCGGAAAATTGGTATGGAAATTCACAACCAATGGTGTAATATTCTCAAAACCAGTGATACACAATGCTGTTGTGTACTTTGGCTCATATGACATGAATTTCTATGCGCTGGATGCAAAGACAGGCAACCTTCTATGGAAATTCCCAACAAAGGGCCCTATATGTTCGCATCCCATCATACATAGGGATGTCATTTATTTCGGTTCGTCCGACAAGAACTTCTATGCACTGTCACTTGATGGGAAGCTGTTGTGGAGGTTTTCTGTCATGGGTGAGGTAAGGCTTAGGGCCGCTGCCTCGAATGATACTGTATACTTCGGCTCAATGGATAATAATATTTATGCAGTCTCCCTTGACGGGAAACTGGAATGGAAATACAAGGCAAACAACTCCATAGCTACGTCCCTTTCCTTTTCCAACAACACAGTATACTTCGGCTCAAGGGATAACAATATGTATGCGGTTGACGCAGATACGGGTGATGAGAAATGGAGATTCAAGACAGAGAGCATGATATTTGAGGCCTCTCTTGTTCATGGCGGTGTTGTTTATTTCGGCGGCTGCGATAATAAACTCTACGCACTGGATGAAAAAACAGGCAAGAAACTTTGGGTTTTCAAGGCCAACGGCATGGTATCCTCCATACCCGCAATCCACGACAATGTGATTTATTTCGGTGCATGGGACTGCAACTTCTATGCACTCTCTCTAGAAAACGGCAAGGTTTTATGGAAGTTCCATACAAGTCTCAGCCACCAGTCCCCCATAGACCTGGAACCTTCAAGCACCATGAAGACCATGCAGACCATATGGACTCCGGAAACAGAAGATAAAAGGAAAGGGGCGCACGAAGAAGCAGACATAGCCGACTACGGCGAGTTCAAGGGCACATACATCGACACAACCAAGACCGACTACCTGGGCTTCAAGAAGAAGGGCTATAAGTAAGGCTAGTTTTGGTAAAAAGAAGAAAAGGAAGTCCAGGGATTCTGGATGAACATTACCCCCGAACCTGCGAACAAATCATGGCTAATGCCCATGGTGCCTATTTTGAAGGAAGGTCAATTTCAATACCGCCCACATACTTGGCTGCAACGTTGTATAGGAATGCGTAAATTGCTCCGCATATGAATCCTAAAATCGCGCCAATTATTGGAAATATTACTATTGATGCCACACCCAGACCTAGCAATAAGGGTGCCATGTTGAAACCTGTTGCTGCTCCTGCATAACTGGAAGCTGAACCAGCCATTGCAATAATTGGTATGAAGATAATAGCCATTATGAATCCCCATATGGCAGCAAGCACGGCAGCAACCTTGGCAGCGGAAAGCACGTCTATGTGTTTGAGTACATTCATTTTTTCACCCCCTAACCTGCGTTTGGATTTTGGACTAATAAATATGAGCTAAATATGCGGCATAAATGCAGAATAATTGCAACCTAATATCAACCAGCCATTCAGTCAAGCCAGTCAATCAATCCATTTAGTCGAATATGCTTTTCTTCTTCATTGCCATTGGAGAGCCGCCGGCATGCCAGCTCATCCGCGGCTTGACCTGTATAGGGTATATCCGTTCCTGATTGTCGTCCAGGACAATGGCTGAACCAACCTGCCTTGGCAGCGTATTTATGTATTCCTTCATGTCCTTCATCATATATGTCTGCATTACTGACTGCAATGCCTCTATATCGGCCTGCGCAGTCATGCGGTGTGAAATGACTATGTCTGCCTGTGCAAGCGCTTCCTGGTGCAGCTTATTCGGCATCTGGGTTATCAGAAGCATTGAAATCCCGGGCTCCCTGCCCTCCTTTATCAGTGTGAGCATAGGCTCCAATGCGGCGCTGGTACCCTTCGCCGGCATGAACTGATGGGCCTCATCTGCTATAAGCCATACCATGGGTATGGTGTTCTTGCTGCCGCCCACCATTACATCAAATTCCTCTGATTTTCGGGCCATCAGCCTTTCCTGGAATATCTTCCTTGATAATATGCCTACTAGCATACCCTTTACTGACCAGCCGGATGATGTGCGGGCATAATGAGAAACATCGACTACTGAAACGGTCCCCCGGCTGAATATGTCCCTGACCGGCGTTCCAGTTTTCTCGAATATGCCCCAGGTCTCGGCTACCGAAAACCTGGCTATAAGCGAATTCTTGACCTTCTTCTCTGCTTTCTCATCAGCCTCTACGGCCTTTATTATATCAGCTATTGAATAGGTGTTGCCAAACCTCTTCTTCAGCGAACGTATGATACGCTCTATGGCAATGCCATGATCATCCCTTAGCGAGAAGCCGAACGTTATTGACCAGTCCTGACCTGTGAGCTCGCCGCATGATAATGAAAAGGTTTTGTCCACCTCAACCCCGGCCTTTTCATATTCCTCAGCAAAACCCTTTGGGACAAAAAGCTTTACTTTCATGCCCTGCGGCTTAAGCTTCCATTCCCTGAGAAGGTCGGCATCCTTTGTGTTGGGCCGCTTCATGCTCCAGAATATGCCCATGGTGTCAATCATAAGCACGGAAAGGTTGTTCCTTATCTCCTTCGGCAGTAACGTTATCTCTTCGCCTACAACACCGCCTGTGTAGCTGTTATGGACAATTATATCATTGGCAATGAAGTTGTGGGTTTCAGGAACTGAGATGTCACATACAGTAAAATCCCCTTCAAGTTCCTCCATCATAACTATCTCATCCCAAAAAATATCGGACATTGCGAGTGTCCTAATCACCTCATTACTGTCGAATTCAGCAATTGTGAGCAATTTTTGCCTAGAAGGTGAATAATGTATGGATGTTCGTAAGCCCTTTGCGATTGAATAGTCCATCTTTCTCCCGATCTCAGCCCAATTTTTCGGTCTGTATATATCCCATATCTCTTTTGGTATGGTATCGATATTTGGATTTCTTTTGATTTCACTAAGTTCTTTTAGACATCGTCTTTCCTTATTTTTTTTACTCCCAAAAAACCCTATATCTTTGATAAATCTTTCGATGTTGTCCGTACCTATCACAAGTTCAAACACATGAAAATCCTTGTTATTGCATTTTACAGTCTTATACCTGAGCCTGGACATCACCCCGAAACGAAGCAGAAGATGTTGAACCTGTCTGATTAGTTTTTCCGAAGAACTGCTATACGATATTTCCCATACTCTGCCATGGGCCGTTCTGTGTTTATAGATGCTACCATCACAACTAAAAAGCCTGTTTAAGAACAAAGCAAGTTTACCTTTTTTCAGTCGGAATATTATTTTAGGGATACCCTTGTTCTTTGATGACACTCCATAACAATCAATTTCCTTCAGCCATTTTTTCATTACATTTCTTTTAACAAACCTTTTTTTATCATCTCTAATTGTTGTCATGAAGAGTCTTTCGTTTTTATTCGAAACGGCATAGGAACCTCTTCTATAGCGCACAACCCTAAGACTGTCGTCAAAATTATTTATAGCATCTTTGAAATCTTTAACTATTTCTGGATCCATATTTGTGAATCTCACGGTTTTTCTTTGGATCATACCTTCTGCTATCAGATATGCCAATACTTTTATTTTGCAATGATCCAATTCCTCACAACCAAACGATGATATTTTTCTAGGCGTGGCTATCCTGCTTCCTATCCCCAGTTCCGTCGCTTCTCTCCACCCTTTAACCGTAAGCAACGGGTGCTCAGGCGTAAGTTTAATCTCCCTACCGCCCCGCGTCCTAATTTTCAGAAGTTTTGACACCTTTCGCTTGAAGAATTCGGTTGTTTCGAGTGAAGAGACCTTTAGTCGTTTATCTAAACCTTGAACATTGCCTATGTTATTTTCTAGTTCCTTTACTGGTACCACTGACCCGTCAGCCAATGTTACTAGCGTGTTCTCTTCAACACATTTACCACTACCGCGCTTGCCGGATACCAGAACCACATGCGGCCTGACGACATCCATGTAAACCGGGTTTGTAAGGTGGGCCTCTTCCCCCTTGCCAACAACATGCTTGCCGAGGTATATGGCCCCCTTTGACCCAAATGCCTTTGCATCCTCCCTGTTCCTGCCTATTATTATCTTTTCAACCGCCACTTTATCACCAATGCCCATGTTTCCGAACAAAACTTCTTTATAACCTACTTTATATATTATATTGAGGAATAAATAAAACATGTCTTCCAATAAGGAGTCCGGGGATGAGAAAGGGCTCGTGAATATTGTGAAGGCCGGAGGTGTTGCAATGGGAATATTTGAACAGATAGCCGAGAACAAAGAGGAAATACTTGTCGCTTTTTTGAAGGTACTTGAAGGCAAGGAAGCAAGGGCAAGGGTGAACCTGGACGGCGTAAAGTTCAAGATTGGCAAGTCGTCAGTCAAAATGGAAGGGGAAATAGAGTTCACGTTCGTACCAATTGAAAGTAAATGAGGGCTGTTCCGTATTCTGAGCAAGCCCCAATTACCTATTTATTATAACCATACAATTTCTTTTAATGGATATAGGGAAGGCCTTTGCACAGCTGTTCGGGGACCTGAAGTTCTATGCCGCGCTGGACAGGAAGCTTTTCGCTGAGGTAAGCATAGACGGCGATGACATAAACATAAAGGTGATAAACGGCGTCGTAATGCTCCAGGCAATGCTTGTCCACACATTCGGCAAGGGTCGCGTTTCCTCCAACAAGCTGCTCGACCTTAAGCATGCCGGCTACAACATAACCCTAAGGTACGGCAAGCTCAAGTTCAAGATATAGCCAAGATATAACTGATTGTTATTCGTTATCTTATGGGGTCGCCGCGATTTTCGACGCTGTCGAAAGTGCCTGCGAGGCACAAGCAGCGCAATCGAACGCGAACTGACCGGTTTCTTTCACAGAGCAGAGCTCTCAAAGCTCCATATACAACCAATGCTGCACTGGAGCCGGCCGGACTACCTTTATCCTACAACCCCTCTTGTAAAAACAATCATATTTATATTTAAATAATGCCTCAGCTCCTTTATTATAATTTTCTCCTTCAGGTCGCTTCGCTAAAATGATATAAAGAAACTTCGACTCATTCATTATCATGAAATTTAAAAAAATTCCTTTAAATGAAGAATTAGCAGAAGTTATAGGAGCATTTATAGGTGATGGCTTTATAGGAAGATATGGTAAAAACCCAGGTTATCATGTGGAGTTTGTTGGAAGTCCTATACATGATAAAAAATACTATAATTATTTATCAAAAATTATTACAAAACATTTCAATGTTAAGCCAAGATTTAAAATTCATCAAGGCGCATTGAGAATGTTGGTTACTTATAAAGAGTTTTATAAAGCGAATACCACCAGTGTGTTCACTGGTGGTCTAAACCAACGATAACACTTATTCTCAGAAAACAAAAAATAAAACGGGGAGCGAAACCTGCCCCGTTAACCGCTAGA
>Ga0180434_10005356_pt1 | contig 15151 bp, 7 predicted proteins | sample SS_ome_7_FD_132453 | JGI IMG/M metagenome (GOLD analysis project Ga0180434, IMG submission 132453) | Hypersaline lake sediment archaeal communities from the Salton Sea, California, USA - SS_1_D_2 metaG | ecosystem: Environmental > Aquatic > Non-marine Saline and Alkaline > Hypersaline > Sediment...
AGTTTCTTCGTATTCTCTGCTCACTCTCTATTCACAGACAGAAGCTGAAATGAAAAAATACAGAATTTCAGGAAAATTCGAGGATGCTCTTAAAGTTGAAAGACAGCAGCTTGAAAGGGCCTTGGGGATACCTTATTCACAATACAAGAAAACAGGCTTCGGAAAACTGGGAAATCTTTTCATAAAAAAAGCAAAAGAAAACCTGAGAAAATCAATTGCAGGATATGAAACTGCGCTTAGAACATTCCTCAGCCCCCTCACCCAAAAGAAAAAAAAATCAGGAATGAAAAAATTTGAAGAAGGGGATTCACTTGGATTTTTTGCAGAGCAGGAGGCATTCAAGGCAGGAGTTATGATTTCACATTATGAAATCATGAGAAGGATGAGAAAAGAAGGAATGAAAAGCACAATGAATGCTGATGGGATAAGAGGAAAAAAGGCAAAGAAAGCGCTGAAAATGAAAGGAAAAGAACAGCAGTTAATCACAGCCCTTGAAAACAGGGAAAAGGCGATTGCATTCTATGAATTGCTTGCACAGATATCCTCTTTCACCAGGGATGAAAAAACTTTGAAAAAATGCGAAGCTGAACTGAAAAGATTACAATCAGATGAATTCTCAAAGCACCAGAAGCTGTATGAAATGGCCGGGAATCTCGAATTTTTAATCCTTGGTTCAAAGGATGAATACTATGCAGGGATGGTAAACAAATTGGAATTCATGAAAGAGGTATTCGGCGACCTTGAGGATTTTGAAGTTGTTACACAGTACATGGTTCTTGAAGACACTGCAAAAATGCTTCATGATTATGCAAAAAAAATTGGCATGGCCGTAGAACCTTTTGAAGATTTGAATTCTGTTCTAGCACTGTCAAGCTATCTTTCAACAACAATGGAAAAGATAATCAAAAATTACGATCCCAAGAAGCTTACAGACAAGCTTGAATCAGACCTTATACAGGTTTACATAAGGGTGAATGCCGCTTTTTCATTGACATGGAGGGCGCAGTCAACATCTCTTTCGAGCATGAGAGTAAGGGAAAAAAACCCTGAAAAAAAGAAAAGGCTTAGACAGTTAAGCCAGGCTCTTACTGAAAATGCCCTGATGGGTCTTGATGTTATAGCAAGTTCATTTCCGGAAGGACATGAAATGAAAAGAAAGATTGATGAAACAAGAAGAAAATTAATGCTGTCTAAGGAAAAGGGAGGGATAAGCGTCCCAGAAGCCGCAATAGACTATGAAAATGCAGTTGACGGTTATGCAAAAAGCATTTTTGAAAATGCAGTTCTTGATGCAAGCGTGAAACTAGAAACAATAAAAGACGCCCTTCAGAGCGATGAATTGAGCTGGGGCCATAAGGGCATGATATTCACATTTCTCAAAGCATACGCGGAGAAGTTTGGGGAAGAATTTCCCGGTTCAACTATGTTTGAGCAGCTTGGAGAAGAGGAAGCCCTTCCTGTTTACTGGATTGAAGAGCTTTCAAAAATGCTCGAGAATGCAACTTATGAAAAAGGAAGCATCTATGCATTGCATCCTGCAGCTTCTGTTTATGACAAATTCAAAGGCAATAATTTCAATGAAACAGAAAAGATAATCAGTTTGGTGGGCACAATAAATGCTCTTCACAAACTTGTCTGGCCTTATAGATTGAAAGTGCTCAGCCAGCAGTCTTTTTCAGAATTGAGGGCTGCTCCCCAAAAAGGTAAAAAGGAATACGTTACGGTTAAAGTTCCTACCACATGGGGCCCCTTCAGGGTCCATAAGGTCATGCGTCTTGAAAAGGGAAAAGTTCCTGAAACAGCAGCTGACAGTGAGTTGAGATGGAGACTGAAAGAACTGATAATGGATGCGGAAACATCTTTGGAATTCATAAAGGAAAGGGAAGAAGCACTTGGAATGGAACTTTCTTACACCACAACAAGGCTTGCAACCGATGAAAAACTCCCGAAATATCTTTTTGATTTGATTGAAAAGAGGAAACCTTTGGATGAAATGAACGATCAGCAGCTGAGAAAATATCTTTCAAAGATACTTTCAAGAGGTTACGCAGAATATGCGGATGTTTTCTGGAGGGAATACACAACAGAAGTTGCAGAGCATGCTTTGGAAGTAGGTGAATTCACTGCACTTGAAAAATTCGGATACAAATCAATAATGTGGCTTGATGAATGGGCGGATACAATACTCTGGGCATCTTTTGCAGCAGGTGCAGTTTCAGGAGTTTTCACATCAGGAGGAACAACATCAGAGGCTCAAGCTCTTGCAGCAAGAGAAGCCGCAGCACTTGGAGTACGCTCGCTTGTAAGAAAATATGGGCTTAAATATCTAAGCAGGAAAGCCTTCCAGAATGTCCTTAGAAAAAGCATGTGGAGAATAACAAAAGATGCAATAAAAGGAGGGATGAGAACAGTAGGATTTGGAGGTAAATTTGTGGCCGCGGTTGCAGCAGCTCCAATGATGACTTCTGTTTACGGCTACCTTTCAGCAGAGGATGGCTACAGGGAAAAAATTTCAAGGGAGATATTCGGTAGTACAATACATCATTTTGCAAAAGGTCTTCTGCATGTTTACGGAGGAACTGCAGGAAAATCAGCCGCATTTGCAAAGGGTGCAAATGTAACATTCGATCTGATGTTCAGTGCCGCGTTTGCTTTTGAAGGATACACAATAATCAATAAAATGATGGGTGATGAGGAAATCACTTTTGAAGATAAATTCCTTCTGGGGCAGGATATATTTTTCACTGCATTGTTTGCCTATACAATAGGAAAGTATGCAAGGGGATTGAGAGGTCCGAACCATCTTGCAAAAATGAGAGTAAATCTTCTTCCCCAAAGGGCACCGAGTATTGCAGGAAACATTTTCCTTTCAGGCCTTTTCCTTGGAGAGCATGTAGTGATTGATGAATTGAAGGATTCAATGTTTGAAAGCAGTTTGAGGACATATTTCCCTGAGGAAATGAGAGGGCCGATGAGAGATTTCAGAAATTCCTGGAGGAGATATCCTCCGGGTTCAATGCCTATAGGAACTGCAGGGGCAAGGTTTATAGACCTTGAAACAACCTTTGTACCCAGGGTAGTGCCTAAAAAGCTAAAATAAAGGTTTAAATGGATTTCATTCGTAATAATATTATAGATATGTGGGCGTGAATGTATATGGCTGGACCAAAATTGAGAGAAAGAGCAAAAGGAGCATGGGAAGGATGGACAAGAAAAGGACCCGAAGGAGCGGGTGTGATAAAGATTAGAATACCTGAGATAGTTGAACTTTCTGAAAGAGCAGGTGAAGAAGCCATAGACTCTTTAGCCAATGAACTTGCAGCAAGATTATCAATGAGTGAAACTTGGAAATCTATGCTGGGTGCAAGAAGAAAAGCATTCACTAGAAGCCAGATGCTTAACATAATCATGAAAAAAATGGGGCCGGGAGTGGATATGACTGATGCACAGGCTGCAGCACTTGCAGAAGGCCTTATGGATGAAATAATGAAAACACCCACAGGAAAGAAAAATTTCGGAAACCTCATACTTGCACTTTATGAAAAGGCCATCTCCACCAGAATCTTGTGGACGGCTACATGCTTACTGAATCTTTCAAACTTCTCAGAGCTTTGAACCAGATAATGCAGGATAGCGGAGTAAGAAATGTCGGAACAATAATGGAGGAGTTGAGAAAAGAATGCGCCACATCTCCTCTTTATGAAGAAAGAGTAGTTGTAGAAACTACAGAAAGAAAAATAATTCACAAAGTAGAACCTGAAGCAGCTGAAACGGGAAAGGTACTTGAAGGCTTTAAATCCAGAGGAGGAACAGTTGAATGGACTGAACCCATGAAAATAGAAGAAGTGGTTGTTGAAGGGGCATTGAAAGATATTAAAAAAAGATTCAATCTTTCTGATGATGTTTATCAGGCTCTAGTTGCAAGAATTAAATCGTCAACAGTACAGGAAAGACTGATGTTCGGTTCTGCAATGAACCTTGTTGAATATGCAGAGGCAATGGAAGCGCAGGAATCAAGATTGATGGAGAGGATTCTTGAGGAAGGTGATGAAGGAATAAGAAAGATGGTTAACAGATGGATGAACAGGCCATGGTGGCCGGATTTCAAAAAAGCCTTCTGGACCATTGCAAAACTTCCTCTTTGGCCTTTAAAACAGATATTTTCATCCAAAGCATCATGGAAAAAGTTCGGACTTGCCGTCGGTCTCATTGCACTTGCAGGAGTGGGTTACTGGGTAACCACAAGCCATCTCGACAGGACAAAAAAAGAGGAAATTATGGATGAAGACCTTAAACTCTATGCACCCCTAGATGCTTTCCTTCCTGTGAAAGTAAAGGACGAGAACAACGCCAAAAAACCGGCACTTGGAAAATTCTATACAAAACACAAGGAAATCAGATGGAGATTATATGATTTACTGGCTAAACTCGAAGCAATAGAACGAAACCCTGAAACAGGAATGTACAGGGTAAGGGACGTACCCATATTCAAGGACATCTTTGAGAAGCTTGCAACAAATATGTATCTTTTGACTGACGACCCGAAAGAGGCAAAAGACCAGATATATGCATGTCCTGCTATTGAAAATAGATTGAGCGGGGAAAGAAAAAGAGAGGCTCAGCAGGCAGAACTTGCAATGCAGCCAAGGTTCAACAGGTTGTACGCACAGCTTTTCGATGACATGAAAAAGATGAAGCTTGACAGGGAGAAATATGCCCAGGTTCCCGAAGAGATCCCAAAATCTGTTATTCCTGTGGGGGAGATTGAATCCGCCTTCAAAAGCTCAAAGGTTGCAGGAAAAACACTTAAAACAGAAGAATGGCCCAATTTCATAGCTCTTCTCAAACAGATTCCTGTACATGAAAGTGTTGCAATAAGTTCTGAAAACAGGGCATTCTACCTTGAAACAATTAAGGATTTCCTTGTAAACACCGCAAAGATTTCAGATACTGATTTTACTAAGCCAAAGGGAAGACTATTATTCATAAAACAGGTTCAGCAGTATCTGCATCCTTATTTTTCATTGGATCCTGATATAGGAAATCCAAACATGGCCCAATTTGTTATAAGGCTTAACCTGAGAGACGACCCCAGGATAACATATTCGGCGCTCGTGGACGCTCTTGGTGATTTTGTACACAAAAAGAGCCTTATGGATCTGGAAGAGGGCAAAGTGAAGGATAGTATGTTCGCAAGACCACAGACACAAGAGGCACTGAGGAAATGGTTGAGAGACTTCCTTCCTGAAAAAAAATAGAGGTGATTTAAGTGGCAGGACCGGTACAGAAGATGACTCCCGAACAGATTAGGAGTACCCTTCTCTCTAACACAAGGATTTTTCAACTTTCTGAAGGATACTACAAAGCATTTGCAGGAAAATATAAATTTCTTGGAAGATTTACTGCGAATCCAAAGAATGCGGGTGAGGATCTTGCTAACTTTTTCTACAACCTTTCAAAGGGAGGATTGCCTCCAAGATATGATCAGGCATTAAAAGGTTTCAAGGAACTGAGCGCGTCAGAGCGAAAAACACTTTTCTCAGGGGTCTTCCAGCACAAAAAAAGAGGATTGATGAGAAGAGTCGTCTATTATGATGATAAAAAAAGAAGATTCGTAATGGGCTCAAGCAAGGTTAGTCTTCCCCCAATAGGATTCAGCGCGGAAAGGGCATTCAAATCTTTTACAGCGTACAGCTCAAGAAATCCTCTTTCAGAATTTTTTGCAAAAATGGATTTCAAATCAAAGCCCGTAGGTGTGACCGACAAATCAAGAGCCGGAAGAGAAAAGGTGGAGATAGTCCAGAAACTTTACAATCATCTAAGAAAAATAGATACCGAGTTCAAAAATAAATACAAAAAGCTGAAATTCAGAAAAGGAAAGCTCACCCGTTCAGTAAGAAAAGCAATAGAAAGAATCCAGGAATATCTCACTGTTTATTCGAGCAGGGATGCTGTTTTCAGGGCAACACTTCAGGACAAGGGGATGTCCCCAGAATTTGAAAAGTCTGAAAAAGGGCTGTTTAATGAAAAGACAGCGCTTGTTCTCTATGCATACTTTATTCCTGAAGGCAAGTGGAAAAATGAAATAAGCATTATAAGGAAGGGAATGACACCGACAAAACTGAAAAAAACACGTGAAGAACAGGTTGCAATGCTCGAAAAAGGTGACAAGGAGATATATGAAACACATCTCAGCAAGTGGCTTGACCAGAGGCTTGCAGGAGAATATGAGCTTTTGAATCTTCCAAATTTTGTTGCTTTTGTAAGAGAGCAGATGGTAAAAGGCACAGTAATCAACAGGGGATGGCTCAATAAAATGCTTGGAAAAGGAATATTCAGGAATTTCATAAACAGAAAAGTAAGGTTCGAGGTTGAGAATGTCGGAAACCTTTTGTTTGACGGAAGGATGAAGCAGGTTATTGACAAATTAAGGCTTGACGATTTTCCAGTGGGCGGAGTTCACACAAAACAGATGCTCAAAAAAGGAGACAACCTTGAAAGTGCAAGATTGAAAGTTCTTGAAATGTTCCTTTCAAGACTTTACGATGTTCCAGAATTCAAAAAGAGGCTTCCGAAAAAAGAGGTCCCCATTGAAGGAAAGCTGGGAGACCTTGATGCAGTGCATAAAATAATTCTAGAGGCAACAAAATATCTTCAAAGATATGCTGCAGAAGACCCTAAAGGGACTTACAGAAAAAGGCTTGAAAGCATAGGAGTAAGGAGCATACCTGTGATGAATGAGCTTAATGAAAGGTCACTCAAGGTGATATGCACCTATCTTCTTACAAGGAAAGGTACAGACCCTTCAAGATGGAATGAGGAAAAACAGGCACTTCTTGAAATGGAAAGGGGAAGAATAAAGAAACCAATTGAAAGAGAGCCGAGGGAGCTTTCAGAACTTGTGGCATCACTTGAAACCGAGGCGGACAAGCTTCTTTACAAGAGAGAGATAAAACCATGGCTTGAAAATAAAGTTACTGGAAGAAATCCTGAGTATGAGATATATGATTTGGTTGGCATTGTAAGAATTATCAGTGATTCAAAGAGAAAAGGAATAAACCCGACAAAAGGATGGCTTGACCAGCAACTGAGAGGAGGAACTTTTGACCCTTTTATGGGAAAAAGACTCCAGTTTAATGCAGAAGAGGTTGCAGATGACTTTTTGAGGGGAAGAAGCCTTTACAACACAATCGAAACACTTCTTCCCGGAAGAATAGGAAGAAAAGGATACATAGGAAAAAAGCTTTCGGCAGAAGGGGTTGTTAGCAGATTGAATGCTGAAAAAATAAGAGCAGTTGAGATTCTTCTAAAAGGACTTTCAGAATTACCTGAGTTTGAAAGCATTTCAGAAAAACTCAGCTTGGTTTCAGTCAACGGATACTATGAAAATGAAGAGATTGAAGCCGTCAAAGCACTTCAGGATTTCCTTTTCACAAAAGCTGCCGGAGGAGAATTATTCAGGGCATTGAGCGATATAGAAATAACCTCAAGAGGAGGAACAATGAAAAGAGAGATGATAAAGTCCACAGGAAGTTTTGATGAACCGACTGCAAAAGCACTTGCAGCCTTCGTCGCGCTTTCAAAAGGAAGATGGTCTATGGAAAGAGAGAAATTCCTTCCATGGGACAGAAGAAAAGGGAGGGAAAGACCTTTCTAAAGGTGTATAAGAAAATGGCAGGAGAACTAAGACTTTTTGTGGAAGAACCCGAAGTAGTCAGATTTTCCCTTGCCCAAGTGGAATCAAAAACAAAAGAACTTCTTAAAAAAATCCCTGAAGGAACTGAAGAAGTAAAAAAATCGATTGAAACTTTATCAATGCACCAGAGAGGACAGATGCTTACCTATCTTTTCTATGAATTTTATAAGATGCCTCCAAACGAAAGAAGGGAAACTGATAGAGGAAAAAACATCTTTTCTGTTGCCGGACTGCTCTATGCGGATTCAAACAATGACGAATTTGGTGAAGGATTGGCGGATTTGGAAATGGAGCAGGAGCTGATAGCAAAAGAGGGGATGGACTACGAGGAATTCCTTAAATTCTGGGTTTCAGAATTTCCTGAATACCAGCAGAATGAAATAGATGCAGGAAGAGAGCCAGATTCGCTTATTAATCATATGCTTAAAGAGGGTAAACTCGAAGACATTCCAAAAAAGAAACTTCTTCTTGAAATGGTAAGCGACAAAACAATAAATGATTTCATAAAAAACACCGAAATTCCCGGAGTCGACATCCATGCTTCAAGAGAGGACAAACTCCTAGAGCTTCTTGACAGATTCAATAGGCTTTTCAAGGTTGATGATGTAGAATCAAGAAGATTAATGAGAGCAGTACTTTATGAATATTCACGCCTTAAGGGGGAAGACAGGAAACTGTTTTCAGAATTTTTATTTGAGAAAACTACTGATATAAGAATGGAAGTCAAGTCGCTTTGGATGGACACAACACTGGGTTCAGAAGGAGTCCACAAATTATTCTCAAGTTGGAAGTATGAGAGAAAGAAAAAAGAAGAAGATGAAAAAAGAGAGGAAGACAAGATTCTAAAGAGGACGCCGAGCTTCATCAGAAAAAATGCATTCAAATTCTTCACAGAGGCTTTTGATAAGAATCCCACCGGAGAAGGCCTTGAGCTTATAATAAAGAGATTCAAGTTCATAGAAGCAAGAAGGAAATTCCTTGAAGGAAAGAGCGATGAAGAAAGCAAAAAGGAAATGGCAACTATTCAAGAGGAAGAAAAGTTCCTTGGGGAATGGCTTAAGAATTTTGATTTGGACGGGGGCGCTTACGACCAGCTTATTGAAATTGAAAATGGACTCGTGGCGGTTCAGACGGCATATTATTCAATGACTTCTGAAACCCCGCAGGCTGTCAGGCTTCTTGCAAGCATAGATGACAAACCGAAGCTTTTCAACCTTTATAAGAAATTCATTTTTTCAATAGATGAAAAAACTGCAAAAATCTTTGACGGAATCAGCGTAGATTCTGAAGACCTTCTTGTTAAAATGAGAAATGCAACAATTTCAAGACTTAATCCCGATGTTGTTTCCAACGGCCAGAGTTTCTGGGCAGAAAACTACTATCCGGGAATAATTCCTTTTGCTGAAAAACTCATAGAAGAGAATCCTGCAGAAGCAAGGATGTACAATGATGCAGCCCAGCTTCATCCTCTTCTTTCAGCTGCATTTTATGATTATTACAAAACAGTGCAGGCAACAAGCGTTTCAAGCCCTGAAGAAAAACTTCTTATTGCAAATTCACTTGCAAGATTGAATTTCATAGCAAGAAATCCACTTTTAGGAGTGAAATTCCTTTCTGCGATGAGGCATCTTGCAAAAGTCTGCGAAGGCAATCCTGCAATATATCAGCAGGCTTTGCTCAGGGTTGCGGCAAGGATAGACGGACACACAAAAGGACTGTTCGACAGGACATCCCCTAACCAGGTAACCATCACAAATGTAAGAGGAATAATAAACAAACTCAGTTTTGGTTTCAATTCGATTCTTGATATCGATGAAACATTCCTTTCAAGGTATGGAAGGTACCAGCTTCTGGGAAAATACATAAAAATGAGAGAGAATGCGCCTTTTGAATTGAGGCAGAGGCAGCCTCCATGGAAGCCGCAGATGCTTCTTGATGAAGAAAGGGCAGGAAGCGGATTTTTCCCGTCATATTTTCTTCCCCAGTATATGCTCAACCCACCAATGATGACTCCCTTCAGTACAGGAGGAGTTGCCAACTACATAGGAGAGGGAAGGCTTGTTCTTCCTAATGTTTCTGTGTTCAATATGCCAACAAGGGCCGGCGCAGTAGGGACTGCGATGAAAAATTATCTTTATGAATCCCACCCACCTCTTGGAGTAACAGGTGCAGTTTTTCCGACATACCTGTCAGGGGTTAACTCCCATGGACTGATGAAGGAATTAGAGAAAGCATTCATATCCCCTGTTCCTGCAAACTACAGTGCAGAACCAATAGGAGGCGGAGCTGCATTGGGATTGAGAGGTACAAAAACTCTGGAAGGCCAGGAGACTACTGAAGAGGGGGAGACAAGGGCAAGATATTCAAAGGACTGGGTTGCAGGAGGAGCAGGATTCGGTTCGCTTATCACACCATCAGGAGGATGGTCATTAGGAGGAGCAGGAGAAAAAGGAGGCAGAATAATGGCCGGTCTTACTGCAATTGCATTTCCTATTGCATCTATCAAGGAAGGAAAAGGGCAATGGAGCATCGAAAGCCTTGTAGGAGGATATGAACAGCTTGATGATGAATCAAAGAGATGGCTTGTGCAGTCCCTCCAGAGCGTCTGGGACCCTGAAAATCCCAGCGAACACATAATAGCAATTAACGGGGAGGAAAGTTCTGAAGAACAAAGATGGATGAGTGCGAGATATTTCTATGTGAACAAGGAAGGACTTATCTCTGAGCTTCAGGGGGGTATGAGTGATTTTGTGAGGGCATTGAACTTCCTTGCAGGACAGCTTGACGGCGATGTTCTTACTCCTTCAACATACTTGATGAATTATGAGCCTCTTCTTGAAACAGGAGGAGGTGCAATAGCTCTTGATATAGGAAAGAGCGCCCTTCTTGCACATGCACAGCTGGTTCCTTTCATGAATGATGAAGAAAACCAGCCCATGCTTATTGAATGGACCCCAGCATATGCACAGACTGTTGATACTGCAGAAGGTGTTCTGCTTGATGTTGAAGTCGAGGTGGCGGATGCATCAAAACTTAGGGAACTTGAGGAAATACTTGAAAAAATGCCGGGAGTGGTCGGTGCAAAGATAACCACCAAAGGAGAAAAGGCAACAGTTCAGGTTTTTGTTGAGCTCGAAGGGAAAAAGAGAGACAGACTGAAAAAGGTAAAATCAGTGATAGAGAAAGCAAGTTACATCGATGTTGAATCAATGAAAGAAAGAGATGAGAATTCGGTAAGAATATATGAAACATCCCTTCCCGGAAAAATGCTTTATCTTTCAAGAGACCTCCCAATAGGAGAAAAAACAGAAGAAGAGAGATATGTAATACAGGATGCAAACTTCATGATAAGGGAAGTCCAGGGCATGGATGCATGGGAGCTAACGTTGGGCGCAGGACTTGGAACTGCGCCAACCATTAAAACAACGGAAGGAGGAGGAAGAGTTGTAACCTCTGAAACAGAGCTGATGGGAAGAGGAGGGGTATTCCTTAAAACAAGGCAGGCAACCTCTCAATGGGGTGTCGGTGCATATTATGAAGCTGGTTCAACAAACCTTGAACAGCTTGCGCTTGTAAGAGAATCTGAAGAAACTTCTAATTACATAAGAAGCCTCCACAGGCTTGGAGTGACAGTCTATGGAAGCGGAGAGGTTTCAACAAAATTCGTGCTTGGAGGGCTTGGATATCTTGTTCCTCAGTTGATTGAACGAGAGAAAGGAGTGGAATATGATAACATGCTTTTCAGATTCATAGGATTCCTTAAGGGAATGGAGTCAATGGGCAAGGTTGACATAAGCAGGATTACAGGTTTGGACAGGATAGTTTCAGATTACAACACAATGTCATCGCAGATAGGAAGGGACCCTCAGAATGCTTCATCATACATTGAAAATTTTGCTGAAAAATACAGAGAGAATGTAACGAGGGTTTTTGACAATTATTACCTTGGAATAAGAATCAAGAATGATTTCTCAATTGAAACAAACATAGTTACAAGGGAAAAAGAGGCTGATTGGACTTCACAGGACCTTGAAAAGTTCTATGCAAAAACATTGTACACATGGAGGACCGGATTTATAAGAGCGTATGCATCTCTTCCTGTCTGGGCACCATTCGGTCTTTTGGAACAGCAGGAAAGGGGAGTTGTAGCGGCAGGATTCGGCCAGGATGTTCTTGACGGCTTCTGGCTTCAGAGAGTCGCTATCGATGCCGGCCTTATCCTTGCATTGGACCAGGCGGGTGTTGAACCCTACTCTTCAGCCTTGTCTTTAGAAATTCCTGAATTGAGAAGAAGTGATTTGGAGATGCTAAAAAAACAAGTCCCTGAACTTACCTTCCTTAATGATGAGGAAAAGACAAAGAAGTACGGAAGCACAGGATGGTTTGCACAGATAGGAGTAAAATTATTCTCAAATGTTCTTGACGATTCAAATGCATACAGGAATCTTGTGAGGAATTATGAAAAATATCTTAAGGCTGTTGGAGATTCAAAGTTCTCAACAATCCCCGCAGAAGTAAGGGAGTCAATGTGCGGAAAACTTGAAGGTGCAAATGTAGACATCTCATCCGCTATAATTGAAAAAATAAGAAAGGGAGACAGGGTTCCTGGTCTTACAAAGAGCCAGGCAACAGCAGTTTCAGAGGCTCTTTACATCTGGTTCTATAATGAGAAATCTGTTCTACAGGATAAATTTGACGGGCACATGAGGGCATTCCTTGGGGGAAGCCTCTATTCAATAGATGAAAAATATCATGCAGACATAGCTGCATTCGTCGAGTATGTAGACAAGATGAAAGCATATGCCATAGCCGCAAAAAGGGAAAAATGGCAGCTTCACACAGGAGCAGAGATCAAAATACTTCCTGAAGTTGTGGGAGGGGCATTTGTAGATGTTGCACTTACAGGGGAAGAACAGTACGGGGCAGGGATGTCTCTGAGATATAAGCTTCCTGTTGGTGAGGTAGGAGTATTGTTCCAGATACGCACAGAAAATCCTCCAGCATACAGAAATCCTGTTTACGCGCCATACGAAAGACAGGGAGTGCCTGAATTCACAGCAGTTATATTCTATAATCTATTTGAAACAGGAATTCCTCCCGTTCCATCAGGCACAGGCATAGTGCCTACAAGGCCTGGAGAACTGGGAAGGGAGAGATGGTAAAAAAAAATAATGAGGGTTGGTTAAATGGAATTGGAATTTCTTGACTTTGAATCCGCCGATGTAAAAAAGATGGGCAGGGCGCCATCAGGAAACATGAATGCGCAGATAGATATAACGAATGTTGAAATGAAAAAGAACAGATTGAACCTGAATTTTGTTTTTGGAGTAACATACTCTCCAGGAGGTAGCTATATGAACCTCACAGGAAGTGCAAGCTTCAGCGGTAACGGGGCAAAAAAGGCTCATGACGAGTGGAAAAAGACAAAGAGGATATCCGGTGTTGAGGGAGAGCAGATAATTAATGCCATAAACTACAGTGCTTCAGTCAATTCGATATTCATAGCACGGGTATTCAACATGACCCCTCCGATTGTTCCCCCATTAATACAATTCGGAGAAGCAAAAACAAAAAAGAAGAAAACACCAAAGATTTCAAGGAAGAAATAATCATTTCTTCACATTCTTTCCTTTTTCTGAAGGTTCTATTTTTATTTTTCCATTGAAATTCTCATCCCATTTTCTTTCAAGCTCTTTTCCTTTATTGAGTCTGTCAAGAAACACTGCCAGTGCAGCAACTTCGGAATGGGGCTGGTTCGTTACACTTATATTATAGTCAGCCATCTCATAAACCTCAGGAGGAACCTGCTCTGCCCCAACAATGACAAGAATGTTTTCTGATTCTCTTATTCTCTCAATCTTCTCAGATACAGGCATCCCATACATTGTCAGATGGACAACCGTAAATTCCTTCTTTTTGTATTCCTGAATAACTCTCTTCCAGTTTTTTTCATATGAGATTTCAAAATTTCCTCCCCAATTTCCAGAAATTTTTTTCACACTCTCTTCAAGGGAGGAGTCATGCTGTCCTGAATAAACCGAAGAATCAGCTCCGAATGCCCTTGCAACAAGGCAGATATGTGTTGACATTCTTTCATCGCGGGGGAGCCTGTGCCCCAGCCTGAGAACAAGAATCATGAAGAATTCGGATGGAGAAAAGCTTTTAAAGCAGGTTTATCCTAGTCTTTTTAAGGTGTTTTAAAATTTTAGAGAGTATTTCGTTTTCTTTAGAGAAAGTCCTTTTCGGAGATATCGCCATAGAGGGCGAAAGCATAAGGATATTCATTGCTCTTTTGGGGACTGCAATAGCATCCTACTATGATTTATACAACAACAGGAACATCCCCAACGGCTTCCTCTACGCTTTCCTTGCGTTATCAATACTCACAAGTTTATTCTTCTTTGAAATGGACCTGTTTATATTCTCCCTGATAATCGCAGCATTCATCGCACTTTTCGGTTTTGTATTTTATTACACGGGGCAATTGGGGGGAGCAGATGTTTTTGTCATGCTTTCAATAGCATTTCTCCTGCCCATACATCCAGGATATCTCAACATGCTTTTCAACCTTCCATTCATACTTTCAGCATTCATATTCGCAATAGTAATCTTCTCATTATACACCATAGTATATTTCGGGTTGAAGCTTGTCAAGACAAAGGCAAAGCCGGATAAGAGATACCTTTTGCTTTTCATACCTTATGTTGTTTTCATTTATCTATATTCAACCATGCCCTTTTTCTCACCTTTTTATCTGATACTTATATCAATAGCTTTATTCTCATCAATATTCTTCCTTTGTTTCAGGAATTCGATAAACAGGATGCTTGCAAAAAAGCTCCCCCTGGCAAAAGTCGAACCCGAAGACGTGCTTGCGCTTGAACTGATGGACAAGAAAACAGTATGGAAATACAAACTTCAGAGAGTTATGAATAAAAAAGAGCTCCAGAGAATGAAAAAACTAAAGATAAAGCAGGTATGGGTCTTTTCAAACCTGCCTCCATTCCTTCCCTTCCTTTTTGTAGGTTTGGTTTTAGCGCTGCTTTTCTCGAATATGATCCTGGGTTGATTTTCAATGATTTCAATTATTAAAATTGTGGAGTATGGCGTTGCGTTCTTTGCACTCTACATAACAGTATTCTTCCTTCTTGTTTTCATAAAATACAGACAAAGGGTTATGAAAAGCAAAAAATTTGACAAAGAAAATTCACCTTCCGTTTCAATAATCATTCCTGCATACAACGAAGAAGAATTCATAGAAAAATGCGTAAAATCTGCATTAGACCTTGATTATCCAAAAGAAAAACTTGAAGTAATAGTCGTTGATGACGGTTCAACAGACAGAACTCCTAAAATAGTAGAATCATTGAAAGTAAAATACTACAGAAAGAAGAATTCTGGAAAGGCAGATGCCCTGAACTATGGAATAGAAAAGGCAAAAGGAGAGTTTATAGC
>Ga0180434_10005357_pt1 | contig 15150 bp, 17 predicted proteins | sample SS_ome_7_FD_132453 | JGI IMG/M metagenome (GOLD analysis project Ga0180434, IMG submission 132453) | Hypersaline lake sediment archaeal communities from the Salton Sea, California, USA - SS_1_D_2 metaG | ecosystem: Environmental > Aquatic > Non-marine Saline and Alkaline > Hypersaline >...
CCTATCCGTGCCTAAAGAATAGAATATAACCGACAAGCAAAATCAACGTGACGACCATGATCGCCCATGCGCTCATGGACAAAAGCCCGAGGCGTACCCCCATCATGAGCACCGGCAAACCGACCAGTATCCCCTCGTCGCCTTGCCCGCCGCACCGGGCATACGTCAAAAACACCACGATGCCGAAACAGATAAATACAAATATACTTCCGGCGGCGATGTACGATATACTCAAATTGCGCTCGATGACCTCGACCAGATCGCCGATTGGGCTATCGTCGACCGTATCGGCAATACTCTCGGCGTATTCACGTTCCCACTCACCCGACGGCCAGTTCGGCCAGATATCGACCACGCTGAAAACCTCGGGGCACATGAAAGATAATGCGGGGATCGCCCCGTTAAAGTATGATGACCCGGTTTCGTTCAACTGGTCGCCGATTGAACCGCTCACGATAAGCGTCTCGGACCAATCCGCCTCTAAATCCTCGGCGATTTCCAGTATACTAAGGTATAGATACACCCGGTTTTCGGTTTGGGTGTCGTAATTGCTCCAATTACTATCGCCGAGCGTGGTTGTGGTTTTCCAGTCCTCGACGTCTCCCCATACGGTCGGGTTGCCTTGCAATACGACGTCGTATGAGCCGCCCCATGCGGGCGATGATCCGCTGGCGGCCCAGTAAAACCCGCCGACCCCCTCGTTAAATCCGCGTTGGGCGCCGATGGAATAGGGTATGTCAATTGCGACCTCGGTCCCCGAGTCAAACATGCGGATCATATATAACTCGTCGGCGTTTTCGTCCGGCAATGTCCCGCTGTATGCTATGTCATAATGGACCATGATCAACATGTCGTTTTCCTCGATCAAATGCCGAAAACACGTCACCGATTTGATTGTCAAGCTGTCGGCTTTGTCTTGCGCCTCGACCGTTTGCGGCAATGCCAAAACGACCAATAATATGAAAAGTATGATCATTGTGTGCGTTGTAAGATCCGCCAGTGCTTTCAATTTGTTCATTTGAACCCCCCGACCGGCCGGAATTTTAGCCCTTTATTGGTGACATACACCCGTTGTGCCCCCATGGGCACCACATACGACGGGATCGCCCCGCCTTTGGATGAAAACGAGCGATATGCCGAGTCGCCCCCCCTGGCCACGCGTACCCAGTCGGGTTTTTCGTCCTCGGGGACGTGCCAGAGCTCACCGGTTTCGGTATTGAGAATTTTAATAATAAACCCTTGACGCCAGCCGGTAATCGACCGCCGTTCGCTTTTCGGCACTTTATCCAGATCGCGGCCGGATAACCATGTCGCCCGATAGCGCGAATCGGGTGTGCGCACATCGGGCGTGCGCACCGGGGGCGTGCGCGTGGGCGGAATTCGTACCGGGGGTGTGCGCACGGGTGGCACCCGCTCGGCGGTCACCCGCACCGGTGTAACTCGCGCGGGCGGCACGCGTACAACGGGCGTGCGCGGTCCCGGCGTCCTCGGCTCCGGGGTTCGCGGCCCCGGCGTCCTCGGCTCCGGCGTCCTCGGTTCCGGCGTCCTCGGTTCCTGTTGGCGGCGGTCCGGCTTGCGACGCGGCTCGTCCCGAGGCGTTAGCTCCCGGCGGCCCGGCTTGCGACGCGGCTCGTCCCGAGGCGTTAGCTCCCGGCGGCCCGGCACGCGTCCCCGCGGTGCTCGGGGCGCGCTATCCCGCGGGCGGCTAGTTACCTCGCGGGTGCCGGGCTCAACCGGTAACCGATCGACGCCCGGTTCTGACAGACGTCCCCCCCGGCCGCGCTCTACGGAGTATAGAGTCGACTCGGCGGGTCCGCCAGATATCCGGGGCGTTAATCGTTCCGAAACGTCGGGCCGACGGTCGGCCCGTTCCATTGGTTCGGGTGTTTCCCCCATATGGTCACGGGTGACGGTTTCCTCACCCGTTTGTTGGCGGCGCATTAGCTCACCGGTGCCACGCACCAAACCGCTCACCGTGCCGGTGCGTCCGATGTCCTCGGCGAGTCTTATATCACGTGTAATTCGCCCCCCGCGGATATCCATCGAGGCATCCATCATGCGGGCGGCTCCGGTTACATCGCCCGCGCCCTCTAATCGCCGCGCGGCGTCCGCCATATCCATGGCGATCAACTCGCCCAGTATTTCGTCGGCCGGTATATCCCCGGCCGCTCGAATGTCGACGAGCTCGTCGGCGTATTTTTCGTATAGTGTGTCGATATAGTTGATCCGCTGTTGTTTGATATTGGCGATGTTCTGCAGTTCGTCGGCCGCCTTTATATCCCCGGCGGTGCGCGCGTTATCTGCCGCTTGCCGGTACCCGGCCGCCTCTTGAGCACTGTCGGCGGCGCCGAGTTTTATTTTTTTGAAGTAACCGGCCAGATAATCGGGTATATACCGTTGCACCATCAGCGGCGGGAGCAATATCTGTCGGATCGTTTCATAGGGTCCGGCCACTTTGAGCATGGCGACGTCTAACAGATCGAACTTGCGCGGTACACCATGGTAACTCGCTTGAGCGCCGAATACGCGCAAGATATCCTCGCTCGGGGCGATGGATTCGCCGACATCTAGGTGTTTTTCCATTTCCGCCGCGCCGCGATACGTTTTTTCGGTCGGTGTTGTCCGCACCGCTTCCTCGGGGCTCAAATACTTGGTGCCGCGCATCGGCCGGTATTCAAGCTCAGCGAGCTCGTCGGCCAGCGCTTCGGCCCGAGCCTCATTGCCCAATTGTTTGGCCTTGATAAATTCCGCCTCGACGTATTTAATGCGGTTTTGACGCTCGATGTCGTATACCGCTTCATACTCATTCTCGACTTTGAGGTAATCATTCCAAAGACGTTTTTGCTCGGATCGCGGCGCCCGGTTGAGGACCGCATCGACCCATGTTTGCTTGGCGGTTTTCATCTGTTTTTCGAGCTCGGCCATTTCCGATGTTTTGGGGATATCGGCTTTCCCCGGCTTGTCGCCGTGCGCCGAGCTAATTTGAAAACGAGGCTTGGCTTCCTCGGCAACAAATAGCCCTTGCCCCGCTTCCCCTTGCCCCTCGCGCCATTTGACCTCGATCCCTTGCTCGACCATTTCGCGCACGTCGGGCGATGAATGCGCCGCCCCGGCGCCTAATTCCTGTAAAACACGCGACGGGCGCAATGAATACACCTTGCCCCCCTCGATATGCATCGCCAGACCGTCGACCAGATCACCGGCCAGCGCCTTGTCCATCAATATATCGCGGATTCGCATCGCATCTTGCGGTGAACCGGCGAGCTCGATCCACAACCGGCCGGTGTGCTCGGCTTGTGAGGCAACCGACACAGGTATCCCCTTCGGGTGCAACCCGGTCATTGCCATGCCGCCCAACTCTTGTTTTAACCATTTGGCGGTTTTAACCGGCGCCTTGACCATGGTCACCGGCGCCTTGATTTCCTCCCATATGAGCGACGGTATCGCCTTGCTGGCCGCGGCGATCCGCGCCGTTTTCCCGGTGCCAACCGACAACCGGGCGGCGGCTGACATGCCATTCACAAACGGGACGACGGTTAATATATCGGTCAATATGCTGGCGGCTCGCCATCCGTTCGACATATCATCCCATGTGTGCATTGTGCCATATATCGGTGTTGCCCCGATCAATAGTTCTTTGGTTATATCGGATAGTTCCGGCTGTGATTCCAGTATTTCGTCGGCAAAATGGTCGCGTGTGCCCAACGTCTGCAACACCGCGGCGTCGATTTCCGATTGGGTGACATCTGGCATTTCCCGGCCGCCTTGCTCGACATATTCGATAAACCGATCGTATAATTGCGGATTATCGGCGAAATACCCCTCGTCCCTCAATGCGGTTAGTCCCAATATGGACCCGGTTCGCACTGAATCCTCTAATCGCCGGGTTTGTGCCGCTTCGGTGTACGCGTCAACATAGGCTTGATACGCCTCGCCGCGCTGGCCGCCGAATGCCCCGGCATTATAGAGCTCGGTGATTTTGTCCAGATCGGCGCGCATGGTAGCGTCGACTAATTCCGCCTGTAAATCATACCGCTTCCCTAGATCGTCCCGGTTATAGGTGCCCGTATCAATGTTCCCCAACGTGACCGCTTCTTTGATAGTATCTTCCGCCGGGACTAGCCATGACGGGGTATCGAGTAGTTTGTGCTCCATGTCCGGGTATTCGTCGCCATATATACCGCGACGCGGTGCCTCATAACGGATGATTGCCGCTTGTTCCGGGGTGTAATTCTCGGTTAAAAATTGCTCGCGTTCGTCCGGCGGCCATGTCTTATAGGCGGCGATATCGCCTTTCGTAACACCCCCCTCGATTTGCTCGCCCTGTTTCATACTTTCGCGCGCCCAACCGCGCAAGCGCTCATTGTCCTCGGCTTGCTTTCGGATTTTGTACGCGTGCATGCGTTCCTCGGTGTCTTCAATGGCGTCGAATTCTTGCACGCTCATTTCGAGGTAATATTCGCCGGTGACTTTTTTCCACTGGGTGAGCGGATCGGCGAGCTCGGCGGCGTCGCGAAATTCTTGAGCGCTAAAATCCCACATTTCGAGGCGTTCGGCCGGTACACCCGCCATGATCGCCCCGATTTTGCGCTCGTATTCGTTGCCAGTTTCATACAATTGCGAGGCGACTTGATCATACGGGATCGATTCGAGCATTTTCGAGGCGCGCACTTTGGCCAGATCGGTGTTGAATCGGTCCCAATCGATATCCATGATCCCGAGGGTCGGCTCGAATACCCCGTAATGCTCATACACCAACTTTTTGTCGACCCACTGGCCATTCGCCGGGTTGAGCACAAAATCCTCTTGCAATCGCTGGCGTTTATCGACGAGGGTTTGATATGCGTCGGCGTTTCCATAGTACCGATTGATAATATCGGGATCGACCCCCTCGTCGATCGCTTGATAGGCGTTTAGTTCTCCGGTGTTGGTTTGATAGGGTTTTAATTGCTCTTGAGCGGTTACATACTCGTGGAACTGGGCCGCCGTCCCCTCGCCGAATACATAATCGATGAGCTCGTCATCGACGCCCGCGCGGACGGCAGCCGCGATGTCGATATACCCCTCTTGCTCGGCGGGATAATTGCTCAGCACGTCCAACGCCGATTGACGTTTATCGTTCGCCGCAATGATTTGGGCGTATTCGGCGGCGGTCCCCTCGCCCAATGCGATATCGATCAACTTGGGGGACACCCCGGCACGCATAGCCGCCTCGACGTCGATAAATCCCTCTTGATCGGCCGGATATCGCGTCAATGCGTCGGCCGCAATTTGGCGCCATTTTTGGCGCTCGAAATACGCATCATACGCCCCGGCGCCGAACGTCTGGTCGACGATTTGGGGCGAGGCGCCGGACTCAATAAAGTTATACAGATCATCGTCCCGGCTCGTATCAAAGGCGAACGGGTCGACGGTGACGGTCACCGGCATGCCTTGATCAATTTGGTATTGACGGGTCAAATACTGTTTTTCGCCCTTTGTCGGGGCATCGGCGATTTGTTTCATGGCCGCCCAGTCGGCGGCGGTCGGCGTCCGGCCGATCCCGGTGTCGGCGGCGGCCTGTTGGACTTCCACGGGCACGGCGGGCGCCTCGATGGTCCCCGCGAGCACCCCCGCGGCCGCGGATACGTCCCCGGCGGGCAAAACGCCGGACCGTTGCAGTTCGACCACTTCCTCAAGTGTTGCCCGATCCGGTGCAACTGTCGGGGTTGAGGCGACGGCGGTGATCACCCGCTCGCGCTCTACGTACCCCGTGTCGATCGCCCGTTGCAATTCGGTCGGATCGGTGAGGTATCCCATATCCGGTATGGTCAACACAAAACCGGATTGAATCTTGCGGATATCGTCGGGGGTGAGTGTATACCGTAGGGTTTGTATGTTTTGACTCTTATCGGCGCGCTCATTGACGACAACCGTCTGACCGGCCTTTGCTTTTTGCAAGGCGTCATATTCCGGCGTACCCGGTTTCGGCGCCGGTGTTACGTCTAAACGCTCCGGGTCGGTCGTTCCCGGTTTGGCGACCGGCTTGTCGATCCGGGGCGGTGTTTCGTCGGCCATCTTTTTGTTTTGTGATTCATGGCGGTGCCCGGTGAGCCGGTTGTGGCTGTTGGGGGCTTAACCACAACCGGCCCGGTTTTCCCTTGGGCGGGCGCGAGTACACTATAGGATCATCACGCTATTTTTTGCGATAATGCCCTTTGACATATACGCGTTTTTTGCTTGATGATCGCCTTGTGCCTTTACGGCCGCGTCGGCGGCCTTTTCTCCCTGCCATGGCTCACACTCCTTTTAATATTTGCAAACGTGCCATAAACACGTAATTGCACTACCTTTATTCGTAATCACGTTCACCGGCGAACAATTGAAACCCGATCATAAATAAGAGATATATACCGATCATGATCGGCGGCCACGCGAAAAACTGGCCGACCGCCGTGTTATCCCATGGCGGTTCTAAAAACATATATATACCGGCTCCGGTCCAGAACATAGCGGCCGTGAATTGCAACATTAGATTGCGCATGTGGTAAGCGGCAACGGTGATCGCCAGCGCGACCAGCAACGCCGCCCAGTATGTTAATTCCATGATGACCCCCCTTAACCAGCTATTTAATGCGGCGACGTCTGCCTCACAGTCGGTACAATCACCGCCCCCGGTTGCCGAGACGTCGGCCGTCATAAATTCGATAACGTCGCCATATGTAACGCTTCCGCTCAATAATGTTACGTATGCGCGCACATAATATGTGGTCGTCCCCGCAAGCGGCAACATATCGAGCGTATAAGCGCCGGTGCCCCCGGCCCATGCCTCGACGGCGATCCAATCATCGGTCGTCGGCGTGCCGGTGTGCGACCAGCATAACCCGCGTTGACTCGGGGTTCCGCTCCCGACCACGGTGATTGTGCCATGCCCCGCCGCTTTGTCGTGCGCAATGGCTGTCGGCGTTCCGGTGACAACCGACGGCGGTTGCCATGGCGTTGTTACGTCTACTACGTCACCGTAACCGGTACCGCTCGTCGTCACGGCATACGCGCGATAATAATATGTCGTATCGGCGGTCAACCCGGTTATACTCAAGCTATAAGCGCCGGTGCCGCTTGCCCATGCTTCGCTTACCGTGTCGTTGGCCGTCGTCGGTGTGCCGCTTGTGGTGTAACAAAACCCCCGTTGACTCGGGGTTCCGGTACCAATAGCGGTGATCGTCCCATTTGCATTGAATGAATTATAAGTTACCGTATCCCCGGCTTGTGTTGTTACGGATGGCGCCGCCACTTCGGTATAAACAATATATAATTTTGGTTTATACCCGGCGCCTTGTTCCGCCATATAAAAATATATATATTCTGCGCCGCCGACAGCGCCGATAGACGGGTCGGTATCGGTCGCATCGTCTACTAATCGGAACCCTAGTTTTGTTATTCCAGTCTTGCTGATTATCGCTAAACCGTCATCATTTAATGTCCAATCATTATAGGTCGATGTAGTCAAATCGTCGCTTATTATAGCCGTAGATAATGGCGTATCGCCCCATCTTGCTAAGTTATAATCAGATGCCGCTAAACTTGTATTTGATGCGGGATTAGATTCATATACGTTATAATAGGCATCATACGACAACTCCGCTACCACACTGGTAACATATCCCGATAGGGTAGCTCCTGTTATTACGCAATCGTCGGGAAGTGCTGACGTATCGAATAGCATTACCATGCGGGATAATTGCAAATAATTGGTTGTACCCGCGCCTTTACCCAATCCCAAATAATCGCTAGTATTGCTATCGCTAACGTGGGTTCCATCCAAATCGTGTAACCCGTCCCAATTCGTGCTACCGGGTATATAACGCGTTGTACGGCCGTCAACGGTATCCGTTTCAGGATTGGCGTCGGGGTAAACAGTTAAGGTATCCCCTATTACAACCGGCCAGCCGCATACGTCGGCTTGCATTTCGATATCGTCCGGTGTGATCCGTTCGGTATCCCCGTCGATCGCATATGGGCCTAGTGCTAATTTGTAGCCACCACTTTGATTGTAGGTAACAACGATGTCGTTTGCAGGAATTTCGTTAAACACCCAACGGCCTTGTAATTGGCCCTCAATTTGCCGTAATATACGCACACACACGCCATAATCCCAAATCAAACAGTTATTTGTATAATTCGGATTGCCGAAATAGTCATATGCCAATAATTGCGGGGCCGTTTTGGCCTTTATCGGCACGCCGTCAATGCTCACAGTCGGTTGATATTGCATTATGCCGACATCATGATATGGAAACGCGACCGTAACTTGCCCGGCGGGTGTCACCGTTGCCCGAAATGTATTGTTGGGGCTCGTGTAATTGCCCTCACTTAAAACCCAACCCGTCCCGATCGGTGTTTTATCGGGGTTGACCATCGGCAACTCGCTTATTACCGCGTAATATTGGCCGGTGTTTTCATCGGCATAAATAGCCGTGTTGGCATTGATGTCGCCATAATCATAGATCAATTTCACATTTGCCGGATCGTACCCCTTGCTGAACACATAATTCGCCATATCGCCATCGTCGGCGGCCAGTATTGGCGCTATGGCGGCCGACGTTCCCGACGCTGTAATCGCCGTATACACCGAATCGGGTAAATCAATCGATACCCGACTATTGTCGACCTCGGCATGAGCGCCAACAGTCATCGAAAGTAATATATAAAGTAGCAAACTGAATATTGCGCAAATGTTCAATGTATTCACCTATAGCCCCCAACAAACAAAAACGCCGCCGATCCGCTCCGGTTTCCTCCGGCCACTCTGCAGATCGCGGCGTCGTCAATATGCCCAATCATTTGCTTCCTCAAACGCCCATGAATACGTCGTCCGGCAAGCGTTCCTCGCCGGGCGGTGTTGCCCCCTTTTGTGATCGATTGATTCGCACGCTCAAGCGCTCCATTGGGTCAAACATTTCCCGCGTGTTGTATTGGTGTTTATGGCGCCATGTATCGCGCAAAATGCGAAATACTTGAGTGCCCGGCTCACCGAATGCCCCGTGCAAGTCGGTCATGGTCATGGGGACCGAATACCCTTTGTCGCGCGAGTCGCATTCGAATAATAGATCGGTTTGCCAGAACAATGACGAATTGATCCGGCGTATATTCTGAGCCCCCCAAAAAAACCATATATTGCGTTTCCCGAGTAAATTGAGCCCGTTTTCCAGCATTTCCGAGATAAGCGTCGTTGACCGTTTCGATAAAAACACGCGGTCGATTTCATCCCACAAGATAACGCAATCATGGAGCTCGTCGGGCAAAGCTACGATTTCCTCAAGAGTGAATCGACCGGTATACAACCCCTCGGTTTTTGCATCGGGCAAGCCGGTCGCAAACGAGCACCAAAAATTCGCCAACACCGGATATTTGTATATGTCCAACATCATTTTGGCGATGGTCACCAATGACAATGACTTGCCGCGGCGGCGGCGCCCGGTGTAACCGATCACAAGCCCCTCGGGTTGATAATATTCCGGCTTGGGCGGCTCGACCTCGATCCGCGGCATGGCCAACGCCAGCATGAGCGTATTGTCAAACATATGCGGGCGGGTCAACCAGTGCATTTTTTCCAGTGTGAGCACTTACTTAAAACCCCCGGCCTCTATTGAAAAACCCGCGGCGCTGGCGTTCCGCCTCACCGTCCATCATGCGCCGCTCGGCGGCGGTGATTTGGACGAATTCCCGGCGCGCCCCGCCGTTTTCACCGATAGAAAACGCCAGCGCGTACACCCCGGCCATGCGGCTGTATATGGCGCGACTGAGTTTTCCGGTCGAGGCGATCATTTCGTCACAATCCGCCTTCAATAACAGCGTGATCATGGCGCCGATGTTTTCCGTTTTTGTCCGGCTACGGACAATCAACTCGATGGTATCTTGCCCCGTTTTGAGCATTTCCTCGGCCGGGCCGATGCCATGGCCGAGTTTTTCGAAATGCTTGGCAAACGCCTCGGTCGGATCGGCGTCATAATGCACAAACTGGTCAAAATTACCCTCGGCATCGTGCCCATTGCCCTCGACCCGTTGGTCGACGGGCATGGTTTCCGCCGGGTGTTTCGGTGCTTTCGTGAGCGACGATTTGTTATTCATAAATTACCCCCCCAACAATATGACAATGATCAACGCAACAACGATAATTAACACGATCAACGCGGTGATATAGGCGCCCGTTTGGACCCGGTGCCATATATTCGGCGACGTATTGACGAGTTTACGCAATTGCGGTTGCATCAAATCGACGTATAACTGCAACGGCGTCGACCCCGGATTCTGCGCCATGATCCGCTCATACAGATCGGCGAATTCGTAATCGCCGTCTTTGTTTCCGTTGACCGGCAAGCGAATCGCCAACTGGCGCGGCCCCTTACCGAATCCGACCCGCTTTAGAATCGCACTACTGGGCACGCCGACCGGGTATTGTTCTTTGTCATTGATATTGATCCGCTTGATCCGCGCCGGATCGGATATGTCGATCGCCCAACGCCAGACCGGCCGCCCTTTTCTATTCGATTTCGCCATGGTGGCGGCCGCCACCGGTTTGTCGTTGTTAACGTCCATTGGGGGGGCGCTTCCCACTTCGTTCAACTGTGAGACGGCGGGCTCCGCCAATCGTTCATGCGGTCGGTCATCCCCCCCCAAATGCCCGATGCCGGGCAAATTAATCTTGATTTTATATGCCACGTATAGCCCCCTCTACGTGTTAAAAAAAGTGTGTGATCATCGCCACGATGGCGATAACCCCGATCACAATGGCCAACAGAATAATGGCGAGTATGATCCAATTCGGCTCGTCCCGGCCGGTTTGGTTCGAGGCTAGATTCTGCAGACTGGCGAGCCCGTCCATACATGTCAATGTCTCGGGCGCCTCGTAGTCATACCGCCCGGCCGGATCGATCGGCAACTCACTCGCCTCGGTGACGATCAACGCCTCGGCGATAACTTTTTTCCCCTTGATAATTGGCACGATAAAACGCGGCAACAAATGCCACGCCCTAAACCCTTTGTGATCGATGGCATGTTTGCCGTATACCTCGCAATTAAATACCTTATAGCGGCGATTCGGGCCGATATATAACACCGGCTGTTTTTGAATCACGGCCATATTGCCCCCTTCCGTGCCCGCGTTAACCGGCGTTTAGATAAGCCCGAAACCAAATAACTTTTTGCGTTTGGCCGGGCTCTTTTTTCGCGCGGCTGGCCGTTTGGCCGCCGGTTTGCGCCCCGGTTTTCGTTTGCCTTTTTTTACTAAATACCGCCCGTCTGTAGATTTGGCACGGCGCACGTTATAGCGCTGTCCTTCCAATTTGTCCGCATAACGTAACGCCTCGCTTTTGTCCTTTGTTGCTAATACCGTTTTATATGCTGTCATTAGCAACCCCCCGGATATACCGCGCGGGGCGGCCGGTACATGCTCAATCATGCACCGCCGCCCCGTACAATAATTCAGTATCTACCTATTGCCGCAACCCGCGGAAACCCATGACCACGAGCCCGATACCCGATGCCATCAGAGCGATAAACCAGATTAATGGCAATAGATCGCGGATGCTTGATGCACCCGTGTACTGGGTACCGAGGGTCACAGTTCCCAACGCGTCAACCAGCGGCGACGCCAGAATCACGCCGACCAACAGAATGAGGAAACCGGCGAACAATTGGAGCATCGGCCCTTTGATATAATCCACGTTGTAGACCCCCTTTCGAACCGGGCGACAACCAACTCAAAAGACCGCGCACAATAAAAAAGAGCGGTGCGCTTATAGACTGAGCTAGTCGCGCCCCGCTCAAGATGGCCCATACCATACCCCATTGACTATTCATATGTCAAGCGGGAAATTAAAACTATTTTTTAATCCAATCTCTAAATATGTTAATATTCAACACCCATATAAGCCAGCCGAAACCCAAATATGCCATGTAGGCGATTGCATCGGGGAAACGGATCACATGATAATCAAACCACTCATATAGTGGATACATAAAAAACAGACTTATACTGAGGTTAAAGAATATCCACGTTAATATCACCCCTTGCCACAACATTAATTGCCAAAATGATGGCATTTTGCGACTAAATAACAGCATAAACGGGAATACATACAACATATACGCCGGATTGACCAGCTTTGAGGCGATCACAAACCATAATAATGTCAACGCACACCCTTTTATGATTTCCCCGGAGTGCCGTCGCCATATCCAAAGCCAACCGATGACCAACGGGATCACCCATATTGACTTGAATACGATATCCCAAACAACATTTTGGCGTCCTAATTGCCAAACCGAATAGATCGTCAACCCGCCGCCGTATCGCCCCCCATGGAAACCGACCATCGCCCCCCATAGATCGCCGGGGCTTACAATTAGATAGTAAAAACAGGCGGCCAGCATGACAGCGGCCGCCGCGCCGACCAGTTTGACCCATTTCCTCCGTTTGGTATGAATTAAAAACACCGGACCAATAAACACCGGTAAGGTTTTGACGGCCGCCCCGAATCCCAACGCCAGACCGGAAAGACCGGGCCGCATGATCAAGAGGATCGCCGCCAGTATCCCGGCCAGCACCACACTGTCAAATCCGCCCCAAACAGCAGTCAAAAACCATGGTAATGGCATCAATAACCACCATTTGAGCACTTGATAGGGGTTATTATGCTTGATTCGGACCGCCAGCCGGTATAATAGATAACCGCAAATCAGATCGGCGATAATGGAAGGTAATTTGAATAAAAACGATAACAGCGGGTCGGGGGTTTGGTCCTCGATTTCGGCAAACGGGTCTATCGGCTCCGGGTCCAAAGGGGATAAGATCGCCAGCCACGCCAGACCGGCGGGGCTATATGCCCAATATTCGTAGTATTCTAAATCGTATTCGTCGCGGCTTTTGGCTTCCTCGGTTAATTCCCAAAAATATGAATATGGATTGATGCCGTCGTGGATATTGGCACATGTATTGTTATACGTCCGATATTCCCATGGGTGATAGGTAAACGGGGCAATCACCAAACGGATCACCAATGCCAACAGCACTAGGCGGATAATCTTGTTATTCATCTTCTACGGGGTCGCTAAAATCAAACCATTGGATTTGATCGGGCCTATTCATCCAGCCGTGAAAATGCTCCGGGTCGGACTTGCATCGTATGTCATATCCGGGCTTTCCGCTTTTAAAATCGGCTATCGCAAGCCCGCCATGACATACCGGGCATTGCATTTGCCCCTCGATAAACTTCCAATCATTAAAATCGACATATTCTTTGGATTCGTGCCATCGGTTAATAAACGCCTTGATGTGTTTACGGTCTAATTCGCAATAAACGAATATGCTCCGTTTCCCGTCACCCTTCCAACCCTTCCGGGCGAATATATGGCAATTACATACCGGGCACAATGCGGACTCGATCAATCCGATAACTTCGGGATATGGCATTGCACGCCCCCTTTGTTTTAATACACAACGTCAATCCAACATTCTACAATCAACACAATTGACAACTTTCACTTACACATCAATAACTCGAATAATACCCGCCCTCGGCATACCCGGATCGCCAGTGTATGACCAGCGCGCCGCCGACGACCAGCATAAACAGCGTACACATGACGATGATCGCTATATTCCGGGCGTTGTCGCTCGTCTGGTTGCCGTGATAGCGGCCATAATCGAAACCGGGCTCGTCGGCCAGCACCTTGAATGAAAACGATGTCCGGTCGCCGACGGTCATATATTCGTCAAAATCAACCAGGTGATAACCGGGGCGATCCGCTTGGATCACAAATTCATCGAGCTCGGCGCGGGTCAATATCATGTCGCCACTGTATACATGACTCGGGGCGGCCTGTAAATAATGCAAAAACCCCGCCAGCAACCCGATAAATACGATCGCCGCCAGTATGAGCACGTATTTGCCCATTATACCCCCGATTTGGTAGCGTCCATATAATTATCGGTCACGACCAGCATTGGCGCGTCGTTTTTGTCGATTTCGGCGCAAATGCCCTCTAATGCGGCCCGATAATCGCGATTGTGGCGCCGGTGTATAATGACCATGGCGACCAGCACCACAAACAAAACGATAACCGTCGGGACCGCGCCAAATATGCCGGTCACCGCAAAACCGACGGCGCCGATCCCGAGCCATATCCAGAATTTGCGCCCATGCTGTCGCCATGCCCTCGCCCGTGCCATTGCCCTCAAATCCTCGATGTCAACCATTGTTCCCCCTTTTCATATACGTTTATTCCGTGCCAGCCGCCGGATATGGTACACCACGTTGACCCGATGGCCGCATTTGAGACACACCCAGTCGCCCCCCCTCATTTCCCACGATACACGACCGCACCGGCCGCACTCGCCCGGCGCCTTGGTGTATTTGTAGGTTTCACTTCCTTTTCGGGCGACGATGCTTTTTTTCATATTCCGGCCATACTCCGGGGAATAGTTTGACCGTCAACTGGTTACCGCCGACGATCCAGATCACCGACCATACGATACAAATAGGCAACCAATACATAACCGGCGGATCATATAAAACGATCCAATAGATAATGGCCGTCCATGGTCCCATAAACCACGCCAGAATAATCAACCGCTTGATGTCCTCAATCATTCGTCTGCCTCTTTTTTCCATAACAGATAGATAAAACCAACACACAACAGCGCGGTGAGCGTTTCCCCGGCGATGGCATGAAACGCGCCATAGGCCGCAACACCGGCCATCAACCCCCAATAGAATGCAATCCTCACGATGTCGCGCATTTATTAGCCCTTCGTTTGGCGCGTTTTTTTTCTCTTTTTGTCCTTTTGTATGGATTCACCGCTTTCAGCCAGTTTTTTAATACTTGTTGGCGTTTATTATCATATCGGATCATCTTATTCGCCCACGGAGTGCCCGGCGGGGCGGGATTGCTCGCGCCGACAAGCTCATACAACGCCAACGAGAGCCCATTGACTTTGTAAAACGCCAGCACGCGCACAACCAAATCGCACGTATAAACCCCATCGTATCGGTACTTTGCTTTATTTTGGTTGATCGCTATAACTTGCCCGACATGTTCCGGGCGGATTTTATCGACCAACGGTATATATTCGTTATTCTCGTCCGACCACAGTTGCCCGTTGGTGGC
>Ga0180434_10005360_pt1 | contig 15147 bp, 10 predicted proteins | sample SS_ome_7_FD_132453 | JGI IMG/M metagenome (GOLD analysis project Ga0180434, IMG submission 132453) | Hypersaline lake sediment archaeal communities from the Salton Sea, California, USA - SS_1_D_2 metaG | ecosystem: Environmental > Aquatic > Non-marine Saline and Alkaline > Hypersaline >...
CCGACATGGCGAGGTCTTCGTACTCGACGATGGCATGGAAACGGATATGGACCTGGGCACGTATGAGCGTCTGCTCGACCAGGATCTGAGCCGACTGAACTTCGCCACCAGCGGTCAAATTTTCACGCGCGTTTTGGAGAAGGAACGCCGGGGCGGCTACCTGGGCCGGGATGTGCAAATGATTCCCCATGTCACCGGCGAAGTAAAGTCCAAGCTACGGGAACTAGCGGTCGCGACCGATGCGGACGTCGTATTCGTGGAAATTGGCGGCACGGTCGGGGACGTGGAAAACGCTTACTACATTGAAGCCATGCGCGAATTGGCGTTCGAAGAAGGCCCGAACTCATGCGCGTTCGTCGCGTTAACGTATATCATCTCGCCGGCCATGCTGGGCGAGCAGAAATCCAAAGCCGCCCAACTCGGCATCAAGGGACTGCTGGCAACCGGTATTCAACCGCACATCATCGCTTGTCGAGGACGTGAACCCGCCACGCGCAAGGTCCGTGAGAAACTGGCGATCTACACCAACGTGCCTTTGGAGCGGATCTTCTCCATGCACGATTGCGAAAGCATCTATGTGATTCCAGATATGCTGCGCGGCGCGGGCTTGGATGAGGCGATGGCTGAAATCCTCGATATCAAAGACCGCGTCCATCCGGAGATTGAATCCAAAACCCGCGAGAAGTGGAACGCTTTCGTACAACGTATCCGCTCGGTCAAACGTGAGGTGCGCATTGGTATTATCGGCAAGTACACCACTGTCCGCGATAGCTATGCAAGTATTATCCACGCGCTCGAACATGCCGGCACCGCCAACGGCGTCAAGGTTCGCATGGAGTGGATCGACACGACCGATCTCACCGAGGAAACCACGGAAGAACAACTGGCCGGATTGCACGGCATCATCGTCCCCGGTGGTTTCGGCGTGCGGGGAGCGGAGGGTAAGATCAACGCCATCACGTATGCTCGGGAAAACAAGATACCCTACCTCGGCCTGTGTTATGGCTTCCAAATGGCAGCCATCGAGTATGCCCGCAACGTCTCCGGTTTGATCGGAGCCAATAGCACCGAGATCGATCCTGATACGCCACACCCGGTCATCGACATTCTACCCGAACAGAAGCAAATAGAAGGACTGGGCGGTAACATGAGGCTGGGCGGGCGCGACGTGACGATTCGGCCCAATACATTAGCATCACGGCTGTTCAACGGCGCTCCTGAGATTCGATTGCGCTTCCGCCACCGTTACGAAGTCGATCCACAGTATATTGAGCGGCTCGAGGAAACCGGCTTGATCTTCTCAGGAAAAGCTCCCGACTATCCCATTATGCAGATCCTGGAGTTACCTACGCAGGTACACCCGTTCTTTATCGGAACGCAAGCGCATCCGGAATTACAGAGCAGACCGCTTCGTCCCCAACCCATGTTCGACGGCTTGGTTCGTGCTGCACTGGCGCTGGCGGAATCCACTCATCCCACCGCACCGGCCACTGATCCGAAACGGAAGGAGTCGGCGGCGAAGTCCTCATGAGCCGTCGCGACCGTCATCGAAAACGTGGTCTATGGCTATAATGCATATGAGGTGAGATGTGATCCTGGCATGCAGGGGGAAAAGTCACGAATGTATCCATCCCGCTCGATTGCACGATTGAGTTACTTGATAATCTGCGTGCTTACCGTCATGGCGTTAGGCTGCGGCACATGGGGTTATAGCCTGTCCGCCGTTGTTGGCGAACTACAACTGCTAGCCTCCACGGTGCCGATCGAAGACGCGCTCAACGATCCTGCTTTGTCGGACGAGGAACGCGAGAAACTGGCTTTTCTCGTCCGCGCACGGGACTACGCGGAACAGGTCGTCGGCTTGAATGTCGGCACAAGCTACCGCACGTTCGTCAATTTGCAGGGTCGTCCGCTGGCTTGGAACCTCTCAGCCAGCAGGAAAGAGGGCCTTGATCCGTACATCTGGAACCTGCCCTTCGTTGGGCCTTTTCCTTACCTGGGTTTCTTTGATCGCGATCAAGCGATTGTGGAACGAGACCGGCTGGTGGGCCTGGGATATGACACGTTCGTTTATGAAGTCGATGCGTACAGTACACTCGGCCTCCTTCCCGACCCGGTGACCTCGACGTTGCTTCGGCGCAGCTTCGGCTCCTTGGCGGACACGGTCATCCATGAGTCGCTTCACAACACGATTTGGCGGCCTGGTGATACGACCTTCAACGAATCGCTGGCCAACTTCGTGGGCCGAACCGCCAGCATTGAATTCATTCAGTTCGAGTTCGGCGAAGATACGCCCCTGGTCGAAGAGATACGAAGCAATCGCGAAGATACCGATCGTTTCTATGTCTTTCTACAGGAACTGACCGATGAACTCATTGCTTTTTATCAAAGTAGCCTTTCATCGGAAGAGAAAATCGCGGGTCGAGAGGCCCTCTTTGACGCAGCTCGTCAGCGCTTTGGCCAAGAAGTCCTTCCGCTCATGAACCACCCAGCGGGTTACGAAGGTTACACCGCGTTCCCATTCAACAATGCTTTCGTGATGATCAATGTCCGCTACAACAGCGATCTGGACGTGTTCGAACAAATCTACGACATGACCGGTCGAAATTGGAATGAATCGCTCATGTTTTTCAGTCAGGCGACTGGATCCAACGACCCGATCGCTTTCCTGCAAGATCTGCTCGCTGTTGCTGAATCTGGATCTTGATCAGAACCGCAACCGCAGGGCGATATTCCCCGTTGGCCGCGACGTTCAATGGTCTGCTACGGTTGATGTACTTTGGACCTTCTTCGGACGTGCGCTGCTCAACCACTCACGCAGGGCTTGCGTCAACGCGTCACGAACCTGCGGTTCTTCGTTGAGTCGGTTATTCTGCTCGCGCGGATCCTTTTCGAGATCGAAGAGCCCAACCGGAATCCCCTCTTTGGCCATCAACTTCCACTTGCCTTGACGCGCGATTTCCGTCGCGTAGGGTTTCGGCTTTTCGCCAGGTTGAGCAAACCATTTATAAAGATCCAACTGCCAAAAAACGATGCCGTTTCGGGACAAGGCCTTTCCTTCATGCAGTCGGGGCCACAAGCTCATCCCGTCGATTTTAAGCTCGTCAGGTAAACGGATGCCTGCCGCCTCGCAGAAGGTCGGCAATAAATCGTTTGTGTGACCGAGTTCGCCGCACACCGAGCCGGCTTTAATCTTCCCTGGCCACCGTGCGATCATCGGCACGCGAATACCGCCTTCGTGCAGATCCGCCTTACCCCCCTTCCATGGCCCTGGACTTCCTTGATAACTGGGACCGTTGTCACTCGTGAAGATAATGAGTGTATCACCTGCGATGCCAAGCTGTTCGAGCTTGGCGACGATCCTCCCAATGCCATGGTCTAAATGCGTCACCATCGACCGGTACAACAAGTCATCCCCCTTGGCCCGGTCCTTATAGGGGCCAAGGAAGGGCTCCGGGGCGGGCTCGTACGGGGTGTGCGGGACGTCGGACCATAAATTCAAAAAGAAAGGTCGGCCTTGTCGGTGACACGTCTCGATGAGTTCGAGACACTCGTCGATCTTGTAGTCGGTCCAATGACGCTCGACGTAGGGCGCGGGTTGGTCATTACGAAACAGGTACTTGGTGCCGTCACGATAAAGCCGCCGTGTTTTCAATAATCGTCCTCGCGGCTCATGCTCTTCGTTCATGCACAAATAATGGTCGAAGCCATGCTCATGAGGCCCGGGCGGCCCTTGCTTCCTATTGGCAACGTGCGCCTTGTTCAATCCTCCCAGGTGCCACTTGCCGACGTGGGCCGTGACATAACCCGCTTGCCGAAGCAGCTTTGGCAAGGTCATAGTACCGCGAGGAAGATGCTCTGTACCATCTTTGAAGTGCTTTGTGATCCCAAAACGCAACGGGTAGCGTCCGGTCAGACAACTCGCTCGCGTGGGCGTACACACGGCTGCAGCTGCGTAGAACTGTGTCCAACGCATACCGGATCGTGCGAGTTCATCCAAATGGGGCGTTTCAATCTTGTCGCTCTGGAAACAGCTCAGATCACCATAGCCAAGGTCGTCAGCGAGAATGAAGATCAGATTCGGTTTGGGGGCCGGCCGCGACTCAGAAGCGGCATGAACGATCGGCGAAAAGAGAGGAACCACGAAAACGAGTACTCGCACCGCTGTTCTCGCTGTTTGTCGCGAAACACCGCCATTGTATCGCACGATCATTTCTTCTCCCCAGAAAGAAAGGTACCGTCTCTCCAAAAGTGATCGGCAAGTGATAATCGATTCCAGTTTCTACCAAAATTCCTTGTAAACGAACCGCCCAAAACGGTCAATACAGCCCACGAATGGCGATAGGTTTATTTACAAAGGGCAGAACTGCCTTACTGGACGACATAAGCGCTTAGCTCTACAATCGTTTGCGTGTTCTGTCGCCACCGTAGCTCAGTTGGCAGAGCAGCGGTTTTGTAAACCGCAGGTCAACGGTTCGAGTCCGTTCGGTGGCTTTTGTTACTACTTGCTTATACAGCACCTCTTAATACTGGCATCGCCGTTAGCCTTTTGCCTGTAGCTAGTTATGTGATCTACTCCCCTTATCCCCGTGTCAAAAATCGATAAGCGACAAAGACGGTGAAACTTCAAAACATCGCAAGCAATCCGCCTGTTCTGCGCACATTGCACCCAGTTCGGCACCCAGTTTGTGGGTCGAAATCTGTAACCACCGCTAAAGAATGAAGTTGCATACGCGTTCCTGCGGTTTTCCCGACCGCGGAGGGTATCCTGCACCGGAACACTGCATGTGTTTTCTCATATGAGGAAGCTCCCTGTCTGCGCCGGACGATAGGATCTGCCTCAAGAGTAACGCGGTATAATTGCTCCTGAGTTCGTGTAATGTTAGGATTAATTCAAATGCTGATCGTCTCCCGAAAAAACCGTGATACGATCCAGGATGTGCTTGCTAGGGCCTTTCAGGCTGAACGGTTGATTGATCATATCGTGTTGGATGGCATCAAGCCGACTATCGTCACGCAGGGGTGGCGGGAGTTTTGGGAACCGTGCATCCGTTTTGCTGCTGAGGACACGCGGTTGCTTCACAGACTTAATCGGCTGAAGGCTGCCTGGCGAACACTCCTTCGGTCGAGAGCATGTCATCATATCATCGCTCGGTACTGCTGGCGTTACTTTGGTCTTTTGCATCATACGATCAGAATTGGGATCCAAAAAGGCGAAAGCGACACGCTCCTCGCGGTTGTCCGTCGGATAGTCGCCTTTGAGACTTTTACGGCGGAACTGCCGGGGCAGGATGCACACGCTGGTGCGGTGGTCTGCCATCGGAATCCGATCTACCTGCTGGGCAGGCTTCCGCAGGCAGTATGCCACCCGACACCACGCCACGTTCCCCTTGTGATGCCCGATGGCGCTCAGGCCCCATTCTATCACTATCGCCAACACACATTTTCCGGTCACCCAGCGAAGGTCCTGTTGTTTCCATCCGTTGATTTAGGTCAGCGACAGCAGAGTTTTGCTGCGATCGATCGCTTTGCCCGCCTCACGTGCAATCGACAGGATCCGTTTGCGGATTCACGAGCCAAGGTACTCAGCAAGCGGGTTCTTGTGCCGCTCACTCGTGCAATTCGCGCCACGGGGTCCAAGCAAGAAATGGAACATAGCTGGAGAATGCTTGACCTGGGAACGGGAACAGGGCATCTGATTGGCCAGATTTGTCTGCGGATTCGCCGCACACTTTCGATTCCTCGCAATGTGCCTCTTGAGATTTGCTGTGTGGATTCGTCAGAGCCCTCCTCTGGCCGAACGTACGGATTGTCCGGTGACACGCGCGGCATCTCTTCGATTGAATGGATTGCTGCCGACTACCGGCGTTTACTCGACGATGATTCATGGCTCCAGCAAAAGGCTTGGTTCCAGATTGTGACACTGTGCCGGTTGTTCGATAACATGAGCCTCTTCTCGTTCGAAACCGCAAGTGCGATGGGGCCCGAGTTCCAGTCACGGGCCCAACGTTCATGTCTGCCACACCAATGCCTTTCGCCCAGGTTGTTCCCCTCGGGTATCAATAACCTACAAGTTGGCACAACCAAGCGGGCGACTTCTTCTGGGAAATCCATGCCTCAACTGTCTTTGGGTGAGTTCTTCACGGCGATGAAGGCCGTTTGGCTGAACGATCCCAGGCCGCTCGGCCGGGACGAATGGAGCTTGCCTTGCCGCCGCTTCAATCCAGCTTCGTTGATCACGCGGTCTGGCAGAAGTGTCATTGGTCAGCTTTTGAAACGGGCGACCGCCATTGTGATTGAAGATCTGGATCTTTCACCCGAAGACCTGAGGCTTCATGTGCAGCAATTTGGAATCCCCAATGTCGCCGCGGTTCAATTCATTCACGATGGCTTCTCGACCCAGGCGTACCACTATGCAATTGCCTCACCCCAAGTCGTAGCGCGGTTAAAAGGAACTCGATTATGGTAGAGGTAGTAAGGCAAGAGCGCAAGGGTCCCATTCTCACGCCTTCATCGATTCCCTGCTTGCGCAACTTGCCAACGATCAATATCACTCAGGGGTGTGCCCTCGGATGTACGTACTGCTACATCAAGAGTTATCGTGGTTACCCGGGCCCCGGGCGTGTGGTTCTGTTTACGAATACGGCCGCACTTGTTGCCGAAGAGCTGAAACGCAAGCGAAAACGTCCTCAAAGAGTTTATTTCAGCCCCTCGAGCGATGCATTCCAGTATCTGCCAGAAGTCCAACAGGTTACCTATGACACCATGCAGGTGCTACTCGGCGCCGGCGTGGAAGTCGCCTTTCTCACCAAGGGATTTGTCTTCAACTGCTTTCTCGTTCTTTTTGAGAAGTACCCCAATTTGGTTCATGCACAAGTGGGGATCACATCGCTCGACCACGAGGTCTGGCGAAGGCTCGAGCCGCGAACGGCTCCGCCGCTGCATCGCATCCGGACCATGCAAGCATTGGTCTCGGTCGGCTGTCGTGTGACCGCCCGACTGGACCCCTTGATCCCCGAATTGACCGATGTCTCGCCGGGTATCGAGACGCTGATGAATAGCATCTCCACGACGGGAGTACAATTCGCAGCTGCCAGCTACCTTTTTCTCAGGCCGTCATTCAAAAGGAATGTCTCCTCAATTCTTAAGCAACTCAAAGCAAATCAACTCCCAGAGGAATGGACGCATCAGGAGTTCGCAGACGGCTGCAGCAGCGCGCAAAGTATCAGCATTGATGAAAGAAGAACGCGTTTTCAGCAGTTGGCGGAAGTCGGACAACAATATGGCATCACGGTTGCCCCATGCGGCTGTAAGAATCCCGGCTTGGCGGACGGTTCCTGTCATATCGCGGGTGCTGTTCAGCATTCACAACCGAACCTTCTTCAGCCCAATCTGCCGTTCGCACAAAAGGGCACTATCCACTGAGAGCACCCACCCACCACCGCAGGCTGTCATCTTCTGGCATTTCGGTAATAACAGGTGGCCCCTGATGCCGCGGGCTTGACACACACACATGATTACGGAACGCTGTCATTTCATAACAGTGGATGTCCTTCGCAGAGTAACCATGGCTTCTCGAACCGCAGCCGGCAGTCGCTCCCACGAAGCCACGAGCTCTGGAACCCACGGCAGGAACTGCACCCCGTTCTGTACCCAGTCAGTGGGTGCAAAACTGGAATCCCTATAGCAGTATGGAGTTACGAGCGAGTGCCAGCGGTATTCCTAACCGCAGAAGATGCCGGATACATCGCGAATGCCTTCACGAGACTGACCAACATCAATTTCTGCCGCTGTGTCTGTGGTCATACCTGCTTGTCGAATCAGATGGCCCAGGTTAGTATTTTGTTCGGTCTCCGACTGGGAGGGCAATGGCGATGGAATCGCGAAGCTTATTTGAACAGGATGCACCCGTCTACCGCCCTCGACGTCCGGCCCACTTCAATCCAAAGCGAATCTTCCTGGCGCGAGGTAGCGAGAAACCCGAATATGCAGACTTCGTTAAATCGATCTGCACTCTATACCCTGCTGCAGAGGTCACCCATTGTTGGGAAGTGCCACACAATCGCATCGACCTTGGAACGAACGATCTGCGTGAAGCACATTTTCGTGGCAAGCAGACGTTGGTTCTTGCTGAGCACAGAAGTGCGGTTCGGTTCAGTGCGGAAGAAGGAAACGCTTGCCCGAATTACTGGCACATTTCGCCATATGGATTTTGCCCGTTTGACTGCAGCTACTGCTATCTGGCTGGGACGCCCGGCGTACGGTTCTCTCCTACGGTGAAGATCTTCCTTAACCTGCACGACATTCTGGATACCGTGGACAACGCCGCCACGCGGACAGGACGGCCGACGGCCTTTTACCTGGGCAAGTTGCAGGACGCGCTGGCCTTGGATCCGCTGACCGGGTACTCCCGACAACTCGTGCCCTTCTTTGCTAAGCATCCGTATGCCCGGATGACGTTGCTCACCAAGAGTACCCACGTGGAGAATCTTCTGCCCCTTGTCCATGGCAACAATACAATCCTTTCGTGGTCACTTAACCCACAAGAAGTTGTCGCTCGATTTGAACACCGAACACCATCCGTCGATGCTCGCATCCAGGCCATGAAGCTATGTGCCAACGCCGGGTATCCCATTCGTGCGGTGGTCATGCCCGTGATCCCAATCGATAACTGGCAGCGATACTACCAGCGATTCCTTGCTCAACTTTTGCAGGCCGTACCACTTCAAAGAATCACCTTCGGCGGGATTTGCAGCTACACATCGGCGAAGACCCTAATGGAAGACAAGGTCGGCAAGTTCAACGAGATAAGCCTCGCTTTGGCAATGGGCGAATCAAAGTCCCCGGACGGACGCGCTCGATATCCTATCAGCGTGAGAGTGGAGATGTATCGTTTCCTCATCGATTCCGTGCGCGAATATGCGCGAAACCTTGAGGTGGCGTTGTGCCTTGAAGAACCGGACATTTTTCACGCCTTGAATCTCACGTCCATCATGGGCCGCTGCAACTGCATTCTGTGAGTTGCCTTCAACACCAATTGTCATTCCCCCCATACTTCCACATCGCTCCGTTCGAACTCGGCTCTACAGAACGGCGCTCGTGATATCAGGAATGCGAATGCTACACAAGGCTGACCAACACCATGCTTGCTCATGCACCATACCTCCCTTCGTTAAGGAAGTATCGTGCCAGAATCAGCCACCAGATGGAAGGTGCGGTTCACCGGACGGATACGTAATAATTAGCTGCAAAACGCTGCCCGTCAAGGCGTGCTGCCAAGCGTCTCCAGCAACAACAACAGGCTATCTTGCGTACCGATCGGAAAAATGGACTCGTCCAGTGCTGCGTTGGTGAAATCCTGATCGAACAGAAAGGTACTTGCACTTCCCGTCGTGTCCATGATGTCATAAACGTCGGCAGTATGATTGAGCCCAAGTAGATGCCCCACCTCGTGTGAAGCCACGTTGCCGATGGCCGTCCCCAACTCCGCTACAGTGAGTACACGGCCAAAACGACTAGGCGTAAACAAGTCTGTAAAAACAATAGCGTCGTCGTCATCGTCGGTATTGTAAGGATCGATCGCCTGCGCAATACCAAAAGCCGCACTATTTCGGCCACCAAATAGAACTGTCGAAAAAGGGATCCCCGTCGGCGACGCTTCATCCGGAATCAAACGCACATCCAGGTTGAGACCGTCATAGTTCTCCAACACCGTATCACGGATCTGCTGTCGAACCTCCGTGGTCCGGCCATCGTACGCTAACGAAATGTCCGCAGCGTCAAACGGATCGACCGCATACACGCGCCCCCCCACATCGATGGAACCTCCGTCAAAGTCGAGGACGAGAACTTGTCCCGATACCGCCGGCACTTCGCCACCCCGCGTTAACGTCACGACAACATCGTAAGCACCGCTGGTCGGGTTGGCCGGGGCACTGCTGAGGGCCAAATAGTAGACGAGGCTCTCATGGCGCACAACGTGATTGAGAAAGGGATCGTACTGAACCAGCTCGTAATTGCGGTCATCGTTTTCCGCGACAATCCGACCCCCACTATCGAAGACCGCAACCGCGGCATCAAGATCGCCCGTCGCCGTCCCCACGTCCACGATAATTCGGTCACCCGGAAGCAGCCGCCCCAGGGAATAGACGTCAACATCATCGACGGAGGCCACGGCCCCCTCCAGCCGGCCCACGTCGGAACCATCAAAAATGACGTCCAGAGCACTCTCAAATGAGTCGTTGGGTTCACCTTCGATACGAAGGTTGGGGAATTCTTTGGGGTCCAGATCCACATTACCATCAGGCAGAGGAGTCGGCACAGGCGGGAAACAGCCCGCGCACGCAACCAACACCCCGAAGAAAAGCAAACCGCCCCCTCCGGGTCGCACCCCACCAAAGGCCCTTTTTACAAGATTCCAACCCATACCGTACCTACTTTAGCGCCCCTGAAATGTCGGATCAAGCGTGGAGCAGGCGGACAAAAACGCGGCGCTATCGAAAAAGATAACACCCCACCGGCAATAAGGGCAAACTGCGGGCTCCCAATCTCCCAGGCACCAACAGGCCATCAGTAAGCAAGTCTCTGTCAAAATCGCCCTAACTTGACAAATCATTCCAACGCCCACAGCATAAGCACCCATCATGCTTATGCCTAAACAATAAGCAGGCATAGCCTGCAACCCTATTTATCGGCCAGGGCCACAGCCTCAAAACGAACATTCTGCCACGTATCACCCTGGCACGCTGATTGCATCAGGAGGATTTGGTAAAGGGATTCTACACCTCCCACCTCTCGCCGCATTCAAACGGAAAGAGGTAGATTACGCCGGCTTGCTTGTGGCGCCGGCGACAAGAATCGCTGTTTTCGATTTTGCAAGGACAACAAACGATGTCAGGCACTCACAACTCATCGGTACCCAGCAAGCTCAAAGCTCCCAAGGATTTTTTCGATTATTGCAAGCAGGTCGGCGCCGAGATGGTCGACCTCAAATTCTGCGACATGCTGGGAACGTGGCAGCACTGCTCATTCCCGGTGGATGAGTGGAGCGAGGAGACCTTCGTCGATGGTGTCGGGTTTGACGGGTCAAGTATTCGAGGATGGCAAGAAATCAATGTCTCCGACATGCTCGCCATCCCTCAGGTCGAAACCACCCGGCTCGAGCCTTTCTTCAAGGAACCCACAGTCAGTATCGTTGCCGACATCTTTGATCCCGTGATGCGCCAAGAGTACAGCAAAGATCCGCGTCACGTTGCCAAGATGGCCGTCAAACACTTGAATGACACCGGCATCGCGGACACCTGCTTCATCGGACCGGAGCCGGAGTTCTTTATCTTCGACGAAGTGCGTTACGAACAAACCCAGCACCGCGGCATGTACGAGATTGACTCTGTCGAAGCGGCATGGAACACCGGTCGATTCGAGGAGCCGAACCTCGGATATAAGCCCTCCTACAAGGGTGGATATTTCCCCGTCAGCCCAACAGATACCTACTCCGACCTTCGCGGCGAAATGGTATATGAAATGAAGAAGGTCGGTATCGCAATCGAGGCTCACCACCACGAAGTCGGCACCGCAGGCCAAGCCGAGATTGATATGAAGTATGCACCACTGCTGGAAATGGGCGACCAGTTCATGTGGTACAAGTACATCGTCAAAAACGTCGCGAAACGAGCGGGTAAGACCGTCACCTTCATGCCGAAACCGATTTTCGAGGACAACGGGAGCGGCATGCACACGCACATGTCGTTCTGGAAAGAGGGCAAACCCCTTTTCGCAGGCGACGGGTACGCAGGACTCTCGGAAATGGCTTTATTCGCTATCGGGGGCCTTCTGAAACACGCTCCGGCCATCCTGGCGTTCGCAGCCCCCACGACGAATTCCTACCGCCGCTTGGTCCCCGGGTTCGAAGCGCCGGTCAACCTCGCCTACTCCTCAGGGAACCGGTCGGCCGCCATCCGCATCCCCATGTATTCAAAGAGCCCCAAGGCCAAACGACTCGAATTCCGCTGCCCCGATCCGTCCATGAATGGATATCTCGCTTTTTCAGCGATGGCCATGGCGGCAATGGACGGAATCAAGAACAAAATCGATCCCGGCAAACCACTGGACAAGAACATCTACACATTGTCGGACAAAGAAAAAATGAGCGTCCCCAATACGCCGTCACGGCTCAGGGAATCGCTTGAACAACTCAAGAAGGACCATGCATTCCTCATGGAAGGCGGCGTGTTCACTGAGGAACTGATCACAAGCTGGATCGACTACAAAATGGAAAACGAGGTCAAGGAACTCTATCTGCGACCGCATCCGCACGAGTTCTACTTGTACTACGATAGTTGATCAGCCATCGGGCAAGCCGCCCGATCCACAACGCGTCAATTCTAACCCAATACCACCCGCGATCGGACCATCCGGTCGCGGGTTTTTTCTTGTTACCACCAATATCATCGCTCGGCGCGATAGGCTCCACGCGTTGATTTTGTTATCATTCGGACCTCAATGAGTTGGGGGGTTACTTTCACACAAGGCCGAAGGGACCGTCCCCGGAATCCCGGCTCGTTTCCGCGAAAGGCTTCGCGGCTCAGCCATGTACGAAGGATCGAATGGAATGACCGAACAGCCCGAGACCCCAAGCAAGGGGGACTACCCTATCGGTGGTGGAGCCGACGGTGGAGCACACCAGAAGAATCTGCATCCCACGAGGGAACCCGTCAGCCGCCTGGGAATGGCTGCAATCGTCGGGTTTTTCGTGATACTAGGACACGCTACGTCGATCGACACCGGCCTCTTCCTCGACGACCACGCCCATTATGAGCATCTGCACAAGCTCGACTGGTCATTCAAGTCGGCCGTCGAGTCATCTCGGCTCGGCATCGTAGGCGATGTGATCGATCTTTGGGGCCGAAAAGAAGCGGGCTTGCGATTCTTCCGCCCGCTCGCCTTCTGGATCATGAAAATCGAGTATACGATCGGACACTGGCATCCAGCAGTCATGCACATCTTCTCTATCGGATGGCATTTCGCCTGCTCCATGCTGGTTGGCGTCCTGGCAATGCGGTGCTTCGGCCGGCGCCTCTGGGCTACGGTCGCAGCCTCCCTGATGGCCCTCCATCCCGCACAGGTCGCAGCCGTCCACTGGGTGGCCTGCCAGACCGAGCTCATGGCCACCTTCTTCCTCCTCGTCGGCATTCTCGCCTACAGCCGGCACGCCGGCTGGGGCATGGTCCCCGCGAAGGGCTCCGGCCGCTCGGGTCTTATGGCCCGCCCCTGGTTCCTAATCCACCGACGCGAACTGAACCTGGTATGTCATGATTCCAGCTCGGCGTCTTGTTTCCACACCGTGACGTTCGCCGGTATCGTAGCCGTCCTTTGCTATGCGATCGCCCTTGGCTGTCGCGAAAATGCTGTACTATTCCCCGCTGTTTGTTGGCTGGGCGATCGGCTCTGCGGCAACCCGCGCCGCCGACGCATCCGATGGGAGCACATCGCCATGGCGCTTGTGCTGATAACCTATCTCGTCATCAGATATGTAATGCTGGGCGGCTTCCCCATGCCCGCCAAACCCTACGTCGTACCCGTTTCCGACCCCGGCTTCGCACAACATGTGATTCAAAAGGTCGTCTGTTATACGCTCGGCCTGTTCGCATACGTCCCCATGGTACCCATCGGTGGACGCGCCTATTTGGCGGATCGGCCCATGGCCTTCTACGGCGGATTCGCGGTATCGATCGCCATTCTCACCGCCATCTGGGCAGCGTACCGTTTTCGTCGGACGCTACTCTGGCCCTTAGTGTGGATCGCTTGCCTGATCGCACCGGTCATTCCTGTCTTCGCGTCGGCCCATCACCTCTACTTGCCGGGTGTTGGAATGGCACTGCTCCTCGGGGCAGGGCTGGCGGCCCTCGGCGGACTCACGCGTCAGTCCGGCAAACCAACACCTCGCGTCCAAACCCTCATCTGCACGCTGGTCATCCTTGTACACGTACTCGGCCTGGGGACGCTTACGTGGGGCATCGGCTTCGCCTACAAACGCGGCACGCTCCCCGAAGACATCTTGGTCAAGGACGTCATCCAGCGAGGCCGACCCCTCCATGAAAACGACCATGTCTTCTTCATCAACATGCCACTTGTCGCCTACTATGCCGTACCCGCCATCAAAGCACAAAAAGGCCTCGACAACCTGCACGGGCACGCGCTTACTTTCTCCCCAAACGTTGCGTCCATGGAGTCACCCAGCCAGGTCGATATCCTCGACCGTCATACGCTACGGGTGCGTTCACCCGACCATGAACGCTATCTCGCCGACCTCACCGGCCAAACGATGATCCAAGCCATGGGCTTTGATGAACCGCCCAAGCAGGATCATCCTATTGACGCTGGATTGTTTACGGTGACCCCTACCGAAGTGGACGAGCGCGGCATCCGCGAATTGGTCTTCACCTTTGGGAAACCGCTGAATTCCCCAGACTATCATTTCTTTTTGAGCTCGCCTCAGTTTATGGCGTACCCGCTGGATGTGTCTCCACGGCTCGGTCATGACAACCCAATCGCAAAGGAAATGCATGGAATACGCGAGACCCCAAGAAAAAATGATAAGCCGGATCATCAAGGGACCGCTCAAAAGTAAACAGAAGCTCCCGTATGCCTAGCGCACTGCCGGCAACAACCGTCACGGAAAAGTCGTTCGTCGTAAACGTTTCACCGACCGCAAAAGGAGCATTTCGCCCCACGGCCTCGAGAATCGACTCCCCAATCAATCCCGAAAAATAATCGTCGTCACCAAGCCACACACGTAATTGCCGGTCACCCACCCGCTCCACGTAACCGGGCTGATCCATGCCCAAAAAAGCTGGCATAAAGGTCAGCACGTATCCCTTCAGAGGCCTCACGCCCGTTTCTTCTTCGATCCCAGGAATGCAATTGAAACCCAACATGGGAAGATTGATAAAAAACAAACGATCGTTCGGCTTCAACGGATCGCTCAATCGAACAACCTCGTTAACGGAGGTCTGACTGGCGGCGCTGAAACCCGCCACACCCACGCCATACGCCAAATGGGCGGCCGAGAACACCATCAGATGAAGGACAACCAATAATCCGATGCCGGCTCGCACCCCTTTTCTCACCCACGCCATCCGCCCCTCC
>Ga0180434_10005361_pt1 | contig 15147 bp, 15 predicted proteins | sample SS_ome_7_FD_132453 | JGI IMG/M metagenome (GOLD analysis project Ga0180434, IMG submission 132453) | Hypersaline lake sediment archaeal communities from the Salton Sea, California, USA - SS_1_D_2 metaG | ecosystem: Environmental > Aquatic > Non-marine Saline and Alkaline > Hypersaline >...
AAGAAAGGTCAAAGGTAGACTTGACCCCTACCTTTTTGAACCGGTTGTTGGCCTATTCCAATCTTTTTTTAGCTGGCCGAAGTTCATAGAGAGCCTGATCTTCTCTTATAGGATTTGCAGTTTCACTGGCTATCTTTTCAAACCGTAGCTCCGCTGTTGAGAAGAGGTTGGCGCTTTCCGCCTTGAGGAAGCGAGCTGCCATTCGACAATATTCCGGATCGATCTCAACGCCGGTGCTGTTTCGGACTGTCCTAAAGGCCGCAATCATTGTAGTCCCGGAACCACAAAAAGGGTCCAATACCGTGTCGCCAGTGAATGAGAACATTCGCACAAGGCGAGTGGCAAGTTCCATGGGGAAAGGAGCAGGATGCTGCTTAGTAGAGGCACCGGTGATATTCCAAATCTGCTGAAACCAGCGGTCGAAGTCTTCTTTGCCGATTCGGCTTTTTTCTCGTTGTTCAATCGTTGGTTTTCTGTAGCCGCCGGGTTTGCGCTGCATCAAAATAAACTCAATATCGTTCTTGACGATGGCATTCGGTTCGTATGGCTTCCCGAGGAATTTTGAGCCGTTTTCAATTTCATATGAAGCGTTGGCGATTTTGTGCCAGATGATCGGGTTAAGGTTGTCGAAGCCGATTCGCCGGCATATAACGCTAATGTCGGAATGAAGAGGAAAAACCAAGTGTCGCCCAAAATTCCTTCTTGCGACGCAGACATCACCAACAACACATACAAGACGGCCACCCGGGACAAGGACACGGTAGACGTGTCTCCAAACTTTCTCCAACTCAAAGAGGAACGCTTCATAATCTTGAATATGGCCTAGTTGGTCGGGATTCTCGTTGTAGCGTTTCAGATTCCAATAAGGTGGTGAAGTTACTACAAGATGGACCGAATCGTCATCAAGGAATGAAAGATCCCGTGCATCACCGTTTATCAATCTGTGAACAGTCGTTTTTTCCATAGTGGTTATACAAATGCCGCTAAATGGGCAACAAGTATCCTTGCAAAGCGTTCAAGAGAAAGATCGTCCGCTGGTGTCGAAAAACGGCCCAAGATTCCCGTGTCAGATGTCGAGGAAATGAAGGCCGCTGCCGTGTAGTGTCGTTCAAGCACGAGTTTTCGGCAGAAGATCTCGTACCTGCGTAAATACGAAGCGCCCACAAATTCCGGAAATACCTTGAAGTGTGGTTCCTGTACCTTGACCGGTCGATTTGAGGCCTCGCAGTCCTCCAGCATGAAGAAATAGCCCAAGAAGGGCTGTAGGCTATTCAGATAGGCCCGCTCTCTGAAAGCAGTCCATAGATCCAGAGCGCTTCCCATCGCCTCTTCCGTGCGATTGTTAAAGTTGTTCCCAAAAGAGGGGCCAACCTGTGACTTTGCTTCGATGGCCACCAACAGCATGTCATCGCGGACGACAAGAAGATCCCATTCCTTGGTGGGGCGGAAGAAACCTGGAAGTTCGACGGCCTTTTTCCTGAAGATGTGCCTATTTAACATGCCGGAACCGGTAATCAGTTCCGTGAACAGGTCGATGAATCCATCCATCTGAGCTCCGCCGGTCACGGCGCTGCGTAACCCCTGGTCAGCTTTCCCAGTCAGCTTCTGCTTGTCCCTCTGCCCCTGACGTGTCTTCCAGTAGTGGGCTACAGCCCGACCGGATCGTTCAGTCAAATCTTGCATAATAACGTCATGGTTCTTAGCCATTGCTTATCAGATTCCCCTTTTGTATTCATCTGGCCAACGTTGCGCTTGACCGTCTTTGGAAAGACGTGCGAAGCGCGGCTTTTCAAAGTACGTGTCCAAGCGTCTTGTTAGCCCTTGTCATCATTGAACGGGTGCTCGACAAGGATCTTGTCATACTCTCTTTTCTTTCGACTCGCCCACTCCGATTGGACTGCTGCCAGCAGTTCGAGATGCTTCGCGAATAGCTGTCTCCGGCAGTCCTCTGATTCGATTCTGTGGGTGAGTTCAAACTCTGATGCCATTTGCCAGGTCAGCCCGGAAATGAGCCAGAAGAGCAACTCGTCTGGATCGGTGGTCCGGCGTTCCTCAAACCGAGTGCCGCGCTCAGTCACGACATAGAGCAACTCGTTACCCTCGTACTCCACATGAGGACTGCCGTCGTGTTGAGGCGTTTGGGTGAACTTGACGTACTGCGGCGGCGCAGAGAGTTGCTCCGCGATCGCGTGGTATCGGGTTCTGATGTCCTCAATCATTTTCATGGGCTAACGCCCAAACTCACCCGCCGCCTCTGGCGGTCGGGTGGAGTGACTTGTTATTTGTTTTATCTTCTCCAATCACATTTAATTTTGAATTCTTTGTTTTTTATGATTAGTTTGCCTTTTTTCCCAGTTATCTCAATTTTGAATTTAGGTTTTACCTTACTTTTTCCTTCACAGGATAAAACCATTTTATTATCATCAAATGGTGGATCATATTTTTTCCATATAATGATATTTTTCTTTAAATCTTGCTGTTGATATTTGTAAATTTCTTTTTTGCTAAAGTATATTTGCACGTCAGAGATTTTATGATCTGAATCGATATGGCCCACATGGATATGAATCTCACATTCACAGTCTACACATATACTGGAGATTGTCGTGGTAGCTATAAGCATTGAACCAAAGAGGTATATTGAAAGCAAAATCAAGATTTTTTTTTTATTCATTGTCTCACCAAATAACGCTCCGCATCAGCGGCCGGAGCGCAAGCGACGGTCCGCTGCATGCGGTTGTTAGCGGTCTGCTCCATTACGCGAACTCCCATTCGGCTATACCTGTCTCAATATGGCGGTCGTTGGCCAGTTCCGAAAAGCGCTTTTGTTCCGGTGTTAGACGATCCCAATGGGGGCACTTCACTTCTACGAACCGAATTGCCTGATCCGAGTCCCGCCAAATCACGAGGTCAAACACACCTTTCGCCACCTCTGGGTGTGCATAGAGCTGTTCGAGACACTCATGAACGTAAGCGGGCAAAGAAATCCTAACCGTTCGAAAATTGCCTTTCTCGTCTTGAACCAGATCTATTACCGCGGTTTTGGTCCCTCGCGAATTGAGCCAAGCGCCATCCTCACCTTTTCTGATCACACGTTTTAGCACTACAAGTTCTGCGGGCAGGTACTTACCGTTTTCTTCTGCAAGTGGTTTTTGCCACCATTTCTTGTCGGACTGAGTTAACTGAAGCATTTCCGTTTCCGATTGTACCGCTAACGCTCCGCATAACCGGCTGGCAATGGAGCGCAGCGGAATTGCCAGTCCGAGTTGATGCGGTTGTTATGCCTTTCCTTCCGTTTCATTCACTATCATCCCTCTTCACCTGCGCCTTCTTCTTGTGGCATTGCTTCTGCCCGCATTTTCGGTTCAGGTAGTAGATGGCGGGGCAAAAAGGCTACTCCGGCGATCAAAGTCGGCACTACAGCACTGGCAATAACCACTGCAACCAGAAAAGAATACTGTGCCTGCGTGACGATGTTGTGCGAGAACCCATACAAAGCCGAAATCGTTCCGAACGTCAAGCCGGTGGACATCATCAGGGTGTAATACCATCGTTCGTCTCGTCTGCGGCGAAACTGACCGATGATCGGGTAAAGCCCGAATATCTTCGATATGACTTTCCCCCCAAGCAAAAGCAGAAAAACGACGGGAGCGGCAACAAGGGCAGGCAGTGAGACGAATGTTCCTGCACGGAGGAAATAAAACGGGGTGAGAAACCCGACGGTCAACGTCCGGAGACGGCGAATCCAGAAGTTGTCTCCATTCGAGAACTCAGCCAGAACCATACCAACGAGGTAGGCTGGAAGAACTGCCTCACTCCCGGACCAAAGTGCCAATGCACCCAAGGCGAAAAGGATGAAGATAATCCATTTGGTTCGGATGGCCGCAGTCCTATAGGCGTAGATGCGCGTCAACAAATTGCTTGTGAATGGCAATACCAAAAGCACGAGAGTCGTCACCACGATGAAGATGACGGTCTTGTAGGTAAATGGGGCAAACAACAATCCCAGCGCGATAACTGTACCGAGATCGTTGACAAAGCAAGCACCAAGAATGCCCTTGCCGAAATCCGTCTTGTTGAAGCCCGTTTCAAGCATTACCGCATAGACAACCGCCATTGAGGTAGTCGAAAGCGCCACACCGCATAGCAAGCTGGCCTGGAGATTCCAATCCAGCACGTACCGTGCGATAATCGTGCATCCCAGGAATGGGGCAAAGAAGCCAATAAGACCAACTACTGTCACTTCCTTCAGTTTCTTTTGAATCACATCCGGCTCAAGTTCGGCACCTGCCAAGAACGTGAGCAGGATAGCACCCGAAGCAGCCAAAAACCGCAGCCATTCAGAGTTGGAGCCGAGTGCATCTGCCTTTCCGAAATAGCCAGCGACTGCGGCTGCTATCACGCCGATACAAATCTCAACCAATGCAATTGATACCCGCAGGTGATAGGCAACCACCGCAGATAGGACAGCGAGTCCAAGCCACAGGGCAGCAAGAGTGTAAATATGTTCCATAATGAAGTTCTCCTTTCGTGAACACGTTCCAGACCATCGTGCAGAAGCTTGCATGGTAGGAGTCATCAGCCTGGTCTGGGCGGTTCCAAGGGGGACTCCATCCCCAACATTGCTATTCTGTCTACATTTACCAGTTCCCCGTCAGTTCATCTTGAGGCATAACATTACTTTTTATCTTTCTTCTATTGTTGTCAGTAATATATTAGAGTATGGAATAATAAAAATCAATAATATCTCAATAAATGAGTTGACAGACATATAAATATTTATAGAATAATAAATATATATAAGTTATCTTTACTTAAAGAAAAAGATGAATGATAGATATGCGTTTCGAAATTTTTTACAGGCTCACAGGCAGTACAAATCCGATACCATTCATTATATGATCAAGCGTGTGTTCGATTGCTATCATTTTCTTGATCTTCCCCGGGAAGAGCCGCTTTCCCCTGAGTTGAAAAATCGTTACCTTGCCCATCTGGCCAAAAGCCACGAGGAATGGCAGGTGAAACAGGCCGACACGGCAATCCGTCTCTATCGGTTTTTTCTCTCCAAAAACAAAACACCCCCCGCGAAAAGGACCATTCCCGATATCTGGCAAGAACTTGAAGAAAAGATGCGCGAAGCCCTGCGCTTGCGCCATCGCTCCCAGAGCACCGAAAAGACATATTGCAACTGGCTGTGCAACTTTGCCTCGTTTCTCAAGTACCCGGAACCTGGTCCGCTCAAAGCCGATGAGCTGCAGGCGTTTCTCAGCCATCTGGCCGTGGAACGCCGGGTTTCCGCGGCCACACAGAACCAAGCCTTGAACGCCCTGGTTTTTTTCTATCGTCATGTGCTGGAGAAAGACATCTCCGGTCAACTCGATTCGGTCCGCGCCCGGGTGAAACGGCGCTTGCCCGTGGTCCTGTCAGCACAAGAAGTCCGTCGCATTATCGACGAGCTGTCCGATACGCATCGATTAATGGCCATGCTGACCTATGGCTGCGGCCTGCGACTGATGGAATGCCTCCGTCTGCGGGTCAAGGACCCCGATTTCGAACGAAACACGGTCATCGTGCGCGGGGGCAAGGGCGATGCCGACCGGCGCACGGTGCTCCCGGATGCCGTCAAGGATGAACTCATCCACCACCTCGATGCCATTCGTTCCCTCTATGAATCCGACCGCCGGAAAGATATTGCCGGTGTGTTTCTGCCCACCGCCCTGGAGCGAAAATATCCGCAGGCCGGTAAAGAATGGGCCTGGTTCTGGCTTTTTCCGTCCAAGTCGTTGTCGGTCGATCCGCGTTCTTTGGCGGTGCGGCGCCACCATCTGCATCCCCAGACCCTGCAGAGGGCCTTCAAGGAGGCATTGGCAAAATCGGGAGTCGCCAAGAACGCCTCGGTTCACACCTTGCGCCACAGTTTCGCCACCCACTTGCTGGAAAAAGGGTATGACATCAGGACCATCCAGGAATTGCTGGGTCACAGGAACCTGCAAACCACGATGATATACACCCATGTGGCCGCTCGCAACAGCCTGGGCGTCAAAAGCCCGCTTGATGGTTAGAAGGGTCTGTCTCAAGAAAACAACCGTGTCTCCTCCGGATAAGCTGCCGCCGGTGATCTCCTTTCCCCTGCCTTTCCAGATGATCTCCCATCACCCGATGTGATGTTGAGGACATAAGCAGCAATCTTGCTGCCAGGTCACGGCATGGGTTTAAGATCCCGTGTTATCGGGGGGTTGCCCGTCCCGGTGTCTCCGGTGTCCGGAGCGAGGCTGGTCGAAGGTGTTTCGTTCTGAGGCAATCACCGGGCCATTTCGCAATTTGTTTCAAATATCCGTCATCCTGGAAACGGATCGAATCGCGACACTCGGAGACTCATGTCGGTGTGAATCCATGGATTATGCGTGACAGTGAGGGTATCGGGCCTGTCCCGGAATGTATCGTTCCGAGACAGAGAGGTTGCCTCAGGGCAGGACGTGAGGATCCGCACACTCCCCGGTTCGCCGGTTTGACTGAAGGTGTTGAATCGTCTACCATGGAGAATGAGACGGGCCGTGGGGCCGTGCCTTTCGAGGTGGAAGCGGTTTTCATGGACCCGATGGAACGAAGCAAAGGAGTCAACCATGCGCATGCGATCTTCCCTCGCCGTTCTGGCGGTGATGGGTATTCTGCTTTCGTCGGTCGCTCTCCCGGCCGAAGACGCGCCGGGAGGAGCGGCCTACAAAAAGCTCAAGGAGGGGGACAGCCTGGCGCGGGCGGACCGCGCCGAGGAAGCGGTTGCCGCCTACCGCGAGGCGGCCGGGCTGTACGAGAACGCCCTGGCGGAGGACCCGGACAACGGGGCGTTTCAGACGAACCTCCGGTACTGTGTGGGCAAGACCGGTTACGTGCCGCTGATCGCGGCCCAGAAGCTGGAGAAGGCCGGGGATCCGGTCCAGGCGGCCGTCCAATATGAACTGGCCATCGCCGCCTATGAAGCCGCCCTGAAACGGTTCCCGGATGAGAAGAACTTCCTTCAGAACCTGGAATTCGCCCGTCAGCACCGGGCCGTGGTCGGTTTCTCGGCGGCCCTGATCTCCGGCGACCCGGCACCGGGCTTCGACCTGGAGAGGATCGGCGGCGGAAGGCTGTCTCTGGGCGAACTGAAGGGCAAGGTGGTGGTGCTGGAGTTTGTGACCGGATGGTGTCCGTCGTGCCAGAAGAGCATGGAGATGCTGAAGCGGCTGCACGGGGTTTTCGACGCCGAGGATGTGAGGATCGTCGTGGTCAGCCTGGACAAGGTCGACGGCTGGAGCCGTCGGAACGGGCATCTCGATACCGCCAAGAACGCGGAGGCCCTGCCCTTCCCCTTCCTGTGGGCCACGCCCGGGACCATCCGGGACTACGGCGACTTCAACAGCGTCCCCACCCTGCTGCTGATCGACAGGGAGGGGCGGCTGAAGCACCGTGTGGCCAGCGACCGGCGCAACTTCGAAACGGTCAAAGCCCTGATCGATCGTCTGCGCTGAGTCCCCGGGGAACGGCAGGAATCTCCGCCAGGTGTCGATCGAGGGAAGAGGCGGGCCCCCCATTTAACGGGGGGCCCGATTTTTTAGGTGGGAAAAAATTGTATTAAGGGGGGAGAGATGGAAAGGCGCTTTAAAAATCTCATATACTATTATAGGAAAAACGAGGGCAATTTTCAACACGCTTTTCGCTTTTTTTTTTGGCGGTCGCTTCTGTGGACGTGAGAATGGATCTCAGGGCGGCACGGACAGGATTCCGGCGCGAAAACCTGAAAAAATGAAGATTTCAAACGGGCCCATGGGGCGGTTCCGGGCCGATCGGAGGGCGGGTGGCTAGAGTACAGATCACCGACGATCTGTGGATCGACGAGGATGAACTGACCGAGACCTTCGTCCGCTCTCCCGGACCCGGAGGACAGAACGTCAACAAGGTGGCCACCGCGGTTCAACTGCGTTTCGACGTCGGCCGCAGTCCCTCCCTGCCCGATGAGGTGCGCGAGAGGTTGAAACGTCTGGCCGGTTCGCGCCTGACCGCGTCAGATGAGCTGATGGTGGAGGCCCACCGGTTCCGCACCCGGGAGCGGAACCGCCGCGACGCCCGCGAACGCCTGGTCGCTCTGCTGCGGCGGGCCGCCGTGGCACCCAAGAAGAGGAAGGAGACCCGGCCGTCGCGGGCCGCGGTGGAACAGCGCCTGAAGGACAAGCAACGGCACTCCGAGAAGAAGAAGCGGCGCCGCCGGGCCAAGACGGAAGACGGCTGGTGACGGCCCCGGAGAACTTCGCGATTGTTGACTTTGGGTCACCCCTGTGATAATTTGCCTGTGGACCAAGCCGGTTGCGAAGGAGGCCGCCATGGCTGAAGAGAAGCAGAAGGATCAGCCTTTCCTGTCGGCGTCGGAGGACATCGACGTCGAGGCCATCATGGCCGATATTCAGAAGAAGATCGAGGAGAAGAAGGACGCCGGTCTGCTGAAGCAGAGCGAGATCGACGACATCGTCGACATGGAACTGCTGCCCCTGCCCGATTTTCAGGAGGTCCCCAACGTCTACGAAAATCACCTCTACACCCGGCCGCTTGACGAGTCCCTCATCCTCGGTTTCGAGATCGAGCAGGAGAGAACCGGACTGAAGGGGCTGGTGAAACGTCTGCTGCAGAAGATCCGCCGCCTCTTCCTGCCGCTGATCCGTTTCGCCATCCGACCCGCCCTCAACGACCTGGCCTCGCGTTATGGCACCGTCGTGTTCCAGAGCAAGGAATACATCAAGATCCTGCACAGCGCATTGAACAACATGATCGTGGAGGCCTCCAAGCTGAAGATCGAGGAGGAGATGCTCAAGACCAAGATCAAGGTACTCGAGGACAAGATCGAATTCATCGAAAACCGTGAACGGGCCATCGAAAAGAAGATCTACCCGTCATGAGGCAGGTTCACCAGTTTCTCACCTCCTATTCCTACGGGGACGCCATCGGCAACGAGGCCCTGGAGATCCGCAAACACCTGAGGGACCGGGGGGTCGGATCGGAGATCTTCGCCCTCTATTACCACCCCCGCTACGCGGGAGAGATCGTCAACTACCTGGATTACGACCGTTTCTCCCACCGCGACAACGTCGTGATCTTTCATTTCTCCATCGGCTCTCCGGTGACCAAGAAATTCCTGCGCGTCCCGGACCGCAAGGTCATCATATACCACAACATCACCCCCCATCATTTCTTCCTGGACTATCACCGCATTCTGGCCAAGGACTGCTACAAGGGCCGGCTGGAGTTGAAATCATTCGTCGGAAAGGTGGACCTGGCGCTGGGGGATTCACGCTACAACGAGGAGGAGCTCAGGCAGCTGGGATTTCGTGAAACCGGCGTGCTGCCGCTGGTGATGGATTTTTCCCGGTTCGGCCGGCCGGTGCTCCCGGTCTTCCGCGACCTGTTCCAGGACGGCCGGTTCAACGTGCTCTACGTGGGGCGCGTCATCCCCAACAAGCGATTGGAGGACGTGATCAAGGTCTTCCATCTCTTTCAGACCCTGTTTCACGACAAATCCCGGCTCTTCGTCGTGGGGGAATACCGGGGATTCGAGCGCTATCTCCACGCCCTGCAGGATCTGGTCCGGCGGCTGGGTGTCAAGCACGTCCACTTCAGCGGGCACATCCCCGAAGACGAACTCGTGTCTTACTACAAGCTCTCCCACCTCTACCTGCACATGAGTGAACACGAAGGTTTCTGCGCGCCGGTGCCCGAAAGCTTCCATCTCGGCATCCCGGTGCTGGCTTTCGACGGCGGCGCCGTCGAGGAGACGATGAACGGCGGCGGGATGCTGCTGCGGCGCAAGTCCCACCTGGAGACCGCCGCACTCATGGACCGCCTGCGCCGGGACGACAAGCTGCGAAACGCCGTGGTCGCCTCGCAGCAGAGGGCGCTGGAGAAGTACCTGAGCCGGCGCACCGGTCAGATCCTGCTGGATTCCCTGCAGAGGCTGTCTTGAACCTCAACGCCGCGATCGTCCGCTACGGCGAGATCAGCCTGAAGGGGCGGAACCGGCGAGATTTCGAACTCCGCCTGGTGGCGGATATCGAGAATTATCTGCGCCTGGGGGGGCACGACCGCGGGCGTGTGATTTTGCGCAAGGGCCGGATCTACATTCACGATCTCACCTCGCGTCCCGCCCTGGAGAAGGTGCTGGGGGTTCACTCCTACAGCCTGGCCCGTCGCGTGGAGAAGAGCCGGGAGGCCCTGGAAGCCGAGGCGGCCGCGGCGGCCGAGGTGGTGCGGGGGGCCACCTCCTTCTGCGTCCGCTGCCAGCGTGTGGACAAGCAATTCTCGCTCAATTCGATGGATGTGGAGCGGCTCATGGGGGAGGTCATCCGGCGGATCACGGGGATCGGGGTGGATCTCGTGTCTCCCCAGGTGACCCTGTTCGTCGAGATCGGCCAGGACGGCGCCTATCTCTTCAGAGACAAGATCCCCGGTTTTGGAGGATTCCCTTTCGGAACGGCCGGCCGCCTGGTATCGCTGGTGTCGAGCGGCATCGACTCACCGGTGGCCACGTTCCTGATGATGAAACGGGGGGTGGAGCCCATCCTCGTCCATTACCGCATCAGCGACAGCGATTACCGCAAGGTGCTGGCGCTGAAGGCGAAGCTGGAGGAGTACACGGCCGGCCGTACGCTCGAGATTCACACCATCGACCGGGACGAGGTGTTTCGCGGTCGCTTCGACGGGTTGTACGCCAACCGCCGGTTCCACGCCTACATGTGCGTGCTCTGCAAGTATCTGATGCACAAGAAGGCGGGTGAGATCGCACGCGAGCGGGACGCGCTGGGCATCGTCACCGGCGACAACCTGGCCCAGGTCGCCTCCCAGACCCTCAAGAACCTGGCCGTATACCACACCGTGTCCGGCCTTCCGGTCTACAGTCCGTTGATCGCTTTCGAAAAGGAACAGACGATTCACCTGGCCCGCGCCATCGGTACCTACGACCTGTCGGTGGCCCATTCCCAGGGATGCCGGCCTCCCGCCACACCCAAGACCGGCGTGTCCACGGACGCGTTCGCCCGGATACTCAGGGATTCGGGCGTCGAGGACTGAGCGCCTTTCAATCCGGAAGGCGGAAGAAATCGAGGCTCTTCTGCCCGATCTTCTGGGTACGCGTGCGCCGGAAGTACTTGGCGTCGAAGTCCATTGCGGTGGGGCGCTCGAGCACGACGAACCCCTCCGGATCCAGGATGTCGCGCTTGAAGATCACCTTGAGAGGGTTGGCGACCTCAAGCAGGGCATAGGGTGGATCGAGAAACACGATATCGAAGCGGAATCCGGCCTTGGCCAGGGAGATGACGGCGCGGTTGAATTCGCCGTGAATGATCCGGTAACGGTCCGATGGGATCCCGATCTTGTCGATGTTGTGCCGCAGGAGTCTGATCGATTCCGCCAGGCTGTCCACGAACACGACGTATTCGGCCCCGCGGGAAATGGCCTCGATGCCGATGTTGCCGCTGCCGGCGAAGCCGTCGAGGAAGATTTTCTCCCGGATGTCGTCCTGAAGAATATCGAAGAAGGAGAGCTTCACCTTGGCCACGGTGGGACGCACGGCCGGATTCTGGGCGGATTTCAGGCGCCGGCCCTTGTATATCCCCGCGTATACCCGCAACATGATCATAGCTTACCGCAACCGGCGGCGGCCGTCAACCGCCCGCGGCTTGACTGCGTGCCCCAATCCCTATACAATGACGGGATGGAACCCGTTGAATTGAAACAGCGATTTCATGAATTGAAGAGGAAGGCCTCCGACCTCAGGGGGTTTCTTTGACCTCGATCAGAAGAAGCAGCGTCTCGTCGAGATAGAGCAGAGCCTCGGAGATCCGAAGATCTGGGATCAGCCCAAGAAATCCGCCGAGCTCTTGAAGGAGAAGAAGAGACTGGAAAAGGACGTCCAGCTCGATTCCCGTTTCGAGAAGGACATCTCCGACATCGAGACCTATTTCGACCTGCTGGAGGAGGATCCGGGCGTGCTGGCGGAGCTCGAGGACGAGGTCGGCCAATTCTCCCGGTTCGTGGAAGACCTCGAGGTGAAGAAATACCTGTCCGGGGAGCGGGATCTGGACGATGCCATCCTGTCCATACATCCCGGCGCCGGCGGCACCGAGAGCCAGGACTGGGCGGAGATGCTCCTGCGCATGTACCTGCGGTTCGCCGAGCGGATGGGATTCAAGCGAGAGATCGTGGACATACTGGCGGGGGAAGAAGCCGGAATCAAGAGCGTGACCGTGCGCATGGAAGGAGATTACGCCTACGGTTATCTGAAACAGGAAATCGGGGTTCACCGCCTGGTGAGGATCTCTCCTTTCGACGCCAACAGCCGACGGCACACGTCGTTCGCCGCGGTTTTCGTCTTTCCCGAGATCGACGATTCCATCGACGTGGAAATCGACGCCAAGGATCTCCGCATCGATACCTACCGCGCCTCGGGCAAGGGTGGCCAGCATGTCAACACCACGGATTCGGCGGTTCGCATCACCCACATTCCGACCAACATCGTGGCCCAGTGCCAGAGCGAGCGTTCCCAGCATCAGAACCGCGAGCAGGCCATGCGGATTCTGCGAGCCAAGCTCTACGACCTCGAGCGGCGCAAGCAGATGAAGGAGAAGGATCGCCTGGAGAACGAGAAAGGGGAGATCGCGTGGGGCAACCAGATTCGTTCCTACGTGCTTCATCCGTACCAGAGTGTTAAGGATCACCGCACCGGTCAGGAGCGTGGCGACAGCCAGCGCATCCTGGACGGGGATATATTCGATTTCATCAAGGCAGCGCTGAAAACCCGCAGAAACTGAGACACCGTCGGCGGCGCCCCGGGGGGGGGCGCCGCGGGAGCGCTGAATTTCCCTGGGGGGGAGACGTTTGCGAGACATATTTCTGCCCGTTTTCCTGATCACCCTGGCCGCCCTGGTCGTGTTCCACCATTTTCCCGTTCCTGCGGCGGCCCTGTCGTCGGGCGCCTGGCTGGTGTTTGCCCTGGCCCTGTCTGCGTATGTCCTCCGTCGCTACCGCCCTGCGGTCGCGGCCATCGGGCTGGCCATCGCCCTGCTGCTGGCGTCGCTGTACCGGGGCCGCTGCGAGTCGCTGGACCTGGAGGACCCGGCCCTGTCGGTCGAATCCGACTACGTCACCCTGACCGGCCGGGTGCGCGGCTACCCGGAGATACGGCCCGGGGAGTCGTCGTTCGTGCTCGAGACGGTTCAGATCGCGCATCGCAGACACCGCCGTCGGTTTCACCGCCAGGTGGCCCTTCGTGTCGCCGGCGACCTGAGGACCCTGATGCCCGGAGACCGGGTGGTCGTCTCCGCCCGGGTGAACCGCCCGGTCCAGCGAAAAAATTTCTTCTTCACCGCCTTCGACGACCATGCCATCACCCAGAATATCCATCTGAACGGATACGCCAAATCGGCATATCTGCTAAGGGTCATTTCCAGAGGACCTCCGCTCTGGCGCTGGATCGGCCGGTTGCGGAACCGGATTCGGGCGGTGATTCACGCTGTGTGCGCCCGGAGGCCCGCCGGTCTGAGCCGGGGGGGCATGTTGCTCGAGGCGATTCTCATCGGTGCACGCGGCCACCTCGATGTCGCGACGCGGGAAGGCCTGATCCGGGCCGGTGTCTACCACCTGTTTGCCATTTCCGGCGCGCACGTCGGCATCATGGCGCTTCTTTCCATGCTGGTGCTGCGCTGGTTCCGCGTTCCGCTGGCATGGCGAATCGGTCTCACGATCCTCCTTCTCTGCTTCTTCCTGGCCCTTTCGGGATTCAAGGTGCCGGCCCAGCGGGCCGTGATGATGGCCGTACCCATCCTGGTGGCACGGTATTTTTGCTACGAGGTCCGGGTGTTCAATCTCCTGGCCCTGTCGGGTCTGCTCATTCTCTGCAGCAATCCCGCGGCGTTTCTCAATCCCGGGTTTGTCCTGACCTTCGTGCTGACCGCGGCCATCGTGGCCGGTCGCAGGCTGTGGTCCGGTCGTCTGCGGGGATGGCCACGGCCGCTGGTGGAGCTGTTTTCGGCCAATCTCTCCGCCGCCGTGGTGGCGTTTCCCCTCTCGCTGTACTATTTCAGACGCTATTCCTGGGCCGGGCTACCGGCGGGGATCATGCTCATTCCGTTGATGGCCGTCATCCTCGCCGGCGGATTTCTCCTGATTTTGTTCACGGTCTTCTCCCTTTCGCTCGGTCAGATGTTTCTCACCGTGTTGAATCCCTTGCTGAAACTGTTTTTCACCGGGGTCGATCTGTTCTCGTCCATCGTCGATCTGAGTCTGTACCGGGCCGCTCCGCACGGGGTGCTGACGGCGGCCGTGGTTCTCTCCTTTTTTTTCCTCACGGCACCCCCGAAGGTGCGGTTTCAGCGGCCCCTGGCCGCAGGTCTTCTGATCATGCTGGTCGCGGTCCTGGTCTGGCCGATGAAGGCCGCGCCGCCCCGGCATCTGGAAGTCCATTACCTGGATGTCGGTCAGGGAGATGCCGCCTTGGTGAGGTTTCCCGCAGGGGAAACCCTGCTCGTGGACGGCGGCGGCGGCCTGTTCCCCGGAATAGAGGTGGGGCGGCGGCAGGTTCTCCCGTTCCTGCTCCAAAACGGTTTACGGGTCACCTGGGTGGCGGTGTCGCATTACCATCCCGATCACTGCCGGGGGATCGTCGAGGTGATCGCCGTACTCCGTCCCCGAGAAATCTGGATCTCATCGGCGGCCTCCGGGGATCCCCTCTTCCGTGATCTGCTGGACGTACTGCCCGCCTCGACGCGCCTCAGACGGATCACCGCGCCCGTGGTCCGATGGGTGGGAGGCTGTCGGATCGAGTGGCTGCACCCGGAGCGGTTCGTTCTCGCTGAACGGACGCACAACAACCACTCACAGGTCTTCCGGGTGGTGGGCCCGCGGCATGCCTTCCTCTTCACGGGGGACATCGGGCGCGAGGTGGAGGAGGGATTGGCGGCGAGGGGGGATCTTTGTCTGGAGGCCGATGTCCTGAAGGTGCCGCATCACGGATCGGGCTCCTCCTCGATCCCGGTGTTCCTGGATCGCGTACGGCCCGCGATCGCCGTGTTCTCGCACGGACACGGGGACCGTTTCCCTCACCCGGATGTGAGGCGTCGCTACCTGGCC
>Ga0180434_10005363_pt1 | contig 15143 bp, 10 predicted proteins | sample SS_ome_7_FD_132453 | JGI IMG/M metagenome (GOLD analysis project Ga0180434, IMG submission 132453) | Hypersaline lake sediment archaeal communities from the Salton Sea, California, USA - SS_1_D_2 metaG | ecosystem: Environmental > Aquatic > Non-marine Saline and Alkaline > Hypersaline >...
ACCGGAACCGGAACCGGAACCGGAACCGGAACCAGCCGGAGGGCAGCTGGCACAACAGCCACAGCCGGGACCCTTGCAACTGTCACAACAGCCGGTGCCGGAATCACAATCGGCAGCTGCCATTTCGCCGGGGCTCTGGCCTTCACACGGGCACGCCTCGCCGGAACCGGACCCTTCCCCGGACCCTTCCCCGGACCCTTCGCAGGACCCTTCCCCGGACCCTTCGCAGGACCCTTCGCCGGACCCTTCGCCGGGGCTCTTACCCTCAGCCGGACAAGATCCGTCCGGACATGAACCCGAACCTGCGCCAGGCCCGGCACCCGGGCCCGCCCCCGCCGACACGCCGACGGCAGCCGCCAACGGGTCGTCGATACCGATATGCTCCACGGTACGGTCGCCATGGTGAATGTGAGTCGTGGTCCCGTCGTCATAGTGATGGACCACCCGATCGCCGCCGTGATGGACCACCCGATCGCCGCCGTGGTGAACCACCCGAGCGCGATCGTAATGCACGACGCGCGGGCCGTCGTCGACCACGACATTGCGCTGTTGGACTTGGGTCGGCGGCCTGTAGTACCGCGGCTCGACCGTGGTCCGAGGCGTCAGCGTCACGCGAGAAGGCTCGCGCGGCGCGGCCTGGGCAAGCTGCACCCCGCCGTCCCAGAGCGGCTCACGGTGTTGATTCCCGTCGAGATACAGCCCCAGCAGGCTGTCCCAGCTTCCCTCGAAGATCACCAGCGAGCGATCGTTGTTCCAGCCCCAGAGTTCGCCGACTTCTTCCCCGTTGGCATCCACAACCCGGAAGTTGTGCTTCCTTCGAGCCTCAGGCGGAATGTTGAAGCTGACCCGGACGTGGAGATACTTCCGCGGACTGGTCGCTTGGGTGTCGCCCTGCTGGCCCGGTCGGGCCCGGCTGAGCTTCGAAACCTCCGTTCGATGCCAGGGGGCGGCATCTTCGGCCACGCCAAGCATGGGGTATCCGGACAGGAGCCCCACACTCAAGACCAACGCCGCACAGATAGGTCGATTTCGGCCGCTTTTCATCCTTACCGCCTCCTCTAAGCCTTGTAGGAGAGAAAGAGAGACTTCAAGATCACCGCCCTAGAAGCGCCTATGGCTTCTCGCGGATGTCGCCCCGACAAATAGGCGACTAGGTCGCCAAGCCATACACGCTTCCGCTGGAAAGCACAATCGAAACTTCGTGAAGAAGTCAACGATTTTTCGCGATAACAGTATACACTCACGCGCCCTTTACTCTATCAGAAAGTCGCGGGCGTTTCAACGCCTTCGGATCCCCTGCCGTGGGAATCTCCACGGCACCCCCCCATCCTTTCGAGGGCAAACGCCACTCGCTTTCCTGTTCGTGTCCACAAGCCCAAACTATTCCCGCAATTCCCGGAAATAAGCCAATTCCGGCCATTACGCCGCGAGAGCTACCACTTACGGGTTGTGTGGCTACACTCCACCGAAACGACTCAGCTTGACCAGACACTTTGGCGATGTGATACTGAGAAGTCCTGGGCATCGACACTTCCCAACCCGCGAATCCGCACCCCGGAGAACCGCCGCCATGACCAGCGACGCCTCGCTCGGCCAACAACTCAAGAGCTTCCGCAACGATTTCGAGGCTATGCGACGCGAAGTCCGCAAGGCCATCGTCGGCCAAAAAGCGGCCGTCGAGGGACTACTCACGGCGATGGTGACCGGCGGCCATGTCCTGCTCGAAGGGGTTCCCGGGCTGGGCAAGACCGAGCTGGTCGAGACCCTGGCCGAGGTCGCGCGGATCAGCTTCCAGCGGATCCAGTTCACGCCCGACCTGATGCCGGCCGACCTGTTGGGTACCTATGTCGTCATGGAGACGACCGGTGGACGGCGGACGTTCGAGTTCCAAAAAGGCCCGATCTTCTCGAACCTGGTCATGGCCGACCAACTCAATCGCGGCACGCCGAAGACGCAATCGGCCCTTCTCGAAGCAATGGAAGGCGGCGAGGTGAGCGTGGCGAACGAGACATTTGAGTTGCCCGAGCCGTTTTTCGTCATGGCGACGCAGAACCCGTTGGAGATGGAAGGCACGTTTCCGCTGCCCGAGCCGCAGTTGGACCGCTTCGCGTTCAAGCTGCTGTTCAGCCCGCCGGATGTCGAGCAGATTGTCGAGATCCTCGAGCGGACGACCGAAGGCGAGCCGCCGGTGGTGGCCGAGGTGGTCGACGACCGCCGGCTGCTAGAGATGCGGGCGATTGCGCGACGCATTCCGATCGAGCCCGAATTGCGCCGGAAGGCCGCGTTGCTGGTGGCCGCCTCGCATCCGTCGCACTCCCAAGCCCCGGAGCCGATCCGCCGGTACGTTCGCTACGGCGCCAGTCCCCGGGGGGCCCAGGCGCTGGTCGCCGGGGCGAAAGTCCGGGCGATCGTGGCCGGCCGCGGGGAAGTGGCGGCCGAGGACATTCGGGCCGTCGCCGCCGATGCGTTGCGACATCGGTTGATTCTCAACTTCGAAGGCCAAGCCGAAGAGATTCCGTCTGACCGGCTGGTGACCGGCCTCGTCGATGCCGTCCTTGGACCGGCGGCCCAATCGCAAGCCGACGAAGGGGCCGCGTAATGTCCGAGGCCGATCTACTCGCCCGGTTGCGATACCTCGCGATGGTCGCTCGCCGACGCGGCGGCCGCTCGTCGCTTTTCGGCTTTGACGCCGCCCGGGCGGAAAACGAGACCCAGGTGATCGGCCTGCGCGACTATGCCCCGGGCGACGACTATCGGCACGTCGACTGGCGATGGTGCGCCCGGCGCGACGAACTGCTCACGCGACTGTTTGCCACGAACGAAGACAACCACGCCTACATCCTGTTGGACGTCTCAGCCAGCATGGGCCAGGGTGAGCCGCCGAAGTTCGCCCTGGCACGCCGCATCGCCGCGATGCTCGGCTACGCGGCCCTGCGGCACTGGACGTGCCTCGGCATCTCGGCCTTCGCCTCCGGCATCGTCGACGACGCGCCGCCAATGCGGCACCAAGCGCAAATGGGCCGGCTGCTGCGATTCCTCGAAGACCAAACGCTCCGGGCCGAAGCGACCGATCTGCGGCGCACGGCCGAGCAGTTCGGCCGACGCTACCAGCGACGCGGGCCGGTGGTCGTCATCAGCGATCTGTACGACGCCGGAGGCTTCCAGCCGGGACTGGATATTCTGCAAGCCGACGGCTACCGGCCGCGGGTCGTGCGGCTTTACGACGCCGGCGAGCAAACGCCGGACCTTCGGGGCGATGTGGAGTTATTCGATGTGGAGATGCAAACATCCCAACGAGTCACCGTCACCGAACGGGCGATGCAGCGTTATCGGGAGCTTCACGCGGAATTCGAGGCGTCGGTCGATGCGTATTGTGCCCGACGCGGGATCCCCTATTTGACCATTGCCGCCGACGCGCCCGAGACCGAGGTGCTGCTGGCGGTGGCATAAGACGCCCATGGCCTTTGCCCATCCACTTGCGTTGCTTCTGGGATTGCTGGCGGTGCCGATCGTGGTGCTGTACCGGCGGCGGCTGCCGTTGCCGAAGGAGCCGGTCGGCACGGCCATGTTCTGGCAGCAGGCCATCGGCGAAGACCGGTTCCGAACGGCTTGGCAGCGCTGGCGGCACGGCGTTTCGCTGGCCGTGCAATTGACGCTGTTGGCGGTGCTCGTGTTGGCGCTGGCCGAGCCGCTTGTGCCAGGGCCGCGATGGCTCGTGCTGGTTGTGGACAATTCGGTCACCGCCGGCGTCGGCGGGGGTGATACCATGCGTCTGAAAGAAGCCCGGCAGGCGGCCGTGCGACGGCTGGCTTCCCTGCGCGACTGCGATCACGCCGCGATCATCACCACGGGTCTCGCACCTGCCGTTCGCACGACCTGGACGGCTACTCCCGATGTACTGCACAAGGCTATCGCGTCGATCGAGCCAAGCTCCGAGCCAACGCAAGAGTTGAACCAACTGTCAAAGGCCGTCGCGTTGGCGCGCTGGATGACGGCCGACAAACGGGGCGGACACATCGTCGTGCTTAGCGACGGTTGCTCGAGTGCCGCGGGCTCGCTTGCCGGCGACCCGACCATCGAGTGGATTCGCCTGGGCAAGCCTTTGCCGAACGTAGCCGTTAGCCGCCTGGCACCGCGACGCATCCCGGCCGATGCGTCGCGGTGGGAGGTGTTCGTCGAGGTTCGCAACCTGGCCGATGCTCCCGCGAGTTGCCAACTCATGTTCTCCCACGATGGCAAGCTTCGGCAAACCGTGCCGTTGGAGCTTCCCGCCGACGGTCGCGTGAGCAAGCTGTTCACGGTCACCGCGTCGGATGCCGCGACGTTTTCGGTCCACGTCGATGCCGACGACGCCTACGCCCTCGACAATCGGGCCGAGGAGGCGATCGCGCCGGCCTTCGGAAGAAATGCGGATGAAACGGCGGAATGGTTTTCCGCGCCCGAGCCGCTCGACCTGCGTCCCCGCGGGCAGTTCGGCACCGCCGCCGAGACGGTCGTTGCGCGGCCGCCATGGCCGTCGCCCTGGCTCTATCTTATCGGCTTGGCCATCACCTTGATGATCGCCGAATGGTGCTTTTACCAGCGACGTTGGTTGGCATGAGGGTTTCCTGGAAACATTAGCGCTCATTCGCGTTCATTAGCGGTCTGTCCCTGAACGACTACCAGCAATGCAAACCGGTACTTGGCAATTCGAACTCCTCCGCCCTCTGTGGCTGGCAGCGCTGCTGCTTCTGCCGCTGTTGGTCTATTTCTGGCGGCGGAGCCTGGTGCGGTTTCCACGCGGGCAGCGGATCGCGTCGCTGGTGCTGCGAGGGCTGCTGGTCGTGTTGGTCGTTGCGGCGATGACCGGCGTGCGGCTGCACTGGCCGGAAGCGCCCCTTTCGCGGCTGCTTGTCGTGTTCGCCATCGATCGAAGCGGGAGTATCACCGAGCTGGCGAGCCAACAGGCCGACGCCTTCGTCACCGAAGCACAGGCCAAAGCCGGCGAGAATCCGTCGGTTGTACTGCCTTTCGCGGCGACGGTCGACGGGCAGTCTGACAACCAGGCAACCGATCTGGCTGCGGCGATCGGGGCAGGGCAGGGGAGTGCGCCGCCGGGGTTTGCCCCGCGCGTCGTGCTGCTGAGCGACGGCAATGCAACCGACGGCGACGCATTGGCGACCGCAACGGCCGGCTCCGTGCCCATTTGGACCGTGCCGCTCAGCGGACCGCCGGAGCCGGAAGTCTGGCTTGCCGCGATCGACGCCCCCGGCCAGGTCCGCCTGGGCGAGCCGTTCGCGTTGGAGGTCGTCGTCCGGTCGAACGGGGCAGGGCAGGGGAGTGTGCGGCTTCTGCGGGACGGAGAGCCGGTGGCCGAGCAGGCGATTGAAGTCGGCGCCGACGAGCACCGCGTGCGGTTCTCTCAACGGATCACCGACGACTCGGCCGCGACGTTCACCGCGCAGCTCCATGGCTTTGCCGACACCTGGTCGGAAAACAACGAACTGTCCGCCCACCTCTTCACCTTGCCGGAGCCGAAGGTGCTGCTGGTCGACCCGGACCCCGACTCGGTCAACCACCTGGCCGAAGCGCTCACGGCCGAGCAGATCGATTGCACCGTTTGCTCGCCTGAGCGGATGCCCAACGAGCTAACGCAACTGCTCGACTACGATCTCCTGGTGCTGTCGAACGTGCCGGCCACGGCTTTGCCGGCCGAGCGGATGCGGGCGATCGACCGCTATGTCCGCGAGTTCGGCGGCGGTCTGCTGGTGGTCGGTGGGGATAGGACCTTCACCCCGGGCGGCTATGCCGGCACCTTGCTCGAAAAGACCTTGCCGCTGAAGTCGTTCGTTCGCACCGACAAGCCCAAGCCGAGCCTCGCCCTGGTGCTGGTGATCGACCGCAGCGGCTCGATGCGGGGCGATAGCATCGAGCTTGCCCGGCAGGCCACGCGGCAGGCCGTGGAGAACCTCAGCCCGGGCGACCAGGTGGGCGTTGTCGCCTTCGAGGACAAGAGTCGCTGGACCGTTCCGCTGCAATCGGCCGCGGAGAAGGGGCCCCTTCTCGAAAGCATTGGCACGATCAACGCCGGCGGCGGTACGAACATGCATCCGGCGATGCAACAGGCCTATCTCGCCCTGCGCGAGACGTACGCCGAGTTGAAGCACATGATCGTGCTGACCGACGGGATCTCGAACCCCGGCGATTTCGACACGCTCGCTCGGGACATCGCCGCGTCGGGCATCAGCGTTTCGACCGTCGGCGTCGGTTCCGAAGCAGCCGACCAATTGCTGCGCGACATCGCGGCGCTCGGCGGCGGGAACTACTACGACTGCGAGGACCCGGCCGACATTCCGGGCATCTTCATCCAGGAAACGCGCAGCGCCGGCAAGGTCGGCATCAGCGAGCGGCCATCCCGCGCCCGCGCAGCCGACGAAAGCTCGCTACCGGCCGGAGCGACCGCCGAGGGCCTGCCGACGCTCTTGGGCCACGTCGAGACGGCCCCCAAACACGATGCGGAGGTCTTGCTGACCACCAGCGACGGCGACCCGCTGTTGGCCCGATGGCGTTACGGCCGCGGCGCCAGCCTCGTGTTCACCTCCGACATCCACCGCCAATGGGCCGCGGCCTGGCTGGTCTGGGACCACTTCGGCCCCTTCTGGACGAGCCTCGCGCGCGACACGATGCGGCGGCAGACCAACCCCGGGTTCCAGCTCGATGTGCGTCAGCACCGCGCCAAAGCGGTCGTGGTGTTCGATGCGGTCGATCTCGAGGACCGAATGGTCAATGGTGCGGAAGGCCGACTCGAAGTCGAGCTGCCCGGCGGCAAACGGACGCAGATGCCTCTGCCCCAGATCGCGCCCGGTCGCTATGGGGCAACATTGAAGCTGGCCGAGCCGGGCGTTTACGGCTTCACCGCCGCGCTGACTGACCGGCAGGGAAAGTCGTATCACCGCAAGCACGGCCTTGTGACCCGCTACGCCGACGAATTCCGCCCCCGGCCGACCAACACCGCCTTGCTGCAAGCGATTGCCGAAGCCACCGGCGGCCGGTCCAACCCGTCGGCCGACGAAGTATTCACCCCATCCACTCATTCGGCCCCCGCGACGCTACGGTTGTGGCCCTACCTGGTGATGGCGGCGCTGGTGCTGTTGGTGATCGACACCGCGCTGAAGAGAGTGCCGTTCTTGGGCCGTCAAGAGCAGCCATAGGACGAAGAGTACGCGCTCTCAATCACCGCCGGTCCGCGGTCGCTCATCGCACTCCCAAACCCGTGCCTCCGTGACAATCTTGTGCATCGGCACGTCGTGCTCGTGGTTGGGAATGCGGTCGACCAGTTGGCACTCGAAGGCCAACGCGATCAGAGCCGTCTCGGGCCGGGCGTGTTCGAGCAGCTTGTCGTAGTAGCCCTTGCCATAGCCGATCCGGCCGCCGCACCGGTCGAACGCCAACCCCGGCACCACGACCAGATCGACGTCGGCAACATCGGCCTTCCGCTCGGGCAGGTCGCGCAGCTCGCGCCGCGGCTCGAGCACGCCGAGTGTGCCGGGCGCCAATTCGTCCAGCGACCGTAGCTCGAAAAGACGAATCCGCCCCTTGACGCAATAGGGGACGACCATCCGCTTGCCCTCGGTCCAGACCTCCGGCAGCAGGTGCTGCGTGCGGACCTCGTTGCGGACATGGACGTAGAACATCACCGTCCGGGCGCAGCGGTATTCGGCAAGCTCGACCAGCCGCCGACCGATCACCCGGCTGAGACGGTCCTTCTCCGGCAGCTCGCGGCGCCGCGCTCGGGTCTGCTCGCGAATCTGCTGCTTCATTTGGAGGCGGTTGGTGTCGGCGGCGGTCATCGGGTTACACGCCAGGGCAGGGCAGGGGACTGAAGCACGTATGATACGCTCGCCACGCCCGCCGGACAAGGGGCGACTACTTCGCGTCGTTCTTCGGTCCGAGCGTCTCGGGCCCGGTGCCGCAGGTCTTTTCGTACTGCCCGCGACCGACCCGTTGGTACTGCGTGAACCCGTGCTTCTCGAGGTTCTCGCTGCTGAGAATATTCCTCCGGCCCTTCATCGTGGCGAAGGTGGTCACCACCCGATGACACGGCTTCCCGCACTCCGGACATTGGCTCAACGGCTCATCGTGCAGGCCCTGGAGGACTTCGAAGCGATTGTCGCACTTTTCGCCATGCTGGGCATCGTGTTCGTAAACGTACAATGGCATAACAGGCCTCTTCTTGTGCTGCTTTCCACTCGTCCCTTGTGCCGAGGCCGGCCAAGAGACGGTTGAGCGGATCTGGAAACCAGGGAAACTGGATCGTCTCCACGGACCGCCTACCTCCCCGATGCGCTTCCGCCTTGAATTTGCGACATGATCAACTTGCCGGCGGCGGCGTCGACCTTGAAGGAAAAGTGCTGCAAGAAGCTCAACCCAAGCAGGCAGTCGGCCTGGGCATATTCCGGCGGCAATACGGTACACTCGACGTCCTTAGCCACGAATTTGCCGACCCGAACGGTCTTGGCAATCACTCGCTTGGCCTGGAGGACGCGCCCATCGGCGACTTGGATTTGCATGGTCGGATCGTTGGCCGTCGGCGTCAGTCCGGCTTGTTGGGCCACGGCCCACGGCAGTGCGACAACCGACGCCCCGGTGTCGATGGCCATTTCCTGGGCGTGTCTGCCGTTGAGCATCACCGTCACGTGCCACAGGCCACCGGCGCCGCGCCGCAAGGGGATTCGCTCGGAAACAATCCCCTCCTCGAGCCGTCCTAGGCGACGGGCGTCGCTGAGAAAACGCCGACTCGGCCCCAGCTCGACGGACGAGCCCTCCTTGGCATTGTACTTGTCGACCACCGATCGCACCTGGCCGTTCTCGGTGAGCCGCGCATACTGCTCTTCCGCCCGATCGTGCAGGCGTCGAGCCGCCAGGAGTTGCTCAACGTATTGCTCAGCCGCCGTGTTGGCCTCGCCCCGGGCCATTTCGGCCTGATCCTCCGGTTCCGTGGAGTTCTGGAGCATCACGATACGATCACCCAACTCATTGATCATCGTGGCGGTGTCGAAGGAACCCGAGCGGGCCAGTTGCGCCCGAAGCTGCATGCGCTGCAGCAACATCGACTGGATGAGCTGCTGCTTCTGCTCGACCTTCTGCTGGGCCTCCTCCGCCTTCCGGCTTGCGAGAAAGGCTTTGCGCCGCATCGCGTCGGCCTCCCCCATCAGGCGGCAAAACTCCAGGTCGTCCTCTAGGCACAAGGCGCCTTGCGCCTTACTCAGCCCCAACGTCGCCAGCGCCATTACCGGATCGGCCAGATCCTCATCGCTCAACGCGATCTCGTCGTCATCCGGTTCCGCCTCTGCGGCATCTAGTCCGCCGCCGATCGACCGGCTTCCCGCCTGCGTTCCGCCCGCCGACGCCTCGAGCCGGTCGCGGTAGAACTGCAGCATGCCGTTGTCGCGCAGCAGTTCCGCGACCGCGGCGATAGCTTTGCGCCGGCCGTGCGGATCGTTCGTGCCGTCGATCTCGCGGAATAGGTCCTGGCATTGCCGCCGGACGGATTGGCACCGCTGAAGCTGCTCCATCAGCCCACTGACGCCACCTGGGACCGAGCCGGCAATCATCGCGAATGGCTCTCCCGATGCGTCGGTCAGGACAATCGTCGGCAGCGAGGAGATGTCGTACCGCAGCTTGAGTCGGTCATTGCGGACCCGGTCGTCCACCTTCGCCTGACCGGCGGCAGAGCGGGGAAAATCCAGATGGACCGGCACATAGTCGGCCCCGACCTGCTCCATGAAACCCGGCTGCCAGAGCGTCTGCTCCGCAAAGCGCTGGCAGGGCGGACACCAGTCCGACCCACTGAATAAGAACAGCACATCCTTGCCTTGCTTCCGCGCGCGCCACAGGGCCTCCTCAGGATCCTGAAGCCACGCGTCAAAGCTGCCGGAAGGGGCCTCGCCGCCGGCGACCTGCGACTTCTTCTCCGTCAGGGCACCGACTGGCCCCGGTTCGACCGCCTTGGCCCAATTCGGCTCGAAGGCATGCTCCTCTCCCGCCTCCACGAAGAACCGATACTCGATCGGCGCGTAGCCTTCGCGGCGCAAGACCACCCGGTGCCCACCCGGCTCGACCGGATACCGAACCGGCCCCGATCGACGGACCTCTAGTCGCCGGCCGTCGATCTCGGCAGTCGCGTCATCGCGGAGTTGCTCGGGCCAATGGACCAAAAACACCGACGAGCCGGCTGCCGCCGAAGCTTCTTCCGCGGCTTCCACGTCGTCGTGCAACGATTCTTCGACGGCAGAGGGAGGCTGGACGTCGGCCGCCGGATCGGATCTCGCCGTGGTGCTCTCTCGCTTCGCGTCGCCCGACGGGTACATAAGTAAGAAGACAACCACGACGCCGGCCATCACCACCAGACTGGCGGCCGTCAGCACAACGGCCGTACGCTTCTGACGAGATCGGCCACCACCGCGGACCGGCGAATCAGGATGCCCGTTCGTCTCGGTAACAAATACCGGAACGCCCGCGTCCGGCGAAGAAACGACAGGCGGCGGTCCCGGGGGGAATAACGGCGGAACCCTGCCCGAAAGCGGCTCGCCAGGCACCGGCGGTGGCGTGTGCCCGTCCGCGAGCTGCGGTGGACCAGGCGCCGCGGTCGAGGCCTGCTCCACGCCCGGCTCTGCCTCGCTCTCGACGGCCGGCTTGGCCTTGGCAATCGCGCGGATTTCGATCATTGCCCCGCACTTTGGGCAGGATGTCTTCCGGCCGGCGTGTTTGCCCTGAACCGTGAAGCCTCTCCCACATCCCGAACACCGACAAACAATGCTCATGACAGCCCCCCGCAAAAATCCGCGTATCGCCAACGTTCCCGAATCCGGCCATAAGGATCAATCGCAATCCGACTTACGGATATGAATATTTCGTCCTTTGCAACCGTTCACGGAAGACCGTCCCATGCCTTGGGCCATCGTCTTTCCCAAGAAACAACGCCTCTTGGCGGAACACGGGCCAGTCCCCGACCAGGCAAGTAAACGGTTGCCGCCCTTAACATGCACATTTTACCCGAACCTGCGGTCGGCGGAACCCCCCGGCAACGCCCAACCTAACCCAATGCCCCCCGGGGCCCCCAATACCACCCTGCTTGACCCTCGGTAGGCACGGGCCGATAATGGTTGTTGGGCTATTCGTCGGCAGTAGTTGGCCGCACAACTCAACCGGCCTTCCGATGCTCGATCATCCAGCCGCCATATGTCGCCTATGGACGAGACCGCCGCCATCGCCGCCTCTTCTCAGCAGGACTGGAGCGAGCCCGACTGGACACGCGAGGCCCCGCGGCGTCTCTGGGATCCGAGCCGGCGACTGTTGAAGTCGATTCGAGACTACGAAAGACTCCGTGGCCGGCGATCGTCGGTGGGTTGGCTCCGCTGGAAGTGGTGCGTGCTACGGCACCGGTTCTGGTCGGCCGTCAGCGGCGCCGACATCCCGCTGAACAGCCAGATTGCCGGCGGCCTGCTCATCCCACACCCTAACGGGATCGTCGTCCACCCCGACGCGCGGATCGGGCCAAACTGTCTGCTCTTCCAACAGGTCACCCTCGGCGGGCCGGTCGTGCTCGGCTGTCACGTCGACATCGGCGCCGGCGCCAAGCTCCTGGGAGCGATCTGCCTTGGCGATCACGTGCGGGTTGGGGCGAACGCGGTCGTCACGCACGATGTGCCCGCCGATACGACGGTCGTCGGCATCCCCGCTCGCCCGATCGACCCGGCCCGGGAGGAGAAGAAGTAGTAGTCGTAGGAATCATTGCAATCGCATGTGCCGCGGCTGGCGCGATGGCGGTGTGGACCATTCACAAGACAGCCCTCCCCGCCCAAGCCTCTGTCCCCCGTGGCGTCGACTTCCGACCCTTCGTAAGTATCCGATCACCACCCGTTCGGGCCACATCGTCGCTGCGGACGGATTTTCGAGCCGAGACTGCCCGGGCCCCTGGATTGCTTCACTGGGGTATGCCAGGATGGTCGACACGGTTACTGCTTTCGTCCTTGTCGGGCGCAAGAGATCCAGTAGTTTCAAGTCCAGTCAATGAATCGTTTAGCGGAGGTCGAAGGCACTGGTGGCTCACGGGTTAAGCCGTTTCGCCCAGCAGCGCCTTCGGCTTCCGCTAAACGAAACTTCGATGGTCTGAAGTTTGCGAGGGCGAGGCTCCCGCCGAGCCGCTGAACCACCATGGATTTACGGCTCGGTAGGAGCTTCGCCCTCCCATTTGCGACGTTTCGGCGTCAAACTTCGAACCACGGAACTTGGAGCTACCGAGATTCGCCTTCCACTTCACCAAATCGATTCGTAGCAGGAGAGATCGCCACATGTCTTCCAGTTCTCAGCAACAACCGTCCGTCCAGTCCGCTTACGAACTTGCCAGGCAGCGTTAAGCCGAGTTGGGCGTCGATACCGACGCCGCCATGAACCGACTGAAGACGATCGCCGTCTCGCTGCACTGCTGGCAAGGCGATGACGTCGGGGGCTTCGAGCACGCCAGCGACGACCTCGGCGGCGGCGTGGCGGTCACCGGCAACTATCCCGGCAAGGCCCGAACCCCCGACGAATTGCGGCAGGACTTCCAAAAGGCTCTCTCGCTGATCCCGGGCAAGCACCGGCTGAACCTGCACGCCTTCTACCTGGAAGCCGAAGGAGAGAAGGTCGACCGCAATCAGATCGAGCCGAAGCACTATCAAAGCTGGATCGACTGGTGTGGCGAACTGGGCCTCGGCATGGACTTCAACCCCACCTGCTTTTCCCACCCGAAGGCGGCCGACGGGCTGACCCTCTCGCACCCGGACAAGGCGATTCGCGACTTCTGGATCGAACACTGCATCGCCGCCCGCAAGGTCGGCGAGGCGGCCGGTCGGCAGCTCGGCAGCCCGTGCGTGACCAATGTCTGGGTACCCGACGGCTACAAGGACCTGCCGGCCGACCGCAAGGGGCCGCGGCAGCGCTTGCGGCAGTCGCTCGATGCGGTCTTCGCCGAGGCGATCGATCCGAAGCACAATCTCGATTCGGTCGAGAGCAAGCTGTTCGGCATCGGGGCCGAGGCCTATACGGTCGGCTCCCACGAATTCTATCTGGCCTACGCCGTTGATCGCGGCAAGCTGGTCTGCCTCGACACGGGCCACTTCCACCCGACCGAAGTCGTTTCCGACAAGATCTCGGCCGTGATGCTGTTTGTCGACGAGATTCTGCTGCACGTCAGCCGGGGCATCCGTTGGGACAGCGACCATGCGGTGATCTTCGACGACGAGCTTCGGGCCATTGCGGCGGAGCTGGTCCGCGGCGAGTTCCTCGACCGGGTCCATATCGGACTGGACTTCTTCGACGCCAGTATCAACCGCATCGCCGCCTGGGTGATCGGCACCCGCGCGATGATCAAGGCCCTGCTGATGGCCCTGCTGGAGCCGACGGCCATGCTCCGCGACGCGGAGGGATCGGGCGATTTCACCGGCCGGCTCGCCTTGATCGAGGAAGCCAAGACGCTCCCGTTCGGGGCTGTCTGGGATTACTACTGCCTCACGAGCGACGTTCCGGTCGGCCCGGCGTGGCTCGACGAAGTGCGTGGCTATGAAACAGAGGTGCTCAGCAAGCGCGGCTGAGTCCCGCACGGTCGCCGGCGCGGGGTGCGCCCGGCCCTTTTGGATGATTCGTAGACAGCGCGGAGCGAACGGCGCGGGGAGGGCTCAAATCCCAAAACGCCTTCCCTAAGTAGCTGGCTCCCGCCTGATTTCAGGAGCGTGTGATGGAAAATAGCCCTCTGATCGGTGTACTCTTCTATGCGCTGGGCGGACTGGCAGGCGCAAGCTTCTATCTGCCACTAAACGGCGTCAAGAAATGGGCCTGGGAAAGCTTCTGGATGATCTATGCCCTGGCCGGGTTGATTGTCGTTCCCTGGACCCTGGCCATGCTGCTCTCGCCGAATGTCTTCGACGTGCTCGGCGCCGCCGAAGCCCGTACGTTGGCCCTCTGCTTCGTTTTCGGAGCCATGTGGGGGATCGGCGGGCTGACCTGGGGCCTGATGATCCGCTACCTGGGCGTCGGCTTGGGGCTGGCCATCGGTGCCGGCATCTGCGCCTCGGTCGGCACCCTCATGCCGCCGGTCTTCAAAGGGGAATTCATGGGCCTCCTGGAGACCAGCTCCGGCATCGCCACGCTCGTCGGCGTCGGCATCGCCGTCTTCGGCATCGCCGGGGTCGGCATGGCCGGCATGAGCAAGGAAAACGAACTCTCCGAGGAACAGAAAAAACAGGGGGTCGCCGAATACAACTTCCCGCTCGGGCTGACCGTGGCCATCTTCTCCGGCGTCATGAGCGCCGGCATGGCCTTGGGAATTCGCGAAGGGGATGCCCTGAAGGCATTGGCCGGACAGGTCGAGCCAGTCACCCCGGACAACTGGCGCGGACTGCCGGTCCTGGTCGTGGTGCTGGCCGGCGGGGCGCTAATCAATATCGTCTGGTGCATCGGGCTGAACCTGAAGAACCGCACCGCCGGCAACTATGCCGATTCCAGCATGCCCTTGGTGCCCAACTACGCGCTGGCGGCGCTGGCCGGCTTCATCTGGTACCTCCAGTTCCTGCTGCTGACGATCGGCGACGGCTACATCGGGCCGCTCGCCTTCAGCGGCTGGACCGTGCTCATGTCGAGCATGATCCTCTTCAGCACCGTCTTCGGGATCGCGCTGAAGGAATGGAAGGGCACCAGCGGCAGAACCCGAGGCCTGCTGGGCATGGGGCTGGCCTTCCTGCTGGCGTCGCTGATCGTGATCGGCTATGGCAATTTCCTCCGTGAAACGCCCGCCCCCACGCCCGCGACCGACCAGCAGCCGATTCCGGTGGTCGCTCCCGACACTCCGGAGTAAGCCCAACCAGCGGACCAAGCGCGCCGCAGGGTCTTCTCAGGATACCCTCGCCCTTCGCCCCGAAGCCCGATGGGATCCCCCAGCGGGCTTCGGGGATTCTATTTCCGTAACACTTCAGCCGAATGGAGCGGTACGTTGACGGCAGGGCGTTTTCCGTCATTCCCGCGCAGTCCGTCATGCCGCTTATGCGGCACCTGGAATCATGAAAATACGCACCATTCCAGCGGCGGGGGCCAATTCCGAGGGGATCGCGAAAACGCGAAAGGGCGAA
>Ga0180434_10005364_pt1 | contig 15143 bp, 23 predicted proteins | sample SS_ome_7_FD_132453 | JGI IMG/M metagenome (GOLD analysis project Ga0180434, IMG submission 132453) | Hypersaline lake sediment archaeal communities from the Salton Sea, California, USA - SS_1_D_2 metaG | ecosystem: Environmental > Aquatic > Non-marine Saline and Alkaline > Hypersaline >...
CCCCCGCGCTTGGTGCCGTGGAGGATCAGGTCCGCGCAAAGCTCGACGGGTTTCATGGTCGGGTGTAGGTCGCTCCGCTGGGGCTTGTCGTATTCCAGGACCGTTGTCTGAAAGCCGCCGTAGAATTTATGCCGGCCGTGCCAGCCGTACATGATGAATTCATGCCTGGCGTTGTAGTCCTTGCGGCCGAGGACGTGGTTGTTCTTTACCCACACCAGGTAGTCGCCCCATTTGTAGCCGGCGTCCTCAAAAGCAAGGCGGAGGTTGTGTAGTTCCTGGCCGGCCATGAACGTGTAGACGGTGTTGTTGCTGGCAAGGTACGGACGGATGGCCAGGAAGTAGCCGGCAAACCAGGCCCGGTAGTCCCGCTCCTCCCCGGGGTCGCGGTCGTTGCGGATGTCCTTCTGGATCCTGTTGCCCTTGTCAAATTTGTTCAGGTATTCGTTCTTTCCGCTGTAGTCTACGCCGTAGGGCGGGTCAATCATAACCATGTCAATCTTGCGTTTGCCCATGAGCCGGGCCAAGTTGTCGGGGTCGCGGCTGTCCCCGCAAAGTAGGCGGTGCTTGCCCATCTCTATGAGGTCGCCTGGCTGGACGACCGTTGGCGCGTCCCCTCCGCCCGTGTCATCGCCGTCCTCCTGGCCGGCTTTGTCCAGGGCGTGGATGATGCTTTTAAGGTTCAATTCGGGGAAGCGGAAGGACGCCAGCAATTCCTCGAGGTCGTTTTCCAGGCCCGCTTCCTTTATGTAATCCTGCAGGCCGGCTGGGGTCATTTTCCCGTATTGGCTGGTAAGGGCCAGGAGTTTTAGCTTGGCCTCTTTTTCGTTGGCGGCCTTGATCAAGTTGACCGGGATCTTGGGCACGCGTAGGCCCTGGGCGGCCATGTCCTGTAGGACGGCCAGGCGTTGGTGGCCGTTGAGGACCTTGTATGTTTTTCCCTTTTTCCAGGCGGTGATCGGTTCCGTGAATCCGCGGGTTTCGATCTCGTGCCGCAAGCGCTCGCGCTCGCCGTCGCTCAATGTCTTGAGGTCGCCCTGGTATGCCTCCAGGTGCCGGTGGTCCATGCGCTTGGTCTCGAGCCAGTCTACGCGGAAGGCCTCGGGCCGGCTCTTGCCCCGGACCGGGCCCACGTCAATGCCGCTTGGTAATTTGCCCATTATGCGTCGGGGTGGACCTGTTCGGCGGTTTCGTTTTCGTATTCTATGGGCTCAACGGCTCCGGGCGCCGCTGGCCTCGGCCTTACATCGGGACCCTTGTGTTGCGGGGTATCGCAATCGCAGGCGTTTATTTCCGGGCATTCCTCGCAATGGCGCCCGGGGTAGGGGCATTTGCCGATGAGGAGTGTGGCCTTGGTGTTTCCTCTGTTCGGGTCCGCGAGTTTTTCTTCGGGCGGATGGCTGATCTTTACGATGGCCGATGCCGGCAGGTAGATGTCGGTAAAGCGCCCGGTCTTGGCTTCCGTAAAGCTCACCCATAGTCCTCCGCCCTGAAAATTCGGGGCGCTGGCGATCATGGGCTTGGTCGCGGCCTTGTGGGTTTGGTGGCCTTCCCCGAGGCCGTCCTGGATCTCAATCTCCCAGGTTTTCATGGCCACACCGCGTATTGGTGCGCCTCTACGGGATCGGCTACGGTCGCGCCCTGGTAAAAGCCGGTGAGGTTGCCGTTGGCCCGGCCCAGGCCCGGGTCAAATGTGCCGGTGAAATGTAGCCATTCGGTTGTGCCGGCCGGGTCCTGCCAGTCCAGTTCGATCCTGGCAGTCTCGGTGTAATATTGGCCGGTCGCGTAGTAGGGGCCGGGGTATCCGCTGATCCAGGCCGTGGCCGCGATCTCGTGGTATCGGCCGGCCTCGGCCTTGTCCAGAGGTCCGGTCCAGACCGTGGCCGTGCCCCCGTAGGTGATCGGGGTGCCGTGGAAAATGGACCATTCCCCGGCCGGGTGCGCCGGCAGGGGCGTGTCGTATTCCAGGCCGGGGATGCACGGCGTGGTCCAGGTGCCCGCGAAAAGGGCGAAAATCAGGGCGAATAATAGGGCGGCTTTCTTCATGGTTTTCCTCCTCGTATAAAAAGGCGGTCTCCCGCGATCTGCAGGGCTTTCAATAGGAAAATCAAAGCAAGTAGGATTTCGGCTGGCACGGGCTTCCTCCTTTTTCTGGTCATGTATTTAATGTACATTTTGCCGTGCTCTCCTGCAAGTTATAAAAGGCGCTGTTGCGCCGTTTCCGCTTTGATCCTGGGGATGGCGATGCCTTTTATGTAGTCCCCGGAAATTTCAATCCCTACCGCGCGCCGGCCGAGTCGGTAGGCCGTGACCAGGGTCGTGCCTGCCCCGGCGAAGGGGTCCAGGACCGTCCCGCCCTCCGGGGCGCCTGCCAATATGCAGGGCTCAATCAATGCCGGGGGGAAGGTGGCAAAGTGGGCGCCGGCAAAGCCTTTTGTTGCTATGGTCCAGACGTCGCGGCGGTTCCGGGTCTCCTGGTCCCCGGGGTTTTCCCGGTATCGGTCATTGAATCCGGCATGGCGCTTGCCGTGGCCGGCCTGTTTGTCCCGGCGCTTTTCCCGGCCGTGATGCCCTGGGCCCGTGTCCCATCCGGCCGGCAATTTCCGCTTGTCCTTTGGGCTGGCCGTGCGCTTGCGGTCGGTGGCCCTGGCCGTGCTGGCCGCGGCCCGGCTCCGGCCGGGGTAGTCCTTGCTGGCCGGCTCCCGGATGGCCTGGGCGTTGTAGTAGTATTTCTCGGATTTTGCCAATAAAAACAGGTATTCATGGGCCGTGGTCGGCCGGTCGGTTACGCTTTCGGGCATGGGGTTGGGCTTGTGCCAGATGATGTCCTTCCGCAAATACCAGCCGGCCGCCTGTAGGGCGAAGGCTACGCGCCAGGGCAAGCCGACCAGGTTCTTGGGGCGAAGGCCCGCCGGCGGCCGCTGGGTCCCGTGCTGGGCCAGGCCGCGCTTGGTGTTGAAACATCGGGCGCTGGCCCCGGCTCCGCGGTGGCCGCCGCCCGCGGCGTAACAATCGCCCATATTGATCCAGGCCGTGCCGTCCGGGCGAAGGACGCGGCGGACCTCCTCAAAAATGGCCGTCAAGCGCTCCAGGTAGTCCTCCAGGCGGTCCTCTAGGCCCAGTTGGCCCTGGGCCCCGTAATCGCGCAGGCTCCAATAGGGCGGGCTTGTCACGCAAGTGTGGAAATGGTCGGCCGGGTAGGCCTTCAGGGCCTCCAGGGCGTCGCCGTGGACCAAGGTCAGGCCCGCGGCGTGTATGTACCGGGTCCTGGGCTCGGTCATTTTTTTCTGGCCTTGGCTTCGTTGCTGGCCGCTTCCCGGGCCATTTTTTCAAGCTCGATCTTGTAGGCCTTGTCCTGGATCTCGGTGGCCTTTTTGGCCTGGGCCAGTTCCTGCTTGGCGATCTCGGTCTCGGTCTTGGCCTTTTCGACCTTGTGATGGGTCCGGGCCTGCTTGCCCTGGACCAGGTAGCGCTTGGCGATCTCCTTTTCGGCCTTGGCCCGGTAGTATTCGGCGCGGGCCTTTTCGGCCTGGGCCTGGGCCTGGTAGTTGTCCCGCTCCGCGGCCAGGGCGTCGATCTGCGCCTGTGCGATGTGGTCCTCGCGGTTACGCGCGTGCTCGATCTCCTGGGCTTCCTGCTCATCGGTCATTCCCTGGACCTGCAGGCCGGTCTGGCCGCTCTTGCCGGCCGGGGCCGGTGGCTTGTCGGTGTAGCTCTCGGCCATGATTTCCGCGTCTATCGGGTACAATTCGCCCTTGACGCCGATGGCCAGGAAGTCTCCGGCCTTGGCCGTCATCGTGCCCTCCAATGTCTCTACCTGGAAGGGCTCTCCGATCTGGACGGCCGTGATCGGCTTGGTTTTCCAATGTGTGCCAGGGATCTCGGTGCTTTTTAATATCGGGCCTTTCCCGTTTTTAAATGTCCGCATCCTGGTCCTCCTGGTCTGTTTTTGGTGGTTCGTCTGGATTTCCGCTTATGAAAACGATGGCGGCCAGGGCTACGATGCCGGCCACGGCGCCTCCAATTCCGGCCAGGACGTGAATCAAGGCCTGAGTTACGGTCTCGGCGTGACTGGCCTGGATGGCCTGGTATATCACGGCAATCCAAGCCGCGGCGAAGACGGCGCCTTGAATCGGCCGCAATGGTGCGCGTGGGTTCATCTGGCGGGCCCTCCCAGGCCGATGTCGGCGCCTGGGTTGGCCTGGCCCTGGCCCGGGTCCTCTGCTGCTGCCGGTCCCTTGCATTCGTATTCGGCGCCCAGCTCCAAGTCTTGTTCTGCCTTGCCCCGGCTGTTTCGGGGCGTGTCATCGCGTTTCAGGCACGGATGCGCGGCCAATATCTGCTTTTTTGCGGCTTCTTCGATGGCCGGCTTTGGGTCGTAGTCCGGCAATTTTTCGGGCCCGTTTCTTACGGGCAAGGCCTCGTTATTCCTGGCCGCTTTCTCCTGGGCCCGTATGTCGCTTTCCGTGGGCCATCCCAGGTTGCCGTCCCCGCTCCCGGCGGCCGCCGGCGCGCCCTGGACCTGGGCCCCGGCCTGGGCCGGCTCGGCCTCGGTGCCGACGACGGCCATCGGCTTTTCGCTGTCGGCCATCCGGAAATAGCATTTTGCCGTGGCCGTGACGTCGCTCATGGCGTCGTGGGCGCCGGCGAAGGCCTGGCCGAATAAATGCCGGTGCAATTCCTCAAGGCGGGGCCATTTGTAGGGCCCGCGCTTTCCCGGTCGCTGGGGCAGTCGGCACATGGCCGTGCCCTTGCGCATGGTGCAATACTCGGGCTTGCCCTGGGGCGTGTCCTCTTTCTGGCCCATTTTGGCGTGCTGGATCCGGATGATGCGCTTGTCAAAGCTCAAGTTGTGGCCCACGACCAGGTCTGCGCTCCTGTACATGGCCGCGTGCCAATTCAAAACCTTTTGCAGGGCCGTCCCGTATTTCTGGCACATCTCGGTTGTAATGCCGTGGATCCGGGTGGTCTCCTCTGGTATGTCCCAGGCCACGGGGTAAATCAGGGCGGAAAGGCCCGTTATAACCCGGCGCTTTTCGTCCATCAAAAGGCCGCAATACTGAACCATCCAGGGCTGGCACGCGGCCTCGCTCGGCTGTCCCCATTCGATCATGCCCGTGGTCTCGGTATCGAAAAATAAAATCATGTCTTGCCTCCTTTTTTGCTGGCCAGGGCCCATTTGCCTTCGGCCGGGTTCCGGACCTGTCCGCGGTTGCGCATCGTACAAAGGGCGGCGCCCACGGTTTTGCTCGGGGCCGCGTCCTTGAATTCGCCGGCCAGGGCGTTGCGGATCTGGCCGTTGGTAAGGCCGCCCTTTTCCCCTCCAAGCTGGGCCTTGGCCAGGATGAGTTGGATCGCCCGGGTCCGGCTCACGGGCTCGCCCCCGGGGGTGCGCAACATCCCGGCCGGGCCCTTGCGTGCTCTCTCGCCCCCCGGCCCGGCCTTTGTCCTGTCCTTCTTTCGGGCCTTGGCTTCCTTGGCCTGGACGTGGGTTTGCTTGTGCCAGGGGTGCTTGGACGTGGGCCTGCCCCCGCGCATGGCCGGCAATTTCCAGAGGTTGCCGTCCTTTCGGATCTTGCCGGCCTTGATCAGGGTGTAAATGGCTTTCTGTATTTCTTCCGCCGGCGCGTCCATCTTGTAGGTTTGGGCGACAAATTCGGCGATGCCGCGCTCGGTCCGGCCGTCGTTGCCCTCGGACGGCTTACGTATGGCCTCAAGGACCATCATGGCAATCGCCGGAAGCATGGCCGGCGGCCCGTCGGGGTTGTATCCGGCCTTGGCCAGGCATTGGTCGAAGGAGAAGGGGCCTTCTCCGCCCTGGTCCTGGTCGGGCGTGATGCCGCTGGGCTTCACGGGCTCGGCGTTGATCTCAATGCCGGCGGCGCCGCGCTTGGCCTCCAGGGCCTGGACGCGGCTGGCGTGGTAGTCCGCTTTCTGCTTGTGAAAGCTGATCAAAAGGTCCAATTCTACGGGGTCGAGCTTGCTCAATGGATGATGCCTCCCGGTCCTTTTTTGGGCTGGTTTTTTCGTGCCTGCATGGCCAGGGCTTCAAGGGCCGCGGCCATGCTGGCCTTGTCGAAGTTTTGCGAGCCGGTCTGCTGGGCCGCCTGCAAAGCCGTTGCCCAAAAGCCGGGATCGCTGATCGCGGCCTTGGCCAGGTTGTCCTGCATGCCCGGCTCCGCGTAAAAGGTGAGTTCGTTGGCGTGCTCCACGCGTATGGTCACGCGGTAGCTGGCAATGACCGGGGGCTTGGCCACGCCCAGGGGCGGTGTCGGCGGCACGGGGTTTCCGTTTATGTCCAGGGGTACGCTGGCCACGTGCTCGATCTGGACGCCCAGGGGCTTGCCGCGGCGTTTCGGTGGCAGGTTCATGGTTTTTGGTCCTCCGGCGGGGCCGCCGGCAAGTCCTTGACCGGCGTAAATGTGAAATATCCCCAGCATTTTTTGGTCGGGCATTTCAGGGGCCCGGCGGGCCTGGCCCCGTATACGGGAAGGGAAAGCCGGCAAGCGGGGCAATTGACGACGCCGGCCAGGGGCTGGCCGTCCCTTTCGCGCGGGGCCCGGCGGTACACGGTCCGGCCCTGGGGTTGCTCGATCATGGCTTTTCCTCCGGGCCCGTGGGCTCTGTTTTTTTGGTTGTAAATGTGGTTGTCACGGTCAAGGTGACGTGGTATTCCTCGCCGCATTCCGGGCATTTTGCCGTCCATTCGCTTCCGTCCCTCGCTTCAATGGTCAATCCGTCCCACCAGTCCTCGTCTATGGTCCCGCAATGGGGGCAGACCGGGAAGTCGCGGTGTTCGCAATCAATGGCTTTCATGATTTTTTTATCCCCTCCCGTTTTCCGTGGCAATTTTGGCAAAGCCATGTAATGTCAATTGGTTTGCTGTAATCTTCATGATGCATTTCAAGTCTGCCTTTTTTGCCGCAATCCTGGCAATTTTTCGCTTTCTCGATTTTTCCTCGCTTGAGGTAGACGTGGGCGTAGGCCCTGGCGTTGGCTCGCTTTTTTGCTTCCGGATCCATGTCCTTCTGCTTTGGCCTGTTCTCGCGCATCCACGTTGCGTGGCAGGCTCGGCACCAGCGCTGTCCTGGCCGTCTCGTTTTTTTTCCGCATTTCGTGCAAAATTTCATGCCCTCTATTGTTCCACGCTAACAAGACGGGGTCAATGTTTTTTGTGGAACAGGGGCCGTACGTTCCCGGTCTCCGGCGTCCACGATCTTGGGTTTGTCGGTATCTCCGGAGACGCGGGCTTCCAGGACCTGGATGCCGGCGCTGGCCGGCGGGTCCGTGCTCAAGAGGTCGGCATCGTCAAACCATCGCATTCCGCAAATGTTCCCCGATTTCCGTTCAAGAAAATCTGCAATCAAGGCGCCGATGTAGATGCGTTGGCCGGCGCTCGCGTACTGTACCGGGACCAGGCAGTAGGCGCCGGGGTCGTGGGGGTGCCGGCATTTGGCCTGGATCTTGAAGCAGGGCCGGTCCTCGCCCGTGGTCTTGGTGGTCTCTGTCAGTTGGAAGTCGACCGCGCCCTCAATGTCGGCCAAGGCCTCGGCCGCGTAGGCGTTGCCAAGTTGCCAGGCCAAGATGTCGCGCTCGATCCCGCGCTTGGGGTGGACGGCCTCCTCAAATTTCGCGGCCTGGGCCAGGCCCTTCTCGGCCTCGGCCACCAGGTCCTGGGCCGCGGCGTGGGCTTCCTGGGCCCGCTTCAATTCGTCCGCGCTGTAGGCGGATCGGGCTTCGATCCTGGCTTTGGCCGCGGCAAGCCGGCGCTCGGCTTCAATAACGTGGATCTCGTATTCGTTGATTTTGCCTTGGTCGCCTTTCTCGGGCTCCGGGCCCGGGTGCTCGATCTTGGTGAGTTTCATGGCCTCGACCGTGCGGCGCTCGGCCCTGTTTTCACTCAAGGCGTCGCGCGCCATCTGCAGTTTGGTCTCCAGGGCATGGATGCGCTCGTGGTCGATGTCGTCGGGTTCGGGTCCGGGTTCGGGGACCTCCGTTGGTTCGCAGATGTCCTCGGCCGCGAGGATGCGGTCCCTGGCCTCCGACGTCGCCGGTTTCTGACCGCAGGTCGGGCATCCGTCGCGGTCGGTGTTTGCCTGGGCCTGAATGTAGGCGTTCAGGCGGCCTTCGTAAATCTTGCGCTTTTGGTCGCGGTTGGCCCAGGCCTCGTGCGCGGCTCCCTTGTTCCGCTCCTCTGTCAGGGCCTGGTGGTTCATCTCGATCTCGGCCTCGAGGTCGGAAAGGTCGGGCAAGTTTTCCCGGGCTTCGATGATCTCGGCGTTGCGCTTGCCGTCGCGCTCTGCCTGGTCCGCGCGGGCCTTCCATTCCGCGTGCCGATCCGCGATCTCGCGCAATTTGGCCAGGCCCTGGCGGTAGCTTTCCAATTCGGCGGCCATTCCCCGGAGGGTTTCCTCATCGTCCTCGGCGTGGCCGTCGGCCTCGCGCATGCGCGTGCCAATTTCGCGGACGCGGGTGCCTTCGGCCTCGGCCTGGCCCTTGGCCTGCTCGAGTTCGCGCTCGGCCATGCGCCTGGCCTCGCCGGCCCGCTTGAAGGCCTGGGCGGGGTCGTAGTCTGCCGGCAGGTCCATGCCGGTCTGCTCTTTGAAAAGGCGGGCCCGGTGCTCGCTCCCGTCCGGGAGGCAGGCCGTGAACAGGTCGCGCTGTTTGAATTCGGGCAAGCTGAAAAAGTAGCCGGGCCAAAAGCAAGAAAGCCAGAGATCGGGGTCCGCGGCCGCGTCCCCGGCCGACCGCTTCTCGCCGTTGATTTTCAGTGTTGTCGTGGTCCTGGTTTTCCGGCGCTCAAGGATGAAGGGCTCGGCGCCCGGGGCCTTGGGCTCAAGTTCAAGCACGACCCACATCGGCACGCGCAAGTCGCGGACCAAGTGGTCGACGCGCTTGTCGCCGTATACGTCGCGGCCCGTAACGGCCCAGGCAATGGCGCGCCCGATGGCGCTCTTTCCGGCGCCGTTGCGGCCCCGGACCACGGTGTGGGGGAAAAGCTGGTATTCCCCCTCCAAGTTTTCAAAATTGGAAACGGTAATTTTGCTGATCATGTCCTGACCTCCGGTTCGTTTGTTTTATGTTACCGGCTCATTGCTGGTCTGTCCAGTCTTTTTCTTTCGGTCCCGGTATCGGCGGGCCTGGGTCTGTATGTGTTCCTTCAAGGTCCAGATGCGCATGGCCGCAAGATAAGGAAGGCGCGCGGCCGATTCGGGGTCCAATTTCCGGGCCTCGCGGTTGGGCTTGGCGGCCCTGGCCGTGCTTGCCTTGAGCACGGTATGGGCCGGCCTTTCCTTGCCGGTCCAGTCCTTGTATCCCTTGTAGTGCTTGCGCTCCACGGTCAAGATGCCGGCGTGGTCGGGGACAAGGGCCTGGGCCTCGGGGCTGTCCATCGTTTTGGGGTAGGCGAAAAACAGGCGCCGGATCCTTGGGTGCGGGTGTCGGTGCGCGTTGTGGTTTTTTTCCTGGTCGCGCTTCAAGTCCGCAAGGTTGGTTTTTATTTCGACCTCGGTCAGGTGGCCGGATCGGGTCAAGATGGCCAGGTCCAATTCGTGCCGGAAGTCCAGGCCCCAGGTTACGTTGGGCACGATCAAGTTGGCGCGGTATCCGAAAAACCGGGCGACGGCGATCTCGATCTCCTGGCAATTCAAGCGCCGGCCGCCTGGTCCTTGAATCGGTCGGCGGGGAAGGCCTGGGGGTTGTTGTCCCAGGCCGTGCGCATGCCCTTTACGAAAACGGGCACGCGGGGGAAGTCCTGCCGCCATCGGTTTTTCCAATATCGGACATTTTCCTCGCTCTGCAGGCGGTTGCGCTTGGTCCGCCCGGTCAAGGGCTCGATGGCGATCCAGTCCAAGGCGCGCAAGTTGGCCAGGCCTACTTGGACCGGCTCAATCTCAAGGCAAGGGGCAATGTTGGCCCATCGGATGCGATCCCTTGGCGCGCTGGCAAGCAAGACCGCCACGTTTTTGGCCTCCGGGGCCGTGGCCGCGCTCGTGCCCAGCCAGGTATTCTCCGGCCATTCAAATTCGCGGTAGCGATCCGGGTTCCTGGTCAAAAATTGAAAGGTGCAGTCCGGTCGTTGCCGTACCGTGTCCAGGATCAGGTTGGTCCAAGTCGCCGGCGCCCATTTTCCCAAAAGATCGCCTTGGAAACAGACGAAAATTCGGGCCCCTGGTTTTACTTTTCCGGCCAGTGGCTCCTTTAGCCTACGTCCATGCAAGGTTGGCTCGTTGTTGTTGAATTTCTCGGGAAAGCGCCGGGCCATGCGCGCGGCCGCGCAAAACCAGCAATTGTGCCGGCATCCGGTGACCGGGTTCCAGGTCCAGTCGGTCCAGTCAATCCGTCCCGGTCCTTGCTTGTTCATTTCGCCTCCGGCTTCCCTGGGCATGGGTTGGTTCCGCGTTTTGCTTGGCTTCGTGTTGTTTTAAATCCGCATTTCCGGCATTTTACAAATTCGTGAAGATGCCAGGTCTGCCTTGTCTGGAGTGGGATTCCCTTTGGTGGTGGGTATCGCCGGACGACGTATCCTGAGCCCTGGCTTTCCCATGAATGTCTCCGGCTTTGCCTGTTCATAGCTTTACCTTGAACAGGCCAAGCTGGCCGCGGACGCGCCTGGGCGTTGGCAATGCCTGAACGGATCCGAAAATCCAGGCCCAGGCCCTCGGGTATAAGTCGCACATGGCCGCGGCTTCGTCTGCCTTGGTCATGGGCCGACAATCGTCGAGGCTGGCAATGGCAAGGGCGGAGCCGGTGTCCTTGTAACGGTGCTGGACCAACAATTCCAGGCCGATGGCCCCGGTGTCGCGTGCGGCCGAGCTACAAATAAGCAGGGGCCCGCGGTATTCCGTTTTCCAGGTCCTGGTCTCGATGGTTTTCTGGCCTCCGGCAATCAATCCCGCCCAGGGCTGTTTGACGCTGATCGCGGTGTATTCGGTGGCCATTTAATCGTCCCGGTAAATGAATTTTTCCTGCAAGTCCGCGATGATGGCGTCCACGTCCTTGCGGGCTTTTAGTATCCGGCGCCGCATGGATTCGTTTATTTGCTCGGCCTGGGCCACGGCCGTGCTCAAGTCATCGGCTACGTCATCGAGCCGGCTGACCACGCGCTCGGCGGCCTGGGTCTGCTTTTTGGTGATCATGGCCGCTCTCCCTTTTCCAATGCCTTGCCCAGGGTGTAGTGGGCTTGCTGGGCGGCCTCAAGGATGGCCGTGCGCTTGTCCTGGCTGTATCCGATCCGGGCGTTGGCCCTGCCCCGGCGCATGTCCAATTCCGCCCAGGCCTCGCATCCGTTTTCTTCGGCCGATGAAACGACGGCGATTTCCTCAATGTAGGCGCCGTCGGCCGGCTTGCCCTCGGGCATGAACAGGGCCAGGGCCTCTATCAATTCGCCTATGTTTTCCAGGGCGAGGTCGCCGTGAAAAGGGCTGTCCTGGTCGTCATGGTCCTGGGGCGTGCTGTCCAGCCATTCGCTGTACCATCGGCCCTGGGGCCGGCCTTCATTTTCGCTTCCGGGGTCGCCCTTGCCTCCGTGCTTTTTCAGGATCCGAAAAATCCCGGCCCGGTCCGCCGTTAATCGCAACATCCAGCCGCTGTTGGATTTCATGCCTTTTCCTCCAATTTTGAAAACTGTTTTTCGGCCTCGGCAATCATGGCCCGGATGGCAAGTTTCAATTGTGAGACGCTCCGGTGCGTGTCCGCGATCTCAAGGACCATTTCCAAGGCCCGGATAAAGCTCATGCGCATGTTCTTTACTGCGTTTTTTCGGGCCCGGTCTTGCTTCTCTTTCGATGCCATGCCGACCTCTCCTTTTCCCGTGTCCGGCCCAAGGGCCGTGTAAAATCTATCCACGGTTTTGTAAAAGCGGTCTCGGGCCTGATCGAGTTCCAGGTCCTTGGTGTCCCGTTTTTCCTGGTTCATGCTGTTATTCCTTTCGGGTCCCCATCCACGGCGTGCCCTTTAATCCGCCCTGTTTTTCTGCCAGGGCGCGCTTGCGTGCGCATGGCGGGCAAAGGCCGACGGCGCAAGAAAGCAAGGCCTTTCCCTGTGGCGTGTCCGCCCATCGCGCGTATTTGTAGACGGCGACCTGGTCCGTGGTCCCGCAATCGGCGCATGGGTCCGGGCTCGGCGTCCAGGTCGGCCTGGATCCCTGGCGCTCGGTCTCGCTGTTCACGGGCGCCTCCGCTGTAGCCGGCCGGCATAGGCGGACGTGGTCTCCCAAGTCGCGCCGCAATACTCGCATTTGACCGTGTACTTGGTCCGGATCCCGGCAAAGCCGGCTCGGCTCGTGGCTGTCCGTATGACCCACCAAAAAATGCGCTTTAATTCCGGGGCCTCGCTGGCCCGGCATCGGCAGGCGCGCAGGCGCCTGGGCTTGCTCCGGTTCATTCTTCCTCCAATTCGGCGAAGGAAAGGGAGGCGGCCACGTTTTTCTGAAAGCTGGGAAAGTCCAATTTCAGGCCGTCGCGGTGCCCGCGGTTGCCTTTGTCGACCTCGGGGATAACCGTGATCAAGGTCACGCTGGTAATCAATCCGCGGCCGCAGGCCTCGCAAATGTAGGACCGCTCCGGTGTTACGCTGACGCGGTACTGGGCCTTGCAAGCCGGGCATTTGAAGAGGACGCGCTCGGTGCTCATTTCCGTTTTTCCCCCGCGCCCTTGCCCCGGCGCTCGGCGGCCCTGCGCCGGCGCGCGTATTGCTCCAGGTGCTTGGCGGGCACGTTTTTAAGTAGGGCCTCCAAAGTAAAGCCGGCCGACAAAAACCGAGTTTTGTTTCTGAAAAATCCGTAAATCGGGGCGGAATAAAGGACGATAGTGAGGAGGTGCTTGTTGCGGTCCCATCCAGTTTCAAAGGCGCCCCCGCGCTTTTGGCGCCGGCCCATGCGCGTGGCCTTCAATGCGGCTTGGGTGCGCTCCAGGGCCGTGGATTTGGGCTTGCCTTGAAAAATCCGTTTAAGAAAATTCATTCCCGGGTCTCGCTTTCCTCGTTTTCCTGGCCGTCCAGGACGATGCCGTGGGCCTCCAAGGCCTGCAAAAGTAGGCGGTTTTGGTGCATGTAGTGGGCCGCGGCCTTGTTGTAGCCGGCGTCGTGGCCCTCGATGAATCCCTGGCGGAATTCGGGGGTTTTGCGAAGTCGGCGGCGCCGCGCGTTCAGCATCGGCGCCCCCTGTGCCGGCCCTGGCCGGCGGCGGTCGATGCCTGTCCCGCGGCCGGCCAGGGCCCGTGCTTTGTTTGTGCCCTTGCGGGCTTTGATATTGAATCCGGAAGGCGCCGGCCTTGTGGGCCGTGGATCCCCGGGACCTGGCAGGGCCGGGTTTGGCGCCTTCCGGAAATGGCGGGGGCGGTCCCGGCCCAGGACCTGGCTTTCCGAAGAAGAAGGACGGAAGGCCGGGCGGCCGCGGTCCCGAAGCGGTAGCTTGCCGCGTGACCGGGTGCCCCCATGAAATTGGAGCCAGGCCGGCCGGTGTTCTCTCGGCAAGGTTTCGTATTGAAGGAGGTATATTTTGGAGGGGTGCCGAATTCCACGGCCGCGCTTGCTTCGGGCGCGTATTCCCTGCCGTCCTTCTCGTGCCGGCCTGGCATGTCAGACGAGTTCCTCTCCGGGCTGTAATTTGTCGCCCTTGTTGGGGAGGTAAAGCCGGGTTTCCCCGGTTTTGGGGTTGTAGGCGAATTTGCTTGACGGCTTCGGCCCCAGGGCCTGGGCCTTCGGCTTTTGGCCGGCTTTGCCGTGGCCGTTGGCCAGGACCTTGTCCAGGTAGGTTATGCTGTGGGCCGCGTTTTCGCCGCAAATTTTCAAGGCCTTCTCCAATGCCGCCCTTGGGTGGCGCGTGAGGAGGTCCGCCACGCGGTCCACCAGGTATGGGCTGGGGGCGGTGTAGTTGTACCTGGGAAAAGCCTTTTGCAAGGCCCCGGGCTCGGCCTCGGGGTTGGTGCTGACCATCCAGGCCGGTATGCCGGCCCAGGGCCCGTCAAGGGCCGGGAATTCGTCGCCGGTTTCCGTAGGGTTTGGATAGGGTATCGAAGGGGTAGCGGTAGGGTTCATTGATGATTGTATTGGTTTTACTTTCTTAATTATTCCTTCATCTTCATCATCAATGGACGGTATCCCTACGGTATCCTTACCCTTACCATGGGTTATCGGTAGGGTATGGATACCCTTTAACCTTTTTGAATATTTCCGCAACAATTCGGCCGCGAGGGGGCTCCCACGGTGCCGCTCGACCTGTTTGGCCACGGCCCGGACGATTTTGGGTGAAAGGGTGGCTTCCGGCCGGCGCTTCAAGTCCTCGACGATCCATACCAGGGCCCCGTCCCGCTTTACCTGGCCCAGGGCTACAAGCTCGGCCAGGGCTCTCTCGTAGGCCACGGCCTCCATGTCGGTCTCAAAGCGGGCTGTCCGGTCGGTGATCTCGTACAAGCCGGACAGGTGCCGGTGGTCGTTGGTCCGAAGATACAAGTAAAGGAATTTTGCGCCCTGGCTAGTTTCCTGCCACCAGGTCTCGCCCCACAAGGTCGTTTCAATCTGCGAGTACAATTTCCGCCGCTCCTCCGTTGCCAGGTCCGGAAAAAAAGGCGGCCCGGGACCGGGTTGGATGAACAAAACAAAGGAGGCCGATGGCGCTCCTTCGTTCCGGTCCCGGGGCCGCGTTTCCGGCAATGGTGCGCCCCCGGGTCAGGACATGAGACGGCGGCGCTTGCCGAAAGGTTGGGTTGCTCTGGTTTGTCCTGACCATGTTTTCGTAGTATGGGCGGGCGTGCCTGCCCAGTCAAGTCCTTTTTTCTGCCCGGGCTGTCGGATCCCAAAATTGGCCGCAGGCGCGGGTGCGCACGCGTACCGTGGGCCAGATCGCGGTGAAAGGCTCGGCCCATTTGGTGTTGGGGTCTATTTGCCCAAGGCATTTTGGCGGTCGGGCCCGGCATTCCAATATTGGGCCATCCGTGGGGTTGTTGGGCTCATTGGCCGCGGGCCTGGTTCCGTGGACCAGGTGCGAATGTCCGCAATTACCGCACTTTTTTCCGCTTGGGTGGTCGTTGGTCTCTGGCATGTCTGTCCTCCATTTTTCGTTTTCGGGCCGGGGTTTCCAATTCGTACCGCAGGGCGATCTCGACCTGGGCCCGCGGAATTCCAAACCATCGGGCAATGGTGGCCAC
>Ga0180434_10005366_pt1 | contig 15140 bp, 8 predicted proteins | sample SS_ome_7_FD_132453 | JGI IMG/M metagenome (GOLD analysis project Ga0180434, IMG submission 132453) | Hypersaline lake sediment archaeal communities from the Salton Sea, California, USA - SS_1_D_2 metaG | ecosystem: Environmental > Aquatic > Non-marine Saline and Alkaline > Hypersaline > Sediment...
TAGTTTTCTTTTTGCTCATTTTCACCTTTCCCTGCCACTTAAACGATGAACTTAATGAGGATAAGGATGTGCAAGTTGGGGAGTGGCAATCTTATTTCCAAAAGTTCAATGAAAAGACAAGGGTACAATTTGCCTATGAGGCGCGCTTTGGTGATGATGCTTCAATCCTCTATCTTGGATACCTACAAGCTCTTATAGAGCGCAAACTTTCAAAGCATATTTTTGTAAATGCCGGCTATCGCCAATTTTGGGTAAAACCAATCAACAGCATCTCCTTTAATCCAATTTATGGCCCCATTGCAGATATCATCTATAAGCGATCAAACGGAACTATGCGCATTATTGATCGCAATCGTTTTGAATATTTGATGATTGATGGAGGCCCAACGGTTTGGGTTTATCGCAACCGGGTAGAAATTACTGCAGACAAACCATGGGCAAAAATATACCGCCCCTTTATTTTTGATGAGATTTTTTTTAGAGAAGGGCAAGGCTTTAGTCAAAACCGCTTAGCGTTAGGGTTAAAAATTACCTTTCCTCTAGAGCAACAGACGAAATTATTTTATATGCTCCGCCATGTCGATGTGAGGAATCAGTGGTTAAGACATCACGTATTAGGCGCCTACCTCAACTTCACCTTCTAAAGACTATAAGACCAGAAGAGGTTGCCTGCCTGGAAATAGAACAAGAGAAAACTAATCACCCCAAAAACAATCAATGCAATACGTCCACCAGGGAAAATCTTAGGAGCAGAGAGCATGTGGGTATAGCGCACTTGCCAGACCAGACAAGTAGGCAGCAAGCCCACAAGCACCAATTCAACCCAGCTTGTAACAAAATTTTCCACCAACCTCCAAGACCAAAACCCAACGATCACAGCAGGAATGATTACAGCAGCAGTCAGCCAGATGCGCCTAAAACCCCTTCTTTTTTCTACAGAGATTTTCAATCCATCTGAAAAAAAATCTACCAAAATAAAGACACCAAGTAACGTGGAGGTAATCAAGGTAAAAAAGATTACAAAGCGAAATGCGATGATTACTTTTGGCTCGCCTAAAAAGAGCTGTATTCCGGGAGCTGTAGCTGTATGACTATTCATCACCTTCCATAAAAGGGCTGTGGGGATCGAGCCCAATGTCAGCAACTGCCAAGCTGTAAGCCAGACAAATATCAAAGTGAGGCTCAATATGATCGTTTTGATTAAACGGCGAGTATCGCGCTTTAAATAGGTGGAAATAGAAGGAAGTAGCCCCTGAAAATAGTAGGCTCCAACAGTTGTAGGAATGGCAAAGAAGACAAAACCCCAGTGATGCTTAGATAAATACTCTAAGGAAATTTCAGAAAATCGGGTGAAAAAGAGAGAAGCTGTAGCCCCCACAAGCCCACAACAAAGGGCTAGATTGACCATGCTGGTGATCCATGCTCCCAAAGTTACAACAATAAAAAGGACGATTGCCAATCCACAAATTGCAATCTTTGATGGGATCGTTATTCCAAACCCGTGAAAGACACTTAAGGACAAACTATCTCCAAAATCATGGAAATAGGAGCCCAAGTAACTATACATGAGTCCTACAAAGAGGATAGCAATCAAGGCTGTACCAACTTTTCCTATGAGTTTTTTACAGATCGAAATCAGATGCGCTCCATCTGGAAAAGCTAAAATCGCTTCAAGGTAGAGCAGCGAGGCCGCAATCATATATAAATAGACAAAGAAACTGATTGAAAAGGCTGGCAAAAAGCCGGAGGTGCCTGCCACAATCGGAATCCTCAAAAACCCATCGGCCAGAGCCCATCCTACAATGAGAAGCGTTGCACCAAAAACCGAATCCTTTTTTTCATAGATACTCATAGGCATATCTATACCATTATAAAATAAATAAAGCCGATGGATTTCTCAAAAAATTAATCGCATTATTTTTTAGTTCAACCTTTGGATCAGTAGAATATACAATCTTTTTAGATTTGACGCTCTCAAATGGCAAGGGGATCTTTGAAAGAGCATTATTTCCAAAATAGCAAAAGACTCCCACCCAGCTGCCATCTTGCGTCTCATATTCCCACGATAAAGAGTCACGTTCTGGATCACAGAAGAGGTGCAGACCATCCCCTTCTGTGATTTGCCCCCGCGGTAGGTGTCTTTTCCTAAGAGCGATCAAGTCACGATAAAGCTCTAAAATCTCCTGGTTGTACTCCCAGCTCAATTTAGAATCCAAAAAAGCCTGTTGGTTGGGGGTGTATAGAGCCCCCTCCTCTTTTTTAGCTTTATAGAGGGCTTGTTTTAGCTGCTCGTTTTTAAAATCGACAAAATAATGAAAGGGAGCCTCCTCTCGGTACTCCTGCCCCATAAAAAGCATTGGAATCGAAGGTGTTAGCAAGTTTAGAAAGGCAGCCACCTTATAGCTCTCTTTATCGATTTGCGTATTGATACGATTACTATTAGGCCGATTGCCCACCTGATCGTGGTTTTGTCCAAAGACAATAAATTTCTCAAGTCCAATGTCTCCAGAGCTATTGCCATGATGGCGCTTGCGAAATTGAGAGTACTTGTTATCATAGACAAAGCCCTGGCGTACTGCCTTGGCAAGATCCTCCATGCCAGTAAAATCCTGGTAGTAGTGATCCTGCTCGCCTGTAAGCAGTACATGCAAGGCATGGTGAAAATCATCGTTCCAAAGGGCGTGCAACGAAATCCCCCCTCGCGCCTCATCTTTGATTGCTGTAGCATCATTGCGATCAGATTCTGCAACAAGATAGAGAGGACGTCCCACCTGCTGACTTAAGGCCTCTACCTCGTGCTTTAGCTGAGATAAAAAGGAGACAGCACTAAAGTCAAAGATGCCCCCAATGGCATCCAGGCGCAAGACATCAATATGATATTCTTTTAACCAGTAGAGGGCATTACTTACCATCAGGCGGCGTACGTGGTCAGATTCTGGTCCATCATAGTTGAGCCCCTTGCCCCACGGTGTGTGATAGGTAGGACTCAAATAGGGGCCAAACTCTGTTAAATAATTATCCTCGGGTCCCAAGTGGTTATAGACCACATCCAAACAGACAGAAATTCCATGTTGGTGGCACGTGTCGACCAATTGCTTTAACCCATTCACTCCCCCATATCCCAAATAGGGTGCAAAAAGAGACCCCGCATCATAGCCCCAGTTAAAGCGCCCCGGAAAGTGGGCAATAGGCATAATCTCCAAACATGTAATGCCCAATTCCTTTAGATAGGGCACCTTTTTTGCAGCTGCTGCAAACGTCCCCTCCTGGGTAAAAGCACCTACGTGCGCCTCGTAAAAGATGAACTCTGAAAAGTCAATCCCCTGCCAATCGCCATCTGTCCAAGGGTAGGTGTCGGGAGAGATGATTTGTGTAGGACCTGTAAGCCCCTCTGGCAAACTGCGCGACACAGGATCTGCATGTCTTCTTCCATCTGCAAAACAGTAGTAATAATGCGCATTTTCTGGACAGCTCGAGAGGTGTGCATGAAAGTATCCATACTCATCGCGCCGCATGCTCTGCTTTTTGTGACCCAGAACTTCCAGATCCAATGTTTCGTGCAAAGGAGCCCAGACGCAAAAAAAGAGCTCATTGTCCCTATAGTTTGCTCCTAATTTTAGATCCCACATAGACAACTCACAGGTAGAGATTTAAAGAGAGCTTCACATGCAAGAGAAGCCTCAGTTTTTAAACAACTTCCATGTAATAAATCATGCAAACTATCTGCTTGCATTTTGGGTAAAATAACCTTGGTCTCCGCCCAATTATTCTCTAATTCTGATAAAAAACGAGCAGCTACCACAACCACGCACTTTTTCTGATGTTTGCGCATAAAGGCCACCACATGGTCTTTTTTGGGACCCACTACTTTTAATGGGATATAGCTCCCTTGTAAAAAGAGCTCTGGGTGCTCTCTTCTAAAATTAAGCAATTTATAATGCAAATCGATTTTGACTTGTTTTTGAGTAAGCGATTTTCTTAAAAGATCCACATCAATCGATCCTCGGTTATCAGGATCTACTAAACTATACTTGTAGATCTCGTTGCCCTGATAGAGCTCAAAAACCCCACAACTTCCAAAACGCAAAATAGTTGCCGAAAGGGAATTCAACGCTCCATAGTGATCGATTTGCTTATGAAATTGGGTAAATGCATCCAGAAAAGGTGCATGTACGACAATAGCGTAAAAAAAGCGCTTGTACGCACTTTCAAAGGCGAGATCTGGATCTCGCCAGTCGCTTTTTTGTTTGGCCTCGCGCACAGATTTAAGTAGACACTGCCAGACACGTTCATAAAAAGGTTTGGGATCCTTGGGTAGCTGGGTGGGCCAAATCCCTATCAGGGTTTGGTAGAGGTAGTATTCGGTGTTGGAATCAATACCCCCCTCTTTGTTGTATTCCTTGTTAAGCTTTTGCCATTTTTTTATAGCTTGCTTGTACTTTTGGGGCATTTCGCTTAGCACATTGATCCGCATGCGCACATCCTCGCTGCGCTTGGTATCATGTGTAGAGGCAGGCAAAAATCCTTGGGGCCAATGGGCCAGCTTTTCCCTGTTACAGCGGTGAAAATCTGAAATAGAGTGGCCAAAGTAGGTGGGATCGCCGCCTACTTCGTTGAGTGAGATGAGGCGGTTATAAATATAAAAGGCTGTATCCTCCATTCCCTTGGCCATTACGGGGCCTGTGACTTGTTGAAACTTCAAAATAAATGGCAGGTAGGCCTCTCTTGGATCCAAAAAGATTGATTCAAAAAAATCATAAACGGTGCTCTTCAAACGAGCTTTAGCTCCCTCTATTGCCCTTTTTAGGGTGTCAGTATCTGCCTTAGACAAGAGGCCCTCTGGACTAATATAGGTACGATAAACAGGGAAATTACAAATCAGCTCTTGAATCCCCTCGATGACCTCTTGCAGTGGCAAACCTCCTTGTTCTGCGATCATGCGTCCCAATGCATTGACCTCACTTGCCATATACCTCGAGGTATATAGTTTTTTGCTTTGGTAGAGAATCTCAGAAAAGTCAACCTGTTTGCCAATAAATTGCTCGTAGAGGCGCGTCATCTTGGCTTTGTTTTTTTTTCGGACAAAAAGGCCATTGACCACATTGAGATACTCATATCCCACGGTCCCATCCACTTGCCAATTCTTTGGCAAACTCTCTTGGCGCTCTAAGATCTTTTCTATGATGACTATGCCATCTGTCTGCTCTTTTAGCCTTTTAAAGTAGGCTGCAGGATCATAGAGTCCATCGGGATGATCAACCCGAACCCCCTCTACCTGCCCGCTCTTTAAGAGCTCAAAGACCCATTTATGGTGCGCCTGCAAGACATCTTCTTGTTCAATTCGCACAGCGACAAGTTCGTTAATGTCAAAAAAACGTCGGTAGTTGATTTTCTGATCTGCCAAACGCCAATCAATTAATTGATAGTGCTCTTGCTTTTCTGGTAAAACCCAATCACCGTAGTATAGGGATTCTCCCTTTTGTACAGGCTTTACATCTGGGTCTGCTAAAATTGGAAGTACGACCTTATTGTCTGAAGAAAAATCGATGTCAAAAAAGTGGGCATACTTTGAATCTGGACCATATGTAAGCACATCTTGCCACCATCTATTTTTACCCCCTTTGATCCCCATGTGATTGGGGACCACATCCATGATGTGTGCGATCTTTAATTTCTTGAGCTGGTTGCAAAAGCGCGTAAATTCTTCGGGTGTGCCTATCTGTGGGTTGAGCTGATTTGGATCGGTCACATCATACCCATGTGCACTGTAGGCATCAAAGTAGGGCGATAGGTAGATCCCATCAACTCCTAACTCCTTTAGGTAGGGCAAAAAGTTGATTGCTTTTTTTAAGGAAAACTCTTGGTTGAGTTGCAGGCGGTAGACTGAAGATATGGGGTTATTGGTGTGCATCAAGAATATAGCTTAGCATCGAAAGGGGCGTCCAGAGATCGCCTCTTGCTTCCGAAATGATTTTTTCCATACTTTGTTCTATTAAAAAATGGGCACAGAGAAGATCAAACTCCTCTCTACTTTCGGGTAGATAGTTCGCCCCTTGGCTCTTTTTAAGATAAGTTCTAAAAAAGGAAGCTCCTACCGAAAAGGCCCAGGTTTTTGCCCATTTTTTCAATTGTTCTGTCGAGTGATCGATCAAGACACCTCTTTTCTTTGTTTCAATCACAGCCTGATGGGCGACCTCTAAAAAGGAAAATTGCATTTGGGCCAGATCTCGAATGGCAGAGCGCTTAAACTTTCGTTCGCTGTAGGGCAGATCTCGATTGCCATCAAAATTAGTAAGCAAAAACTCTTTTCCCAAGTAGATCACATGATTCAGGGTGAAATTACCGTGGATCCGAATTAACTCTCCATGTAACGACTTCGAGAGCAACTCTTTGGTAAGATCCAAAATCTTTTGCTCCTCTCCACAGATTCTTTCAAGTTCATGGGATCTGGTTTGCACCAAACGTAAAATGCGAAAACCCTCAGAGATTTTTTGTCTCTGTGTTTGATAGAGGGAGCGCTGGTGAAACTTTGAAAAGGGTACAGGTGAAAAATCTTCTTCCTTAGTTTTACCAGATAGAGCCTTGTGAAATCTGGCTGTGGTCTCCCCCAAAAGATGCGCCACCTCCAGATACCCCTCAAGAACCTCATGCATTGTCTTATCTAGCTTTTCACCAGAGAGATGGGTGATTTTTTTATTTACAACCAGTTGAGTGTCCGCAACGACTCCCTCTTGTGCCTCCATACGTAGCAAGAAACGCTCGGCTTCCTCCAGAGCCATATGTTTGGCGCTAAATTCTTTCGGGTAATCCACAAGCTCCTCAGCGATGGTGACACTATTTCCATTTGAAAATCGATAATCGATATACCCTGTCAATGGTAAAACTGAGTTAAATGTTGCCTTCTTTAACAAAAAAAGACGCATTTGCAGATCGAGGTTGATTCCCTCTTCTGCATAGGTAAAGAGTTTTAAGATTTTTTCTTTTTCAGGAAAAAGCACGCGATCTTTTAGTCTCAAGGGGCTTTTTAGCTCCTTTCCTAAGGTGGAAAATGAGACGCTATCTGCAGCAAGGGGCAATTTGACGCCACAGAGTTTTCCATGCTCTCCTTTTAAACAGCTATTTAAATCGATAATTGTGCGCAGCAATTGGGCCACCGTTTGCTCCTCTCCCAACTCATAAAGAATGTGAGGCTGCTTTCCCTGAAATTGAGCAACCACTCGTTCTGGATGGCTCTTGATCTTTTTTTGTGCCTCAGCTCCCGATAGGTAGGCTATAAATAGGGGGTAGCGCTCGATCTTAGTGTTGGTATAAACCACCTCAAAAAAGAGGAGGTGAATGGGAGATGCATCACTAGATGGCAATGCCAAATGGTCCACTAGTTTTGTTTTTGATTTGTCTAGATAGGGCAGCTTTTCCTTAAACCAAACTCTTTTAAAAAGATAGGTCTTCACAAGAGAGCTTAAAAATGATCGGTGGTCGGAGGTGAAAATAGAGGTGATTTCCCCCTCTAGGTGCACCTCGTTGACCTGACTCTCTTTTTTACGATCGCGCAGAGTCAAGGCGCTTAGTTCGGCCTCTTTTTCCACAGCAAACCAGTAGTATCCATAGGGCCCCAAAGTCAAAAAATAGGGAAGCGTGCCAATATTAGGAAAGCGCTGACCGCTAAAGAGTTCGATGAGGTAATATTCATTAAACTCTGCCAAATCGAGTTTGACATATTGAGGAAAACGCGAGAGATTTGCCACAATTAAAAGACGCTCGTTTTCAAACTCTCTAAAAAAGACAAGCACCTTGCGATTCTCTGGCGTGAGAAAGGTGGTGCTCCCCTGCCCAAAGGCACTAAAGCGTTTACGAAGGGCGATAAGCTGCTTGGTCCACCATAAAAGAGAGGAGGAGTTGTTTTGTTGGGCATCCACATTCACAGTTTCATAGTGGTACTCTGGATCAATGATTGGAGGCAGGTAGAGACTTTGTGGGTTTGCAGAAGAAAATCCCGCGTTGGTGCCCCAGCTCCACTGCATTGGGGTGCGTACACCATCGCGGTCACCAAGGTAGATATTGTCCCCCATACCCAACTCATCGCCATAGTAGATAACGGGGGTGCCCGTCAAAGAAAAAAGGAGGGCATTCATGAGCTCGATTTTTCGGCGATCGTTTTTAAGCAAAGGAGCCAGGCGCCGGCGTATCCCCAAGTTATGGCGCGCTTGTGGATCGTGTGCATAGACACGAAACATGTAGTCTCGCTCCTCATCGGTGACCATTTCAAGGGTTAATTCATCATGATTTCTCAAGAAAAGCGCCCACTGGCAATTATCTGCAATCTCTGGAGTTTGCTCCATTATTTCGATAATGGGCAGGCAATCCTCCAAATGGATGGCCATAAAAAGGCGTGGCATCACCGGAAAATGAAAGGCCATATGGCACTCATCCCCATCGCCAAAATATTTGGAGGCATCCTCTGGCCACTGGTTGGCCTCTGCGAGCAACATCCGATCCGAAAAATTTTCATCCACAAACTTTCGTAAACTCTTTAGGAATGCGTGGGTTTGTTCCAGATTTTCACAAATTGTCCCCTCCTCCTCATAAAGATATGGAACAGCATCAAGCCGTACGCCATCGACTCCCATCTCTAACCAAAAGCGCAAAACATCAAATATATTTTTGTGTACCTCTGGATTTTCGAAATTTAAATCAGGCTGATGCGAAAAAAAACGGTGCCAATAATACTCTTTGGCCTCGCTATCCCACGACCAGTTGGAGGTTTCATAATCTTGAAAAATGATACGGGCTTATACTTTTCGGGGTTTTTGCTCCACACATAGTAGTCGCGCCACTTGCCCCCCTTCCTAGATTTTTGAAACCAGGGGTGCTGATCAGATGTGTGATTAATCACAAGCTCAGTGATTACCTTTAACCCTCGCTTATGCGCTTGCTTTAGAAATTGCTTAAAATCAGCGAGAGATCCATAGGATTGATGGATGTTTTTATAGTCGGCAATGTCGTAGCCATCATCCTTTAATGGAGAGGGATAAAAGGGCAATAACCAGATCGCTGTAATGCCTAAATCCTGCAAGTAGTCTAACTTGGCAGTCAGTCCCTTAAAATCACCAATACCATTGCCCGAACTGTCCGAAAAGCACTTGACGTGCACTTCGTAAATAATTGCCTCTTTATACCAGTGATGTTTTTGGCTCATAAAGTCCACCTTAAACCTTCCTCCTTTTTTTTTACAGAGAGCGATATGTAGTTTAAAAAGGGATTAAAATTTGATTTAAATAGTATAAACAGTAATACTGCTTTCATGCATGTAACACTTTCACCACTTGCCAGATATGAACAAGAGTTGATCCAAAAGGCAAAAAGCATCTTTACAGATCAATTCGATGGCCTCTATAAAATTGAGCTACCTCAACTTAAGTGGGAGATGGAGAGTCAAGCCCCCTGTGCCCTGCAACTCTACTTGCTCTGTTCTAAAGTGCAGGAAAGAGACTTCCCTCCATTTTTTGAAGAGATGGTGCAACACTGGCTAGCTGGCAGACAAAAAATTGATATTCTCTCTTCCCAACATGTCGCCTTTGGCTCATTTTTCTACATCGAATTACTTGTCCACGTCAAAAATGATCAGCAGCTTACCTCCATTCAAAAGCAATTGCCTGAATTTTTGCGGCAGATCAAAAGGGGCTCCCTTTCGCACCTTTTTGCCAAGCAGCTACTACAAACCAAGCGACTCTCCTTAAATGAAAAAAGCAGTGCCATTTACCAAACAGCAGCGTTTTTAACCGGACGTTTTCCCAAGAGGTTTGAAGCAGATTTTTACTACTACCTCGAGCAATTTCTATTGAAAATGCCAGAGGGTTTTGTAAGCAAACGCTCTGTTCACCATCTGTGTCGGTTGATCTCAGCACAGTATCTTTTTGAAAAGGCATTAAAACAAAGCACCAAAACGGCCCCCTTTAGACGCTCCCTACACCTTAAATTGCTTCCAACGCAGTTGCGTTATCCCTTTGGATATAAAAAGGTTTTGGCGTTAATTGTATCTCTCAATGGCCTTGGTGAGTACGAACTATTTTCTCATCGTCATTTATTAAAAACTCTTGGTTCATTTTTTCCATTGATTATGAGTGCCAAAAATTCATTTTCTACGCACCAGGATCAAGAAAACCAAATCCAAACTCTCTATTTAGAGCTAGAAAACAAAGATGGCTCTGCCTTTACGCTGCAGCAAATGCAGGAGATCAAGCGTCGCCTCACGCTTGAGATTAAATACAGCATTGAATATCTCTCTCCCTCCCTTTTCATTCCAAGAAACGAAGAGGAGATGTTGCGCAATATTATTACCTTAAGCAACGAGCTCAAATATGTCCGAGATCTTCCACAAGCGATCATCTCATTTCAGGAACAGCGCAAAGACATTTTGATGTTTAACATTGTTTTGGTACGCGTCAAAAACAAACAAACGGTTGCAATTCAGGAATCCACGCAACAATTGCCTTCACAAGTACGCTTTATTTTTGAACGCGTCACGCATGTAGGGATGATTCGCAAAAAACAGATCAAGGAGGCTTGTGTCTTTTCTTTAGAGGTAAAAAATGGTCATTTTTTACGCAAAAACCACTCGATCGACCTTGTCAAAGCGCGCCAATATATCCATACGGCGCTCAAACGAATGATTGGGGAGTTTCGCGATTTTAATGGCGGATTTTTAATCAAACAAAACGAACAAATTGAAGCGATCAAAGAGACCATTTCCAACTACAACAAGCAGCATGATTTTTTGTTTGAAAACCTTTTTTACTCGCTTTGTCCCTCGATTATTTTGCCCTCGCTGCCAAAAGATCGAGGAGAGCTTCTATTTACGCTCTTTATTCGCCTCTATTACCAAAATCTCTGTAAGGGAGAGCCCTGTTTGATCGATTTTTCACAAGACCAAAATTCTCTGGTTCTTGTGATCAAGACAGATCAGCGCTCGATCAAACAAGATATTAGCGAGTGCATGCAGAAGTTTAACTTTAGTGACACGCAACTTGCATGTTCTAGCTTTGAAATAGAAGAGCACCACTACCTCTGTTATATTTTGGTCAATAGTATGCCAAAAACGTGCGCTCACATCGTGCAACTTGTACAAAAAACCGTGGACAAATGGAAAAAGAAACAAGAAAATTTGCAGGTACTTCGTTTGCATATACCGCGCGCCATCCGTGCGCTAGATCCTCGTATCGCGGTAGATAGAACCTCCGGTGTGGTCATGAACATGCTCTATGAGGGGTTAATGCGTGAGGATATAGACAAAAAGCTTGAACCTGGTATTGCAGAAAATGTCTCTATATCGCCCGATGGCATGCGCTATACTTTTCATCTTAGAGAGTGTTTTTGGAGCAACGGAACTTTGCTTACAGCGCACGACTTTGTCTACGCCTGGAAGTCAATTCTAGACCCTCAATTTTTTGCAGCCTACTCCTTCTTGTTTTTTGTGATTAAAAACGCCCAGAAGGCAAAAAAAGGCCTTGTATCCCTGGATGAAGTTGGGGTTTTTGCAGAAAATGACCATACTCTTGTTGTAGATCTGGAGTTTCCAGCCTCCTTTTTTTTACAACTGACCGCCATTTGGATCTTCTCCCCCCTTTGGAATCAGATCGACAAAAAACAACCTGCTTGGGCTTATTGTTCGTCAAACACTCATATTGGAAATGGGCCGTTTCAGCTAAAGCACGGGAGTGGCAACAATGAGATTCATGTGATTAAAAATCCATATTATTGGGATTTTAATCAGGTAAAATTGGATGAAATAAAAATAAAAATCTTTGAAGACGAACAGCTTGCCCTGGACCTCTTTTCTAGAGGTGAGTTAGATTGGATGGGTGATCCCCTCTCAAAAATCCCCTTAAAAAAGATCAGCCACTTGCAAGGGAAAGGAGAAATCAAGATCGATCCTTCAGATGGTTTCTTTTGGCTGCAACTAGATACTCAATCGATTCCCTTTCATAATGTGAAGTTGCGCAAAGCTTTTGCCTATGCTATCGATCGCTTTCACCTGGTAACAAATGTATTAAAAAGTAATTGTCCTACAGCGTGCAGCTTTTGGTCGGGCTTAGAGGATCTGGTACCCCGTTTTAAGGATGGGGATCGTCAGCAAGCCTTGCTCCTATTTAAAGAGGGGCTTCAGGAATCGGGCTTGTTGCAAAATGGTTTGCCTCCTATTCGGATCACTCATAGCGAAATTGAAGAACATGAAGCCATATCTCATGCGATAGGACGGATGTGGAAAGATCTATTTAATGTGCAGATTGAATATGAGCGTATCTTATGGAATACCTACTTTGATGCCTTAAATCGCGGGGACTACCAAGTAGGGGGGCTTGTTTGGTACAGAAGACATAGTGATCCCCTCTATTTTTTTGATCTTTTTCTAGAAAGGGAGCATGCCGTAAAGGTTACCAATTGGAAAAATCAAGAATTTATCTCGCTCGTACAAAGGGCAAAAAAGAGCATGTGCCCCAAGAAACAAAAAGAGCTATTGCTAGAAGCTGAGATCATTTTACTCGATGAAATGCCTCTGATTCCTATTTGCTTACAAACAAACCGTTACATGGCAAACCCCCGTCTCAAAAATATCGTGATCTCCAACTCAAATCTTATTAATTTTCGAACAGCTTATTTAACCACACCCAATGAGGAGACCTAATGCAGAGGAAAACTTTTCTTAATATTGCCTTCAATTACCTGATGATTTTTAATCTTTTATCTCTGATGCTTCTTAGTCAGAGTTGTCAAAACACATCAAACGCGAGTAAACGAATATCTATGAAGACAAATGAACAAATCATACACATTAATAATCAAGGAGACATTGACTCTCTACATCCACACGTAGGCATTGACTTGCAATGCCGCATCTTTCAAAAAGCCCTGTTTGAGGGATTAACGCGCATTAATGCAGAAAGTGTCCCTGAGCTTGCTGGTGCTGCATCTTATACTGTTTCAGAATCTAAGCTGGAGTATATCTTTCATTTGCGTCCCATGCAGTGGAGCAACGGGGAGCCGGTTAAAGCATCAGATTATGTGCGGGCGTGGCACGCTGCCATTGCTCCCAGCTCTTGTTGCCTGCGTGCGGATCTATTTTATCCCATCAAACATGCCCAGGCTGCCAAAATGGGAGAGATATCTTTAGACAAAGTAGGTGTGAAGGCTCTGGATGATACAACACTTGCTATCACCTTAGAGCACCCAACTCCCTATCTGCTCGATCTTCTAGCAAATCCCCTCTTTAGTCCTCTTTTTGATGATGCTGTTGAGCCAACATGTTTCAATGGGCCCTTTACTATTGAAGAGTATGTGCGTGAAAAGCAACTGACCCTATGCCAAAATGAACAATATTGGGATGTTTCTAATGTACAACTAGAGAAAATTTGTATCTCCTTTGTGCATGATCCAAATACTGCGGTCATGATGTATGAAAAGGGAGAGCTGGATTGGGTAGGAGCTCCTTTTACTCTTTTGCCACTTGATGCTACAGAAAAGATCGAGCAATCGGATGATTTCCAATCGGCTGTTATTTCTGGGGTCTATTGGCTTTGTCTCAATACAAAACAAAAGCTACTTGAGAACAAGAAGATCCGCCAATCTCTATCGATGGTACTTGATCGAAAAATGATTGCCAGGGATGTACTTATGGGTGAAAGTGTTTGCAAGAGCATGCTGCCTCCTGGGATGAGTCTTTTAGAAGAGAGTGAGCTTTATAAGGATAATAATGTAAAAATGGCACGTCACTTATTTGATGAGGGACTCAAGGAGCTAAATCTTACGAGAGAAAAGCCTCTTAAGCTTGTTTTGAGCCACAGCAACATTGGTGGACAAAAGAAGCTCTCTGAAGCACTTCAGCAAACGTGGGAGCAGGCTTTTGATATTGAAATTGCTCTCAATGGATCTGAGTGGAATACATTTTTTGCAAATCTGGGACAAAAGCAGTTTGATATTGGGGGTTGTATTTGGTTTTCTGCCTTTAATGATCCAATCTATAACCTAGAATTTTTCAAAGACAAAACGCATCGCTACAACTCTCCTAGTTGGCATAACGAGAACTACTGTAAGTTGCTTGAGTTGGCTGACCAAGAGGTAGATTTAGAGATTCGTCGTGAGCACCTCAAGCAGGCTGAGCGCCTGATTTTAGAGGAGATGCCGATCATTCCCCTCTATGTTTACAGTTTCAAGTATTTAAAGAGCCCCAAAGTGCAGGGAGTCAATCTTTCTCACCTAGGGCAAGTTGACTTTAAACAGATGTATATTCAGGATGAGGCATTAACTACACGGTAGTCTATGTTTCAAGATCGCTTGGATGCCGGAAGGCAACTCGTAAAGCCACTTCTAGAGTTTTCTGCCAAGGCTGATACTCTGGTAGTGGCTTTGCCACGTGGTGGCGTGATGGTGGGGTGGCAGATTGCAAAAGAGTTAAACCTACCGCTTGAGATTGTCTGTCCCCGAAAAATTGGAGCTCCTGGAAATCCAGAGTATGCGCTTGGAGCCATTACTGAGACAGGTGATGGGATCTTTTGCGAGGGTCTCATCAAAGAGTTAAAAATTTCCAAAGAGTACATAGAACATACAGTAAAACAGGAAAAAGCGGAGGCACTGCGACGCCTTAATCTTTACAGAAAGAATCGTAAGGATCGAGACTTTAAAGGTAAGACAATTCTTTTGGTCGATGACGGCCTCGCGACGGGTTCTACGATGTTAGCAGCTATAGAAAGCATTAAGGCGATGGGAGCCACGTCGATTGTGGTGGCCGTTCCAGTAGCACCACAAGAGAGTGTTGCGCGTGTAAAGGGATGCGTGGATCAGATTGTTTGTTTAGAGGCTGTAGAAGAGTTTTATGCGCTCAGCCAATTTTACCATGATTTTGCGCAGGTTACCGATGCAGAGGTCATTGAGATTCTCAACTGACCTTATTCGACTTGAGCATGAACGAAGTATTGAGTCGTGAAAGGACGAGATGATTAAAATGGCTGAAGGAAGTTTAGTTCTTTTATAGTCGATTCAATTTAGAGTGACACACTCAAGTGTCAGATTTTGAAGCTAGGGGAAGCTTGGAGAACGAAGTAAACCATAGTTGGTTTACAAGTTCGAAAGCAATGCCTAGCTTTAAA
>Ga0180434_10005369_pt1 | contig 15137 bp, 15 predicted proteins | sample SS_ome_7_FD_132453 | JGI IMG/M metagenome (GOLD analysis project Ga0180434, IMG submission 132453) | Hypersaline lake sediment archaeal communities from the Salton Sea, California, USA - SS_1_D_2 metaG | ecosystem: Environmental > Aquatic > Non-marine Saline and Alkaline > Hypersaline >...
CGGCACGGGCGAGAAACTCGACCGCCTGGAACCGTTCCACCCGGACCGCATGGCCGGCCGCATCCTCGGCATGGGCGACGTCGTGAGCCTCGTGGAGAAGGCCCAGGCCACCGTCGACGCCGAACAGGCCGCACGGCTCCAGGAGAAACTGCGGAAGGCCGAGTTCGGCCTCGACGACTTTCTCGGCCAGATTCGCCAGATGCGCAAGATGGGGCCGCTCAAGGAAATTATGGCGATGATTCCCGGCATGGGGTCGGCCATGAAGGACCTGCCCGTGGAGGAGCGCGAACTCGACCAGACCGAGGCGATCATCAACTCCATGACGCCCGCCGAGCGCGCCCGGCCGGACCGCATCGACGCTTCCCGCCGGCGGCGGATTGCGCGCGGCTCCGGCACCGAGACGCAGGACGTATCCAGCCTCGTCAAATCGTTCGGACAGATTCGCGACCTCATGAAGCAGATGCAGGGGCAGGGTGCCTTCGGCAAGGGCCGGGCGGCGGTGGCCCAGCAGATGTCGCAGATTGACCTCTTCGGCCCCCAGCGCAAGAAACGCCGACGCTCCAAACGCAAGAAAGACAAACGCAAACGCCGCGGCAAGAAACGGTCGCGGTAGGAGTGCTCGCTGGTCGCGCGTGCATGGCCGTGTTCTCCCTCTCCCTCGATGGGAGAGGGTCGGGGTGAGGGTGACAAAGCCGCGGGCTGCGAGAGCATTTTAAGTTCGCATGGTAGCGCGGCGGGTCTCCGCACCCGCCGCGCACGGAGTCGGGATACGTGAGGCGCGGTGGCCTGCGGAGAACCACCGCGCCACCACCCGGAGTTAAAGCGCTCGAGCCGCAAGCCTCAAGCAACGGCAAGGGATGGTGGGCGTGACTTTTTTGGGCTTGCAGCCTGTCGCTTGTGGCTTGTGGCCATAGCGTGTGCCCCGCCCGGGACGCCACCCAAATCACTCTAAATCAAGAACTTACAGCCCAACCCGCGGGCCGGGGGTGTGTTGGGAGGCGGCGAAGAGGCGGACGCGATCGCCCGGCCGGCGCGCGAGAAACGCCTGGGCCTCCAGCGCCAGCCTGGCCGTGTTGCACTCCCGCGAGAGGTGCGCAAGGACGACGTGCTTGACCCGCCCGGGCCGGCTCCGGCCGGCGACTTCGGCCAGGGCCTCGGCGGCCGCCCCGTTCGAGAGGTGCCCCTCGGGGCCGGCGATCCGCTCGATGAGGTCGGCCGGCCGGCCGCTCGTCCGCAGCATCTGCGGGTCGTGGTTCGATTCCAGGACCACGGCGTCGGCGTCGAGGAAGTGGCGTGCCGCCCCGGCCGGCAGGTGCCCCAGGTCGGTCGCGACGGTGGCCCGCCGCCTCCCGCGCCCCCGGCCGAGCGTCAGCCGGAAGCCGTGGCAGACGCCGGGCGCGTCGTGCGGCACGGGGAACGGCTCGGCCCTGACCTGGCCGACGGTCACCGCCTCGCCGTCGATCGGCCGGGCCAGGCCCGCGCGGACGAGTTTGCCGAACCCGCGAATCGCCTCGGCCAGGTACGCGATGTTCTCGGCCGCGCTGTACACGGGCACGCGGCCCGCCAGGCAGAAGCCCACGGACGAGGTCCGGAAGTGGTCGCCGTGCGTGTGCGTGAGGAAGACGGCGTCGATGTCGCGGGGCCGAAGGCCGACCTCGGCCAGGGCGGCCGTCAGCCGACGCCGGCCGAGGCCCGCGTCGAGGAGGACCCGCGTGCCGTCCGCGCCGGCCAGGAGGGCGTTGCCCAGGCTGCCGCTCGCCAACGGATAGAGATATGCTTGCGCTGACATCTATGGTCCCGTGCCGGATGCGTCTGCCGTTCGCTGCGATGCGCCGGGCAAGCCCGGCGGCTAAATGTGGCGCCCCGTACTTGGTTGCCGTTTCTCTGCTTTATCGTTGTTACCGTCTTGGCGGCTTGGCGGCCCGCCTCCGGCGGGTGAACTTTGCGTGAGGCCGCCTTTGCCGTTTTTGGGCGCCGCTAGCGCCACACCGCCGGATCGCGTTCGCGGTCGCTCAGGCGAACCTCCACGCCGGCCGACTCAACCGCCTCGGCCAGGCGCGGCGCCCAGGCCTCCAGGGCCGCACGCTCGGTCCGCCAGTGACCGCCCAGGATAACGCCGATGCCGCCGGCCGCAAGGTCCGAAAGGTCGTGGTACTTCATTTCGCCGGTGACGTAGGCCTGGACGCCGGCGCGGCGGAGGGCCTGGGCCATCCCGCCGCCCGAGCCGGTCAGGACGGCGGCGCGCTGGATCGTCGCCGCCGGGTCGCCGGCCAGGCGAACGCTCTCGCAGCCGAGCGCCTCTTTCAGGTTATCGGCCGTTTCGGCCAGCGTCCGTGAAGGTTTCAGCGAGCCGACGCGTCCCAGGCCGGTGCGGGCGGGCGGGTCGTGCAGCGGATAGCAGTCGATGACCGGCTCCTCGTACGGATGGACCCGGGAGACGGCGGCCAGGACGGCGCCGAGGCGGGCTTCCGCCGCAACGGTCTCGAGTCGGCGTTCGGGGATGCGGCTGGCGCGGCCGACCTCGCCCTCGGCGGGCGCGGCCCCCTGCCCCGGCCGGAACCGGCCCGTGCCGGCCGACTCGAACGCCACCTCCGTGTACTCACCGACCCGTCCCGCTCCGGCGGCGAAGGCGGCCTCGGCCACCGCCTCCAGGGCATCTTCCGGGGCATAGACGACCACCTTGTATCGCGCGGCGGCGGGGCCGGGCTGGAGCGGCTCGGTGCCTGTCAGGCCGACCATCCCGGCGAGGGTATCCGAGAGGCCGCCCTCGGCCGAGTCAAGATTCGTGTGGGCGGCGATGACGGCCCGGCCTGCCCGGGCCAGACGCAGCGCGAGCCGCCCCTGGACGGTTTCGCCCGTCAGCCGGTCCACCGGCTGGAAGAGGAGCGGATGGTGCGCAAGGACCACCTCCGCGCGGGCGGCCTCGGCCTCGCGGCAGACGGCGTCGGTGACGTCCAGGGCCAGGAGCACCCGGCGGACCTCGGCATCCGCCTCGCCCAGCAGCAGGCCGACGTTGTCCCACGCCTCGGCCAGGCGCCAGGGGGCCAGGCGGTCGACGGCAGCCAGGATGTCGCGGACGGTGGTCATGGCTTCTTGACCGGCTACGGGTTCTGTCTCGGGGATTCAAGTGAGCCCAAGGCACGTCGCAGTTCGTCCTCAAAGACATTGAAAGCCGGCAAGCCTCTGAGAGGGCTGAAATCCTGGATCAGTTGGGCAACTCGGTGCACTGCCGGAGCCACTCGGAATTTCTTGAGTCGTCTTCCCGACAACCCGCTGGCAGTCTTGAGCAGCGCGTGCAGCGTGGACTTCGGGTCCGACAAACCTTCCGGATTCGGGGGCAGTTGCAGCGGGATTTGCCCGTTCGGATTACCTGCGGCCCTTCGAATCGCCTGCTTATCAAACAGGAGCCATGCCTCTGTCATGCGAACGGGCACCACCGGCACCGCTGTAGGGCCAACGCAGGAGGCTTCGGCGGCTTGTCGGATCTCGTCGGCACGCTCTTCGCGCGGCACGCGTTCGGAATCACGATGGATGCAAATCATATCGCAGGGGTATAGGTCAACCGCCTGTTCAATTCTCTCGACGAGCGACCCAGGTGGCGAAACCAGCCTAGCAAGATCGGCCCATTGCGGACGCACCGCGCGCCCCGGAAGGTGATTTTGCAAAAGCCAGTCAAGCAATGGAAGGAGAGCGCGGTCTGAGCCGCCATTGGCCAGCAGCGTGTAGCGGATGGCGCTCATTTGCCCTCGGCTTGAAAGGGTAGCAGAGGCTGGATATCTTCCCTCTCCGCCACGCGTGGTCTTCTACGCGTATCGCTCTCCGTTTTGAGGCGTCCCCGCGAATGTGGGTTAAGATACGCCAGCAGAGCCCCGCGGGGAAGAATGGTGGGGGGTGGATCGGCCTGCGCCCGCCACGTGTCAGGCAAGCAACTGAAGGAGACACCTTTGAATCGGTGACCGTCGCGCACAACCTCCTCCAACTCCGCGACGACAAGGCTGTCGTCGTTCACCTCGCCAACGACCGCGGGCGAATGGGTGTTGATGATGACTTGCCTAAGGGGGTTGTCGGGGCCAACCGGCTCCTCCACATCCACGGCGATATCCTGCAACAGCGTCAGCATGGCGGGAATCCGCTCCGGGTGAATGCCGTTCTCGGGTTCCTCCAGGCAGATAAGACCTGTGGCATCCGTTTCCAACTCGAGAACAGCCAAGGCCAGAAACCGTAGTGACCCGTCGGAAAGGGCCCGCGCAGGGTGCGATGTGCCGTCTCGGGTTGCCGCGCTAAGTGTGAGTAACTCGTTCTTCTCGTCCCGGTCCACCCACACGTCGGACACGTCGTCGATCAATTCAGATAATCGATTGGTTAGCCGGGCGTAGACTTGGGCTTGGCCTACCCCCTTGCCCCCTGCTTCTTTCTCGCGTTGACGGGCCAAGTGGTACAGTGCGGCGGCCAAATGTGAACCGTCTGCCTCCAACCGTTGGGGTGAGGTGAAGTGATCAGGCCTTCTCAGCGAAGAGGGTTCCAGTTGCAGCATTCGCCATGACTGCATCTCCCGGCGGGCCAGAAGCGCGGTTGGGCTCTCGGCGGCATCGACCGCGGAAAGGACTGTTCTGGGCAGTCTTTCCGCTTTTCGGGCTACTGGTTTGCCCCGACTTCCTCCATCCTGATGCAGTTTGACAAGGGTGTCGGAGCCCATGCCTTGGGTGGAGATATAGCCTCCCGACGTCCGGCGATTTGTAACTACCGATTGGCGCCATTTCGCAGCGCTTTGGGGAAACTTGATGTGCTTGTGGGCTTCGCCCGTAGTGATGTAAGAAAGCTTCTCGCTTACGACACGCAAGGAATCGGGCATGCCCTGCTCCTCGCCCTTGCGAAAGGCAAGCTCAAGGGCATATCGGAGGAACGTGCTGCTCGCTTCAGCCGGTTGTCCGAGATCGTCAATTCCGTTCTTGGGAATGATCATCTCGGCCTCGAAGCGCATCGTGTCATCCTTCTCTTCGCCTGCCCGATGGAAGAGACTGAGTACGTCTGTCGTGCGCTCCCGCTCGTCTCTGACGGAGCGCGCCGCGTCAAGCAGGGGTTTGTCCGCCAAGGCGCTGAGAAACTGGATCGCGTCAAACAGGTTTGACTTGCCGGAAGCGTTGGCTCCGGCGATGCACGTAAAAGGCCCGAAGCGCAGGTCAACATCGACAAGATTTTTGAAACCGGAGACTTTTAGCCGAGTCAGCATGAACTTACTCCGATCAAAGCCGTGTTCGCGCATCCTCACTGGCACGGCAACCGAGTTGCATGCTACACGGCTCGTGGCTCAGACGCAACCAGCATTCCTTGCATTGCTGCGCTGAAGAAGGACCAGCACGGCGAGCAATGCGACAACACGAGCGCCCACCTATAAAAAGGATTCCTGCGCGCGATCATCATTGGGTTCCCTGCGGTTCTGCCCCGTCGATATCCGAGAGGCCGATAACAGTGGGGTTAAAGTACACGTTCAAGTACTCAACGTTTCGGTTTGGGTCGCTAACCCCCAGGTCGCCCGACGGACCGGAGATATTCCGCAGGGCACGCTTGAGTTTGGCAGTCGCCTCGGTTCGTGAGGCACCATCCACCACTGCGCAGAAACCGATGGGCCCCTCGGTGGAGTTGCCAAGACTGAAATGGTAACGTGTCATCGCTTGTGCCCTTGTTCCAGTGCGGGGAAACCTGTTTTCAGCGGTTGCCCCTCCGCTCGATTGCCCAGGCCCTCACCCCACCCACTTCCCCAGCAGTCGGCGAGAGAGGGCCAGGCCCGACTTGACGGCATCGAGGTCCGCCCGCCAGGTCGGGTCGGCGTGGTCGATGGCCAGGGCGGCGCCGACGCCGAGTTCGCGGGCCCGGTCGAGCAGCCTCCGCCAGTCGACCTCGCCGAGGCCCGGCAGGCGATACCGCCACCACCCGCCGCCCGGCCGCAGAATGCCGCAGTCCTGCCGACGCACCGCCAGCGTCTCGACGTCGCGGGCGGGCAGGTGGAAGACCTTCTCGGCGTAGTCGGTCAGGGCAGCGACCGGGTCGATGCCCTGCCAGAGCAGCGCCCCGGGGTCCAGGGCCAGGCCGACCGACTCGGCGTGGACGTGGGTGAAGAGTTTCTCCCAGAGTTCGGGGCAGAACGCGGCCGCGGCGGGGACGTCGGGCCGGTCGCGGCCGAGGTGCGGGTCCGTCTCGACAGCCAGGCGGACGCCGGCCGACTCCGCCTTCGCCAGGACCGGCTCCAGGCGTCGGGCGGTCTCGGCAATCGCTTCGCCGGGCGCCATCGGCCCGACGCCAAGGATCGGAAACCGGACCACCGGTACGCCGAGCGTCCCGGCCGTCTCGACCGCCTGGACGAGGTGCTCGCGGGCCCGCTCGGCCCGGTCGGCGTCAGGGTCCAGCAGCGCCGCCTCGCAGGCCAGGCAGGCGACCTCCAGGCCAACCTCCTCCAGGCCCGAGAGGAAGGCGTCCCGCCCGGGCCCGTCGAGGGCGGCCACCGCCAGGGCGCTGCCTTCGTGCCAGGTCTCGGGGCGGCGAACGGGCGGGGCGGGGACGTCGACGGCATCGAAGCCGGCCCCGCCGGCCCACCGGAGGACCTCCGGCAGGGGAACGTCTCCGAAACATGACGTGCACACACCCAGCCGCACGGTGCGTTCCTCGGCGATGGAGTCGAACACGACAGCGCTAACTCGTGCGCGGCGGGTCTCCCGACCCGCCGCGCCCGGAACGCCCTTTCCAGAGATGCGCGACGGGTGCGGAGACCCGCCGCGCAAAAAGTGGCGAGGACCTTCCCGGAGCCCTCGGCGGGGCGCCTGTCACTCTTCTCCGGCCGGCGTCTCCGGTTCGGCGGCCTTGGCGATGGCCCACACGTGCCCGTCGGCCGAGGAGAAGTACAAGATCCCCGTCCCGGTCTCGTTGATGCCGATGAGGGTCCCCTGCCGCAAGGGGATGGCGAACCGGACCTTGCCGGTCTCGCGGTTGACGGCCAGCAGGTCGTTGCCTCGGCTGAGGACGTACACCGTCTTGGCGTCGGCGGTGATGAGATTCGAGCCATCCTTCAGTTGCCATTGCACCCTGCCGGTGGCCGTATCCAGCACCGTCAGGCCGGCGCCGCGGGTGAACAGGAAGACCTGCCCGCCGAAGGTGTAGGGGGGTTTGCGGATGGGCTCGCCGGCATTATACCGGTGGTTAGGCAGTTGGTTCCACTCCAGGACACCACTGGTTCCGTTAAAGGCGTACAGGCTGTAATCAGTGCTGCCGACCAGGACCGTGCCGGTGTCGGTCAGTCGGAGGTCGGCAATGATGGCCCCTTCGGTCTGGTAGTGCCAGAGGATTCGCCTTACGTCCTGGGCGGAGGCATACACCATCCCGTTATGGCCGGCGAAGTAGACGCGGGCGTCGTCGACGACGGGGCCGGCGGTGACGGCGTCCTCGGTCCAGCGCCCCCAGGAGACAGGGTGGGGGCGGATGGCCACGGCCTGAAGCCAGCCCTTGGCGTCCGGGACGAAGACGTGTGAGCCGCCGGCTACGGGCGGCCCGGAGGGGGCGAAGTCCAGGGCAATGGCCTGCTTGTCGGCGGCTAGGAGACGTTTCAGTTCGGCCTCGCAGCGTTCGAGGCGTGCGATCTCAGCCTCCGCCCGCCGCTGGGCCTCGGGAACCTTTCCGTAGGCCGGCTCCGCTGAGGCCGGCTCTTCGCCCTCACCGCCCTGGACCGAGGCTGCCAACACGTGTGCCGGCGTCAACACTTCCTCCACGATGTTCTTGCCGTTCGACCCCTGGAACCCCATCAGCCGGGTCGTGGTGGCGAACCAGAGGTGGTCGCGATGGACCGCCGGGGGCCAGAGGGTCTCGTGAGCGTCGGACAGGTCGGCCGACCACAGGCGGACGCCTGTCTCGGCGTCCATGACGTACACACGGTGGTCGGACCCGTGGCCGACGAGGTACCCGCCCCGAATCCACAGGTCCGTCAGATGCGTATTCGGGGTCAGCAGCGCTTGGCTGTGCCAACGGACGGCCATCTCGTTCGAGGCGAGCGAGGCGGGGGCCAGGGGCGGCGTGGGATCCCTCTCGCCCGCGCCGGCGGGCGGGGGGGGGGCGCCGATCCCCGCCGCCGCCAGACCCGCTGCCACGGCCATCGCCGCTGCACACAGCCGTTTTCCGTGATTCATCCTTGGCGCCATCTCCTGCCCTCTTGTGCTAGGTTCTATCTGACGAATCCGATCTGGCTTCGAGCGGCTGCATTGGCCCCTGGCGGCGTCGCCCTGCATCGCCGATTCAGAGACGAATCGCCTGCTTCGTGCTCCTTGCCAGAGGCCAATTCGCTCGCTCTCGGGCCGACGACGGATTCGTCAGACAGAACCTAGAGGTAATCCGCCAGGTTGACGTTCGTCTGGCGTTCGAAACGGTTCAGACGCTCGATCCGCTCGATATCGTCCTGTATCCGGTGGGCAAGTTTGAAGACGTACGGCCTGCCCTGGAGCCGATCGTTCAGGTCGGCGAGCATGGCGTCCCACCGGCCGTCGTAGAGTTCGTCGCGGAGGCGGAGGAGCATGATTTCCTCCTCGGCCAGACCGGCGACGAACTGCTCGGCGAGGCTCTTGGGCGTCGCCTCGGCCGGCGGCTGGGTTCGGTCGCGCTTGCCCACCGCGGTGCCCCTTTTGTGCGGGACCGCTGTCTTCGACCGGAGCGAGGCGTCGGGCCCCGTCCGCCCGCGGAGCGGGCCGCTGCCCGCAGACCCCGCTAAACTTGCGGACCGTCGCCCTCACTGTCTCCGCGCGCAAGTGGACTCCCGGCACGATGTAACGTAACATGCCGGCCGGTCGCGTCAACCTTTTTCTGGACAAGAGGTTCCGCCACGGCTGCGCCAACCGCAGGAGGCGCGGGCCTGCCTCAAAAAACGGGCCGCCCGAAACACGTCCCGGACAACCCAGGCGCTGGAATGGGACTTCTCCCTTATTCTCAGGCCCTCGGCGGTAAACTTGATGCAAAATCTACGACAGCGACCGCCGACGGAACACCAGCGCCCCGACCGCCAGCGCCGCCGCCGACTGCGCCGCGGCGTACAGCGCCGCCAGCCCCACGTACGCCCAGACCTCGCCCCACGCTTCGGCGCCGGGGCTACCCGGGTCGAACGGCGTAAGCATAACGTGGCTGAGATGACGGTTCAGGTTGAAAATCTCCAGGAAGGGCATCAGCGTAAGGAGGACTTCGGCGGCGGCCCGGGCGGGCGCCGTCGCCGTCTGCACCGCCTGCCCCAGGAACACCATCAGGTGCCCCGCCACGAAGACACCGAGGGCCAGGACCACGCTCGCCGCCACCGAAAAACGGGCCGACAGCGCCGTCGCCACCGCCGACAGCACACCCACCTGCAGCGCCACCAGCACCAGGCCCGGCACGACGGTCAGCGCCTGGTTGACCCGCCGCCACCAGAACGCCTCCACCACCTCGCCCACCCCGCCGATGGTGTACGGCCGCTCGAGGACACCCGCGTCCAGTTCCACCCGGTAGTAAACGCAGACGAGCAGCACCGCCCCGAGCCCCGCCACCGCCACCGCCACGGCCGCCATGGCGCCGAGATACTTGGCCAGGATGAACGTCCATCGGACGCCGGCCTTGGCGAGGACTGTCTGAGCCGTCTTGTCCTCGACCTCTCGGGCCACCCCCGTCGCGGCGGCCAGCAGGCCGACTAGCATGGTGAATACCAGCACGAACGAAAGCCCCAGGTCTTTGTACATATGTATGTCATGTCGAAATGTAAATAGGGGTAGCCAAAGCATAATAACCAGCGCCGCGGCGCCGCCCGCCAGCAGCAAGTAATAGAACGGCTGCCGCGTCGTCTCACGGAACGTCGTCAGCGCAATGCCCGCCAGCGCTCGCAACGCCGCCTCCTCAGAAGGCCACCCCGAACCCGTCGAACGTGCCGGACGGCGCCTCCTCCGCGACCTGGACGTCCCGGATGTACCGCCCCAGGGCTTTCCGGACGTCCCGGAGAAAGCCGTCCACCTCCCCGGCCGGACCTTCGGCGACCACCTCGACCCGGCCGTCCGGCAGATTCTTCACGAACCCGGTCACGTCGCGCCCCCGGGCCAGCCGACGCGTGGTGAACCGGAACCCCACCCCCTGCACCGTCCCGGTGTACCAGACGTGTCGCCGGACCGTCTGCACGAAAATCCCCTCAACGAACCCGCAACCCTGATTATAAGAGATGGCCGCGGTGCCGACAACGCCTTTTTAGGTTGACGCCGTCGGCGTCTGCAGCAGAATGGTCCGTCGGAGGCACCTCGTGGCCGAGATTCTCGCCGTGGCCAACCAGAAAGGCGGCGTCGGCAAGACGACGACCGCTACGTCGCTGGCCCACGGGCTGGCCCTGGCCGGCCGGGGCGTCCTGGTCATCGACCTCGATCCCCAGGCCAACGCCACGAGCGGCCTCGGCCTGGAACCGACTGCGGAGAGCCCGATCTTCGCCGGCGGCGACTTGGCTGACGGCATCCGCGACACCCCTTGGCCGGGCGTCCGCATGGTGCCGGCCGGCTACGATCTCCAGCCACGGGCCGAGCGCGGCCTCCAAGGCCCGGCCGACCTCCGCGACCGCCTGGCCCACCTGCCCCACGGCCAGGTCGACGCCGTGCTCATCGACTGTCCCCCCTCGCTCGGCCCGCTGACCCAGACGGCCTTGAGGGCAGCGGGCGGCGTCCTCGTGCCCATCCAATGCGAATATTATCCGCTGGAGGGGCTCGTTCAACTGCTCCGCTCCGTCGACCAGGCCGCGGTGGCGAACCCCGCCCTTCGCGTGGCGGGCATCCTGCTGACGATGGTCGACCCGTCGGCGGTCCTGGCCCGCGAGGTGGAAACCGAGGTTCGCGACAAACTGGACGAACCTGTCTTCGAGGCGGTCATCCCTCGCGACGCCACCGTCGCCGAGGCGCCCAGCCACTGCCGCAGCGTCCTGGACTATGCCCCGCGGTCACCGGGTGCGCGCGGCTATCTGAACTTGACGCTGGAGATCCTCGACCGCCGGATCGTCCCCTAACACGGAAGGAGGAAACGCCATGGCGGACCGACGACTCGGACGAGGCCTGGACGGCCTGCTCAAGGCGAAGGTGCCCCCTGCGGCGGCCGAGGTGACCGAGCCCGTCGGCCCGACCACCACGGTGGCCCTGGCCCGGCTGGACCCGAACCCCCATCAGCCCCGGCAGGAGGTCGACGAGGCGGAACTGGAGCACCTGGCGGCTTCAATCCGGGAACACGGCATCCTCCAGCCGCTCGTCGTCCGGCCGAGGGGCGGCCGGTACGAGGTCGTGGCCGGGGAGCGCCGGCTCCGGGCCGCACGCGCCGCCGGCCTCCAGGAGGTGCCCGCCGTCGTCCGCGACGTGCCGGACGAGCAGATGCTCGAACTTGCCCTCGTGGAGAACCTCCAGCGGCTGGACCTGGACCCGATTGAGAAGGCCCGCAGTTTCCGCGCTTACCTGTCCTCGACCGGCCGGACGCAGTCGGAGGCGGCCGAGCGGCTGGGCCTCGACCGCAGCACCGTGGCCAATATGATTCGGCTGCTCGACCTGCCCGATCCGGTGCAGCGGATGGTCCGGCAGCGCCTGCTGGCCATGGGGCACGCCCGGGCCATCCTGGCCGCCGACGGAGCGAAACGGCAGGTCCGCCTGGCGGAGCGGGCCGTCCGCGAAGGTCTCTCCGTCCGCCAGGTGGAGATGCTGGCCTCGGCCGGGGGCACGAAACCCGCCACCCGTCGGCGGCGTCCCGCCAAGCGACCAGAGGTCCGCGACCTGGAGGCTCGCCTCCGCCAGACCCTGGGCACCAAGGTGACCGTCGAGCCGGGCCGAAAGGCCCATACCGGGCGGATCGTCATCGCTTACTACTGCCAGGACGACCTGGACCGAATCCTGGACCGGCTTGGGTAGCGTGAGGGGGAATCGCGCGGCGGGAACGCTTGTGCGGCAGGTCTCCGTACCCGCCGCGCAGGGAGTAAGAGACCGTTTCCAGCAGGCTGACATCGGAGGATCGGTCAACACGCCGTGTTGACAGTCCTGACTTAAGCCGGATGTTTCACGTGGAACGGTGGGGCCGGCGCGGGGCGGCGCCCAGGTCTGTTCCACGTGGAACATGGTCCGGGAACCAGCGTGGCCAGCCCAAAAGCGGCTTTATGGGCCCTGCTCTGCCTCCGGACGGTACAGGCCCACCTCCGCGATGTAGGCGGCCACGCTGGCGGGAACTAGGCCGGTGATCGCCTCCCCCTGCCGCAGCCGGCGACGGACGTCCGTGGCGCTGACCGGCACCTCGGGCGAGGGCACCCGGCGGGCCAAGAGGCCCGCGACCGCTTCCTCGCCGACGGCCTCCCGCAGGGGCGAAAGGTCCATCTCGCCGCAGCCCGGACGGGGCAACAGGGCCACCGTCGCCAGGTCAAAGATGGTGGACACCTCGCGCCACGTATGCAGGCTGGCCAGGTTGTCCTCCCCGACGAGGAGCACAAGCGCGGCCTCCGCTCCGAGCGAATCCCGCAGCCGGCGAAGCGTCAGGACCGTGTAGGACGGCTCCGGACGGTCGACCTCCAGGTCGGAGGCCTCCAGCCCCGGTGCCGCCGCCGCCGCCAGACGGCACATGTGCAGCCGGTCCGCCGACGAGGCAGGATGGTGGCGAGGACGATGCACCGGCGAGGCCGACGGAATCAGCAGCAACCGGTCCAGGCGAAGATGGTTGAAAGCGTAGATGGCCGGGATAAGATGGCCCAGATGAATCGGGTCGAACGTGCCGCCGAGGATGCCGATGCGCTCCATGCCGCGTAGTATGGAACCGGCCGGCGGACCTGTCAAGCGTCCCGTCCCGCGGGAGGCCGGCAGGGGGCGGTTACAGGCGCCCCCGGTCCGGCAGGAATGGGCGTCGATGCTGCGGCTCGGGCCGGTCGTGGTCCTGGCTGTCCTGGTCGCCGTCTCGTCCGCCGGCTTGCGCTGCCCCGCCGCGGAACCGGACATCCAGTTCGTCGATCCGGAGGAGGTGCCGGCCGGCGGCGAGTCCGCCAATCCATTCACCGGCAAGGCCGCGTCAGGGTCTCGGCGGCGCGATGCCGTCCCGGGATACGTCGAACTCTCAAGCGGCCTGAAGGTGCCCGGACGAATCTACACGACCCGGGCGAAGCGGCTGAAGATTTACAACCTCGACCGCAAGATCTACGAGTACGTGCCCGTGCCGACCTGCCGACGCATCGAGGCCGTCGTCGAATGGGCCCGCATGGACAAGCAGTGGCGATTCAAGGAGGCCGGCAGCCCGGAGAAGGTGTACACCGGCAAGTCGTACCCGGTCCGCATGCTGGCTTGGCGGCTGACACTCCTGAACGGGCACGAGATACAGGGCCACATCCTTGGCCAGCCCCTCTATGTGGAGCACAACCAGAAACGGGAGCGTTTCATCCTGCACAAACGCGACAAGGGGGCGCTCGGCGAGACGCTCGACGACCTTCTCTACCTCCGCCGCGTCGAGTTCGGACCGAAGGCGTACAACCAGGCGGTCGATGAATTGGCCGAGAAGGCCTCGAAGGCCGCGAGCGATGAATCCAAGCCGGCAGGCGAACTCAACGGAGACACGCCATGACGCTCATCTACGTGGACGCTTTCGCCGGTGCGAGCGGCGACATGCTCCTGGGGGCCCTCCTGGACGCCGGGGCCGACGAGCAGGCCCTCCGCCGGCGCCTCGGCACGCTGGACGTGACCGGCTACGAGATAGACGTGCGGCAGGAAGTCCGGCACGGCCTCCGCGCCACGCGGGCGGAAGTGCGGCTGGTGCATGAGGGCCATCACGCCCACCGCGGGTTGGCGGACCTCGTGAAGATCATCGACGGCAGCGACCTGCCGGGCCAGGCCGCGGTCCACGCCAAGGCCGTCTTCCGCCGACTGGCGGAGGCGGAGGCGGTGGTCCACGGCACCACGCCGGAGGAGATCCACTTCCACGAGGTCGGCGCCCTCGACGCCATCGTCGACATCGCGGGCGTGACGACGGCGCTCGCGCTGCTGGAGATCGATCGGCTCGTGTGCTCGCCGCTTCCGATGGGGTCCGGATACGTCGAGGCGGCGCACGGCCGTCTGCCGGTGCCAGCCCCGGCCGTGGTCGAACTCGTCCGCGGGTGTCCAACGGCTGACTGCGGGGAGCCGGGCGAACGGACCACGCCGACAGGGGCGGCCATCCTGGTCACGCTTGCAGAGAGGTTCGGCCCGATGCCGGCCATGCATATTGAAGGCGTCGGCTACGGGGCAGGGGCGCGGCAGGGCGAGCACATGGCGAACTGCCTCCGTGTGATCGTGGGCCGGGATAGTGCTACGTGTGTCGACAAAGGTGGCACTATCTGGCTGGTTGAGACGAACCTTGACGACGCCACCGGCGAAACGGTCGCGGCCGCCGCCGAGGCCATCATGGACGCCGGCGCACGCGACGTCTGGACGACGCCCGTCACGATGAAGATGGGCCGCCCGGGCATCGTCCTGGCGTGCCTGGCGGACGAGGCCGCCCTCTCGGCCGTGGAGGAGGCGATCTTCGTCCACACGCCGACGTTCGGCCTCCGCCGCCAGCGTGTGGAGCGGAGCGTGCTGGCGCGCGAGCACGTGGAGGTCCAGACGCCCTTCGGCCGGGTCCGCGTGAAGGTCGGCCGGCGGGCGCGGCGGGTCGTGACGGCCAGTCCGGAATTCGCCGACTGCCAGCGGCGGGCCGAGGAGCGCGGCGTGGCGGTCCGGGCCGTCATGGAGGCCGCCCGGGCCGCGTGGGACCGCTCCTCGGTCGACGCCGAGGCCGGAGACTGACCATGGCCGTCATCCAGATCTTGGCGCCGGTCCTGGTGGGTCTCGTGCTGCTCGTCTGGATGGTTCGGACGGTCACGGTGTACTCCAGCCGGACGCGCGGTCCGGTGCTCTCGGCCGAGACGATTCCCGACGCCCCTCCGCAGGGCCTCGTCTCCGTCATCGTGCCGGCCAAGGACGAGGAAGCCAACATCGCGGCGTCCCTGGAGACGCTTCTGGCCCAGGACTACTCGTCCCTTGAGATCATCGTGGTGGACGACCGGTCGACGGACGCGACGGCCGAGATCGTCCGCCGGGTGGCCGAGGGCGACGACCGCGTCCGTCTGGTTCAGGTAACGGACC
>Ga0180434_10005370_pt1 | contig 15136 bp, 19 predicted proteins | sample SS_ome_7_FD_132453 | JGI IMG/M metagenome (GOLD analysis project Ga0180434, IMG submission 132453) | Hypersaline lake sediment archaeal communities from the Salton Sea, California, USA - SS_1_D_2 metaG | ecosystem: Environmental > Aquatic > Non-marine Saline and Alkaline > Hypersaline >...
CTGGACGATGTAGCCGTCCTTGCCCTTCTTGCCGGTCCACACCTCGACCCCGCCGATCTTCTGCTGGATGAGGCGCTTCGTGTTCTTGCTGTTCATCTGCTTGGCGAAGAAGGCGCGGGCGTCCGCCTCGGACGAGCACTGGACGAACTGGTAGTCCTGCTCGCGGAACACTCCGCCCTCCCAGGACTTGCCGCCGCTCTTGATGCGGCCCCACTGCAGGTAGACCCACCAGGAACCGTCACCGGCCTGGACCACCCCGCCGTGGTAGTACTTCGAGTTGTTGGCCTCCCCGAACTGGTTCACGCAGGCACAGTCCGCGATCCCCACGTCGGAGCCGAAGTCACCCTGGTCCTTGGCCGGGCGTCCCTTGTACTTGAAGTCGTCCGGACTGTAACCGGACGGCATCTGCTTCCTTCCGAGCTTCGTCGCCATCGGTATCTCCTCCGTTTCACGGTTGGCGTTCGGTTGCTCTCCTTGCTACGCAAACTGGATCGGATCAGACCCCCCGCCTACGGGTTCACCTTCCCCGACACGGCGATGATCACGCCCTTGGAGTAGTTGTAGCGGTCTCCGAGCCGGGCCTTGTCCGCCCACAGGCGAATCGGAACCTCCTCGCCCCGGATGTGGTAGCGGTCCTCCTGGAGGGTCTCCACGAGTTCGACCTTGTCCTCGACGGGGATGTCGCCCATCCCGCCTTCTTCGTTGACGCAGATGAGGAACTTCATGATGTCCCCAGAGCTTCCCACCGATCACGGAGCCGCTCGAGCTTCTCGGCGTCCCGGCGAAGGGTCTCCCCGAATCCCTCCTGAACTTCCTCGGCCTGTCGCCGGAGGTGGATGAAGGCGTCGTTGAGGGCCGTGACGATCTCCTCGATCTCCGTGCGGGTCCACCCGAGGTGAGACCGCAGCCTCACGATGTCCTTGGCATTCCCTGTGGGGAGCAGGAAACGGAAGCCCCGGACGGCGAAATCCACGAGGGTCTCCCCCTCCCTGATCTCGGAGTCCTCGGGCGTCGTGGTCTTCCAGGTCAGCGCTTGGACGACGCGGAAGTCCGTCAACAGAAGCTGGACGGTCTCCGCGATCAGGCCCTCGCCCTCGGGGACGGTATCGGGGCGGTAGAGGGTGGTCTTCATCGGTACTCCGGAGGCGTCGAGGGACAGAAGTTGAGCCCGTCGTAGCCGTACCGCTCGATCAGTTCCCTGTCGTGGTCCCCGTAGTAGTCCACGCCGTCTACCAGGGGCTTTCCTCGGTGACGGAGGGGTGTGGGTCCCTCCGGGGGATCAGAGGGCGGCTGACGGCGTTGTGTGGCCCTCCAGTGGGCGTAGTCCACGAGGCCCACCACGGCCACCACCACGTAGAGGAGGAAGATCCCGCACACGGCGACTCCGATTCCCATCAGGAGGGTCCAGTAGAAGAGGACTCTCGGGAACAGGACGCCGACGATCAGGACGCAGACCATCCAGTAGGCGAACCAGGGGACCGCCTCCCCGAGGAAAGGCATCACCTTGTAGGAGGTGGTCTTCACAGGAGCCCGATGCCTCCGCCCCGGTGCTTCTTGCAGATGTCATCACCGAGGAGCGCCTTGTAGCGGTCCATGTTGAACCAGTGGCTCGGGGGGTCGGAGTAGGTGGTCTGCCCCTCCCCGTCACCCGGCTCGCGGAGGGTCGCCCGGAAGTCGCAGCCCGTACACTTGGGCCACGCCTTCGCCATGTCCTCCATCGAGCGACGCTCGCAGACCCCCAAGGCCGAGACGCTGTGCTCGACCTTGGGGCAGTAGCACTCCACGAGCGCGAACGGGTTGGGCTTCGGCTTCGCCATGGGGTCCTACCCTTCGTTGCGGACGTCGAGGATGCGGGCGATCAGGGCGTCCTTGCCGCCCTTGATCTTGCACGCGCCCACGATCTGGAGGTCGTGGGCCGCGTACTTGCGGAGGTCCGCCGTGGTGGCCTTCTTGAGCGCCGCCTCGTCGGCCTCGGCCAGCTTGTGCCACTCGGCGTTTGGGTCGACCCCCATGTCCCGCTTGTCCTCGCCCGGCGACGGCTTCAGCGGCTTGACCGGGACCTGGGACGCCTGCGGGGCCTTGGCCTGCGGCTTCGGCGGCTTCGGCAGGTCGCCCTTCGGCATGATGGTGTCCGGCATCTGGTCGCCGTGGTTGCCGATGACCTCGTAGCGGCAGACGCGCATCTTCTGCTGGCTGCTGTCGTAGGGGACGGACACGACGTCCCTCGGGTTCACCTTGCAGATGACTATGCGCTTGTTCGAGGGGCCGAAGCTCTTGGCGTAGCTCAGGGCACCGACGTGGAAGCCCTCGTGGCACGCCTCGCGGGGGTCGTCCGAGATCTTGTTGCGGGGCATCTCGTTGACCACGCCGGGCTTGTTGCTGAACTTTCCGCTGTGGCAGTCGGTGTAGTCCCGATTGACCGACTTGTACGCGAGGATGTCGCCGTCCTCCGTGATCGGGATGCCCTTGTGCTCCAGGAACCCCCAGAGCTGCTGGACCGACCGGAAGGACGGGTTCTGCTGGAGCTTCTCCCAGAACCGCATCAGCGGCTCCGGGCTGTGACCCTCGTCCGCGATGGCGAGCATCCGGCGGTTGAGCCCGTCCGGGATCTGCTCGCCCTGGTAGCTCATCGTGTGGCGGTCGAAGTCGTAGGTGAAGTCGCCGCCGAGCCACTTCTCGATGGAGACGCCCTTGACCAGCAGCGCCGGGAGCGCCTTCCAGTCGCCGTTCAGACACGCCTGGACCGCCTCGGCGTAGTTCGGCTCCCCCTTGCGGAGGGTGTGGGTGCGACCGTCCAGGATGACGGTCACCGACTCGTTGGTGATGTTGTAGGACGGTGCGCTCATGACTTCTTCTCCTTGTCCACGAGCCGGATGTAGTCCAGCCAGTGTGTCCTGTAGTTGGTTACGCCGAAGACGCCCAATCCAGGCCCCCCGTTGTCCGGATTGATCAGCGGGTAGGTGGCGTAGAGCTTCTCGAGGTTCTTCTGCGGTCGGTCCGCCCATCGGTCGTCCGCCGTGAGGGTCACGAAGTGCTGGGCCAGTTCCCGCTTGACCCCGTGGGTCTTATCGACGAGGTCGTACATCTTGCAGTAGCGGTCGATGAACCGGCAGAGGGAGTGCCGACCGTCCAGGTTGGCCATCAGGAACTCGCGGATCTTCTTCCTCCGCTGTGTGGGGGACGAGTAGCCCCACCCGAACACGCCATGCCAGCGGTGGGCCTTGATCAGTTCGCCGTACTCGGGGTGGTCCTTCAGGAACTTCCTGGACTGCTGTGCCATCCACTCCCGCAACTCGATGCCCGGCACGTCCTCCTCGAACACCGGATTCCGAGCCGTGGTCTTCACCCCGTAGACGGTCGGGAAGTCGATCCCGAACTTCTTGCACAGGGACTTCTGCTCCCGCACGTAGCTGAAGAAGTCCTCAGCGTAGCGGACACCGACGAAGCGGTTGATGACCACGAAGACGTCCTGGTCGGTCGGGACGCGGCTCACCGTATCCCAGTTGTCCGAGTACGGGGTCGTGTTGCGGACCCGGTCCTTGAGGACGAAGTAGGTCTCCCGGTGCTTCGCGTTGTCGGTCCGACCCGTCGGAGTCGGCAGGACGACCGGCGTCACGTCCGACATCTTCTTGATGGGCATCCCATCGAGGTCGGCCTCCTTGAGGAGCTTCTCGAGTTCCTTGCGAACCTGACCGACCGTCGCCCCATCCGCCGGGATGACCACCATCGGGAGGTCCTGGGCGTAGGGCTTCACCGCCGCCTTGATGTCCTTGATCAAGATGTGAGGGGACCTCATTCGGATGTCCTGCGACATCCGAAGGGCGCGGTACGCTCCCGTGTTCGTGGTCTCCACGTCGTAGAGGACGAACGTCTTGGGGTTGTGGTCGTCCTCGTAGAGGGGAACCCGACGGGTCAGGAGATCCGCGTACTGCTTGCCGAGGGGGAGCCCCGTCTTGTCCACGTAGAAGAGGACCTGCTGACGGCGATCCCATGCGGAGGTGTTGACGTTGCGGAGACGGTCCATCGTCTCCTTCGTCATCCGGTCCATCATCTCACGGATGCGGTTCTTGATCGTCTTGAGGGTCGCCTCCGTGTACTCCACCTCCTCGCGGTTGGCGGAAATCCGGATCTCCCCGATCTTGAAGTAGAAGCCCCCGCTCCGGTTCTTCAGGAACCGCTGGATGCTATCGGAGAGGGGAGGGCCACCCTTCGTGGGCCCGTTGTCGTCCTGCAGAACCTGTCCGAGGTCGATCCTGTAGGGGACACACCCCATGACCGCGACCCAGTCGTTGGACGTGTGACCCCACCGGTCCACGACACGCCCCCAGAACCCCTCCTTGCCCTTCCACTCCATCTCGGGCTTCTGGAGTTCGATGTTGATGTCCGGCTGGGGGTCCATGTAGTAGAAGAACCACTTGGCCGTCCGGCGGAACACATGGAGGTCGTAGGGCTGGATCGGCACCGAGATCTCGATGCCAGTCGGCTCGTCCGAGTCCTCCTCGTAGAACAGCTCCATCCGACCCATGTCGGACTCGTCCAGCATGGCGATGTAGATGCTCTTCTTGCCTCCGTGGTAGCTCGTCACCGTGTAGGTGTCCGAGTAGCAGAAGGCCGACTTGGAGCCGATGCCCATCGACCCCACCGCCTGGTTGCTGTTCCGCTTCGTGCTTGCCCCGTACATCGTGTAGACCTCGCGGATCTCATCCCACGAGAGCCCTCGTCCGAAGTCCCGGATGCGGAGGGTCTTGTCCAGTTCAGTCGGGAGACGCACCTTGATGGGCCGATCGGGACACCCGGCGTCCCGATGCTCGTCCCAGGCGTTGGCGCTGTACTCCCTCAAGACCGCCAGTGCCTTGTCCGTGTACAGGGTGGAGCGGAGGATGCGGATGAGGTGGACGCCATCCACCTCGCTGATGGCGAATGAGGTCTGGGCCTTGGAGCCCGAACTCACCACCTGACGTTCTACGGTTTCCGTCTTCATGCTTGTCCTCCGCCCCTACTACGCCACCCCACGGAGGCTGCAACCTCAGATGTCGAGACCAGCCTCCGTGGGCCGATCGAGGCCGACCACCTTCTTGATGGAGTCCTTCCACTTCACCTTCGAGTGCCCCTTGAGCCGCTCGTAGAGCGCGAGGATGCGCTCGTCCGACTGCGACGCCAGGAGGGCCTCCGCCGCCTTCTGCATCTCCGGCAACTGACCGTTGGCCCGGAGCCGCTGCATCAGGTTGTTCGCCTTGCCGAGCCAGATGGCATCCGTCACGACGGGGTCGAACCTCTCGACCGCCCGCACGATGCGGTCCTCGTCGGTGTCCAGGAGGGGCTCCATCGAGATGCTCGTCCGGTACCCCTCCGTGAACGCCCTCTGGAGAGCGGCGAACCGCTCCGTGAAGTCGGGGGCACCCGGCTCCCACAGGGCCAGGGTGTTGTCGTTGACGGAGCCGATGGTGAACCGGAACAGGATCTGGTCCCGGAACGCCTCGAATTCCCAGCAGAGCCGGTCGATGCAGTCGAGGTGGGGCTTGCTGACGATCAGGACGTCGTTCCCTGCCCGGAGCATCTTGAGGAGAACCGTTACGGAGTCGTCGAGGTTCTCGGGGAAGATGTCGTGCTGCGTCGGGAACATGATCGACCCCGACCGCTTGCCGAAGCCCTTGTCCATCCGTCCGGGGATGGGCTCCGGGTCACACCACCGCTGCGTCGCGGGCACCTTGTAGAACCGCGTGAAGGCGTTCGCCTTGGCGTAGCAGTACCGGCAGTCGTGGGTGCAACCCAGCGTGATGTTGTAGCTGGACGCCGCCCACTCCTTCGTTCCGCTCACGGGCTTGGGGTCGTTCATCGTGGACTCCAGAATCCGACGGGCTTGCCGTCCTCGACGTTCTTGGCGTGGCGACACCCGCAGTAGGAGCAGAACCCCCACCACAGGTCGTTGATGACCTCCCCGTCCTCCTCGATGAAGGGCTCACACCCGTGGAGCCAATGGCGGAACCACTCCCCCCACGTGCGGTGTCGTCCTACTCGATCACGGGGCATCCTCTTGTCCTCCACTCTCCTCTACGCCGTCGAGATCCTCGACGTACCCCTCACATTCGCACTCGGGGCCCTCTGCGCCGTCGTGGGCGTTGACCATGCACGAGAGGTCGTCAGGGTCGTGTGCCGCCGCCGGGTGCCCACAGCGGGCGCAGGGGGGCTTTCCGTCGTGCCATTCGGGGAGGGGGTCGCCGGGCTTGATCTTCAGCCACTTCACGGGCGACCACCGAGGCGGTTCCACATCTCGTCCTGACCGATGACCTCGACCCCGTAGGACCGGGCCTTCTTCGCCTTGCCCGAGGTGCTCTTGGGGTCCTTCGCCACGAGGATGCTCAGGTTCTTGGACACGCCGCTCTTGACGGTGCCCCCCTGGCTCTCGATGGCGGAGGTCATGTCGGCGTCGCGGAACCCGGTCATGCAGACGGTGAGCCCCTTGAAGGCACCCGTCGCCGGGGCCTGGATGGTGACGCCGTTGGCCAGGAGCCGGTCGATCAGGTCCGACTTGGACTTGAGCCCGCCCACGAACGCTTCCGCCCTGCCGGTGCCCATGCCGGGGATCGAGGCGATCTGCGCCACGGTCGCGGTCCGCATCTTGTCCAGGGTGTCATAGCCCGCGTCCGCGATCGTCTTGACTGTGGACCGGCTGCACAGGCTGATGTTCAGGCTCCCCACGAACACGTGGATGGGGAGGTCCATCTTGCTGTAGATGGCGTCGCACACGATGCGGGCCGTCCCGCCGACGCGGCGACCGTCCATCTGGACGGCGGACAACTCGCCCTCGTCCAGCTTGTACAGGTCGGCGGCGTCCTTGAGGATGCCCTGGTCGCACAGGGAGTCGATCAGGCTGGTGCCGACGCCCTTGAGCCCGAGCTTCTTGACCCAGACCTTGATGGAACCGGCGATCTGCGCCGGGCACTGCTCGTCGTTGGGGCAGACCAGGAACTCGCCCTCACGGGTCAGGTCGGTGCCGCACACGGGGCAGACCTTGGGGACCTCGAGGACCGGGGGCTCGTAGTTGGGGTCGCTCTGCGCGTCCGCCAGGACGTTGGTCTGCAGGACCTCCTCCACGTAGGGGATCACGTCGTTTCGTCGGCTGACCACGATCTGGTCACCCTCGAACAGGCTGTCCTGGCCGACGGCGGCGACGAGCCGGTCGATGTTGCTGATGTTGTGCAGCGAGGCGTTGGTGACGTTCGCACCCGCGAGGTTCACCTTGTCGAACACGGCGACGGGGGTGATTCGCCCGCTGTTGCCGACCTGCCACTCCACGCCCCGCAGGACGCTGACCTTCTTGTCGTGCGGGAACTTGTAGGCGATGCCGCCACGGGGCCGCAGGTTGTGCTCGCCCAGGGTCTCCATGTGCTCGGGGTCGTTGAACTCGAGGACCAGCCCGTCGATGTCGTAGTCGAGGGCCTCACGGTCGCCGTCCACGTACCGCTTGTACAGGGCGGTGATGTCGTCCAGGGACGTGAAGGGGCCGAACGAGGGCATCCCGCACCCGAGGTGGGCCATGACCTTGAACTCGGCCAGCTTGTTCGGGAGCGCCTTGCCCGTCGCCCGCACCATCTTGTAGTGCAGGACGGTTAGATGCTCGACACCCTGGCCGTCGTACCGCTTGGCGATGCCGCTCGCGGCGTTGCGGGGGTTCGCGTAGCCAGGGAAGTGGGCCTGCCAGTCCGACTTCCGCAGGACGATCTCGCCCCGGATGAACCCGGTGAAGCCCTTGATGAACGGGACCACGCCCTGCATCTTCATCACGTTGCGCGTGATGTCCTCACCGATCTCGCCGTCGCCACGGGTCGCGGCCCGGACGAGCTTGCCGTCCTCGTAGTCGAGGCCGACGCTGATGCCGTCGCACTTGTCGGACCAGACGCCGTTCACCGACACACCGCCGAGCTTGGCGAGGCTCTTCATCAGCCAGTCGGTGACCTCGTCACCCGTCTGCGCCTTGTTCAGCGAACCCATCGGCTGCTTGTGCTTGACCTTGGTCCACTTGGAGGTGGGGTCCACGGCAGCGTCATCGACCACCGCCGCGCCGACGCCCGCGAGGAACTCCTCGATCTCGAGCTTCAGCTTGTCGGTGTCGTCCAGGTCCTTCGCGGCAGCGCGGACCTGATCCTCGACGTCGTCGTAGACGGCATCCGTCACGAGGGCGGACCCGTTGTAGTACGCCTCGCGCCACTCGCGGAGGTTCCGCAGTTGGACTTTGAGCTGGTTCCGGTCGGTCATGTTGCCTCCGTTCGCCTCTACTACGCCAAGGGGCGAGGGATGCAACCTACCAAAGCGAAGAAGATGCGCTACTCGACGACCTCGACCGGAGGCTTGCCGAACGTCATCCCCTCGCCGGAGACGAGGTAGTAGCGGAACCCCACGAGCTTGCCCTCGGCGTTGTGCAGATGGACGTTGAGGACGCGGACATCCGGCTCGGGGCACGAGACGCCACCACCCCACAACTTCAGGAGTTCGCCCACCACGGAGTTGAGCCCCTCCGCGTAGGCGTTGTTCGGGTCCTCCCCCTCACGCATGATGGCTTCGACCAGTAGCTTGCGGGCCATGGGTCACCTCCTACGGAGGCACCTTACCCCACTACCAAGTGAGCCACCCGCTGGTCTTCCGGTAGGGCCAGATGTCGTCGAACCGCTCCTGCCGGATGAGGTTCTTGATCTTCGCCCGGTACTGGCGGAAGTGAGCCTTGCGAACATCCTTCCGCTCCTTGTTCAGGAAGTTGCTCCGGAACTCGGGGGGATCGGGGTCGTGCTCCATCTGCCAGATGCGGTAGCGGTCGAACCAGGAGAGACCCTCCTCGCGGGCTTCCCGCATGAACTTCTCGTACTCCTGCCGCTCGGCGGTGAGGGAGGGGTAGCCGTTCTTGTAGTAGACGCGTCCACCGTCGCGGACCACGAAGCCGTGGGGGACCGTGTGGCGGTTTCTGTAGGTGCGTGCCAAGAGCTTCTCTCCAGGGCACGTCCGCTGAATTGCAGGACGTACTCTAGAGGAAGCCGCTCCGGTAGGTGTTGCTCATGGGTGGGAGTCTAGCGCGAGTCAGTCCTTGTCGCCAATGACGTAGGGACCGACGGGCTCGAGCAAGAGGGTCGTCTCCCCGATGTAGGCGACCCGGAAGGTGTAGCCCTTGACCACCACCTGTTCCCCCTCCGTGAAGATCGCCCAGTGGGAAGGCACCGGCTTGCCGTCCGGTAGGACGAGCTTGGAGAGGGCATCCAGGTCCGGGGTACCCACAGCCTTGTGCATCTGCTCCTGGAGTGCCTTCAGATCCTGCTGGATCTCTCGCTTGGCATCCTCGGAGTTGTTCGAGGGTGTCTCGGTCAGCTTGACGAACTTGTTGGCGTCGGGGTCCATGGGGTCACCTCAGATGTCGAAGAGGTCGTCGAGATCGATCTCGGGCTCGTCCTTGTCCTCGCGCTTCGGGGCCTCGGACTCGATGTCTGCACCCGACCACCCGGCCTCGAGCCGGTCCCAGTAGCGAACGCGGGAGTCCGCGATCTCGATGTAGTCCGGCTCCATCTCGATGCCGATGAAGTTGTGTCCCGTCGCCAGACACGCCAGCCCCGTCGTCCCGGAGCCCATGAAGGGGTCCATCACGACCGCGTCCTCGGGCACGTCCTCGAGAAGCCGGATGAAGAGTAACCTTGGTTTTACCGTTGGGTGAACGTTGCCCTTGTGCATGTTCCGCTCGTCCCACATGGGATCCGGAGCCGTCTCCTTCTCGGGCTCCTCCTCGGGCTCCACGTCATCCATCAGGTCGGCGTCCTCATCGGCGTCCTCGAGCGGAGGGTTGCTCTCCTCCGCCTCGCGCTTCTTCAGCTTGAGGTGCTCACACCCCGCGTGCCGCTCCCTCTGGGAAGGCTTCGGGACGTAGTGGAGGTGGCCCGGCTCCCGGACCCACAGGATCGCGTCTCGGACCTCGAACCCACGGTCCTCGAGGACGCAGGCTCCCGTGTGTCCGGTCGGCTGGTCTTCCGGGGCGACGAGAAGGACGTGGGCCCCCGGCTTGAGGACCCGCCAGATCTCCTCGATGTACTCGGAAGGGTCCCCACCGTCGGGGGACACGGCGATGAGCCCGTGTAGGGAGGTGTCCTCGTACTCGTCCCACTGCACGGCGGAGAGGTCCGGAGCGTACAGGACCATGTGGTCCTCGACGTGCGTCGGATCGATCATCCTCGTCAGGTACTCGACCAGATCCGCTGGCACGGCCACGTTCTCGCTCATCGGTCCCTCCGACTGAAAGTAGAAGCGGGAAGCCCCGCCGTCATCGTCCTCATCCATCCGCGTGACACCACTCTGCTTGTCCAGGTCGGGCACCGGACAATCATCCCCACACCCATCCTGGCACCGGTCCTTGTGCTGAAGGACGAGGTTCGCAGGCCAGCGACCCTTCTCGTTGGTCTTGTCCACCGATGCCACTTGAGCCGCCCGGAAGGACTCGACGTCCTTGCCGGTGATGCCCAGGTCCGTTCCGACCACCCCGGAACGCTTGCGAGGGTCGGACTGTGGGGTCGAGATCTCCTCACCCTCCGACAGACCGATGCGGACAGCATCGATGTGGAGGGCACCACACCCGTGCTTGAGGACATTCGCGGCGACGGACCCCGTCCCGATGGGCTTGCGGCATAGGTGAACGGTCTGCACTCAGTCCTCCTGAAGATCCATCCGGCGTTCCGCCGAGAAGGTCGGTCTCGGGTTCCAATGGTCCCGACAGCGGGCCTCGTAGACCGCCTTGCCGCCGACCAGAACCTGATCGTTCGAGTCAGCAATACGCTGGCTTCGCGGAGCCGGACCCCCACAGACCGTGCAGATGGCGTGGAACTTCTGGATCTCCTCCGCCACGGCGAGGAGTTCGGGCATCACGCCGAACGGAACTCCCTTGTAGTCCATGTCGAGCCCGGCCAGGATCACCCGCTTCTTGTCCCGTGCCAGACGCTGCACCACATCGAGAAGCCCCTCTCCGAAGAAGTGAGCCTCATCGATGCCGATGACCTCCGCGTCCTTCGCCTGCTCGAGGATCTGCTGTGGGTCCTTGATCGGAAGGGCCTGCAGAGTCGTCCCCTCGTGAGAGACGATGTCCTCCGCGTGGTAGCGGTCGTCGATCACAGGCTTGAAGGCGGCGACGTTCAGATGGGCGTACATCGCCCGGCGAAGACGTCGGATCAACTCCTCCGTCTTCCCCGAGAACATGCAGCCGGTGATGACCTCGACCCTCCCCAACCGAATTGCGGAGTATTTGCTCACGGTGTACCTCCTGGCGACACACTACCGCTCTTTCGCCCGATGAGGATCGGTTCCCATGAAGGCTTCAGTGCCGTCCCCCATCCGTCCCAGACTTCCGCCTCCGGAGTCGCCGGTTTCGTGTACTCGTACTCCACCTTCTCACAGCTCTCCCCGAGTTGCGGAATCCCCGGACGGCGAACCATCATCCGTCGCACGCCAGTCCCCGGACGCTCCGCCCCGTTCTGTACCGCATCGTAGAGTTCGTCGAGTTCACACGCAGGCCACTGCAGGATCTCCTTGAGCTTCAACCACTGGTCCTTCGTCGGGATCTCCGGTTGTGATGTCCCTCGAGACATCCAGTGCCCCGCCATCCCACTCCCCGACGGGCACGACCCGACGGCGACGTTGATCCCCTTGTTGGAGAACCCCCGCTCGTCCTTCCAGTGCCGGAGATGAGCCCGGATCTTGTCGAAGTACTCGCGGCGGTGAACCGTCCGGTCCAACGCCATCCCGATGTCCATGTTCTTCGGGAACCCAGAGGCGTAGCACCATGCCTCCAGACGAATCCCACCGAACCCCACGTCCTCCATCGCCGCCGCAAGACGATGGAACGTCCTGGTGGCGCTGAAGACCTTGATCACACCCCCCGGTTCCAAGGCCCGAAGTGCCTCGGCCAACCACCCTGCGTGCCACTGCTGGATGTAGGCCGCATGCTCCGCACCCCGGAGGTCGAAGTCTGGATCCTCACACTGACACGGGGTTCCACTGAAGGCGTACTTGCCGCACTTTCGACATCGACGGTTCCGACCAGGACGGAAGGACGGGAGCTGGTTGAACTTGGTCCCCTCCGCATCACCAAAGAGCCCCTTCTTCTCCGTACCGGCCCATCGCTGCTTGAGGCGACCTGGCTCCAGCTTGTCCCAGTCGGCACCCATGAATTCTAAGCCGTAGGGAGGATCGACCACGACCGCCCCCACGGAGCCCTCATCCAAGAGGGCCATCCGTTCGAAGCAATCTCCAAGACAGAGCCGGACGATCACGGCTTCACCTTGTGCCCCACGACGATCGGCTCCCACCCCGGCTTGAGGGCCGTCCCCCACCCATCCCACTCCTTCGCCTCATCCGACGCCGGAGCCGTGATGAAATGAGTGGAAAGTTTCCTCTCTCCCCGCCCTGCATCCACCAGACCACTCGCCTCGTTGAAGCGCTCGTAGGATCCCAGGACATCCCGTTCACACCCCAGGTGGCGGTCGATCGCCTTCGACACGTCCAGGGACTTGGGGAAGCCAGAGGCGTAGTTCCATGCCTCGAGCCGAAGCTCTTCAAACCCCACAACCTCCATCGCCGCTGCGAGCCGGTGGAAGGTTCGAGAGCCGCTGAAGATCCACGCCTGTCCTCCGGGGACCAGGACGCGGAAGACCTGCTCGAGCCACTCCTCGTGCCACTTCTGCATCAGCATCGCCGCGACGGCCCCGACGTTGGGGAACTCCGGCTCCGCACACTCGCACTTGCGGCCCTCGTGGTCCCATCGCCACTTTCGGCACTTTCGGCACTTCACGTTGGACGCCGCACCGTAGGACGGGAGCCGGAACCCCTTGAACCCAGGGTCATCGGAGAACCCAGGGTTCGACATCTTGCCGATGTCCCCGAGACGGTCCCACTCCTTGCCCATGAATTCTAATCCATACGGAGGGTCGCTTAGGAGGAGATCCACGGACTCGGCGGGGAGGGACGCCATGCGGACCTTGCAGTCCCCGAGGAGGAGTCGGTGCGTCATGGCTTCCTTCCCACCAAGATGGCTTCCCACATCGGCTTCAGGGCGGTTCCCCATCCGGCCCACTCGGGGTCGACCGGCTTGTCGTTGGTCCTCGAGGTTGGCCCCGTCTGCGGGAACTCCGACCAGTGCTGACCGCTTCGATCTCGCATCCCGGCCCCCGTCTGCAGACTGTCCGACCGCCCTGTGAGCTTGTGGGCGGCGACAGCCTTCCCTACATCGAGGCTCTTCGGGAACCCAGATCCGTAGGTCCAAGCGAGAAAGTCCAGGTGGACGAACCCTACCCGCTCCATCGCCACAGCGAGCCGATGGAAGGTCCTCGTTCCCCCGAACGCCTTGAGGATCCCACCAGGCACGAGGACCCGGAAGACCTCTGTGAGCCACCGAACATGCCACTCCTGCATCGCCCGCTGAGACTGGGGGGTGAGATCGAGAGCAGGCTTGCCCGCGTGGATGCCGTGGTTCATCCCCCTCCGGGATCTCGAGGTGGCAGGTTCCGAGGTGTCCGGGCGGCTGGCGCTGCCCCGAAGGTCAAGGCGGTCCCACTCGGCCCCCTGAAATTCCAATCCGTAGGGAGGGTCGCTGATCACTGCTCCCACGGACTCCGCAGGCATTTTAGTCATACGCTCGGAGCACTCACCGTGGAGGAGCCTGATCATGGCTTCCACCCCACGAGGATCGGCTCCCACGCTGGTTTGAGGGCGGTGCCCCATCCTTCCCAATCCCGGACCTCCTGCCTGCCGGGCGTTTCGATGCTGTCCAGCGCTGGGTTTCGGCCCGAGAATCTTGCATTTCCCAAAAGCAGGAAGGACTCGATGGTCCGCCCCATGTCCAAGGACTTCGGGAATCCAGAGGCATAGACCCAGGCATCCAGACGGAGGTCCTGGAATCCTGCTTCCTCCATCGCCGCAGCAAGGCGATGGAAGGTTCGTGTTCCCCCACAGGACTTGACGATGCCCTTGGGCACGAGAACTCGGAGCATCCCCCGGAAGCAACGTGCCATCCACTCCTGATAGGGCGCGAGGGAATCTTCCCTCTTGCCTCGGTATCGCGGTCGAGGGGAGGAGAAGGCTCCTGCTCCCGGAACAATGGCCCACTTGTCATGAGTCGGACCCCAATCCAGGACATCGGCCTTCTGAAAGGTGTCCCACTCGTTGTGCATGAATTCCAATCCGTAGGGGGGGTCGACAAGGATAGCCCGCACCGACTCCGAAGGTAGTTCGGCCATCCGTTCGAGGCAGTCCCCGTGCAAGAGCCGGAGGATCACGGTCTCACACCCACGACTATGGGTTCCCACGAAGGCTTGAGGGCTGTCCCCCATCCCTCCCACGCTCGGGCTTCCTCCGTGGCCGACGCCGTAACGACGATCTCCTTGGAGGGACCAGACGAGAACCAGCCGAATCCCTGGATGTCGCTCCGAGCCACGACCTCCCGCTCGAACCAAGCCTCTCCCGGCTTGCCCTTCACGGCGTTGAGTTCCAGGACGAGTCGGTGGATGCGCTCCGGGACGTCCTTCGGCTTCACGCCCAGGACATCGAGGATGACGGGCCACTGCTCCACCTTGGGAACCTCGGGCTGTCCCCGCTCCGTGACCGCCGACCAGTGGCGGGGCATCCCCGTCGTGAACCCGAAGGGGTCTGCCAGATCCTTCGCCTTCACCCCCGACTCCTTGATCTGGGCGTGTATCCACCGCGTGACCTCGAGGACCTCGTCCATGTCGTCGCGGATCTTGTCGATGGCCTGGCTCATGTCGTGGGACTTCGGGAACCCAGAGGCGTACCCCCATGCCTCGACGTCGATCTCCTCGAACCCCACGATCTCCATCGCCATGGCCAGACGGTGGAAGGTGCGGGTCCCGCTCATCGCCCGGAGCGTTCCTCCGGGGGTCAAGACGCGGAAGGCTTGGGTCAACCAGTCGACGTGGAACTGCTGGGCGATGGCGTTCGCCCGCTTCTTGAACGCTACGCGGCCCTCAGGGGGCCCTCCGCGCCCGTAGCCGGGGAGGATGCCCTTGTCCCCGTACCCATCCTCGGTTCGGGGCTTGTACGGGCGTGTGCGGCCCACGCTGTCCCACTCGTGACCCATGAACTCGATGAAGTAGGGAGGATC
>Ga0180434_10005376_pt1 | contig 15124 bp, 12 predicted proteins | sample SS_ome_7_FD_132453 | JGI IMG/M metagenome (GOLD analysis project Ga0180434, IMG submission 132453) | Hypersaline lake sediment archaeal communities from the Salton Sea, California, USA - SS_1_D_2 metaG | ecosystem: Environmental > Aquatic > Non-marine Saline and Alkaline > Hypersaline >...
TAGTCCTACCGAAGAACAGCAAATGATTGTGACTATGGTGAAGCAGTTTGCCAACGATGAGGTGCGTAAAGTTTACAGGGAATGTGATGAGAGCGGTGAGATTCCTGCCCGAATCATCGATACCGCGTGGGGACTTGGGCTGGTTTCCACCAGTATACCTGAGGAGCACGGAGGTCTTGGTGGGGAACATTCGGCTATAACGGGTGCGCTGATAGCTGAGGAATTGGCCTGGGGCGACCTGTCTATAGCCATGCATATCCTGTGCCCTGCTCTGGTGGTTTATCCGGTCTTCGAGATGGGAACCGAGGAACAGCAGAAAAAATATCTTCCTGCTTTCTGCGGGGAGAAATACAAAGCGGCTACTGCTGCGCTGATCGAGCCTCGCTTCGACTTTGATCCTGGCTCTCTGTCAACTACTGCGAGCCTGAATGACGGTAACTATGTGCTTAACGGGCAGAAGTGCTATGTGCCGCTGGCCGCTGATGCAGACCTGCTACTGGTCTACGCAACTGAGAAGGGCAGGAGTCAGGGTTTTATTGTCGAAAAAGGTACGAAAGGACTCGAGATCGGCGGGCGGGAAGGGAACATGGGCATAAAAGCACTGGCTACATACGAAGTCAGCCTGAAGGACTGTCGTATCCCCAAGGAGAATCGACTCGGTGGCGATAAGGGGTGCGATTTTGAGCGCATTATGAACTGCTCACGGGCGGCGCTATCGGCGATGGCTGTGGGTGTGGCCAGAGCTGCCTTTGAGTACTCGAGAGATTATGCCAAAGAGCGTGTTGCCTTCGGTGAGCCGATTGCCTCCAGACAGGCAATCGCTTTTATGCTGGCGGAAATGGCCATTGAGGTGGACGCCACCAGGTTGATGAACTGGGAGGCTGCCTGGAGACTGGACCGAAAGGAAGAGGCGACCAAAGAGGCTTCTTTGGCTAATGCGTATGCCGATGACATGGTGCTGAAGGTGACCGATGGCGCAGTGCAGGTACTAGGAGGTCATGGCTATATACGTGAACACCCGGTGGAGCTATGGTTGAGGAACGGTCGTGGATTTGTCACTTTCGATGGTATGGCTATTGTATAAAGGAGGTATGCGATAATGATAGATTTCGAACTGACACCGGAACAAAAAGAAGCAGTGGAGGCAGCTCACAAGGTTGCTGAAGAGCTATTTCGACCTATAAGTCGATATTATGATGAGCATGAACACGAGAGCCCGAAGGAACTCATCGACAAGTTGTGGGAGGGAAGGCTACAAGGCAGCTTGTTTGGTGGGCTGGACATGACCGCGGCGTTAAGGACTGAAGAGATTTGCTGGGGTGACGCCGGCCTTTATTTGTGTTCTCCAAGTCCGGGGTTGGGGGGTGCGGCTGTTTTCGCCTCGGGTACACCGGAGCAGCTACAGCGTTTTCTGGGCAACTACAACGAGGGCGGCCCGAAATGGGGTGCTATGGCGATGACGGAGGCTGGTTGTGGCTCGGATACCTCTGCCATTACTACTACTGCAGTACGCGATGGCGATGAGTGGGTGCTCAACGGTGAGAAGATATTCGTAACCTATGGGAAAAAAGCTATTGAGGACTCAGAGGGCTTCGTGGTGGTCTGGGCTACTGTGGACAAATCGGCGGGACGTGCTGGCATGAAGGCTTTTGTGGTGCCGGCTGGAACTCCGGGGGCTAGAGTAGAGAAGATGGAAAAAAAGCTTGGCATCAAGGCCAGCGACACTGTAACTATAGTTTTCGATAATTGCCGCATTCCATTTGAAAACATACTGGGCAGTCCCGAGGTCAGGAAGATAGATAAGACCGGGACCGCCGGGTTTAAGAAGGCAATGGCTACCTTCGATGTCACCCGACCTCTTATTGCCGCTCAGGCTTTGGGTGTTGGTCGTGCCGCCCTTGATTTCGTCAAGGAAACGCTGGAAAAGGAAGGTATCGAGATACGCTATGGCTTGTCGCGTCATAAGCTCACTGCCCTGGAACGAGATGTCATGGACATGGAAGCCAATTACAAAGCAGCCAAGCTGCTGATGTTGCGAGCGTTTGCGCTAATGGGCCAGATGCTACCAAATAGCCTCGAAGCGTCGATGGCCAAAGCAAAGGCCGGCCTCGCTGTCACCAAGATAACTCAGAAGGCAGTAGAAATTATGGGGCCGCTGGGTTATTCCAGAAAATTCCTGCTGGAAAAGTGGATGCGTGATGGCAAGATAAATGATATATTCGAGGGTACCGGCCAGATTAACATGCTTGTAGTGGCACGACGAGTACTTGACTATTCTAGGGAGCAACTCAAGTAGTTGCTGTCGCATGAGCATACGATAGGAGGTTTATCATGGCAGAATCAGCCCAGCAAGCCTTGAGTATTCTGCGGGATGGAAGTCTGTTTCAATGGTATGTTATCCCTTTGTTTGCCCTCGTGGTGTATGTGTATGCCAATGAAATCGAGAGGAGGAACTGGAGTCTGGTATTTGCTGGCCTGGCGTTCTGGGGCATGGACTGGTTCAATGAGATTTGGAATGGTCTGGTCTTCCATTTCACTCAGTATGCGCCGGTTTGGGGTGCTCCAGGAAGTACTGCCTACTTGATTCTCATTGGCTTGAATATTGAGATTTGCTTTATGTTTGCTATCGCGGGCATTGCTTTCAGCAAGATGCTGCCGAAGGATAAGAAAATGAAGATGCTGGGTATCCCCAACCGGCTGCTTTTTGCTATCGTCGGTGCTGCATTTTGTGTCTTTGTCGAATGCCTGTTGAATGCTGTTGGTGCGCTTACCTGGGAATATCCCTGGTGGAACACTGGCGTGCCCTGGCTTATTTTCCTGGTGGGGTACCTGTACTTTTTCCTGGTCTCGTTCTGGGTATTTGACATGGAGAGCATCAAGAAGAAGATGATAACGGTAGGAACTATACTCGGCTTTGACGTCATCTGCCTGGTGGTTTTCATGGGCATACTGAAGTGGATTTAATTCGGACGGCGTTAGCACGGTATGAAGGTAGTTTACCATCCTCGCTATACTGAGGTTTATGCTTCTGATCCTGCTGCCAGCCCGGGCAGGATAGAGGCGATTCTCAAAGAGCTGGAGAGAGAATATGACTTCGCTGAGCCTCAAGCGGCTTCAGAAGATGATTTACGACTAGTCCATACCCAGTATCATATCGAATCGATCAAGAGAGACAGACATCTTTACGAGGTCGCCTGTTTGGCGGCAGGTGGAGCTATTGATGCTGCCCGGATAGCCATGGAGGGTGAAGCCAGCTTTGGACTGATAAGGCCACCCGGTCATCATGCCAGCCCCGACCATTGCTGGGGGTTCTGCTATTTTAATAACATCGCCGTAGCTCTAGCCAGGCTGCAAAGCGAGGGCTTGATTGAGAAGGCTTTGATCCTGGATTGCGACCTGCATTTTGGAGATGGCACCAACAACTTTTTCGCCGGCAGCGATGTTGAGTACTTTCAGCCAGGTGGTCGTGATGGACAGAGTTTTGTTGAGGAGGTAAGGAGCAAGTTTCAGCAGGGAAAGGGCTATTCCATACTGGCGGTTTCGGCTGGGTTCGACCGCCATGTTGAAGACTGGGGTGGGCAGCTTACAACGAATGATTACCGGACAATCGGTGCGCTAGTTAAGGAAGCTGCTGAAAAGCACTGTCAAGGCAGGAGATTCGCCGTTATGGAAGGTGGCTACAACTACCATGTCCTGGGCAAGAACGTTAAGGCTTTCCTGGAGGGGCTGGCTTAAGCAATGATTCTACGGTGGACATTTAGCGCAGAAAGACCGGAACAGCGTTGTGCTCAGGTATCGGTCTCCCCGGTCAGGCAATATAACCACGATTGTGCCAGAATCAAGTTCCTCGGCTATTTGTAAAGCTCCGGCTACTGCCGCTCCGCTTGACATGCCCACAAATAGGCCCTCCTTTGTAGCAAGTAGCCTGGTCACTCTAAATGCTTCTTCGTCCTCGATGATAATCCTTTCATCAAACATCTCCGGGTGGTAAATTTTAGGGACTATAGATTCACTCATATTTTTCAGCCCCTGTATGGTGTGTCCTTCTGTAGGCTCAACGGCTACTATCTTTACGCCCGGTTTTTTCTCTTTTAGATATTTCCCAGTTCCCATTAATGTTCCCGTTGTTCCGATGCCGGCGATGAATACATCGACTTCCCCTGCGGCCTGAGACATTATCTCTGGACCGGTTGTCTCATAATGAGCTAAGACATTGCTGTCGTTATCGAATTGATTGGGCATGTAGCATGTCTCAGGCTCTTCGGCGGCAAGTTGTCTTGCTCGCGTGATAGCTCCGTCAGTGCCCTCTGCGGCCGGGGTGAGCATAACTTCAGCCCCGAATGCAGCCAAAGTACGTTGTCTCTCTGTGCTAACACAGTCAGGCATAAAGAGTTTGACACGGTATCCTTTGGCAGCTCCTATCATGGCTATGGCAATTCCCATGTTTCCCGAGGTCGGCTCAACTATGATCTTATCTTTGGTAAGTTTGCCCGATTCCTCAGCCTTGCTTATCATGTAATAGGCAGGTCGGTCTTTAACTGAGCCTCCGGGATTACTGCCCTCTAGTTTGCCCAGAATTCTCACCCTATGATTTCCATTGAGGCTCTTTAGTTCTATCAGTGGGGTATTGCCGATGGCATCGAATATGCTGAACTTTCTATTTTCAATATCCTTATATAACATTTCCATAAGTTATGCCTTTCATTAGAAAAACCTTAAAATTTGCAACTGCAGTAGTCTACGACAACCAGCTTGCCAAATCAAGTTATGCCTTATTGACAAAATTTGCAGATTAGCTTAAATTGAGCACGCTGTTTCCGATAACCTGTTGCAACCAGCAGGTGCAGTAAATAATTCAAGGAGACGTTGGAGATGGAAGATTATGAAAAATTAGGTGTCTTTTACATAGGTCGGCCTTATGACCTGGGGGGAAAAAGTGCAAAGGAAGGGCTTATTCTTTACGATTCCAAGGACCTGGTGACACACGGGGTCTGTGTTGGTATGACCGGCAGTGGTAAGACTGGTCTATGTATCGGGCTTCTGGAAGAAGCTGCCCTTGATGGTATACCGGCAATCGTTATTGACCCCAAAGGAGATATGCCCAATCTCCTGCTGACATTTCCCGAGCTGCGGGCAGAGGATTTTGCACCCTGGATCAATGAGGGTGATGCGCGTAAGAAAGGACTTTCCGCAGAGGAATATGCCAAGAAGCAGGCCGATATGTGGAAGAACGGGCTGGCAAGTTGGGGACAGACAGGTGGGCGAATAAGCCGCCTGCGCCAGTCTGCGGATTTTGTCATATATACTCCGGGCAGTAGTGCAGGTATACCTGTTTCTATATTAAAGTCGTTTGCGGCACCTCCCGCTGCTATTATCGATGATACCGAGCTTCTAGGTGACAGAATTAGCTCCACAGCTACCAGTTTGCTAGGCCTTATGGGCAAGGAAGCCGACCCAATCAGAAGCCGAGAACATATTCTAATTTCGACAATCCTGGATTCAGCCTGGAAACAGGGTCGAGACCTGGACCTGGCTTCGCTAATCCAGAATATACAGACTCCTCCTGTAGCCAAGATAGGTGTTATGGACATTGAATCCTTCTATCCTTCCAAGGACCGGTTTGACTTGGCCCTTTCGCTGAACAATTTGCTGGCAGCGCCGGGCTTCAGCGCCTGGCTGGAAGGGGAGCCGCTGGACATCAATGCAATATTGTATACGCCGGACGGGAAGCCGAGGGTGTCCATATTCTCTATCGCCCATCTCAGCGATGCTGAGCGCATGTTTTTTGTCTCGCTGCTGCTTAACCAGATACTGGCTTGGACACGCACACAATCTGGTACCACCAGCCTGCGTGCCATCGTCTATATGGATGAGATTTTTGGCTACTTCCCACCGGTGGCTAACCCTCCCTCAAAAGCACCTTTGCTCACCTTGCTTAAACAGGCACGTGCTTTTGGTGTAGGCATTTTACTGGCTACACAGAACCCTGTGGATTTGGATTATAAGGGTCTGGCTAATACGGGCACTTGGTTCATTGGCAGATTGCAGACGGAACGCGACAAAATGAGGGTCCTAGAGGGATTGGAGGGTGTCGCTGCCAGTGCTGGCGTCAAGTTTGACAGGCAAGGTATGGAGGAGACACTAGCTGGACTGGGTAGCCGTATTTTCTTGCTGAACAACGTGCATGAGGATGCTCCAGAAATTTTCGAAACACGGTGGGTTATGTCATATCTCAGGGGTCCGATGACACGCATCCAGATAAAATCTCTGATGGACCAACGGAAGCCAGCTGGAGTAAGCGCAGGAGCCACAACAGCCACTACAGCATCTGTGGCACAGTCTTCTGGTTCTGTTTATCAGGCTGCGGCAGTTGGCGTTGGCGAGAAAAAAGCCAATCGCCCCCTGCTTTCCCCGGATGTTCCCCAATATTTTGTCCCTCTCCGTGGCAGCAAACCGGCAGGGCAAACCTTGACCTATGACCCTATGTTGCTTGGTATGGCGCAGGTTCATTTTGCTGATAGAAAGGCCGGAGTGGCTACGACCCGGGAGTCCACTTTTATTACTCAGATAACAGATGACCCTATTGCGATAAACTGGGAGAATTCAGCAGAAGCCAGTTTTAATATATCAGACTTGGATAAATCGCCCAATGAGCCAGCTCGCTATTCTCCGTTGCCTGCAGTAGCGGGCAATGCCAAGAGCTACGGTGTCTGGAGTAAAGATTTAGCTGACTGGCTTTACAGAAATCAGAAGCTGGAGCTACTAAAAAGCCCGACTCTAAAACAGTTCTCTACTCCGGGCGAGTCTGAGCGTGACTTTCGGATTCGGTTACAGCAGAGCGCTCGTGAGCAGCGAGATGAGGCGACGGAGAAGCTTCGAGAGAAATATGCGTCGAAGATGACTGCACTGCAAGAGAAGGTGCGCCGAGCCGAGCAAGCAGTTGAGCGGGAGGCAGAGCAAGCAAAGCAGCAAAAAATGCAGACCGCTATATCAGTGGGGACTACTCTGTTTAGCGCTTTCTTGGGTAGGAAAGCGGTTAGCTATTCTTCACTGGGCCGGGCCACAACTGCAGCTCGTGGCGCCAGTCGTATCATGAAAGAGTCCCAGGACATACAGCGTGCCAAAGAGACAATGGCGACTTATCAGCAGAAGCTGCAGGAACTCGAAGATTCATTTAAATCTGATGTGGATGAGCTGGCAGCCAAGATTGATCCAATGACTGAAGAACTTGAGCAAATTAGTGTAAGACCAGCAAAGAAGGATATCGATGTGCGCCTGACCACGCTGGTATGGATGCCACAGTGGCAGAGCCAGGATGGTAATTTATCGCCGGCGTGGGAGTGAATAAATAGTAAAAGATCTTGGTATTACGAAAGCGCGTGTAAAAGTTAATAACGCCTCAACAGGGCATGGAATCAATTAGGGAGGGGGGTCTGCTCATGAATAAAGTTCTTGGTATCATTGGTTTTGTCGCTTTTATCCTCGGTCTCCTGGTAGCTATTGTTGGCGGTATTGTGGCGCCAGCAAACCCAGGCATCATTTTAACGTTGGTGATTGTAGGTATCATCATAGGTGCCCTGAATATCACCGGCAAAGAGATCATACCTTTGCTGCTGGCTACCATAGCCCTGATAGTTGTCGGCGGCGTTTTTGAGCCCATTTCGGTGCTGGGGATAGGTGCTATAGTCGATAACATTCTTAAGTTAGTGGCTACGCTGATGGCGCCAGCTGCAGTTATAGCCGCTATAAGGGCATTGTGGTTCGTCGGCTTTCCAGGCAGGTAATATCGCTTTAGTCCATTAATATAGGGTAGCCCATAATATTTTTACCGGTCTTAATTGGCTGCGTGTCCGTTTGGTATTGTTAGTGCGTAGGGGGCATGCAGCCAGTGTAGTATGTGGGCTATATTCGTGAAAAGCGCGGTGCTTAAGCTATTACTTCGAGCTCGTCTTTCTGGCTGATGTTTTCCGAAGAGTGCCCCACCATTATTGTAAACATGCCTGGTTCTACGGTAAACTTCATGTCTTTGTCGTAGAAGCCGAGCGTTTCTATCGGCAATTCGAATTCCACTGTCTTAGTCTCACCGGGCTCCAGTGCAATCCGCTTGAAACCTTTCAATTCTTTAACAGGCCGGCTAATGCTGGCAACCACATCATTGATGTAGAGTTGGACTACCTCCTCACCGCTTCTGTTGCCGGTATTTTCAACATCGACCTTTATGGAAATTTTTCCGTTTAGCGGTGCCCTTTTTGGCTCTATTGTAAGGTTGCTGAGCTTGAAAGTGGTGTAGCTGAGGCCATAGCCGAATTCAAAAGCCGGACTGGTGCTGGCGTCTATGTAATCTCCCCAGAGCTGGGACCTGCTACCCGATGGCTTTGACCCGTAATACACCGGTATCTGACCTACCTTTGCCGGGAATGATATGGGGAGTTTGCCTCCAGGGTTGTAGTCGCCAAAGAGGACATCGGCAACGGCATTGCCGCCCTCCTCCCCGGGGAGCCAAGCTTCGATGATAGCTGGTATCTTTTCTATAATCCATCCCAGCGCCAGCGGTCTACCGTCTACGAGAATGAGAACGATAGGAGTCCCCCTTTCATAAATAGCTTTCACCAGTTCGTCTTGAACACCAGGAAGGCGGAGTTCGGCACTGTCTCTCATCTCCCCACAGGTGCAATCTGGAGTTAAACCTGATTTTCCTCCAACCACCACGATGGCCACATCAGCTGCCTCTGCAGCTTTAACTGCTTCAGGAAAACCGTCTCTGGAAGCGCTATTATACTCACAACCAGTCGCATACAATATCTTGGCGTTCTTGCCAACCTTGTTTTTAATCCCCTCTAATATGGTGATTACGGGGACGGGAACATGGTTCGCCTGTTCGTCCGAGGCCGGCATCAGAGTGCCTGTTGCCTCTGCCGCCATTGCTGTTATCTCAATATGGGCAGGGTAAGTGTAGTCACCCAAGAGATTCCTTCGGACATCTGCGTTAGGACCTATGATGGCGATGGCCTTGATATTCTTATTCAGCGGCAGGATGTTTCCCTCATTTTTTAACAGGACTATTGATTTTCTGGCAGTCTCGAGGGCAAGTTTGCGGTGCTCCGGCAGATCAAAAACTTCCGCTGCCTTTTCTGACTTAACATAAGGATTTTCAAATAGACCCAGCATAAACTTAAGTCTAAGTATCCTTGAGACTGCCCGGTCAATCAGTTTTTCTGAGATTGCTCCTTTTTCAATCTGTTCTTTAAGAGGCTGGGCATAGCAGTCATGCTTGGGGAGCTCGATATCAATGCCAGCGGTAAGAGCTAGCCTGGCCGCATTTGCCTTATCGGGAGCCACCCGGTGATAGCTCTGTAAATTGTTAACAGCATAGTAGTCGGAGACAACAAGCCCCTCGAATCCCCATTCTTCACGCAAGATGCCCGTAAGCAGCTCTGTAGAAGCGCCGCAGGGAACGCCGTCTATTTCATTGTAGGCATTCATGACGGACAGAGCTCCACCTTCTTTAATGGCTTCTTTGAATGGATAGAGATATACTTCTCTGAGCATCCTGGGCGGTATGTCAGCGGGTGCCCAGTTGAGCCCGCCTTCCGGCTTGCCATAACCGGCGAAGTGTTTTAAGGTAGCTGCAATGCCTTGTTTTATGTCCTCGCTTTGCAATGCTTTCACATATGCTTTCCCCATGGTGGCAACGAGATAAGGGTCCTCGCCATAGGTTTCTTCAACTCTTCCCCATCTTGGGTCTCTAGTCACGTCTAAAACAGGTGAAAGCCCCTGTCGCACACCCACAGCCATCATCTGTGCTCTTGTCACTCGGGTCATCTTATCCACCAGTTCCGGCTCCCATGTACTGGCCATGCCGATGATCTGAGGAAAGATTGTGGCACTTTTGGCCATAAAGCCGTTCAGACATTCCTCATGTACCAGGGCGGGTATGCCAAGCCTGGTATTTTCCGCCAGGAACTTCTGAATACCATTTATTAGTTCAGCCATGTCTTGGGGATGAAGTCCGGTGGATACTCCTGGTCTGCATATCTGCCCGATCCCATTTTTCATCAACGATTCCGCTTTGTCTGGAGAGAATTTCCAGTTTTCTAATACCTCGAAACTCCAGATACCACCGAGCTGTGCTATCTTCTCATCGAGCGTCATCTTGGAGAGGAGGTCTTTGGTTCTAGCAGCTATTGACTGAGAGGGATCGCGATAAATTTCCATTAACCTGTCCTTGGATGTATTAGTGGTACATTTTATCGGTATTCAACTTAAAGTTACAAGAGGGACCGCTTAGCCGCAGTCCTTAAGGATATAAACTTTTTGCCTGTTAATGCCGTTTATTATCATAGGAATGTATAATTCTGCATGTTCTCCGTTCACTGACAACAAGCCTGTTTCCTCCATGTATAAGATTATTACACTAGGTCGCTTAGTATCCTGCCTTGGAACATGATGGCTCAGAGGAGCATGAGCCTTGCCTAAAAAAGATCTGGAGAGTTTGATTAAAGTGCTTAACGGAACAGTCGAAGCTATAGCCACGTTATATGAAAAGAGAGACCCTTATACTGCAGGGCATCAGCGCAGAGTAGCCCAGCTTGCCTGCGCTATTGCCAGGGAGATGGGTCTTCCTGAAGAGCAGGTTGATGGTATTCGTATAACAGGCCTGGTTCATGATATTGGAAAGATAGTCGTGCCTGGCGATATTCTGAGCAAGCCGGGCAGGTTGAGCAACGAAGAACTGAACATCGTTAAGACTCATCCCCAGGTGGCTTATGAGGTGCTGAGCAGCTTGGAATTCCCCTGGCCGATAGCGGAAACTATACTCCAACATCATGAGAGGCTGGATGGTTCCGGTTATCCTGACGGTATTTCTGGCAAGGGTATAATTTTGGAAGCCAGGATTTTGTGTGTCGCTGACGTTGTTGAGTCTATGAGTTCCCACCGACCTTATCGACCAGCTCTGGGAGTGGAAAGAGCCTTGCAGGAGATCGTACGCAATAAAGGAGTTCTATACGACCCTGATGTGACGGACGCATGTCTGAAGCTATCTTCCAACGGCGGCTTCGGACTGGATTTCGATACAAACGCGGTACTTAGCTGCTGAAATCTATCACCTTTGTAGCACCCCGAGTACCATCTGCTTTCTAAGATGACTGTCCTGTAGCTTGCCCTTCTTGCTCTCCTGTAGTATTAAATACGGATAATGGAAAAAAGACAGAAAAGGACGATCAGTGTAACTTTGGAAACCAGGTTGATGTCCATAGCCGTTTGAGCCCCGTTTCACAACGCTTAGATAATACTGATTATACCTTGGAGATGGAAGTTGAATCGAGGTGGTAGGGTAAAATTATACTCTTTAGCAGGTTGACGATTTCAAGGCTGCCCAGATTTATGTTAGCAGCAGGCTTGTATGTCAAAATTTGCCCAGGAAATAGAGAACGGCAATTGCTCCAAAATACAGGAGTATGAGACCTGTCGCGTCTATGCCAACCCAAATTCGTGGCCAGAATCGTGGCCTGTAGATCAGCCCGATCATAACGACACAACTCATCAGCATGGCAATAATAGCAGTGAAGATATGGTCAGTACTTGCATATGTTAGAATAGGGCCCTTAGTGAAGAACAGGTCATCTACGAAGACGGTTACTCCCATGTTGAACAGATTGCTGCCAATCACGTTCCCCACTGCCATATCGAGCGCTCCCATCCGCAGCGCCGAAATTGAGACCACTATCTCAGGGGCTGATGTACAGATGGCCAGGAACAAACTGCCAACGAAGCTTTCATTCAGGCCGGTGACCAGGGATATCTCGTTGCCAATGAACCCCAACCATGTGCCTGCTCCAGCGGTGGCCACTGCTGATATGATAAAGAAGGAGGCGGCTTTTGTTAGAGAGATTGCTTCGTGGCTGGTAGCAGGTGGGCTATCGGCATCGGTTGGGCTCTGTTGACTGTACTGAAAGCGCATCAGCATGTACTGGATAATCAGGTATATGCAGAAGATTATCGGCGAATAGAGACCGATGTAACCGAATATGCCCAGAGGTGCCACATTTTGGGCTACGTAAATTGAAGCCGCTACCGCACCGATGAGCAAAGTGCTTGCGGTTGCCGCCAGAATAAGTCCACTGCCTACGTAATGAAGTATCGGCCCGCGAGTGTAAAAGACGTCGATGATAGCAATTGTGACCAGGTTCAATAGATTTGACCCGAAAAGGTCGCCTAAAGTTAAATTTGGCTTTCCTATCAAGGCTACGGAGCTGATGCCGGTAGCCAGTTCAGGCAATGAAGTGATTGTGGCCAGTAGCACGACGCCAATCCAGATACGCCCCAGGCCGGTTTTCTCGGCAATGACATCGCCGTATCTGGATAGCCTGGTACCGGCTACCACTATGATTGCCAGGCAAATAACTAATTTTAGCCAGACCAAGGTAGACTCCTATGGATAGTTTGCTTTTCCCAAAATAATATCATATTTAGATGCTTTTGTGGTCACCCCGGCCGGTTGACTTTTTTCAGAAGCTGTTTAAGAATTAGGGCGAAGAAGATGCTAATCTTTGCTCCTGCTATTTAAAAAAAGGATTTGCTGATGGAGATTGTAACCGGAACACTGGTAAAGGCAACCAGCATTGATGCTGTACACAATTTGTGGGAATTGGCGCTGATGATTGACGGTTCCTTGAATACCCAAAAATATATGGTCCGCTCTACATATCCCTTCAGGAATGGCGAGATCAGGCGTTTCAAGTTGACTCTCAAGGGAGATGAAGTCATTAAAATAGAACCGTCAGGTTGATTTGAGAAGCCTGGTTATTGGTTGTAGTGTGGGGTTTTCTTATGTGCTACCCGCTGGCGGCATACTCTGCAGTGTACTGTGAGCTTACTCCAGGTAGTCCTTGAGTTTCCGGCTGCGGCTGGGATGGCGCAGCTTGCGCAGTGCCTTAGCCTCTATCTGGCGGATTCGCTCCCGGGTTACATTAAATTCCTTCCCTACCTCCTCTAAAGTTCGGGGTCTGTCATCCTCTAAACCGAACCTGAGTAGTAAAACTCTTCTCTCCCGCTCGCTGAGTTCGGAAAGCATTTTGCCCAGTTGTGCTTTTAGCAGCTCTCGTGAGGCAACCTCGGCTGGCGGCATGGTAGCCCGGTCTTCAACAAAATCACCGAGGTCGCTGTCTCCGTCTTCACCGATAGGGGTTTCTAGAGACAGCGGCATTTTAGCCAGTTTCAGAATTTCCCTCACTTTGTCTGCAGGTATATCCATAGCCATGCCGACTTCCTCGCAAGTTGGTTCACGCCCATACTCTTGAGACAGGTAGCGAAGAGTCTTATATAGCTTATTGATAATTTCTACCATGTGCACCGGGATACGGATAGTGCGGGCTTGGTCGGCTATAGCCCGGGTAATGCTTTGTCTAATCCACCAGTGAGCGTAAGTGCTGAATTTATAGCCTTTTCTGTACTGGAATTTCGCCACGGCTCGAAATAGTCCGATGTTGCCTTCCTGAATAAGGTCCAGGAGTGGTATTCCGTGTCCGCTGTATTTTTTGGCAACACTCACCACTAGGCGCAAATTTGCTTCGATAAGCTGTTTCTCTGCTTCACTTGCTGTTCTTTTAATCTCACTAAAATGTTTTTTAAGCTGCTGACCGTTAGCATGTAGCTTGGATAGGAAATCAGGATTAACGGGCTCGGCTACCAGAGATTCCATCTGGCTCCACGAGGTTCCGTCTACTATGATTTCAACTAACTCCGAAGGCAAAAGTCGACTGTCTATTGAAACTTCTATCAGGCTCCGCATGACTTCTGAGGTGGTTTTGCCATTGGCCGCAGTAATATCTTTTACCAGTTCCTGGTCGATTACGCCGTCGATAGCCGCTCGCAGTCTGGGGTTGCGAATTGTCTGTATAAAGCTATCTGTTGTATCAATCTCAAGGTGCTGTAAAAGAATATCGACCATGGGCCGGGCTCCGAGTAAGTGACGAAGCAGATGGATTGTGGTACTCATCGCTGGGGAGTATATACCATCGTGCTGAAAGCGGAGGCCTTCAATCTTTTTTAAATACTTGGCCTCCTCCAGTCTACTGGCTAATATCTTTTCATCGTTTGCGGTGAGAAGTGAGACTTTGCCGATCTCGCGGAGATACATGAGAATCGGGTCATCGACCGGCTGGCTCTCAATTGTCACTTCAAGCCCGGGCACGGGCTTGGCTGCTTTCTCTGTCTTATCGTCCCACCCTTCTTCAAGGTCAGCAGGCTCTTCACTTTCCCATGGCAAGGCGGATTCGGTTATATCTTCTGCCTCATCCTCGTGGAGAGCACCCCAAATGCTCCGGACAAGCTTAAGCGATTCAACATCGGACCGCATGCCGAGGATATCTTTGGAGTACAGGTCGCTATTTTCTTTCATCTTTAGATTTAGTTAGTTCGTGTTCAATCCGGTTTCGCTGCGATTATAGCCAGCTTATAAATCGATGCGCTTTTCCTGGTAGTAGAAGTAAAGGTAATCCCGCAATTGGGATAGAGAGCTGACCTGTCTGAAAAACCCACTGGATAAATCTTTCCTTGTGATTACTTGGTTTATAGTTGGGGTTATCCGAAGCCCGGATAAGTTGGGTAAGCCTAAAAATAATCTAACTAAGTATATGACACCGAAACTTAAACCACTCTATCTACTATACACCAAAACGCTCTCTTTCGCAAATGACGGCTTTGCCGACCGAAAAACATGTGTTCGATAACTGATAGCGGGGATTGGGTCTGAACCAGCGAGCAGTTTAGCCGGATGAACTATCCTTCCAGCCTCTGGCTCCGAAGAATCCAAAGAAGCCGAAAAACCCGAAGAGACCAGGAGTAAGCTGTGGAATCAAACCCAGCAGTCCCAGCATCCCGATCCACCCCAGCTTCCACAGGTCCGCCGGCTCTCCTTTCCTGATGTAGCTAATTGTGCAGTACAGGACCGATGCCACGAATCCAACGGTGAATAAGAGTGTCAACACGAAAAACAAGATATCTTCACCGTTCTGAGCGGCGGATAGAATATTGTGAAGAACCGCAGATAGCGCTGATAATACAACCAGCACATAGCACAGTATTATCCTCTTTGTCATACTGGTTATCCTGGCATTCATGA
>Ga0180434_10005379_pt1 | contig 15122 bp, 13 predicted proteins | sample SS_ome_7_FD_132453 | JGI IMG/M metagenome (GOLD analysis project Ga0180434, IMG submission 132453) | Hypersaline lake sediment archaeal communities from the Salton Sea, California, USA - SS_1_D_2 metaG | ecosystem: Environmental > Aquatic > Non-marine Saline and Alkaline > Hypersaline >...
CCTTTCAGCGTTGCCCTGTCCATCCGTGCTTCCTGAATCCTGATCTGATTCCTTGTCACCGGCTGCCTGGCCTTGGTCTGTTCCCTGATCGGCTGCGTCATCTGTTGTTGGCCTGTCATTTTCACCGTCTGCCTGCTCGCCATCTTCATCCCCGGCCTCTGCCCCTTCATCTTCAGCGTCAGCATCCTGTTCCCCGTCCTGTGATCCAGCCTGCGTTTCGCTCTGCTCCCCGTCATGCTCCTGCTCGTCATCTCCACGGCCATCCTGGCCTTGACCCTCTCCATCCTGATCACTCTGAGGCTGCTCATTCTGTTCCTGCTCCATCTCCTCTTTCTCTTTCTGAAGTTCTTCAGCCTTTTCTGAAACTTTCTCGATAACGCTTTTGGCCAGCCTGTGAGAATCTTCAACCCAAAGCTTTTTGCTTGGGTCTGTGATCTCTGCGATTTCGTCCTGTACCTGATCCATGAACTCGCTATATCCGGCAGGCAGCCAACTAATGTCAAGCCCTCTTGCCTTGAAGATGATGGCGCATCCGAACGTGTGCCAGAAGTTGGCTGTGTCCAGATCAGTCTTTGCTCTCCACTTCTTTACCGCACCCACCGCAGACTCATGTAAATTCTCAGCCACCCCAACCAGCTCCTTGCCCTTTTTGATCTCCATCCGGATGTCTTCAAAAACATTCAGCATGCAACGTTCTTTGCTGGTTGTACACTCTTTCATGAAATCCATCGGTGCTTTGCGTCCGGCTCTCTTGTGAGCATCTTCCTCGGTGATGTGCCCAACTTCGTGATCCAGCCAACCGTGAAGTGCTTTCTGGCTGGCACTATCGAGCATGTCTGCGTTGTTAGGATAATAAATCGTGCGACCATCGGTGGAGCAGCGATTTGAAGGCACAACCTTTATATCATGCTTGGAAGCCATGGCCCTTGCTAATTTCTCGAAAGTTCCGATGAGCTTGTTGTAAGTGGTGTTTTTCATGCCGATCTCCTTTTTTGTTTCCCTCTATTATCCACTATAAGGGAAAATAAATCAGAAGTCAAGAAAAAAAACGAAAAAAGCCAAAAAAAATTGAAAAAATTATAACTATTTGTTTTGACTGAGAAATTCCCTTCAAAAAAATACGAGAAAACCGGCTTTTTGGGCCGGTTTTCTCTTGGTAGAGGAATTTTTTCTTTTGAAAGTCGTAACCATTTGAAATCCTTTATTTTCTTGGGCTAGTTTTTTGCCTCCTTGTTTCCTGGCCCAGCCACTACACGTCGCCACCAAAGTATCTCTGAATCATACCATTTATGAACTGAGCATCCTCTTCATCTTCCAACTTGTTAAGTACTGTGTATTTGGATGCTGTGCGAGGGCACCCAAATGTTACGGTCATTGTGGCCCACGCTATCAGCCTGCGTGTCGAGAAAGTTGCGCTGGTTTCCTCTTTTGCAAGTGCCTCTCTGACCTTGTGAGCAACTTCAACCATCTTGCGTGCCATGTCCTTGGCAACTCCTGTACGAGCTACAAGCAGATTTGCTTCAGTATTCTTCTCAGCATATCCGGCCTTGATCACGATGCCAAACCTGTCCATGGTTGCCTCGTTCATGACTTTGGCTCCAGCATAAAGTCCGGAATCATCGCCACGACCCAGTGTGTTGGCCGTTGCTATCAAACGGAAATTCGGATGCGGCTCAATGACCTCTCCAAAATTTTCTGTAAGCACGAGTGCGCTGCCCTCAAGTATTGCCTGAAGCTTCATCAGTACATCCGGATGAATTTGGTCAATCTCGTCAAGCAACAGCCAGTGGCCCATCCTCATAGCTTCTGTGGCCACCCCGTCCTTCCAACCGGTAATCTGCTGGCCGTTGTTAGGATCAATTTCCAGCGTGGCTCTGCCGGTAAATTCAGCCACTTTGAAATCCCTATTGAGCTGAACCCTGCGAAGTGGCTGATTCATGGCAGCAGCTAATTCCTTGACTGCAGCTGTTTTTCCACAACCAGTAGGGCCAGCGATATAAACAGGCGTATTGTGTTCAATCCCAACCGCCAGTGCTTCCCACTGTTCCATTTCTTTCGCACCGAATACCCAGTGCGGATCATGCGTCTGAAGGTGGGCTTTATCCTGTTCAGTAAGATCATCTCTTATTTTAAGACGGGCCACACCAATCTTAAGAGTATTTGGATCATCATCGACCTTTGCAGCTTGGACCGCTGCCACAGAAGCACTGGCCTGGCCTGCGCTCCGAATTTTCTGAGCCTGCTGCGCATTCTGACGTGCCGATTCGGAAATGGTTGGTGCGCCTGGAAACTGATGGTTGTAGTCGCTAACGGACATACCATGTTTGGTTTTAAGATGCACATCAAGTCTGTGATAATACTTCCCACACACCTGACATTCAATTTTCTTGTTTCCTTGCTTGTCGAATTTTTGGTTTGCTGATGTCATGGCCGACCTCCTTATGTTGTGTTCCTCTATTCTCCAGACTAGTGGAAGCCAGATCAAAAGTCAAGCAAAAAAATAAAAAAATCTCAAAAAAAATTGAAAAAAACGCTAACCCTTGGAAATCACTTCAGAAAAAAATTAACTTTTTTCGCAAAAAAATTGCTTTTCACCCTAAAATGCGTGCCAAATTTTCGCACGACTCGGAACTGCCCGAGATTATTGATAAATTTTAATCGATTTTTCACGCGACACCTAACCTCTTGAAATTGTTGCGCAAATGCGCAATTTTTGCGATTCAAAAAAACCACTTTTCTGTTTAGTTCGTAACCCCATATAATCATTGATAAATTTTAGACATTTTTTTACGAGAAGCAGAAAGTGTGGCCGCTAGTGGCCCGGCTCGACTTCCATCATATGCCAATGCATCGTTGTAAGCCTTTTCTGCTTGTGTTTTCGTAGCCGAACCAGGGTCAACGCCATCAGACAATTTAGCAATCTGAACATTATCAAAACGACATACCAATTGGGTGGCCATATCGTATGGGGCTGTGACTTCCTCTGGATCCAGCATCACCACTATCGCTGTGTCTGGCGGTTTCCGAAATAGCAACCTCAATTGCGCAGCGTGCAAGTATTTGCCCATAACAGCCAACGCAGGGATTCCGTGCTGCCACATCTTGATCGCATCCATAGGCCCTTCAACCAACGCAACGTCTGAAGCAAGTTCCACGTGGTTCCACCCCAAAAGCAACGGCCCATGATCCACACCCTTGGGATTCAAATACTTAGGATGCTGAACCCCAGTAGTGTCCCTTGAAGTAAAGGAACAACCGTTTGGACACTCTATAGGGATAATGATGCGTCCATAATAACGGCCTCTGTTACAGAAACCTAACCCCCACTGCCGTGCTGTGCTCTTTTTAATTCCACGCTCTTTCAGATATACAGGGTATTTCCATTTTCCACCCTTATATACAGGCACAAACTCTTCAGGCACAGGCACATCAATTTCCTTGGCTTCTGCTGGCTCTCCTCTGCCTGATATGGTTTGTATCCGTTCCAACAGGCTTTCAGGTGTCTCTTTCCGTCTCCATTCCACTTCCCGCTTGAGAATGTAAGCTGCAGCCTCATGCCACGAAACACCTTCAACCTGCGCAATTATACCGGTCACACTCCGGCCTCTTTCTTCACACTTGTGGCAGATGTATTTCCCCGTCTCAATATCTATATAGAACCCGCCCCATTTGAAACACCAAGGGCACTCAGCCGTTATTTGACCGGTGCCAGTTAGCCTCACCCGTTCCAAGTTGGATTTGGCATATTCTTCAATATCGAAATTCACTTGTCCAATTCCTGTATAAACATAATCGGGAAATCAGCGTCCATAGGTATTGTAACACGGCTGGGCCCATCTCGATATTTTGCCAGATACAGCTCCACGTAACTGCCATTGGCGTGCAAAGCTGGGTCTGGCTCTTGGACTTCATTTCCATCATCATCAACTGCTATGCGCACGGATGTGGAGCGAGTATTGCTGGTTGGCGTATTCAACGAACACACCACATCTGCTATCCTCGCTTTGTCATAACTTTCCCCTGCTGCCTCTGCGGTTGAAACCAAATTGGCCCATTCTCGACCAGCTTGCGTGGATGACCATATAGCATAGCCATCCTCTTCAGCCATCGTCTTCAAATCCCAGTACACTTCTGCCTGCGAAAGTCTATATGATTCCATGCGAGATACGGATTTCATGTGGTCTCCGGAGTCCAACAGAAGCATTTGGGGCCTGAATCCTGTAGTGGCGTATAATTCGTCCAAAGAATCCTTGACGGTATTAATGTTGCAACGTCTCAAAGGCATCGAAATTATTTTGAGCTTGTTCTCCCATTTATTACGAACCTTTTTCAGCCGCTCGTCAATGGCTCTCAGCTCTGATGGGGTGAAATCGTATTCTTTGAACTTCTTGTAAGGTATCTTGAGCCAGCGTGCATCCTGCCGCATCGCTATCTGCCGTGCTGGCATTTCCAAGGCAAAATACACAGTTGGATACCCCAATCGAACTGCTGCGTGAGCCAGATTGGTCAACATAATCGACTTGCCCTTGCCAGTGGTGGCCATCATCAATCCCAATTCCCCCAGTTGAAGCCCTCCAATGATGGCATCCAGCCGCTTGAATCCCGTTGGTATTCTCACATATTGATCAGGATTTTCTTTGGCCTGTTTCCTCTCTCCCTGCCTGGTGTCAAACCCTTCAATCCAATCAATTAATGTATAGCTTGTTGGATCCAAATCCTTTTTTGTGACGCTTCTTAACTCATTGTACACATTCTCAATATCGCCTTTTTCTAAAGCACGGGCAGCCTTCTCCATGCCTAACTGCGCATTCACTGTCCGAACGAACTTTGAAAGTTCATCCAAGGCAGATGCCGCCACTTCTGGCTTGAATCTGTATAACTTCCTGGCCAGCTGGATGTATGGCTCACGGTCTTCATCATTAGGGAAATCCGCCTTGGCTTGTGCCACCACCAATCGCACCGTTGCCTTTTCCCTATACGTCATCCACGTGGCACGGATGACTTTCCAGATCCATGAATGCTGTGGGGTGTTAAAATGGTGGGCATCCAAAATCTTTGCCGCCTTTTTCAGATATCCCGTATCTTTCAACGCCATCGCAAGTATATTTTCTTCAAATGTCTTATCGAATTTCACAACTCATAACCCATATCTGTTTCCATCTGGCTGGCCAGCTTGGCCCTGTGATCACCCGGCTCCATGGTAACTGTTTGAAATTTGCCACTTATTATTGATCCAATTGTTGGCCCATAAGCACTTAACAACATATTATAATCCATGTTGGTGGCCATCAAAACGGGCATTGAATCATCGCAACGCTGCTTGAGTATCCTTTCAACTTGCGTGTCTGTATAAGTCGTATCCTTTTTGAATTTCTCTTTGCCCATTTCATCTATAGCCAAAAAATCCGATGTCAGCAGCCATCTTATCCTATCCTGCGCAACTGGATCATTGAAAGCCCGTTTGATATCATAATCCAGTTGAGGCGCAGTGGTATAAAAGGCCGTTCGGCCTTTCTTGATTGCTTCCATCAATACATAACTCATGAAATAAGTCTTGCCCACCCCGTTGTCCCCAAGAAACACCAAACCGTAACCCTTTTTCAAAGCCTTATTCAGTTGTTTGGCGTATTTCCACACAACATTTGTAAAGACTTCTCTGTTATTCGTAACATCTTCAGGTTTGATGTTCCAGAAATCCCGTGGCACACAAGCCTCATACGCTGCCACCGCAATCCTGTATCTGCGATAGCACGAGCACTTCGTGTCTGCTCCATGACACTTCTCGCATGTGTGTACGTATCGATTTTCAGTTTGCCTGGCAAACTCCAAAACCTCAGCGGCTGTTCTCATAATTCACCCATACAGATTCTTGGCCGCCCAATCGACCATTGATTTGTTCTCCCTGCTTACAAACAGCCGTGCCCCTTTTACGATGGCCTGCGCTGTTTTCTGTATAGTCAACAAGTATCTATCATTCAGCCCTCCAGCATCAAATCCGGCTGCAATCAAAGCTCTTCTCAATCTTGGATCCAGCTGATTCAAATCGCTGAAACCGTGGGTGGATACCGTTTTGTTATTTTTGCCAGCTTCCCAATGGCTTTCATCCGAACCCATAAGTGCACAAGCCACAGTATCTATATTGGCTGGGCTAGATAGGAATGCTAATGGTGGTATCCTCATCTTTTTCTCAGCAAAATTAGCTATATTCAAATGCCAATATTTTAATACTTGACGTGGCGTGACTTCCTTTCTAATACACCACTCAGCTGCTTTCATAGCATATTTCCGTTCTTGCGGTGGCATCTGATAACTGGGCACATTGCCAACCTCTTTCTGGAGCAATCTCCTGTATCGACTGTATATGCGCCCAAACTCCGTGGCCAGTTTTTCCAACAATCTTTTTTTGACAGCGTCCCGGTTGGACCGATCCAATACGGCAATCATTTTTCTTCTTTTGGCATTGCTCAATACAAATGAAATCGTTGGATCACCTCTTTGATCCAATTTGGTCCAATCAATCACTCGCTCTTTGGCCAGCGCAAACCTTCGGTTTTTTCTAGTCTTAACACCTTTCTTAGCTCTTTCACTTCTTTCTTTCTTAATTTTTTTAAAGCCCTTATTATATTTATTTATATTTATAGCGCCACCCAGTTTTTGGGCCTCATCGCTGCTTTTTAAGCCGTGAATCAGATTCTCATCAAATTCTGGCCCAGCTTTCATTTTTTTACGGCCTTTTGGCAAATCATTGTATGAAATCCGACCACCAGTCGTGGATGGTTTATCAGCCGCAGAATTGGCAATTTGCCCATCTTTGGAATTTTCTTTGACAGGTATTTCAGGGTGTTGCGTATCGCAATTGTCTAATGATTCCGGCGTGATAGGCAAATTCGACAAAAAGTTGTCTTTTTTTGATGGGTTCAGAGGTTGGGACAATGACTCCAAAATGCCCAAATCTTTTTCTAAATCTTCAGAACGGTTGAGACCTTTTACCACCTCAATAAACAGTTTTTTACGGTGTGGATCATCTGGAATTGGTGCTAATGTGAGATTGGATAAAGACAGAAATTGATTTGGGCCTGCGATGATAGCACGACGCTTGATAACAAAACGAGTTGGGTCACCCACCTTGCTACCACGAATCATTTTCAGATAACCTTTTTGTTTTAGCTCTCTAAGAATGGAATTGCACTGGGCCGGAGAATATTCAAGCAATTTGGCCATTTCTATGCGATTGACCAATTGTTTTTCAGGCACCATCATCAAACGTATCCAAACGGCAAATGCTGATTTGGACAATTCTTTGAAAGCTTCTGTTATTGTAGCTGGATCATCATCAGACCTAATACGACGCATTGTGTCCCTCTCCCTTATTTCATAACGTGAAAATCACGTATAGTAAAGTGTTTTATGCTAATATTAAAAAAATTTATTTTTTCACCACCCTAACTTTGAATTCTGGCACTGAACGATATGTTTTCAGCCTTTCCCGGCTATGCTTGGCCAGATACTCGTTGGTCATGTCCATGAAGTCTATCACCTTGGCACCGGTCTTGCCTGGGCTAGGGGTGAGATTTCTCATGCGCTGTATGGTTGCTTTGATGTCTCTCCCACCTTCAGCGTTGATCACCGTATCAATCACCGGTATGTCCACGCCTTCTCCAAATATCGTACCCACCAACACTTGGATTTCTTTTCTGGAAAATGCTTCAATGATGTCCGTTCTCGAAATGGAACTATTGGAGCCAACCAGCGAACTATACACAAAGCGCTTGTGGCCCAGATGTTTTTGCAATCTCTTTTTCAATTCATCCACCTGAAGCAAACGGCTGGTGATTATCAGCGTTTGTTGACCTGCGTGTGCTTCCGCAGCGGCCAGCTTGCTGATCAAATGATTCCTTGACGGATTCTTGTACACCCCCTGTTCTTGAAGATCATCGCCCCATTTCCATCCCATTAAGTCTGGGTGTCCTATCGGATACAATAGAATGTCTGGCCGTACCAGATAACCGGCCTTTATCAAATCTGACATTGATACGTTTATCCGAACGCCACCGCAACAGGCCTTCAGCCAGATAACCCCTCTTTCACACTCTTTCTTGTTGTCCAGATACACCGTGGCACTCAGGCCTATCTTGTATGGCGCATCAAAGTCCATCATTACTTTGTGCCAGATTTCTCCGGTCAAGTGGTGGCATTCATCGAATACCACCAGATCATATCTAGACAACATCTCTTTGTATTTTTTTGACCGCTTTTTTCGTTCTTCAGCCAGCGACTGGATGGTGGACACCACGACCGGTGCTTGTTCATCCCAATAAGAATCACCAATCATGCTTGCGTTCACAAAAAGAGCATCACTCAAATCCTTCCTCGACTGGTGCAAAAGAGTGGTATTTGGAACCATGAACAACGTCTTGGCTTTTAGCCTGTGGATTATTTTGGCTGCTGTTTTGGTTTTCCCGCTCCGAATAGGCATCACCAATATGCCGCTGCCATAATGTATTTTGCCCTGAAATACGGAATCCACAGCCGTTTGCTGATATGGACGCAATTCAATATTTGAATTCCAACTATACGATACGAACATGCTCTGCTGTCGTCTTTTTTTGTCCGTCACCTTGTATTCCCACTCCAATTCATCTAATTTTTTACAGATGTCTTGGAACAATCCAATTGGCGCGTGGTATCCTTTTTTGGCGTTGTATTTCAACAAATGTTCCCGGCCATCCCAATGGCCAGCACGATATGATGGGCTGTGATAATAGCCTTCCACAAAATAGCTTGTGATTTCTTCTAATTGGCGCAGAATGCTTCTTGGTGCGCCAATTATGGTCACATATCTATTATCCAAACTAAGCGTGGTCATGTTATGTTCTACTGCTACCAGTGCCAGAAAGATGATTGCTGCTGGTGCCGTTCGTCAGCCGATTGTTACTGATCCAAATCCTCTGCGGTATCGACTATCAAGAAAACGAGGATTGCTGCTGCCACCCCTACTCCAAACCAGATGTATCCGCCATTTTCCTCCATCCACGTTCTTTTCGACTTCTCCTCAAGATCATATATTTTATCCTGATATGCCTTCTCAGTTGCGTTAATTGCCTTTTGCTGCTTCCTCGCCACTTCTTTGATGATCTTAGCCTCTTTTTTTAATCTTCTGGCCTCTTGTGTGGCATAAATATTCTCAGCAGCAAACTGGCATTCGTTGACGATAATGCCCGGTGGTAAACTGGCATCTAATTCGCTGGTGTCTATTGGGTCAAATTGCTTCACGTCATCTGGACATTTGTATGGCACTCCGCCGTCTGTTGTGACTATATCAACCACCACCAACATATCTTCCATCACCGGATAATAAACACGCTCAGGTTTGCCGCCACCACACCCCATCAAGAAAAATATCAGGGCTGAACAGATTAATATCCTCACTTGTTTACCCTTTCGTACAATGCAAGCAATCTTTCTCTACGTTTTTTGGCCTCTTTTATCTTGCTGATGTCTTTCAATTCATCACGCAACTGGACGCCTTCCTGTTCTGTTGCAGCTATTTCGATGGCAGCAGCCATGTTGGTCTCGTTTATGCTGTCTTTAATGTCCAGCAAAGTCTTCAACGGAAGTGGTGGCTGCTCTGTTTCTTTCTTTCCAAACCGACCAGCAGTCAATATCCAGATCAGCAGAATAGCCAAAAATATAAAGAGCCCAACGAGAATCAATGCAATGATGACACTATATTTTTTGAACCATATCCCAGTGCGTGTGAAAAATTTGACAAATATTCCCCACCAACTTTTCATCATTCTTCCTCTGGCTCTTTCCCGGCTTTCAACGCAGCAGCAATCTGGCCGCTCCTATACAGAACACGGTCCACAAAAGCCTGCCCAATGATTAATGCCATGGCTATTAAAGTGAATAGCGTGCCAAAGGCCACCGCCTCCCAACCAAGGCCTTGCCAGAGCGCAAAGGCAGCAAGCACAAACAGAAAAATTGCTGTAATAATAAAACACAACCATTTCTTGCTTTCGAGTGGTTTTTTATTCATCTGTATCGCCTCCATTTTTGGCTCGTCTGGAATCTTCCGCCAATACGAGCATATTTGTGTACGCATTCATTTGGCCATTAAGTTCATGGATGGCCGTTTCCAACTTCGCCTGTTCGACTTTGAGTTGCTGTAGCCTGCGCTGGACGCCAAACACTTTCTGCGCAGTCTCTTTGGATGTGTTGTGTATGATTTCCTCCAGCCCTGTTAACTCTATTTTTCCGGTTGCAATGCTGGCCAAATATTCGTCCACATCCTTATCTGACATGGCCTGTAAATTTTCGGCTGTTACCGGCTCTGTTTTCACTTTTGCCTTTGGGCTGATGCTAACAACTTCTTGGCGTGCGCTTTCATCGTTGGTCTTTTCTTTTTGGTCTGCCATGGAATCCTCTCTTTACGCCTGTGCTTTTAATGTCTTTACTTGAGATTCAAGGTCCAAGATGATTCCTTCCAACCTTCCGTTCTCTTTCTTGTGGCGTTGTGAAAGCTGTTTTATGGCCCCTAACAGAAACATGATTGAACTTCCGGAGTCAAGAAAATGCGTGCCCGTGTCTTCATCCAATGGTCCTAACATTGGCCACGGCAACGTCTCCGGATTGCCCATCTGTAGCTGCCTTTCTTTCCCTCTGACCACAATTTTACGAAATTCATTTGAAGGCGCGTAAGCTTCCACCAAAGCCAAGTCATCGTAATTGTCAAAAGTGTTTAGATTCTTGTAGTATACATTGTTGCCGTAAATATTGGCCCAATACCTGGATGAAGATCCAAGGCTGAAGGTGTTATTTATGGTAGGAAACACTTGGCTGGCAATGCCTTTGCCTGAAGCAGAGCCCAAACTCAATATGCCTATAATCGCTGTGTCTGAAACATCAAGATCTACCCCGTATATGTGTTTCCACTGCTGGCCGCTGGCTCCTAAATCGTATGTATTATCTGTCTTTGGGAGCCAATCGGAGTCCACGCCGCCTGATGGGTGGTGAAGTATATCGTAACACGCCACCGTGCCTATGTATAAGTTGTTCCACCTATAAGATGACGAACCCAAATTATATGTTCCATTAGCTGTAGGTGTTAAGTCTGAAGACGCACCTTCACCAGCAGTGGTTGAAAGTGACAGGGTATCAATATTGGCCACCCCGTCAATAAATAAATCTTTGAATTCTCTTGTTCCTGAGCCAAGGTCGTATGTATCGTCAGCAGATGGAACGAGATCAGAATCCACTCCAGAACCACCGGCTGTCCCAAGCTGTAGCTTATCAATTTGGCCCAATCCACTGAGGTAAAGATTCAACCATTTATAAGACGGTGCACCAAGACTATGCGTTGCTGTTGCCACAGGCCGCATCGTAGTTGAAACGCCCTCTCCGGCTGCGTTAGAAAGAGAGAGGATATCAATGGTGGCTGTCCCATCAATATACAAATCTTTCCACTGATAGCTGGATGATCCTAGATCGGCTGCGTCATCTGTTGTTGGAATCAACGAGGTGGCGCACCCTTCACCTGCTGCGGTTGAAAGTGACAGGGTATCGATATTGGCCACCCCGTCAATAAATAAATCCTTCCACTGATAGCTCGCATGGCCCAAATCGTATGTATCGTCAGCAATTGGCCTTATGTGTGAGCCCACACCTTCACCGAAATTGGAAGAAAGCACCAGTGTGTGAATACGTCCAGTGCCATCAACATACAAATCCTTCCACCAGTATGAATTTGATCCCAGATCATGCGTATCGTCCGTATCAGGTATCAGGTTGTTGGACACACCTTCGCCAGCGTCATCGGACACATACAACTTGTCAATGTATCCGATGCCGTCAATATACAGATTTCTCCATTCTAATGCCGCTGATCCAAGGTCTTGCGCATTATCCGTCAACGGCAGAAAATCGGCTGCCACTGTCAGGTTGTACGTGTAAATATCAGACCATTTTCTGGTTGCCGACCCAAGACTGTAGGTATTATCCGCTGCTGGTATAAGATTGTGTGGCAGGCCATCAAATAAAGCTGTTGCCCACGATGTCGGCAAAATGCGCTGATCTGACATATCAAATACACTGGGCGGATTGCCCGCGCCTGCTCCGGTGATTTTCCCAAGGAATGCGTATCCAGGCTGAGTTCTCAGGTCCACGTATCTCTTAACAGTTGGGCCAAGCAGTATGATCTCGTAATCACTTGCAGTGGTGGAAATCGTAGTTTGCCCAAGACTTCCGTTGGTAGTAATCTTGTTGTTGCCTGCCGAATACGTGATGGCACGTGTTTCTATTGCCACGGCTTCTGTAGTGGCATCTCTGGCTAATGACTTCAAGTATACCATCACCAGCCGTCCGCTGTTATCCACCCCCGCCTCTGTGACGCTATCCACGGTAAAAGTGGCTGTTCCGTTTCCGTTGTCCACCACGCTATCAGGTGTGGATTTCTCACCAACCTCCTCCACGTTGCGCAAATATTCGGGGTAACCGGTGCGCGGATTCACCTGTATTCCAGATGGTTTTGTACACCATTTCATAGCCACATAATAGTCTATGGTATTGCCATTTTCAAACTGGAGTGCTGAATGGATGGCTGCATCAGCATCGAGAAAGTGCCCCGCACCATCTGATGCCAAGTCTGTACCGATTATTTGGAACTTGTCGTTGCCGTCAGCAGCCAGTGTGAGTCCGGTGCCGTGAACCATATCAGTATCGAATGTTTGTTTGTTGGTCTCAATGGCATAATCGCGCAGGTAATCCAGGAACCTGGCACCAAAATCGTTCGCCCCAATCGTTCTTTTTGTTGTTACATTTACATATGCTGCGCCTGTTGCCATAGTTATCTCCTATGAATTGATGTCAATTAAATCTGTTTCAAGTGGCAGCTGGAACATCTCAATCTCATCCAGTTCCACCGTGGCTTGATCCTGGTGATACACCCCAATTGTGCCACCATCCATGTAGGTCGCATCCGTTGCGTTTATCACCTCATCATTGTCCAGATACACCTTAATACGATTGGTTGCCCCTTCTGTGGTGATTTGTATTCTTACTCCGTACCAAACATCATCATAAAGCACTTGCGAAACAGTCTGAATTACAGTGGTAAAAAAGCCGCCAGAAGCCACACCCAAAGTTATTTGGTTTTCACTCGGATTGACAGCTAGTATGTAAGCATCTCCAGCCGTTATGTCACCATAAAAAATCACCCCGAAATTATGAGATGGCGCCAGTCCAGGGCTTGATGTGCCTCTTATTCTCCAATAACAAACATAATCTTTCCAGCCGGTGTCTATTTCGGCATTGGAAGCTGCCCATTCTTTTTGGGTATCATCCGTGAGTTTGGCCATCCCGCCTTCAACGGTGAATTGGCCAAATATCCGTGTCCACTGCCCATCTTCACCATCTTTGGTGAACTGATCCAAGAAATCGATATATGAAATTTCAATCCTCTCTTCTGTTGCCCTCATAAGCCTGGTCAGATTCTTCACCAGCTTGTGATTCAATGCCCCGTCATCCACAATACGCAAATTGGATCTGTATTCATCATCGCCTTCTGTAGGCAAATCAACCATCCACGCATCCCGCCCCTGGTGCTCTGCTCCCAATTCCGTTTCGTCAAGCACCCAACGATAATCAAACCAGTTCCACATCCGAGCACGTGCACCTGTAGTCAAATTCAACACGTCAAGCAACGTGTCTTCCGGCCCTCTCTGTTTCCAAAGAGCAGACGAAGTGGCTATCAACCTGCGCAACGTATCGTCATCCAGCTGGCTCGTGATATTCTGGAGTTTGCCGGTCCAACCCACGATATTCTGGAGATATGGCAGCTGATCATTGTCAACTTCTGCAATATTCCACAAGTTTTTTACAGCAAATACCCTTTCCTGTATTTGCTTCCACATTATCTGTGGACCCTGAAGGAATCGTTTCAGGAACAAGGCTCCTTCAGGAGTCTGGTCCATCAACCGAATCGAATTCAGGATAAATCGATATATATCCAAGCTGAGTATTTCTTCAGGCGCAGGCGGTTCAATATACCCCAACATCTGGCCCGTTTCCGGTGAACCCATGTTGTTGTAAGCCGCATCGCGTATCTTTATGGTTGATGGCGATGGCGTTGGGTGTCCATATGGGGTGTGTCCATACGGTCCATATCCATATCCTGTTGGCACTTTATACTCCTGTAACCAAATTACAAATTTTTAAGTCATAGAAACAGAAACAACTGTGGTTGAATTTACTCTCCACATCCACCAATAAGATGTATCTGTTCCAATTCCTTTGCCTACATCACCATCATTCCAACCTGAAACATCGGACGCAGCCGGAGTTGTTCCGGCAAGATTCACGGCTGGTCTTACTATATGCCCCATTGCCAGGCTGCCGTCACCTTGAGACACAGGCACTTGGCCTGATGTTCCAGCTGTTGCAAGATTTTCTACAGTTACTTCATCCCCGCCGCCATCAGAATGGCTTGAAGCGTGTGTTGTTGGTGTCCTTGAATCCGATAACCTTGAATCATCTCCTTCGCAAGCGGTATCTGATGAACTTCCATACGTTTGCTGGCTACCTGAGATTTTGCTGCTTCCGTCCAGCCCTGGATAACCATTAGCTGAATCTTTGTTCGCTTGTCTTTCGCATTGATTTAATGCATTTAGCAGTGAAGCAGATTCTCCGAAATTTGTTTCAAGATTATCCCACTCAGCAGCAGCGCTGCTTAACTTGAATTCAAGATCATGGCTGCTTGCGGTCTTCCATTTATCTTCCCAAGAAAATTCACCATCTGTTGTTTTTCGTTCTGACATTGTTTACCTCTTAATCATCAACAGGCGTGTATTGTGTTCCCACTCCTACTTCAAGCCAGTCAATCCTTCCAGCCCAATTAACGTTAAGTCCTGCTGTATCACTTGAAACTGTAATTTCAATTTTGCCGTTATCCCCACCACCATTGACTATGCTTGGCACAACATCCCAATCTTCCGTACCGGAGTCACCCCACAATTTAATTTTATTAATTCCTTTGAGAACTGGACCCCCAGCACCAACTGTTCTGTGTTCAAACCCCGCTGATATTTCCCATGAAGCACTCATACCTTCTGCGCCGTTTTTCCTGC
>Ga0180434_10005381_pt1 | contig 15121 bp, 15 predicted proteins | sample SS_ome_7_FD_132453 | JGI IMG/M metagenome (GOLD analysis project Ga0180434, IMG submission 132453) | Hypersaline lake sediment archaeal communities from the Salton Sea, California, USA - SS_1_D_2 metaG | ecosystem: Environmental > Aquatic > Non-marine Saline and Alkaline > Hypersaline >...
AAAAAGATGAAGATGAAGATTATGATTAAGAGTAAAACTGAAGGTTAGAACAATCAAATGTGTTGTTTTAGACAATCAGGGCCCGGCATCGAGGATCGGTTTTTTTTAACCGGCACTGTCAAGAACCCTTAGGGAGGAAATATTGAAAATATATTTTTCCGGGTTAACCTGTACTCCGTTTAATCTTACTTCATAATGCAAATGGGGGCCGGTACTTCGTCCCGTGTTTCCCATGGTTGCAATCACATCACCCCTTGAAACCCTTTCCCCTGGTTTTTTCAGCAGTTTGTGGCAGTGGCCATACCTGGTGGAAAGTCCATGGCCATGATCAATAACAATAACTTCGCCCAAAAGACCCTTCTTCCTTGAGAATGTCACAACACCATCTGCCGTTGCTTTGACGGGCGTACCCACACGGCCGGCGATATCAAGACCTTTATGCAGTTCCATAAGACCCGTGAACGGGGATTTTCTCTTTCCAAACCTTGATGATATCCAGCCTGTTGTAGGAATCACCGAAGGAGTTGACGCCAGGATATTTCGTTTGGTTTCCAGGCCGGCCAACAGATCAGTGAAGCCTTGCTTTTGTTGACCGGCAGCAAACTTGAGGCTTTTGACCTGGTCATGCATCTCGCGAACAAGCCCGTTATGTTTTTCCCGGGCTGACATCCGGACATTCATATCTTCAGGGTTTGTTCCGCCAACACCAAAAAGATGTTCACTTTCATCGGCCCTCTCGATATTGGCAATCACCCTTATTTTATTCTCAAAGCCATTTAACTCTAATAAATTTTCTTTCAACCCATTGATTTTGTCTGCAAAAACCTGTATCTGCTTGTTTTGATTTACAATTTCTCTTGCCTGGCCGGCAATCCTCGCCTTAAGCGACTCCGCATCTTCCGTATGCCGCTTAAGGTCAATATACTGGTAGCCGACCATTATGAACGAAAAAAGAAACAGTGCGATGATTGCAACGGAAGTGATAACCACAGGCTTTGAAACGGTGGCCTGATGAATGGTAGAGCCCGTATTTCCAAAAACGATAAATGTGATGTTATTTCGCATAACCGGTAGCGTTTCCTATCTTGTGTCCGTCCTGCTTTACGTGGTATCCATTGGCGCTTGTTGCTCTTTTGACCTGTAAGTTGCCGACGCTTTGGCCATCATGCTGCTTAATTGTCTTTAATTTTAATTAAACCGCAGCAACGTTTATGCCAACTCGGTTTATCGCCCTTATTTCATATCGGCCTGGTCTTATTTGCCTGTTTTCCCTGTATATCTGATGATTTTTCGGCAAATAAACCTGATTATAACAATCAAATACGATCTTTATTGTCAACTTCTTTATACATATCAGGCTATTTTTTTATACGAATTCGCAATGAGCCCTTCCATCGCCTCCCAACTCTATCATTACTCCACCGCCGCCCCTTCCCATCGAGCAGTTTACCACCAACGTTGTCTTGTACATTTGGGTGCCCGGCATTTCATGAATATGACCACATATGCAAAGGGCGGGCTCCGACTCGTTTAGAAGGCGGAGCACCCCTTTGCTGCCGGCATGAAACTTACCCAAAACCCCGTCAAGAATACCCCAGGGCGGCGGATGTACAACAAGAATAGATGTTTTGTCCACTAGGGAGGCCGCCTCATTTAGAGTCCTCTTTTCCCTCAAGCGGACTCTCGATCTGAACGGGACAGGAACGGTTCCGCTGATGCCCGTAAATATTCTTTCCCGTATTGGTATGTGGTTCAGATGTGCATGATACAGGTTGGGGTGCCTCTCAAATAATTTTTCCACCACCGGCAGATCTGTATTGCCGCGAACAGCTATGACGGGAATTGGCATACCATTGAGTGCTTTGATGGTGGGAAAGGGATGGATGTATCCTGTAATATCCCCTGCCGCAACCAAGACATCCGGAGACCGATCAGCGATTGTTTTTCTGATATAGGAAAGCCTTTCCGGCTTCCCGTGAATATCGGCAACAGCGTAAATAAGCATAATATCAAGCTCTTCAAATATCAGAAACAGTTGCATTATTTTACACAAAGGGTCAACCCTTTTTATCAAAAGGGTTGCCTGTCTTTTTTTTATATGGTAACAGGACGTGAAATTATAGCAAAATGGGCAGTCTTCTGATTATACAACTAGAAAGGAATTCGAAATGCAAAAAATCAAACCCGCACCTATTATCAGCGCAGTCATGATTGGGGTCGTACTGCAGGTGCTGTTCATTTTTCCGGATATAAAAGATACACCAAGCAAAGCTGTTATTGAGTTTGCCACCGCATATTTCAAGGTCGATGCATCCATGGCGGATCGTCTGTGCGACGATCGAAAAGTCGTAAACGGTGTCGATACCGTCGAAAAATACATCCAAATAAAAACGGAAGAAGCCAAGGATCGGGGACTCAGCATGTTCTATCTGAGGGATAAGCTGTATAGTCCACGTGCGGAGACCTTAAAAAAAGATGCATCTTCGGCTGAAATCAGGCTTACGGGTGAAGTTAAACCTCCATTAAAATCATTTTTCACTCAGGAAGGCTACACCCAGATTGATGAAGTTATTGCGGTAATAAATGATAATGGGAAGTGGAAGGTATGCGGAAAGCTGTTTTCTCTGCCCGGCAACTGATCCTGTTTGCCGTTTCCATACCATTCAAGATAAAGGAGAAATGCAAATGAGCAAGAAACGTTATGCGTTTTGTTTGACACTGGTTATGACCGTTTTCATGGTTTTTTCTGCTGTTCCGGTGATATCTCAGGATAAGGCTGCCGATACAACGGATATTCTAAGGGAAAAATTGCGCACAGATAAAAAACTGGTCATTGCAGACGCAATGAAGCTCACAGAAAAAGAGGCGGCGGGTTTCTGGCCGGTCTACGATGCCTATCAAAAAGAGAACAAAGCATTGGGTGATCGCTTTTTAAAGCTTGTCAGTGATTATTCCAGCACATATCAAACCATGTCCGATGAGGATGCAAAAACAATGCTGGATAATTACCTGGCGGTTAAGGAAGATGAGTTAAAGCTCCTGAAATCCTACTTGCCCAAATTTCGAGGGGTGCTGTCTGAAAAAAGGGTGGCCCAATATTACCAGCTTGAGAATAAAATCAGAGTGCTGATTCGTTACGAATTTGTTAAGTTAGTGCCCTTGCTGCAAGCGCAATAAGATAAGGGAGTCCGATTATAAAAAAAGGTTTGCCTGCATGCTGTCCGGACAGCATCGGAGGAGCGGTTGTCGCTGTGGAAATTTTTCAGCTCACTCCCCATCATCTCATCGGGCTGGCAGCCGTGCATATTCGCCCAGGCCATATTTGCAAATTTTATGCGTCCTTCAAAATCCATTACAACAATGCCGTCTCCCGATTGCTCAACCGCTTTTTCCGGCATCAGTGTCTTTTAAGGGGCCCCATCACGACGGATCGGGAGATGATAATAGGGCTGTCCGCATCCATCCGGAGGGCGCAGAGAGAGTCGGCCCCACTTTTCCAGCCAGGAGATGGGCCGGAAAAAGCGTTATAAGGTCCTGCCGAAAACCCCTGCCCATAAAACGCTGAAACAAGCATTCCACAACCAATTCCTGTCTCTATTCATATATCCCGGATGTGGCGTCTCCGAAACACATGATATGAAACTCCTGTTTCCTCTGCACCCTCCGCATGGATGCGGTAAGATCAGACCATGGTGAGTATTATCCGCAAAGTTGCAGGCTTCTGTCGCTGAATTTTGCAGAACCGCTGCCGTCGACATCAACTATGCTGCAGACGATTCTATGCATGCCTTTTGTAATCAGGTTCCACCAGGCATAATCGATATTCCAATGCCCTGATGTCGAAGAAATAATCTCCACTCGATCGGCTGAAAACCGTTTTATACCCTTTTTAACGATGGTTTCCATGTCGCAGCCGCCATGGTCGCCGGTAATGTACAAGATAACACCTGTCTTCATTCATTCACCTCCTCAATTCTTCAAAGGGAGGCCCCGCCGCACGGGACAAATAACCAATAAAAAAAGCCCTTCAGACAATAATGTCTGAAGGGCTGCACCCAGCTTACTTGACCCGGTCAGATCAGGTCACCCATTCCGATGAACCCGCAGAATATAGTGACCGCTTGTTTTGGTAGGTCTTCTGGCTTTCGGATCACTCTACCATCCGCGCCTTCCCATTCCGATGACTCGGTATAGTGGCATCAAGCGGACGTCGTCCCCGATCACAGCGGCGGGACCGCTCTCGATTTTAACGAGATTCCCTGTTACGCCTTTCGGCACCAAATCAGGAAGACCATAACAAACTTGGAAGTTTTTTGTCAACGTATTTGATTTGTCATTTTTTGTCCCCTTGACACAATGACCGCCTTTTATTAGCGTGGTGAGAATACAGATCACTGTAACACTGAGTCGATACATAATTAATATGGCTATTCGAAAAAAACCTGACCTCTTTGATGCGTTTCCGGATTTGGAAACCAAAGTGGCAAGATTTCCTATCGGCGGGTTTCCTACACCGGTGCATGAGCTAAAAAATATTGGAAGTGGACGGCTGTGGATAAAAAGGGATGATTTAACCGCCAAAGAATATGGGGGCAATAAAGTCAGGAAACTCGAGTATATTCTGGGGCATGTCAAATCATTAAATAAAAAACATATTGTTACCCTGGGTGGAACCGGCACCAATCATGGACTGGCGACGACCATTTATGCCGGAAAAATGGGAATTAAAACCACCCTGATCCTTTTTCCTCAACCCGCAAATGACTATGTGCGGCGCAATATGCTGCTTTTCCACAAATACGGGGCTGAAATAATATACAAGCCCAGCATGCTAAAGCTCGGGCTGCATTATGCCGTTACTCAGCGCCTGAAAACACCTCGAGCCTATTTCCTTTATGCCGGAGGCTCATCTCCCCATGGATCACTCGGATTTGTGAACGCAGCGTTCGAACTGAAACATCAGATCGAGAATAAAGAGATGCCTAAGCCGGATCGGGTTGTATGCCCTCTTGGCTCAAACGGCACCCTTGCAGGCCTCTCTTTGGGAATGCAGCTGGCAGGGCTCGACATACCTGTTATCGGCGTAAGGGTCACCAAAGCGAATCTCGGCCCCATGCAGGTCGCGGGTGAGAAGGGCGTCAAATCTCTGATGATCCGAACACTGCGCTTTTTGCGCAGCCAGTCTTCCCGCATTCCGCATATCAATATAAAAACTCCGGAAGTGCTTCATAATTACTTCGGCGAATGCTATGGATGCCAAACGAAAAAAGGAACGGACGCTATTGATGCCATGAAGGAATCAAATAACATTCAACTTGAACCCACCTATACCGGAAAAACCTTTGCTGCGGCACTTGACCTGGCAAATGATACGTCAAGGGGTGGCGGGCCGATCCTTTACTGGCATACTTACAACTCGGCCGATCTCAAGGAACGTTCCGAGGCCATTGATTATAAGGTCCTGCCCGGCGAACTGCATCAGTATTTTTAACCGAACAGGTATCCTTTTTTTTACTTCTCACCGTTTTTATCGTCGGAGGGTTTATATCTTCCGGGCAAGGGGATGACTCTCGGGAAGTCGCCGACCGGGCTTTTATCAAAAACCAGATCGCAGTTATATGCCTCTTCAAGTATATTTCCGGAGATGACGTCGGGTGCTTTTCCAATACACAGCTTTCTGCCGTCTTTCACTAGAAGCAGCCGGTCTCCATACATGGCGGCAAGGTTGATATCATGGGACACCATTATAACCGTAACTTTTTTTTCTGTTTTCATCTTCTCCATCAAATCCATCACGCTGACCTGATGGGCGTAATCAAGGGATGCGGTGGGTTCATCAAGAACAATGACTTCAGGTTCCCGGCACACTGCCATCGCAATGTATGCCATCTGCCTCTCCCCTCCGCTTAACCGGCCGACCCGCCGGTCCGCGAGATGCTCTATTCCGGTAAAAGCCATCGCCCTGTCCGCGATCTCATGGTCCTTTTTTCCCTCTATCCCCAGCAGACCGATATGGGGCGCTCTGCCCATGAGAACCAGTTCTCTGACCGAAAAGGGAAAATCAACCTCCGGCGCCTGCGGGACATAGGCGACCTTTCTTGCAAGGAGCCGTTTTGTATAATCGCGCACGGGCTGACCAAAGATGGTGAGGCTGCCGTTTTGAATCCCGATGATATTTGAAATGATTTTTACCAGTGTGGTCTTACCCGATCCGTTGGGGCCAATGATAATAAAAAACTCTCCTTCCCGGACGGAAAACGATATGTCATTCAGAACAAGCGTGTTTCTGTAGGAAAAATTAAGATGGTTTATTTCAACAGCGGTCTTCATCTCTTTGACCGTTTTAAAAGTATGATAAACAGAGGCGCGCCAATAATCGCCGTTATTACGCCCACCGGCATCTCCCCCTGGGACGGGAGAATTCTTGCCGGCACGTCACACAGAACCACGTATGCAGCGCCGCCCATAATCGACGCCGGGACAAGGATCCGGTGATCAGCTCCGAAAATGAGCCTCAAGAGATGTGGAATCACCAGACCCACGAACCCGATCAGACCGCAGTGACTGACGGTCACACTCACCATAAAGGAGGTGACAATAAAAAGCGTTATGGTGGCGGAACGCACGTTTACCCCCATGGTCTGGGCCATTTCATTGCCGAGCAGCAGGAGATTCATAACCCCGGAAAAGCGAAAGACCAATAAAAAACACGGCAAAAGCAAGAGGCAAAGAATCATCGCCTGGTGGATGTTCGACGATGAGAAGTCTCCCATGAGCCAGAACATGATATTGTGCAGGCGTGAATCCTGGGCAATGGAAATCAGAAACAAAATAACCGCGGAGCAGAACGCATTCACCATTACCCCTGAAAGGAGAAGTGAGTCCTTTATGATGATGGACTGCCCTGAAGACATCAATAAAATCAGCACCAAGGTGGCAAAGCTCCCGGCAAAAGCGGTCAGGCTTACTCCCGGAAAATGGGAAAATCCCAATAAAATTCCTATGATGGCGCCTATGGCCGACCCCCCGGAAATACCCAAAATATAGGGTTCGGCAAGGGGGTTTTTTAACAGCGCCTGAAAGACCAAGCCGCCAAGGGACAGTGCCGCCCCCACCATTGCCGCGAGAAGAACTCTTGGAAAACGGATTTTCCAAATAATGGCGTCCATCATTCCCTCTGATCCGTCATTCCTCCATAACGATTGCCATACGGCCTCTATGCTGCTGCCGGCTGCCCCGGAAGAAAGACCGACCAGCATGGCTCCGATGAGGATGACGGCAAAAACAATGGTAACAATTGCGACACGGCGCAATATGGACGGATATGCTTCATTCACCTTTTGGCCTGCCACTTTCCGTTCGCTCCAAACGATTAACAAGTTCAGGATGGATTATTTTCACGAGAGTTTCAAGGCCGTCCACCAGGCGAGGCCCCGGCCTGTCAAACACATTGGAGTCCACAAAATGGATCCGGTTGTTTTTTACCGCCGGCACATGGCCCCACCGCTGCCACTGGCCCCTTGCTTTTTCATGCACATCCTCTCCCGCCATAGACGTAATTATAAATACATCCGGCATTAAAGAAACAACTTTCTCCCTGGAAAACCGGGGATAAGGAACCGGACCTTTTGCCAGGTTCCGACCGCCTGCCATTTCAATCAGCTCATGTATGAAGGTGTTGGTACCGGCCGAGACAATGGGAGTAATTCCAATCTGGTAAAACACGTTCGGAACCTCACGAGTTGTTGCAACAATTGACTTTACCCTGTTTATCCTTCCCCTCATGATCCTTACCACGTCTGCCGCTTTTTCAGAGGCATTGAGCAGCCGGCCGATCTCGAGAAATGTCTCCATTACCGACTCAAGGTCTCTGGGGTCTACAGCATAGATGGGTATATTCAACGATTCAAGCCGCATCACCACCGCTTTAGGGTTTCCGTCTTTTATTGCGATACAGAGGTCGGGGCGAAGGGCTACGATCTTTTCGAGGTTGAGGTTGACGTAAGACCCCACCTTTGGAATGGTTTTGGTTTCCTCCGGGTAGTTACTGAATTCGGTGATGCCTTTCAGCAGGTTGTCCTTGTCAAGGGTAAAAACAATCTCTGTAATGCTGGGTGCCAGAGACACAATCCGTCCGGGATTTTCCGGAACATCCACCGATCGCCCAAGCTGGTCCGTGACAGTCTTGGCCGACAGGGAAGGCGCCGTCGAAACGAAAAGGACAAGCACGAATAATAACAATATTGTCGGAGTGTTTGATTCCATACTTTTCAGCACTATCTATTTATCTATTTCTGAGGCATGAACTCCTGATTCAAGGAAAACCACCGGAATCTGCTCTGCAAATGATCAATCCACTTTTTAGCCTGTGGTCGTGTTGATTTTTACGTCTCATAATTACAAATTGGAATTCAAGTCAAGGATATTTATCGGATACATTTTTTCTTGACTAAAATTTCATTATCCCATATCTACAGAGAAAATGTTCGGGTGCTTGATAAAAGCATTAAAAGGGAACCCCGTGGAAATCGGGGACGGGCCCGCCGCTGTAACCGGGAACGAAAGCCGCAAATAAACCACTGTTCGGGAAAACCGGATGGGAAGGTGCGGCAAGTAGGGTGATCCGGAAGTCAGAAGACCTGCCTGAATGACGTGGTGTTTTTCGCGGAAAATAAAATACCATCAAATCTTGAGCAAGAAAAGGGATGCCCCGGATTGAATTTTTTCAATCCGGGGCTTTTTTTTTAGACGCAAGGACAGGACAAGTTGAAATACCGTTATGTCATAGTCGTATTTTTCTCAGCTTATTTTCTGACAGGTAACAGTCTGTTGGCAGAGAATGGGAAAAAACCCCTACGCCTTGATGCAATTGTCGTTACAGCGGAAAAGGAAGATGAGACCTATGAGACCGGGGATGTGGACACAGGCCGGACACCCGCAAATTATACCATCATCAAGAGGGAGCAGTTTGAGGGGAAGATGGAGGACCTTGCCGAAGTCATTAAGAAAGAGGCGGGTATCCAGGTGCGACGATCAGGCGGATTAGGGAGCTTTTCCACGGTGTCCCTGAGGGGGTCCACCAGCGATCAGGTAATGGTTTACATGGACGGCGTACTAATGAACGATGCTTCCGGCGGAGGAGTGAACCTCGGCAACATCTCTCTTTCCGATGTCGAATCCATTGAAATTTACAAGGGAACCTCTCCAATTAATTTCGGCAAGGCGTCCATCGGCGGTGTTGTGAATATCAAAACCCGGCGGTCTGAAAAAGGATTCAATGCCAGCCTTGGCGCCGGACATGGGTCGTTCAACACAAACGAAGCGTCCGGCTTTATCAATTATAAACCCGGAAAATGGGACCTTTTGGTCTCTGCCGACTATTTTGGCAGCGACAACGATTACGAAATAGAAAATGATAACGGCACTCCCCTGAACCCTGATGACGATAAAAAAGAAACGCGTCAGAATGCACAGTTCGACCAGTACAATGTCCTGGGAAAATTCGGATATGACGTTAATGAAAAATACCGGATTGAGTTGGTGAACCAGTGGTTCTACAAAGACCAGGGACTGCCGGATTGGAGCAACACTTCTGAGGCGACATTTGACACCGGGAGAAATATTTCAACCATTAAGTTTACGGCAGACAACCTCGGGCCTTTGCATTTGAACACAGCCACCAAACTGTCTTACCTGTCAAAAAACGAAGAATATAAAGACACGGGTGCCGACATCGGTCTTGGTGATCAACACTCGAAATATACTACCACAAAGTTCGGTGGAGAGTTTTATGCGGAATGGCTGACGGATATGAATACCCTGATTTTGGTAATGGATGTCTACCATGAGACCTATGACCCCGAAGATCTTTTGTCCGATATAAACCCCAACACCAGCTCAAGAGATATGATGGGAATCGGTGTACAGGACAGCTTTATGCTGTTCGATGACATTCTTGCGGTGACACCGGGTTTCAGATATTCTTACTACAAAGACAAGCTGGATAGCCGCATCTACCCTGCCGGCAGCTCCCGGGACTCCATATCACAAGACGAAGGTTACTTTAATCCGCAGATTGGAATAAAACTCCGGCCGGAAGAGTGGCTTGCCTTTAAAACAAATCTTGCCCGATACAACCGTGTTCCCTCCTTTTTTGAACTCTTTGGTGACCGCGGTTTTTTTGTGGGAAACCCTGATCTTGAGCCGGAAAGCGGCGTCAATTTTGACGTAAGTCTTGAAGTAAACAGGAAACTTGAGACCATGTTGGTTCAAAGGATAAGCGCAACTGCAGTATATTTCCAAAACAATGTCGATGACCTGATAACAAGGATCTATGATGCCAGGGGTATAGGAAAATCCGTCAACATTTCAAGTGCCTCAATTAAAGGCGTCGAACTCATGGGTACGGTTGACCTGCTGACATATTTTACCCTGATCGGAAATGCAACATTTCAAGATCCGGAGAACCGAAGCAGTATACAGGGATTTAACGGCAAAAAACTGCCCGGCCAATTTGAAAGAAAATACCTGTTAAAGGCAGAGGCCCGTTACCGGAACTGGAAACTGTTTGTAGAATATGTTGCAAACATGGACCTGTACTATGATACGGCAAACCTGTTAAAGGCTGAGGACCAGAACAGCATTAACATGGGAATTTCATGGCTGTACAAACAACTGCTCGTCACTCTTGAGGGAAAAAACATCACCGATGAAAATTATGAAGACTATAACAGTTACCCCATGCCCGGAGCATCTTATTTTATAAAAGCAAAATATAATTTTTAACATTACCATATTAACTGTTGAACCTTTTCAAGAAAGAGTTGGAGGAAAATTATGGAAATCGAATTTTGTAAGAAAAAAAAGACAAAACAATCCTTGCCGGCATTATTTAGTATATGTGTTTCTCTTGTTGTGCTCTTATTTTCCGGCACTGCCGTCGCAACCCAGACAGCGGTTGTGGCCATGACCTCTCCGGACTGGACCAGTGGGGCGCATGCCACGGTCAGCGTCGACCCCGTGGGAGGACCAAGGACGCTGCAGGAAAACCTTGCGCCATCCGGTTCCGATATCAGTGTTTTTTCCTATGGAAGATATTTTTATAGAATCGAAGGAAGTTTTGCACACAACATCACGAAGTTCGATATCAACGATCCGGAAACAGCGGTCTGGCAGTTCTCCTATGAAGGCACGGAGACCGACACATATGCCCATGACCTGGTTTTTGTGAGCGACACAAAGGCATATCTTCTGAGGAACCGGTCGCCTAAACTGTGGATCGTCAATCCGGCAGCAGCAACGGAAGCAGAGTTTAAGATCGGTGAGATTGACCTGAGTGCCTATGCGGATGATGACGGAAATCCGGAAATGCACAGCGCTGTTATTGTGGAAAGGGGACAAGAAACACTTCTATTCGTCACACTCCAACGATTTAATCCCAATGTCTGGCCGGTAACCTACGGGACTCCCTGGGTTGCGGTATTCGATGTGACGGATGATACAGAAGTTGATACAGGCCAGGGCGACGGTACACGGCTCGGCATGCCGCTTCCCCTGAAGAATCCGGGCGCTATTCAATACCAGGCAGATGATGATACCATATATGTACATGGAATAGGAAACTATACAAGTGAAGACAGCGGGATTGTTGCAATCAATCCATCGACATATGACACGGAACCGACCCTTGACGCTTCCGCCTATTCATTCGGCGCCGTTTCAGGAATGGCGATTATTTCACCCACCAAAGGATATTTGGTTGGTTATGCCGGCTGGGGGGACAATACTCTCTATACCTTTGATCCCTCGGATCTAAATCCGGCGGTAACGGCTGTTTCAGGGCTTGAGAATCTCACCATAAGCGGCATAGAATCAGGCGCCTACCTTGACGAAAACAACATGTTATGGGTTTGCACATCGACGCTGACATCTTCGTCAATTGTTGTATTGGATACATCGGATGATAGTATCGATGAAACAATTGCAACCAGCTTGGTCCCGCAAAAAGTAGTCTTCACCGATGGAGAAGCCATATCAGTTTACGGCGGTGACGATGACAGTTCATGCTTTATCCGGAGTGCACTTGGACGATAACAATCAAGCAAAGATCTGCGGGGTGAGCCGTTTTACCCTGCAGGTCATCATTCAATTCCATACTCTGGGAGAACCATACAATGATTGAACTATTTAACAACGGGGGGCCGGTCATGTATCCGCTGCTATTTTGCTCCCTGCTCTCCCTCACCATAATTATCGAGCGCTCACTTTTTTGGATCGGCGTCGGCATGAGGAAAAATCAAAAACTGGTGGATGAGGTCCTCGAGTTAAGTAAAAATGGTGACTGGAACAGCATCAGAGAAAAGGCGGCGGGCTCAAAAAACTATGTCATCCGGATTCTCATCAGCGGCATTCTTCACCGGGAATTCTCACTTATCAAAGCTATGGAGTCTGCTGCGGCTGAAGAAGTCAGCCGCATGCGGAAATACATGGGCGTTCTGGATACCATGATCACCGTTGCACCGCTTCTGGGAATACTGGGGACGGTAACAGGCATTATTGAATCCTTTGAAGTGATCGGCGCATCCGGAATCAATACCCCGAAGGCCGTAACCGGGGGCATTGCCCAGGCATTGATCACCACAGCGTCCGGTCTTGCCATAGCCATTATTACCGTTTTTCCATATAATTATTTCAACTCCAGGATAGAAAGCGCCATCCGGATCATGGAAAAATATGCCACCAGCTTTGAAATTGTATATGAAGCCATGATTGCGCCGCTTGAGAGAGAAAAAGGAGATGCCAAATGAAAATCAGTCAGCCGGAGGTAAAAAAAGCGAGGATCGAAATGCTTCCGCTCATTGATATCGTGTTTCTCCTTCTGGTTGTCTTTATCTATGCCATGCTGTCCATGGCGGTTCATAAGGGATTGCCGGTATCCCTTCCCGTATCAAAAGCGGCGGAACCGGAAAAGCACCTTGTCTTGTCCGTAACGGTGAAAAATGGCGGAACGGTTCATGTAAACAAGACATCGGTTCAACTTGACCGCCTGACCGACGTCCTGAAACAAAAAGCTCAAGGCCACCAAAACCCGGGCGTTCTATTATTCGCCGACAACTCGATTACCTACCAGAACCTGTTTAACGTCCTCGACCGAATAAAAATGGCCGGTTTGCACCGGATTTCGCTTCAGGCCGAGGTGGAAGAGAAATGAAGCGGATGGCCGCAGCAGCCGTTCTGGCAGTTTTCATCCATGCTGTGCTCTTCTTGCTGGTAAACCACTTCGCGTCAGGCGACCCTGTCATCAGCTCGCCTCTTCCCAAAGTCGTAACCGTGACCATGTCCTACAGGACGCCTGCCCTTCCCCGGGAAAACAATGTGGACGTTGTGAAAAAGAAACCGCCCCCCAAAACACCCGAAAAAAAAGACCCACCGAAAAAGCCCCTCCCTAAACCTAAAGAGGATATGGTCACTCCCGAGCCACCGGAGATTGAACCGCCGGCCCCTGAAAAAAAGGAGCCGCCTGTTGATGGTAACCAACTCCAAGAAGAGGCAAATCGGAAGGATAATATTCCGGATGATGCCGCTGAAGACGATCTCGAATCATCCACCCATGGAAACAGCATGTCCAACATGACGGCAGAAGTCGAGGCTGTCCCCCTTTACAAGACAAACCCGCCGCCCCAATATCCCCGGGTCGCCGTCAAGAGAGGATACCAGGGGACTGCTGAACTCATGGTACTGGTCAATGCAAACGGCTCGGTGGACGATGTTTGGCTCTTCGAGTCCAGCGGGTATTCCATTCTTGACGAGGCGGCCCTTCAGTCGGTTAAACACTGGTCATTCACACCGGGAAAAAAGGGGGATCAGGCCATTGAAATGTGGGTGAGGGTTCCGGTGCATTTTCAACTTCGATAACACCGTATCGTTCCGGTTATCATGCACCCCCATGGGGACAAAAATTAACAGGATTCTAACTTGATTTTTCCAACAAATCGGATTATGCGTTACAGTGTTCACTGCCAATCCCGTCTGTTTTGTTAAAAATTAATAATAGTTACATGGAAATATGCCCCTGCAGCCATGAATTCCATACCGTAGGGGGATTCCTGAAGCCGGTAAGGACCAGCAGCATGGATCGTTTTAAGAGGGTATCAGGGAACTCGGCGTTAGCCGGCATTTCCGCTGCACAGACCGGCCCCCGGACACTCAACTGAAAGCTTGACACAAGGCTTCAAACCATTTAATTCATCATACATATACCGGATTACAGATAGACGCCATTCCCGACATCGGAGGAGAACCATGACCGCAGACGATATTAAGCGAGTATTGATAATCGGATCAGGAAATATGGGCCAGCAAATTGGATTTCTGTGCGCAACCAACGGCTTTGAAACTGTTTTATTCGACACAAACCCCGACGTTCTATCCGAGGCTGTGTCCCGCACATTAAAGCTCAGTAAACGCTATATCGCAGATGGTCGCATGACAGAAGAAGAGGCGGAAGCCGCCCTTGACAGAATATCCGTCACAAACACACCTGAAGAAGCGGCAAAAGGCGTCGACCTGATCAGTGAATCCGTGCCGGAAAACCCGGAGTTGAAAGGAAACGTGTTTGGTATGTTCAACAACTTGTGTCCCAAGCACACGATTTTCACAACCAACACGTCCACACTGGTCCCATCCATGTTCGCAGACGCCACCGGCAGGCCGGATAAATTTGCAGCTCTCCATTTTCATGACGTTCGCATCACCAATATTGTCGATATTATGCCGCATCCCGGCACCTCAAATAAAACCATCAAAATCATAAAGGATTTTACAAAAAAGATAGGCCAACTGGCGATTGTCCTCCAGAAAGAAAACAATGGATACGTGTTCAACAATATGTTTTCAAGTCTTTGTGCCGCCGCCCTGACCATGGCGGAAAAGGAAGTCGCCTCGATTGAAGATATTGACCGATCATGGATGGGTATTATGCATACCCTTGTCGGTCCTTTTGGAATAATGGACCAAATCGGTTTAAAAACCATTCATACCGTTACCGACTACTGGGCACAGAAAAAAAATGACCCCCAGGGCAAAGCCAATGCCGCTTTTGTAAAGCAAATGATTGACAAAG
>Ga0180434_10005386_pt1 | contig 15115 bp, 12 predicted proteins | sample SS_ome_7_FD_132453 | JGI IMG/M metagenome (GOLD analysis project Ga0180434, IMG submission 132453) | Hypersaline lake sediment archaeal communities from the Salton Sea, California, USA - SS_1_D_2 metaG | ecosystem: Environmental > Aquatic > Non-marine Saline and Alkaline > Hypersaline >...
GCCGTAGAGCGTGGCGTTGATCGCCGAGCCGGTCGAGAGCAACGCCGCGACGGCGACCAGCCCGAACCCGAACACCCCCAGGAAGGGCTTGGCGGCGGCGGCCAAGGCGTAGTCCTTGGCCGCTGCGATCTGCGGAATGGGCAGATTCCCGATGGTCACGATGGAGACCGCAACGTAGAGGACGATGACGAAGCCCACGGCCGAGTAGTAGGCGCGAGGCAGGGTGCGCTTCGGGTCCCGCACGTCGCCGGCCGTGTTGGCGATGAGTTCGAACCCCTCGTAGGCCAGGAAGATGATCATGCCCCCGGCCAGCAGCGCCAGGGGCGGCGACCAGGTGGACGGGGCCAGCCGCGCCGCGTCCACGCTCCACCACCCCGCGACGACAAACACCAGGAGGATGGCCACCTTCAGGCCCACGATGTAGCCCTCCAGGGCCCCGACCAAGGCTGCACCGGTTGCGTTGAGAGCGGCGAACAGGACGATGACGGCGCTGAGCAGCACGTGCTTCCAGAACGGCTGAACGGCGGCCGGAAAGAAGCTGGCCCCGTAGGCCCCGAAGGCATGGGCGTAGAGCGACAGCATCACCAGGTAACTCATCCACAGCAGCACGTTGAGCCCGCCGGTCACCAGCCCCACGCCGAACGCGCGGTTGAGGAACTCGACGGTCCCGCCTTGACTGGGGTACGCCACCGAGAGCCGCGCGTAGGAACTGGCGGTGAGCAGGGCCACCGCCCCCGCCGCCGCGAAGGCGATCGCGGTGCCGCCTCCGGCGAGTTGGGTCGCCAGCCCGAGGACGGCGAAGATGCCGCCCCCCACCATCCCTCCCACGCCGATGGCCACCACCGACCAGTAGCCGATTCTCTTCTCGCCGGCGGCGGATTTGCCCATGGGTGTCATCGTCTCCAGGGCTCCTCAAACAGGGGCGGGGCGCACGCTGCTGCCCACGGACAGCAGTATTCTGACAGGGAGACGACGGCACCTTCGCACCCGCGGCCTTGACACGGCTCCTACGTCTGCATATACTGGCGCTAGCGCCCCAGTGGCCAAGTGGATAAGGCACAGGCCTCCGGAGCCTGGACCGCAGGTTCGAATCCTGCCTGGGGTACCACCTCCCTCTTCTCTGACGGCGGCAGAGCGGGCGTGTACTACGGCTGACCCGCAGGCACACGACCGAGCAGCGCGCACGACGTGTCGCCCTGCAACATGTCCTTGGCGCTTGCCCCCGACAGGCCCGCCCCGTGCAGCCGCAGAACCTGCTTGCCTGGCAGACGCGGTCTCGTCGGCGTGGCCCACCAAGCGCCAGGTTTGAGGCGCGTCGAGGACGGCCATCCTCTATCGGGAGGCTCACACATGGTAACCGAACTGAAGCAGGGCGTGTACTGGGTCGGCGTGGTGGACTGGGGCCTGCGCCACTTCCACGGCCACGAGTTGTCCACCCACCGCGGCTCCTCCTACAACGCCTATCTCATCGTGGACGAGAAGGTCGCCCTCGTGGACACGGTCTGGGGACCGTTCCAGGACGAACTCATCGAGAACATCCGCCAGGTGGTTGACCCGGCCCGCATTGACTTCGTGATCGCCAACCACTCCGAGGTGGACCACTCCGGCGGCCTTCCGGCCGTGATGCGCCACGCGCCCGAGGCCACGCTGGTCGTCTCCAAGCGCGGCCGGGAGAGCATCGAGGGCCACTACCACCAGCCCTGGAACTTCAAGCCCGTCGGCACCGGCGACACGATCAGCCTGGGCGCCAACGACCTCGTCTTCGTCGAGGCGCCCATGCTGCACTGGCCGGACTCGATGTTCACCTACCTGACCGGCAAGAACATCCTCATGCCCAATGACGCCTTCGGCCAGCACTACGCCACGGCCTTCCGCTTCAACGACCAGGTGGACCGCCACGAACTCTACGAGGAGGCCCTCAAGTACTTCGCCAACATCCTCGGGCCGTTCTGCGATCTCGTCGCCAAGAAGATAGACGAGGTCCTGGCGCTCAACCTGCCGGTGGACATCATCGCCCCCAGCCACGGCGTCATCTGGCGCGACGACCCGCTCCAGATCGTGAAGACCTACCAGCAGTGGGCCGCCCAGGTCCCCGAGCAGAGCGCGGTCATCCTCTACGACACGATGTGGAACGGAACGCGGCGCATGGCCGAGGCCGTCGGCGCCGGCCTGGCCGCCGAGGGCGTCCCCCACAAGCAGTTTCACATGGCCCTGTCCGACCGCAACGATGTCCTCACCGAGATCTTCAAGGCCAAGGCGGTCGTCATCGGCTCCCCCACGCTGAACCAGGGCGTGCTGCCGACCATCTCGCCCATCCTCACCGACCTCAAGGGGCTCGCGTTCCAGAACAAGATCGGCGCGGCCTTCGGCTCCTACGGCTGGAACGCCAAGTCGGTGGGGATCATCGAGCAGCACCTGGCGGACTGCGGCATTCCCGTCGCGGCCCCGGGCGTCGCCGCCAAGTGGCAGCCCAGGCCGGACGACCTGGCCGCCTGCGAGCGCCTGGGCCGCGCCGTGGCCCAGGCCATCCGCCAGGCGTAGGCCAGCGCCTCGGCACTGGCGGCAGGTGCGTTCGCGCTTCGCTACGAGCCGTGACCGCAGCATTCATCGGCGCTCAGGGAGGCTTCTCTCCCAAGTTCGCCGCGGATCGAGATGGGCTCGACGCCGAGCGCTGCGCGCATCTCTGCGGTATCGCACACGTTGTCCTCGAGCAGCATGGTGAGCTGATCGGAGGTCAGGGGGAAGTTGGGCACGGTTCGGCTTAGAAGCCATACAGCGGGACGCACCACGGCGACGGGCAGGTGAGTCCTCGGTTTCGCCACACCCTCGCTCCGGGCGACGAGGTCCACCACCTGCTCAAAGGTAAGCCGCTCCGGGCCGCCGATTTCGTACGCGCGACTGGCAGTTTCCGGCCGCGCCAGCGCAGCGGCGAAGCACGACGCCACGTCCTCGATCCACACCGGCTGGAGCAAGCTCCTGCCGCCACCAATGATCGGGATGACCGGGCCGCGATGGAGTAGGCCGCGCACCTCCGCCAGGAACCCGCCCCCCGGCCCCACGATCACCGACGGACGGAAGACGGTGCCGGCGAGTCCTGACGCGCGCACCAACTGCTCGGCCTCCCACTTGCTGCGATGGTAGCGGCTGCGGGCGCCAGGCCGCGAGCCGAGTGCGCTCATGTGGAGCAGCCGTGTGATGCCCGCCTCCCGGCAGGCCGCGATAACGGCCCGCGTCCCCTCCACGTGCACGCTCTGGAACGTGGCGTCGCCGCGCTCGCGGATGATCCCCACGAGGTGAATGACAGCCCGGCAGCCGCGCGCGGCCCGGGCCACGCCCGCGGCATCGCGCACGTCGGCGGGCACGCCTTCCGCTCCCGTCGGCGCCTCCCCTGAGCGCGACAGCACCCGCACCGCCTCCCCCGCTCCCAGCAGCCGAGCCACCACGCGCCTTCCGACGAACCCCGCGCCACCCGTCACCAGGACCACCGCGCGACCTCCCCTCCCCCGCGGCAGGCACTTCGGCGCGGCCCCGTGCGCTCCTGCGGGCTGAGGTCCCCAGTCGTGACAGGCCCCCTGGCGCGCACGCCAGGTAGGGAAGGTCCCGGCCCGCCGCGAACCAATGAACGGGAGGCGGAAGCAGGCATGCCGCGACGCATGACGCGCCGGGAAGCGCTGCGCCGGATCGCAGGGGCCGGCGCGGGCTTGGCCCTTGGCTGGCAGGGCGCTGGTCGGGCGCTGCGCGCCGGCCAGAGGGCCGACGGCCGCCCCAACGTGCTCTTCATCCTCACCGATGATCAGCGCTGGGACCTGATGGGCTGCGCGGGCCATCCCATCGTCCGGACGCCCAACATGGATCGCATCGCCGCCGAAGGCGCGCGCTTCACCAACGCCTTCGTCACCACCTCCCTCTGCTCGCCGAGTCGCGCCTCGTTCCTGACGGGCCTCTACGCGCACTGCCACGGCGTGCGCCGCAACGACCAGATGGACCTCAGCGCCGACACGCCCACCTTCCCCAGGCTCCTGCAGGCGGCCGGCTACGACACCGCCTTCATCGGCAAGTGGCACATGGCGCCCACGGCCGATCCCCGTCCCGGCTTCGACTACTGGCTCAGTTTCGTCGGCCAGGGGGAGTACAAGGACCCCGACCTCAACGAGAACGGCACGTCCTTCAAGGCCTCCGGCTACATGACGGACCTGCTCACCGACTACGCCGTGCGTTGGCTGCGCCGGCCGCGGACGCGCCCCTTCTGCATGATTCTCTCGCACAAGGCGATCCACGGGCCGTTCCAACCTGCGCAACGCCACGCCGGCCTCTACGCGGACGCGCGGATGCCCAAGCCCCCCAACTTCGACGACACCTTCGAGGGCAAGCCGGAGTGGCTCCGCGCCTCCATGATCCGGGGGGGCCGCCGCGCCGAGTGGCTCGCCAACAGAGACAAGCCCGTGCCGCCGGCCATCCCGCCGGTGCCCTGGCAGGAGCGCAACGAGGGCCGGCTCAACTACATGCGCACGCTGGCCGCGGTGGACGAGGGCATCGGCCGCGTGCTCGGCGCGCTGGAGGAGGCAGGCGTCCTCGACGACACGGTCGTCATCTTCGCCGGCGACAACGGCTTCTTCCTCGGCGAGCACCGCCGCGGCGACAAGCGCCTCATCTACGAGGAGTCCATCCGCATTCCTCTCCTCATGCGCTACCCCAGGCTGGCCAAGCCCGGCGCGCTCGTCGAGGGGATGGCGCTCAACCTCGATGTTGCGCCGACCGTGCTCGACCTCGCCGGCGCCGAGGCCCCGTCGGCGGTGCAGGGCCGGTCGCTGCGTCCCCTGCTCGAGGGATCGGCCGGTTCCTGGCGCACCTCCTTCCTCTACGAGTACTTCCAGGAGGGTTGGCTGCCCGGCATCCCGACCATGCTGGGCGTGCGCACCGACCGCTGGAAGTACGTCCGCTACCCGGAGATCGAGGACCTCGACGAACTCTACGATCTGAGCGCCGACCCCCACGAACTCCGCAACCTGGCCGCCGACCCCGACAGCCGCCAGCACCTCGAGGCGATGCGCGCCGAGCTGGAGCGCCTGCTCGAGGAGACCGGCTACGGCGAGGAACACCGCCCGAAGGTGGTCAGGCCGGCGGAGATGGTGCTGTGGTACCGGTTCGACGAGGCCGGCGGCGACCGCGTAGCGGACGCCTCGGGCCTGGGCAACCACGGCGTGAGCCGCGGCGCAGCCCGCGCAGCCCTTTCCGGCCGCACCGCCGTCCGCCTCGACGGCCGCGAGTGGATCGAAGTGCCCAACGCCCCTTCGCTCGATCCGTCCCGCGGGCCCTGGAGCGTGGCGGCGTGGGTCAGGAGCGAACGCGAGAACGGCGTCGTGCTGGCGCGCGGCGGCGAGTCCCACGGCTACTCGCTGTATCTCGAGGATGGCCTGCCCAGGCTCGCTGCCCGCATCACCGGCAGCGTGTTCGTGGCGGCGGGCCCTCAGCCCGTCATCGGGCGCTGGACGCATCTGGCCGGCGTGCTGACCGGCGACTACCGTCTCTGCCTGTACGTGAACGGCGAGCGCCGCGCCGCGTGCCCTGTTGACTACTTCATCGGGGCCGACCCCAACGAGCCGATGCAGATCGGCGGCGACGACGGCACGCCGGTCGCCGACTACGAGCCGCCGATGCGATTCGTGGGCGAGATCGCGGAGGTGCGCGTGTTTCGGGGCGAACTGACCGCCGAGCAGGTGCGGAGCCACGCCGGCACCGCCGGCAAACGCTGAGCCAAGGAGGCCACCTGGTGACCGACGAGAGACTGGCGATCGACGGCGGCCCGAAGGCGGCCGCAGGTATGTCGGGCGAGCCGACCCCCAAAATCTGGATCGAGGAACTGGAGGAACTACTGGACCTCTGGGCCGTCAAGCCCGAGGCCAAGGCGCGCATCCGCGACCTGCTGCTCGCGGACGGGATCGAGCCGCCCCACCTCTTCCGCTACTACGGCCCCCAGGGCCGGTCCAAGGTCGAGGGCTTCGAGGCAGCCTGCCGCGAGGCCTTCGGCGTCAAGCACGCGCTGGGCGTCAACTCGGGAACCTCCGCGCTCATCGCCGCCATGGTCGCCTGCCAAGTGGGCCCGGGCGCCGAGGTCATCGTGCCTGCCTACACCTTCTTCGCGACCACCGCCGCCGTCGTGGTGGCGAAGGGCATCCCCGTCATCGCCGAGGTGGACGAGAGCCTCGGCATGGACCCCCACGACGTCGCCAACAAGATCACCGACAAGACCGTGGCCATCGCCCCCGTGCACATGGCCGGCATGCCGTGCGACATGGACGCGCTCCTGCAGATCGCGCGCGACCACAACCTGCGCGTCATCGAGGACGCCGCCCAGGCCGGCGGCGGCACCTACAAAGGCCGCCCGCTCGGCACGCTGGGCGACGTGGGCTGCTTCAGTCTCGATTTCTACAAGACCTTCGTCAGCGGCGAGGGCGGCGTGGTGCTGACCGATGACGAGTGGCTCTACACCCGCGCCCAGAGTTACCACGACACGGCCGCCTGCTGGCGGCCCGACCGCTATGCCAAGGAGCGCTCCCCCGGCGAGTTGTTCTGCGGCGAGAACTACCGCATGTCTGAACTGGCGGGCGCCGTCGCCCTGGCCCAACTGCGCAAACTGCCCGCCCGGCTTGAGGCCTGGCGGCGCAGCAAGCGGCGCATCCTGGAGCAGATCGAGTGGCGCGAGGGCGTCTCGCCCCAGCCCTCTCACGATCCCGACGGGGAGGCCGCCTACACGCTCACCTTCTACGCCGCGACGCAGGACCTGGCCGGCCGCATCTCCGAGGCGCTGGCGGCCGAAGGCGTGGGGGCGGGCGGCGTCTACTCATCGGGCGTGCGCGACTGGCACTGCTACCGCTTCTGGGAGCACATCCTCGAACAGAAGACGGCCACCGACGAGGGCTGCCCCTTCACCTGCCCCTATCACGACGCCCCGCTGCCCGCCTACAGCGCCGACATGTGCCCGCGCACCCTCGACTTGCTCGGGCGCGCCGTGCGCATCGGCGTGGCCGAGTGGTGGGCCGAGCGCGACTGCGACCTCGTCGCCGGCGCCGTCAACAAGGTGCTGCGCGCCTGCGTCGTCCCCTAGGGCGGCGGCGCCTCCGAGGGCGGCCCCGGCGGCTGCGCGGGAATCATCCGGCGCAGCAGCGCGGGTGCCATCAGGGTCGTCAGCAGGCTCATCAGCACCACGACGCCGTACGTGTCTCCCCCGATGATCCCTCGCCCCAGGCCGATGGCTGCCACGATCAGGCCCACCTCGCCCCGGGGGGTCATCCCCACGCCCACGATCCACGCCTCCAGCGAGGCCAGCCGCCACGCCGCCAGCCGGCACGCCACGAGTTTGCTGACGATCGCCGCCGCGGTGATCGCCCCGGCCAGCGCCAGTACGCCTCCCCCGGCCATCCCCGGCGCCACCTGTACCCCGATCATCACGAAGAACACGGGAACGAACAGGTCATAGAGCGGCTCGACCGCCTGCTCGAGCCTCACGCACCGGGCCGACTCCGCGAACACCATCCCCGCCAGAAAGGCGCCCACGATCGCCGCCAGTCCGATGTGCTCCGCCAGCACCGAGAGCCCCAGGCAGATGATGACCGGCGCGATGAAGTCGGGGTTGCGGGTCCACATCTTCTGCGCCACCATGCACACGTGGTCCGCCGCCCGGCGCCCCACCAGCACGACGAATACCACGAACCCGACGGCCTCCGCAGCCGTGATGGCCACCGAGACGTAGGACAGGCCGCCCTCCGCGAAGCCGCTCAGCACGGCAAGCGCCAGCAGGCCCACGATGTCGTCAATCACCGCCGCGCCGATGATGACGCGGCTGGCCTCGCGGTCGAGCGCCCCCAGGTCCGACAGCACGCGCGCGGTGATGCCGACGCTGGTGGCCATCATGGCCACGGCCACGAAGACCGACTCCGGCGTCGCGCGCCCGAACGCGGCCATGATCCCCCACCCCAGCACAAATGGCGCGACGGCGCCCAGGACCCCGACTCCGATGGCCGTGCGCCCGACGCGCATCACCTCGCTCAGGCGCGTGTGCAGGCCCACGGTGAAGAGCAGGAAGATGACGCCCACCTGGGCCAGCGCCGTGAGGAACTCGGTCGCGTGCAGCCATCCCAGCAGATAGGGGCCCAGCGCGACGCCGGCCAGGATCTCCCCCAGCACCGCCGGCTGGCGCAGTCGCTGAAACGCCTCGCCGGCCAGTTTGGCGGCGGCGAGCACGAGGAACAGGTCGAGGATGATGCGCCCGGCTTCCATCGCGCTTCCGCTTCCCCGTTTCCGCAAGGGACTCCTTGCAGGAAAAGGAAGCGCCGGCGCACACCGGGAAACCACCTCCACATGCCGTTCGCGCTCGGCAGACGTATGCGCGGAGCCGGCTCGCACCGACGGAGGCAATGGCGCGATGACTGAAGAGACGACCGAGCAGGCGCAGCCGCGCCTCGTCGAGGCCGAGCGCATCGTCGCGGTGAAGGGCGGGGGCTACTTCCCCGTGATGGTCCTCCTCAGCGACGGTTCGCTGGGCGCCGTGGTGCGCGGCGGCGCGGCGCACATCGGCATCGGCGGACGGCTCGACTGGATCCGCTCCGACGACGACGGCAGGACCTGGTCCGCCCCTTCCGTGATCGTGGACGGCGAGAGGGACGACCGCAACCCCGCTGTGGGCCAGATGCCCGACGGCACCATCGTCGTCGCCTACGCCGAGTGCAGCATGTACGATGCCGAGGGCAAGTGGGACAAGGAGGCCGGGCAGTTCGATCTCTACTACGTGCTGTCGAAAGACGGCGGCCGCACCTGGTCGGACAAGCGGCCGCTGGACCCAGGCCCCTTCCGTCACGGCCGTTCGCCCTACGGCCGCATCATCGTCCTTCCCGACGGCACGGCGCTCATGTCGGTGTACGGGGCGCGCACCGACGAGCCGGGCAGCGCCGACGCCCTGGTGCCCGGCGCCTCCTACTACGTCGGCATCCTGCGATCGCGGGACAACGGCGAGACCTGGGGCGACTTCTCATTCGTCGCCGCCCACCTCAACGAGACCTCGCTGGCGCACGTGCCCGACGGGTGGCTTCTCGCCTTCGCGCGCACCGACGCCGACGGCAGCGTATGGCAGTCCGAGTCGCGCGACCTCGGCTACTCGTGGCCCGGATGGCGCCGCGTCACTCAGCCCAAGCAGCACCCCGCCGACGTCGCCCTGCTCCAGAGCGGCAGCCTGCTGCTGGTCTACGGCAACCGCATGGAGCCCTTCGGTGCGCAGTGCATGCTCAGCCGCGACGGCGGCCGCACGTGGGAGCGCGACAAGCGCACCATGATCGGGTGGACCTCCCTGCACGGCGACTGCGGCTACCCCAGTGCCGTGCAATTGGCCGACGGCACCATCGTGACCATGTATTACTCGGTCGGCACCCAGGACATGCCGGACGACGAGCAGGCCCTCGTCGTGCGGTACACCGAGGACATGATCGGCCGCTAGTCCAGCCGCCGCGAACGCAGATCGGCTGCCGCGGCCACCAGGCTCAGAGTGAGGAACAGCGCCGCCGGCACCAGCATCCCCACCGAGACGGCTCCGGCCAGGCGGCTCACCACTCCCACCAGCACGCTTACAAGCACCGTGCTGGGCGCGGTAGCCGCGTTGATGGCGCCGATCACCGTTCCCGCGCGGTCGGCGAACCGCTCGCCGGCGTACCCCAGTAGGGAGGGCCAGTTGAGCGACAGGAAGACCCCGGCCGCAGCGTAGGTGCCGATCACGGCGGGAAGGCTCGGCGCGCGAACGGCCAGCACCAGCACCACCGAGCCCACGAGCGATCCGACCGCAACGGTCGGCAGCGGCCGCCACGGCCAGCGCACCGCCCCCCGCACCAAGCGCCCCAGCGCATAGGCCAGCGCGTAGCCCGCGATCAGCACTCCCGCCGTCCCGGGCCCGGACCCGAACCGCTCCTTGGCCATGAGCACGATCCACGAGTAGGCCGCCGTATCCGCGGCCACGTGCAGCGCGCCGATGACGATCACGCTCAGCACCATCGGGCGCCGCGCGACTTCGGCCAGGTCGCCCAGGCGCGGCGACGCCCCCGCCGCGCGCCTGCCCAGCGCCGAGCCGGGCACCAGGAGCAGCAGACCTACGAACAGCGGCGCGCACCCCATGATGAGCACGCGCCACCCGCGGTCATCGCCGAAGCGCCCGGCCGCCTTCGCCAGAAGCACCCCCAACACCAGCGGCAGCGCGACGGTCGCCAGCGAGAGCACCAACTGCCAGCGGGTCATCGTGCGCGTGCGGTCCTCGGGATAGAGGTCGGCAAAGAGCACGATCGGCAGCACCGTGAGCAGGCCTCCCGCCGCCCCGAGGATGACCGTCGCCGCGCCCAGCAGCCCCCAGACCGGCGCCAGGCTGCCGCCCACACAGGCCGCCGCCGCCAGCACCAGCGCGCCACGGGCCAGCGTGCGCACGGCGATGAGATCGAGCAGCACGCCCCCCACGAGCGCCGAGACGCCGTAGCCCACCATCCCCGCGCTCATGAGCAGGCCCATGCGGTCGTAGGTGAGGTCGAAGGTGGCCAGAATCGCCGGCCCGGCCAGCGTGTACACCGCGATGACGACCGAGGGCGCGCACCCCGCGGCGCCGATCCATGTCGCCAGAAGTCTCCTGGCCCGTGGTTCCACCTGTTCCGTCCCCGGTCACACGATGGCAGAGAGCATTCGCCCTCCGCCTGTCGAGTGCCTGGCGCGCGGAATCCCCGCCTCCAGAGGAGGAGTAGCGCCCGGACGCCCAGAACGGTGCATAGGTGGCGCCGGGCGCACCGGGCGGTGCTGTGGTGGTCTCATCTGCGGGGTGGGTCGGCCCCGCCTGAGCCTGCCCGCTCGTTGGCCGACGCCGACGATTCATCCTTGCGTGGTTCGACACGCCGACCCGCGAAAGGAGAAGATCCATGAGGGAAGTGTCGCCTGATGCGGGAGTCGCCATCTTTGGCGCGATGATGCTGATCTGGATCGTTCTCGCCGTGGCAAGTTTCGCCCTCTTCCTCTGGGCCCTGATAGACTGCGTGCAGCGCGAGTTCAGGGACCCGACGATGAAGATCGTCTGGATCCTGGTCATCATCCTGATCGGCTTCATCGGCCCTATCGTCTACCTCATCGCCGGCCGCTCCATGGGCGAGAAGAGGGGACAGACGGCCGCCGGCCCCCCGCCGCCCCCGCCCTCCTGACCGCACCGCCGGTGCTGAGGGCAGGACGGGCCTCCGGGCGCGGCGAAGCCATCGTCCCGGCTGCGCAGCCGAGCCACCACGGCGCGCCGTCGAGCGCGTCCGCACTCGCGCCGGCCCCCCGGCCGGCGCAGATGGACGATACCGCGAGGATACCCCCGTGACGGATGATCGCGGGAAGCGCTGGTACGACCTGCCGCCGCTCTTCGATCCGGCGGCCGGGCGCACCGTGATCGAGCCGCCGGGCGGCGGCCCCGGCTGGTGGGCGGGGGCGTGCAGCGCGGTCTACGACGACTACGCCGGCTGCTTCTACCTCTACTACCGGCTCCGCAAGCCGCGCGAACTGGGCCGCGGCGCCGAATGCCGCATCGCCCGCAGCGACGACGGCCTGCGCTTCACCGACATCTGGTGCGCGACCAAGGAGCAGATCGAGACGCCCTCCATGGAGCGCGCCTGCCTGCTGGCCATGCCCTCAGGCGAGTGGCGCCTCTACCTCAGTTTCGTTGACCCGGCCGACGGCCGCTGGGGCATTGACCTGATGCGCGCCGGCCGGCCCGACGCCTTCGACCCCGCCCGCAGAAAACCCATCCTCACCGCCGATCAGATCGCCGCCGAAGGCGTGAAGGACCCGTACGTACTCATCGCCGGCGGGCTCGTGATGATGATCGTCAGTTACGCGCCCACCCCCGCGCGCCCCGCGTCGCGCGACGAGATGCACGCCACGGGCGATGTCTACAACACCGGCCTCACCAAGTCCCACAGCGGCCTCGCCGTGAGCGGAGACGGCCTCACCTTCGAGTGGAAGGGCGACATTCTCTCGCCCGGCGACGGGTGGGACGCCTACTGCGCGCGCATCGGGACGCTGCTGCACACGCCGCCCGTCTGGACCGCGTTCTACGACGGTTCCGCCGGCGTGGACCAGAACTACGAGGAGAAGACCGGGCTCGCCGTGACGCTCGACCTGGCGCACTTCGAGCGCGTCACCACCCGGGAGCCCGCGCTGGTGTCTCCCCACGCCTCGGGCTCCCTGCGCTACGCCGACGCGGTCGTGGCCGGCGGGGAGATCCACTACTACTACGAGTACGCCCGGCCCGACGGCTCGCACGAACTGCGCGCGAGCGTCGTCCCGTCGCCCGGGCCCTAGCGGACAACCCGATCATGGCACGTCCAGCCCGCAAGCGGGCCAACAACCTGGACGGCAAGACCTGGACGCGCCACTCGATCAGCGTCTGGAGCGACATCAAGAAGACCGCCGAGGAGGCCGCCCTCGGCCACCCCGCCATGTTTCCGGCGGCGCTGCCCAGACGTCTCATCGAGTGCTTCGCCGCGCCGGGCGACCGCGTGGTGCTCGACCCCTTCGCCGGCGTCGGCTCGACGCTCATCGCCGCCGCCGAGTCCGGGATGACCGGCGTCGGGCTCGAACTCTCGGCCGACTTCCACCACGTGGCGCAGGACAGGCTGAAGGCGATGGGCCACACCGACGTCGCGCTCCACAGGGCCGACGCCCGGCGCATCGCCGACCACGTGCCGCCGGAATCCGTGGACCTCATCATCACCTCGCCCCCCTATTGGGACATCCTGAGCCGCCGCCGCACGGCGGACCGTAAGGCCACGCGCACCTACGGCGCCGGCCGGCGCGACCTGGGCGAGATTAGCGACTACGCGGCCTTCCTCGATGCGCTGGGCGAGGTTTTCGCGGGCTGCTGGACCTGCCTGCGCCCGGGGCATTACGTCCTGGTGGTGGTTATGGATCTGCGGAAGCGGGACCGCTTCTACGCGCTCCACGCCGATCTGGCCGCCCGCATGCAGAACGTCGGATTCATCTACGATGACCTGGTTATCTGGGACCGCCGTCAGGAGTATAATAACCTGAGACCGTTGGGGTATCCGTCGGTGTTCCGAATCAACAAGGCCCACGAGTACGTGCTGATCTTCAAGAAGCCGGCCGTCGCGGGCGGCGCGCCGAAGGTTTAGTCGCCCTGCAGGTGGGCCGGCCCATCAGGCCCCCGGCGCCTTGCGCGCCGGGCAAGTCGGAGGTGCGCTATGCGGAACCGCCGAGTGGTGTGGGGATTCGCCGTGGCTGCTGCCGTCTTGACCGCGTCCGGCTGTATGCGCATCCGTCCCGAGGCGACGGAGGTGCAGCGCGATACCCGCGTCAGGCAGGCGCCTCCGCCTTCGCCCGCGCGTCAGGAGGTGACCCCGGGCTCGGCCGAGGGCTATCCCGACGAGGCGCCGGCGCCAGCCCAGCCCTCTACACCCACGAAGTCCGGCGATGAGCCCGAGGTCGTCTGGGGCCCGCTACCCGCGCCCATCTACCCCAACGCCCGCCGCGTGGACCAGTCGCAGCGCATCCAGTCCGGCGAGAAGCCCGTCGCCTACCGCAACTACCGTTACACCACCTCGGCCTCGGTGGACCGCGTGCTCGCCTACTACACGAAGGCGCTGGGCGAGGACGAGGTCGAGGTGAAGCGCGTCGGCCGCCAGGTCTCGATCTTCAAGAACCTCGAGAAGGGCAACCTCATGGTCACGCTCTTCCGCACCGGCGGCCGCACCCGCATAGACATCCAGGAGTCGCAGCAACTCCAGCCCAAGAAGCGCGGCCTCTTCGGGAGGGGATGATGGAACTTCGCGAAGTCTTGAGCACTCGGCGCAGCGTGCGCGCCTACCGGTCCGATCCGGTTCCCGACGACGCACTCGAACGGGTGCTGGAGGCGGCCCGGATCGCCCCGAGCGCCAGCAACCTCCAGCCGTGGAAGTTCGTCGTGGTCCGCGACGAGGCCCTGCGCCGGCGACTGGCGGGCCTCTGCTCCGACCAGCACTTCGTCGGCGAGGCGGCGCTCGCCATCGTCGCCTGCGGGCTGCCGACCCGCGGCGGCATCGGCGGCTATGCGAGCAGCCTGCTCGTGGACGTCGCCATCGCCGTGGACCACCTCACCCTGGCGGCCCGCGAGGAGAGCCTGGGCACCTGCTGGATCGGCGCCTTCGACCACGACGGCGTGAGGGAACTTCTGGGCATCCCTTCGTCCGTGCAGGTGGTGGCGATCACGCCGCTCGGCTACCCCGGCGATCCCGCCGCCTTCGCGCCGCCGCGAAGCCGCAAGCCTCTCGATGAGATCACCTGCATCGACCGCTATGAGGCCTAGTCAGGCGCCCGTGTTGACGCTCGAGGTCACCCACCGCGACCCGGAAACCTCCGCCCGCTGCGCCGTCATGACGACGCGCGCCGGCCCGGTTGACACCCCCGTCTTCATGCCTGTCGCCACCCAGGCCACCGTCAAGTCTCTCACGCGCGCGGAACTCCTGCAACTCGACGTGGGGCTGCTGCTGTGCAACGCCTACCACCTCTACCTGCGCCCCGGCGCCGACGTGGTCGAGCGCGCCGGCGGCGTCCACGGCTTCATGAACTGGCAGGGCCCCACCCTGTCCGACAGCGGCGGCTACCAGGTCTTCAGCCTGGAGGCGCTGCGCGAGATCAGCGACGAAGGCGTGCGCTTCCGCTCCCACGTGGACGGCGCCGAGCTGTTCCTCTCGCCCGAGCAGGCGATCGTCATGCAGCAGCAGATAGGCGCCGACATCATCATGTCATTCGATCAGCCGGTGGCCTACCCCGCCGACGAGGCGGCCGCCGCCGATGCCGCCGAGCGCACCCACCGCTGGGCCGAAGCAGGCCGGCGCGCCTTCCGGCCCGAGACGGGCCAGGCGCTCTTCGGGATCGTCCAGGGGGGCTTCAGCGCCGCGCTCCGGCGGCGCACCGCCGCGCGTCTGGCGGACCTCGACTTCGAGGGGTACGCCGTCGGCGGGCTCTCGGTGGGCGAGCCCATGGAACTGATGCTCGACATGGCCGAGGTGGCCCTCTCGGAACTCCCGCCCGACCGGCCGCGCTACCTGATGGGCGTCGGCATGCC
>Ga0180434_10005387_pt1 | contig 15113 bp, 14 predicted proteins | sample SS_ome_7_FD_132453 | JGI IMG/M metagenome (GOLD analysis project Ga0180434, IMG submission 132453) | Hypersaline lake sediment archaeal communities from the Salton Sea, California, USA - SS_1_D_2 metaG | ecosystem: Environmental > Aquatic > Non-marine Saline and Alkaline > Hypersaline >...
AACCGGGGTTCCACCAGGCACAGGTCATGGCAGGTGTGGGCAGGAGACTCGGCGCTGATCGCCCGCCGCAGAAGGGCCTCGTCGGCCTCCCGGCGGACCCAGGGAGAGGGCACGTACACCTGGAAGCGGTGCGCGTGCTCATGAAATACATCCCGGTCCGGATCCCCCCTGTCCACCAGCCGCACCTCCCCCTCGCGGCAGGAGGCGTCCAGCTGCAGGCGCTTGACCATATCCCGGCTCCACAATGCACCGGCGCCCGGCTCCAGAAAGGACCTGACGCCGAGAGTGAAGTACCGCCGGGTTCTGAACCCCTCCAGGATGACAGGAAATCCCAGCTGTTCTTCCGGAGGGAGACCGGTGATGTTGTGCAGGTAGACCGCGATGTGTTTCTTCAGGGTTTTCAGGGTGCCGCGGGATTCCATTGTCCCGGGTACGCCCTCGAGCAACCGCCGCTTCTTTTCGTCCTCCCAGCTGCCCTCCAGGGATACCCCCATCCATTCTGCCAGGAACTCCAGCCACTTTCCGGATACGATCTCCGGATCGAAGTGGTCGGCGACATTCCGGATGCGCTCCTCGAGGTCATCCCACTCGGTCTGGAAGACGGAGAGAAACCGCTCCAGGAAGCGGCGGCTCTCCTTGTCGCCGGAATAGACGGCGGGGAGGTACTGGAGGTAGGACGCGCGCGGATAGTGGACCCGGATCCGGTTCACGAGGGGAGTGGCGGGAGCGCCGCCCGAACCGGTTTCCCTGCCGAAGCCCAGCCGGATGCGCAGGTACAGGAACCGCCCCTCCAGGCTCTGGACCAGGAACTCCTCGCTTCGCGGTTGACGCTCGAGGGGAGACGCCCCCGCCTGCATGGGACCCGCGATCCGGAAGGGCGGTTGCGGATCCCAGTGGGCCTCGAGAACAACCGCGCCCCGCACATCCCCGGCATCCCGGGTATGGGTGGACACCTCCACCCAGGTTCCGGCCGGAAGGTCGGCCAGGTCCAGCTCGATGCGGTGCCACTGGCACCTGTAGATCCCGCTGTCCAGCGGCGGGGAATACCAGGTACCTTTTTTCTGGTAGAGGAATGGTTGCGCCCCGGGAGGCGTGTCACCCTGGATCGGGCGGCCGGAGCGGTCGAACACGACCGGCCTCTCCGGAGCGGGATCGCCAAAACGGCAGTGATGGAGCGGCGCCACGGGATGCGGTGGAGGATCCGGACTGCCGGCCGACAGGGGAATGCCCCGGATGCCCGCAAGGCAGAAATGTTCCTGTTCATCCAGCACCACCATCGGAGGATCGAAGGATCCGCGCAGCACTCCGGAATCCGTTACCGATTCTTTGAAGGTGAACCGGCGTGTTTTCCCGGGCCGCGACGGCTGGAACACGTCCACTTCCGGCTTCTTCTTCTTTTCTCCATCCGCCGGTTTTTCCCTCTTTCCGAGGAGTACCAGTCGGTGGCTGCGATCCACGGCCATCCGGGTCCAGGTTCTTTCCCTGCCTCCCTCCAGCGTGACGGCATGCAACGCCCCTGTTCCTGGAAAATGGCGCCAGATGCGGCCTTCCCGGTCGAGAACCAGAACCGAGCCGCTGTCCTGCGCGAGGTCCACAGGCTCCCACTGATCCACGTCCCCACCCACGAGGAGATTGACCAGCCTGCAGGACTCCAGGTGAAACACCTTCACCGCACCGTCTCCGTCGTCATCCAGGTCCGCGACGTAGAGGTGGTCGTCTGTAACGGCGAGGTTGACCGGCTTGTGGAGCTTCCCCGGACCGGAGACGTTGCCGCCCACGCCGGGCACGTCCTCGAAGCGGCGGGAATCAGCGTCGAATCGCCGCACGCTAGACGGCGCCCGTAGATCCAGCAGATAGAGAGTGCCCCGGCGGTCCTGGGCAAATCGCCGGGGGAGCACCAGGGCGCCGAGGCTTCCGTGGCGATCATCGAGGGCCAGCGGGCCGCCCGGCCAGGCCTCCAGGCCGAATCCGCTATTCCTGTCCACGAAGATGTGCTCGTGCAATCCCTCGGCCTCGAGCCAGCGATTGGTCCGGTCCAGCAAGGCAAAGGTGGGTACGGAGCTGTCATCCATTGCGTGCGCCATTACATATCTCTCGAAGGATCAACGTTGATTTCATGTTCGGGAACACCGTATACCAGGCCGTCGAGGGGAATCCTGACCGGCCGGGTCAGGTCCTCGTGCGGCAAACCTTTGACGGCCACCTCGAGGTGCTCAACCGCCACCACATCCTTCACGGCCTGGATCACTCCGTAGAGCTGGGTGGGGTACAGGTCCTGGCCGAAATCCCAGCCCTTGCCCGGTTCTTCCGGCACGGCCGGCTCTCCGTCCTCATCCGGCCCCGCCGCCTCGGAAGGATCCGGCTGCCAGGGCAGGGGAGAGAGAAATCGTCTGAGCGCCAGGTCGATGTTCGTGCGCACCTGGCCGAACGAAGCGTACTCCTTGGCGGCCACCTTCACGGTGACATGGACGGCAAAGTAGCGAGGCCCCTTCACGTGCACCTCGGTGGTGATGAGGCGGTGCTCGTCCAGTTTCCTTGCCACCTCCCTCAGCAGATCGCGGGAGGGGCGGGGGGGAACATCCTCGTTGTCCGGAACCACCACCACCGTCACCGATCCCGGAACCGGGATATCGGGGTGGTGCGGATGCGCGAGCGGGATGGCCGTGGCCCTGGCCACACCGCCGATCTCTCCCGCAAGGCTCTGGAAATCCTCCCCGGTAACCGCCCGGCTGCGGCGACGCAGGCGGCCGGGTGCCTCTTTCTTGAGCTCCTCCAGCGACTGCTCGTCCGTGCCGCCCACGGCCTTTCGTTCATTCTTGACCTCACCGATCCCGGGAATGTTCCTGAGGAGCTTGTCGATCTTCCCGGCCGGGAGATTTCCCTTCTCGCCGCCTCCGTACCGGTACCTTGCCGCGATGATCCTGGAATCCGCCAGCGGTATCCGGCCGTGTTCCCCGTCCCCGAACGTGACGGTGCCGGCATTTGCATTGAGATGATACACGCAGTCATCGGGCCCGGATGCGCGCAGGTCCTCGGTGGGCTGCCACAGCACAGTGTTCCCGGATCGGTCTTCCACCTTCAGCTCGAGGCTGTCCGGGTCCACCGGCCTTCGTTTCTTGTTGAAGGTGAAGACCTGGCCCTCTCTCCCGTTGCTTACCCCGAGGACCTCGTCCTCCCGGGTCGTGAGATTCACCGCCTCCACGGTGTTGGGCCGCACGAAGTCGATGCGGGGTTCGGTGCCCGCCGCATGGGCGCCGGACACGAGGCGGCACCGGATCCAGTAGAACAGGGTCTCATCGGATCCCAGGACCGAGGCCCTGGCTTTCCGCGGGCCATCGAGCCTGAAGATCCCCTCCCGGGTGAAGCATTCCGTCGTGTCCTCAAACGCCTCGAACCGGCGCCATGTGGAGAGCTCCACGTCTTCGGAGGATTGATACTCCCACTGCACCTTCGGCTCCACCACCGGAACCGATTCGATCGGGGTGGTGATCCAGGTCTGCAATCGATCCACGATGTGCCGGCGCCTGGCCTCCCACCCCTCGTCGGGCGGGCATTGAACCAGGGCGTCATCGGAGAGCAGATCAAGGATCTCGGTGAAGATCTCGGGCCGCTTATCAGCATCCTGGATCGAGATAGATTCCTCCGACGGTCCGACCCTCTGGGTCTCGCCGCCGCTCGTGTCCTCGGGAAGGAACACGCGGAGGTTCCAGCCTAAGGGGAAGTCGAAAGGCTCGTCTTTTCGTTCCTCCTCCGCCGGACCGAAGCCCAGGTACAGGGCGTTGTTCACCTGCGGCGAAGCGCCCAGCGCATCGTACGGCGTGGCGTGTTCTCCGTTGGCGGCGGTGAGGTCCATCAGGCTGATGCCGTCATACACCCGGATCGAAGCCAGCTCGAGACCGAGGACGTCGATCCCTTTCTCGGTCTCGAACACGACCAGCTCGCCCGTGTCCGGATCCTGGCCGGCGACCCGGGTCCCCTCGGGAACCACGATGGGCGTGGCCGCGCCGGGCTGCGCGGTGAACGTCAGCTGGGCCCGCGCGGGCTGCGCCGGCTTCCTCTCCATGCCCAGGAGCTTCAGGAACTTGATGTAGCTGCGCTCCGGCACACGGTTCATCTGGAACAGCATCATCTCCGTCAGCCAGGCAAACAGCTGCACCAGCGTCATGCCCGGATCGCTGTCGTTGAAGTCGGTCCATTCCTTCGTGTAGCGGGGAATACGGAGGCGGGCGAGCCTCACGAGGTCTTCGTACGTCCGGGTGTCCAGTCTGGGTGCTTCGAGCGGCATGTCACAGGCTCCGATCAGCCCCTTCCGTCAGGAAGAAGGGGAATACCAGGTTGAAAATCGCGTTGTTGGCCCGGATACGGTAGTCGATGGTGATGTCCAGGCGGTTCCGCTCCTCGGGTGCGCTGTCCACCCGCACCTCGAGCACATCGATGCGGGGCTCGAACCGGATCAGGGCTTCTCGTATCTTCTCCTGAACGAGGCCCCGCATGGCGGCCGTGTTCGGCTGAAAGACCAGGTCGTGGATTCCGCAGCCGAACTCCGGCAGCATCTGCCGCTCCCCCGGTGCGGTGCTGAGAATGATCCAGATGGACTGGCGGATCTTCCCCTCCCCCGTCAGATACTTCAGGCGGCCGTCAAGAGTCGGCTTCACCGGAAACGGCCAGCCTTTGCCAAGAAAACTCCTCTGTAGCATCTGTCAGCTATCCTCCTATCATGACGGTGCTCGCCGCCACCACCTGTCCCACAGGGGCCTCCACGGGGTCGTTGCAGGTTCTGGCGGTGTCCCCGGCGCGGGCCGCGGGTTTTCCGTTGATGTTCACGGTGGCGCTCCCCAGGCTGATGGTGCCCTTGTTCGACGGCGGATTCTGGAACGAGACACCGGGCGGTGTCGGGATATGCGGCGGCGTGTTGGTGGCCGTGCTGTCGACCGTGGCCGCCGGCATGCCCTCGATGTTCACGTCACTGCTCAGGGCATTGTCTATGATGCCGCTGAACGGGTGAGGGAGCGGCGTTGGAACCGAACCGGACGCGGACGGCACCAGCACGATATGGGTATCGACCGCTGTCACCTGGTCGCCCTGCTTGGCAGCGGGTTTTCCCATTTCCCTGCGCTCCTAGTTGATGTTCACCGTGGCCCCCTTGATGGTGAGGGTGCCCCCGGCTTCCAGCTTCATCTCGCCGGACGCCTTGACTGCAACCTCGGAGGCGTCCACGTTCACTTTTCCCGAGGCCTTGACCTCCACGTCCCCGCTGTCGCATTCGATCTTGATCTTCTCCCCGGAGGTATCGATGACGATGCGGCGGGAGCCGTCCTTGTCCTCGATCTCGACCGTCTCGGAGCCCTGGGTGTCATCCAGCTTGATCAGGTGCCCGCTCCTGGACCGGATGAACCGCCAGTTGTTCTCCTTTGCGTTGCCGTCGTCCGCGGGCGGCGCGTCCGCCTTGCTCCATACACCACCCAGGATGTACGGATGGCGCGGATCTCCCTTCTCGAAGGCCACCAGGACCTCGTCACCCACCTCGTGGCGGAAGAAAACCCCCCGGTCCGGACCGGCCATCAGCGACACCAGACGGGCCCAGTCACTCACCTGGTCCTCCAGGTGGGGATACGTCACCCGGATGCGGCCCAGGTTTTCCGGGTCCTCCAGGTCGGAGACGATGCCGATGACGATTCCGTTCGGTCCGGCCATGGTTCGTTACACCTCCTCCATGCGGCACTGGAACTGGGTCGTGTATCCGCTGCCGCCGATGGTATGCGTTGTTCCGGTCACGAAATACCGCCCGCTGAACCGGTCCCCGAGGCCCCTGATGAAGACCACGGTTCCTGCCCGGAGATCGGGCAGCCCCACCACGGAACCGCTCCCCTTCACCATGTCCTTGGCGATGTTTTCCAGGGTCTCCACCGCCACCTTCTTCGCCTCCGCCTCGCTCCTGACCGGTTCGTTCAGGATCTCCTTCTTCTGGTTGAAAGCGCTCTCGATGCGGCTCTGCCCCTCCCCGACACCCTGTGTCTCGATCTCGCTTCGCCTGGCCGTGTATTCGATCTTCTTCTTGCTGGTGGGGTCCCACCCCCGCACCGTGACCTCCCCCACCTGATTGGCGGTGGTGAGGGTGGGCTGGAACTGGATCAGGGATCGGCCGTAGACCAGCTCGTAGGTGGTCTGTTTCACGTTCACCGAGGGGCCGAAGTAGATGGCCGGCGTGTCGCCCTCCTTGACGAAGATGTCATATCCGACCTTGCGCGCCTGCCGCATCAGGAAGATGATGTCGTACTGGTTGTCCTGCAGGATGTACTCGTAGGGAGTCTCGTCCACGGGATCCGTTTCCACCTCGATGGCCAGCCGCTGGCCGACCTGGAGGGCGATCTCGCTGTCCGTCAGTTCCTCGTACACCCAGGACACCTGCTCCGTCCTGAACTTGTGCAGGATGTTGAGGACACTCACGGAAAGGGTGGGCTGGCCGCCCGCCGGAAAGGCCGGGCGAAGAGAGGTGATCTCCCCGAGCATCATCCGCCGCTGGTGGTCGGCGCCATAGTATCCCATCCACAGCTCCAGCTCCTGGCCCGGGTCGAAGATCTCCTCGTCGCTGTACTTGAACGACCGGCTCTCCGCATCCCAGTTGTTGATGGTCAGGTCGAAGCTGTCGATGGCGTCCAGGCTGTCCTTGTACGACACCTGGATGATATCCCGCACCACATCCTGGCTCAGGGACTTGCCCTTGAGGCGCACCTCGAAGTAGGGGACGTAGAAATCCTGGCCTTTGTAGATCGGGACGGCTTCCTGGGCGGCTGTCATGATGTCTCGTCCTTCTCCTCCTGTGAGGGCTCGCCGATGAGGGGGATCGTGATCTCCGTTCCCGGCCTCAGCCGCCTCGGATTTGCGATCACTGCCGCATTCTCCTCGGCGATACGCCGCCAGAGCCGTGCATCATCCAGCTCCTCGGCGGCGATGCTGCTGAGGGTTTCCCCGCGCTTGACCACCCGGCGCTTGGTGTGATCCGTGGACTGGAGGTTCAGCTCCTCGAGCTGCTTCTCGAGCGTCTTGTATTCCCTGAAGGACACGGTGACCGTGGCGCGCAGGGGCACACCCCTCGGGTTGAACAGGGTGAACTTCTGCTGGACGTTCTCCACGACTCCGACGAAGGACAGCCCCTGGCCCCAGGAAAACCGGACGCGCGGCGGTGCGTGCGTCCTGGGCTGGATCTTGACCAGCTGGTAGATCCGCTTCGTCCAGTCCCGGACATCCGTGGCCGTGGCGCCCATTCCGTCCTCGGTGGTGTCGAAGAACAGCTCCAGGCTCAGCTTTTCGTTCTGGCCCCGGACGAACTGGAGAATGGGCGAGTCAATGCCCGGAATGGCGATCTCGGCGATCTGGGCTCCCTTGGTGAGGGTATACTCGGTGGGGTTGAACTGGACCTCGATCCTGGGCGGAAGGTTGCCTTCTGATGTGGTCAGCGCCTTTTTGTCGAGCACTTCGATCACAGCCCGCGTCAACGGCATCACCCACCTCCCGTGTCCGTGGTCATCGGGCGGGACGCCTGGGTCCGGAGGGCCGTCGCCTCCTTCATCTCCTTCTCGTCCTGCTGCCTGGACTCGAGCCTCTCCACCACCTTCTCCACGAGCTTGTCCAGCTGCGCCTCGTCCAGGGGCAGGTCCCCCTCGCTGAAGGTGACCTCGCTGGAGAACTTCCGGATGTGCACGGGCATGGTCAAACTCTCCGTATCAGGCCCTGGTGACAGAGCTCCAGTGTTTCCACCGCGGCATTGCTCTGGGTGGCGTTCAGATCGGGTCCCTGCCACTTGCAGGGAAATGCCCGGTGGAACTGCCATGCCATCTTCACTTCCTTCCCGGTCGGATCCTGGACCAGGATGGTGCCGTTCTTCAGCAGGACCTCTCCGTTCACCAGCTCGAGATACCAGTCGTGCAGCTCGCGATCCACGATGCCACGCTTCAGGGTCAGATTCGACTGCTTGGTCCTCGTGGGGAACTTGCGCAGGTGCCGGTTGAAGCCGCCTTCCGCGTAGTCCTGGACCTCGGTTTCGAGCTGGAGGCCGCTGCACTCGCTGAATCCACCGGCGCCGAGATCGTCGATGCGGATCTCGAACCGGAAGGCGAGAAAGGGATCCTTCCGCTTGCCGATGTTACTCATGGCTCCCTCCCGTCTCCATCACCTCGACGCCCCCCTCGGTGATACCGATCCTGACCACCACGAACTCCGCCGGCCAGGGAGGATTGAGGCCCACCTCGCAGATCATCCGGCCCTGGCTTTCATCATACGGCGTCGTGGTGGTGGCGTCGCACTGCACCGAATAGGCGTCTTCAGCCGTGGCGCCCTCCAGGAACCCCTTCTGCCAGAGGTCATCCAGAAAGCTGCGGAGGACCCGGTCCACGTCGTGGCGGAGTGCATCGTTGCCGGGTTCGAAGCAAGTCCATTGCGTCTGTTCTTCGATGGTTTCCTCGATCATGGTGACCAGCCTGCGCACGTTCACGTACCGCCATCCGGCATCGCTGCTCACGGTGCGCGCTCCGGCGATCCGGATGTCCCGCCCCTCCACGGCCCGGATGACGTTCAGGCCGATGGTGTTCAGGTGGCCGTGGTCGGAATCGCCGACCCTCGCGGCAAGATCCTTCACGCCTTCGAGCACCTCGTTGGCCGGGGGGCTGTGCGGGCCCACCCTGAGCGATACCCGGGCGAAGATACCCGCGACATGGCCGCTGGGGGGGACTGTGCGGAGGGATCCGGGCGACCGGAGCGGGTCCGGAACCCGGAGCCAGGGGTAGTACATGGCTGCGTATTTCGAGTCGAATCTGTTGCGCCACTTCTCGGCTTCCCGGACGTTCGCCCCGTGCGGATAGGTGTCGAGAACGGCAATCCGATCCTTCCGAACGAGGCAGTGGCCGACAACCACGTCCTGGAGGCGCTTGATCTGGACACACGAAAAAACGGGTCTCGTTTCCGGGGGCGGCGGAAGGTGTTGTGGGTCGAGGGGAAATTCCAGATTCCGCTCAGAGGTGCCGGGCTCCTCCAGCCGGTCGCACGGCACCGGATCGGGATTCACCACGCCCGGCGGCTCCTCGATGATGGGCGGCATGATGTCCGGCACGGCCACCATGCTGACCTCGTCGACCAGGGCCAGCTGCCCGAGGCCGAGAGATTCACCCGGCACCGGACGCTCCTCGTAGAAATCCTCCGGGCGCAGGTCCTTCAGGCAGTCGGTGCCGCGGGTATGGCAAAAGACGGCCTTGTGACGCCGGATGTTCCACCCCTCCGCGGGGAGATCGAAAACCCGGCTCACCCGAACCAGGCGGGAGCCGGTCCGCCGGTACTCGTGCCTGTCTGTGTCCTCTCCGGAATCGTCTTCATCCTCATGGAGCCAGAACGGATCCTCCCGGGTGCCGTTCAGGACGCGCGCAAAATACGCGGGATTCGAGCGTCGCTGCGCCCCTGAGCCCAGCCACCGGACGGTGCTGAGATTGCTCCAGAACTCCTCCCGGGTGTCCCGGCCCCGCTTGAACCGCAAGGAGAGGTGGAAACAATGCTCGCCGGCGGGGAGAGCGCGGATGTCCAGGTCCTGCGCCCAGGTGCCCGGACCGATCGCTTCCAGGGTGAACGCCCGTTTCCATCCTCCCCCCGGGCCCTCGGCCTTGACGCTCCACTCGGCCTGCCGGCCCGGACCCGCGCAGGCAACGCGCACGACCCAGCAGGCCTCCCCCCCGTTGGCGAAGAATCCCTCCACTGCACCGGCCAGATACCCCTGGTCGATGGGCGGCCCGAAGAACTCGAAAAACCGATTCGGGCCGTCGATGCGGACGGCCCTGTGAATCGGTCCGCGGTAGGCAACGCCGACGAATCCGGCGATATCCGTACGCAATGCGGACAGCGGTGAAGGATTTTCCTTTCGCCATTCGAAGTAGACGCCGGGCGTCGTGTAGGTCGGCATGTCATCCCCCGATCAACATCAACCGAGCTCGATCTTCTCCACTGCGATCTCGAGGGTCTCGATGGCCACCTCGTTGTTCTTGGCGTTGAATGCCGGCCCTTCCCACTTGGTCGGCCAGCCTTCGTAGAAGTTCCAGCGAAGGGCCTCGGCGTGCGCCTCGTCCTGGAGCACGATGGACCCGGACTGGCGCTCTGTCTTTCCGTCGATGACGCCCTTGCGCCATTCCCAGAGATCCTTGCTGTCGGTGTATCCCCGCTTGAGGCTGATATTGGTGAACTTCTTCAGCCCAGGCAGCTTCCGGACGGTGTGATCCTCGTCTCCGTTTCTGTATTCGATGACGTCGGTCTCCGTGGTGAGTCCACTGCATTCGGAAAATGCGGCAACGGGCATCCCGTCGAACTCGACCACGAAATTGAAAGCGGAATAGGGATCCTTGCGATCATTTGTCGGCATGGTTCAAACCTCCTGTCTATCCGGATGGACTCCCTACCCCTGGGCCTCGAGAGTCTTCTGGCTGATGCGGAAAATCACGAACTCGGCCGGCTTGACCGGCGCCAGGCCGATGTAGCAGATGAGCCGCCCGTTGTCGATATCGTCCTGTGTCATGGTGGTGCGGTCGCATTTCACGAAGAAGGCCTCTTCCTGGGTGAGACCCCGGAGAGCGCCCTCCCGCCAGATGCGGATGAGAAAGTTGGTGATACTCCGGACCACGCGGGCCCAGGTCGGCTCGTGGTTGGGTTCGAACACCACCCACTGCGTGGCCTCTTCGATGGACTCCTCGACGAAGATGAACAGGCGCCGGACGTTGACGTATTTCCACTCGGCGTCGCTGGACATGGTGCGGGCGCCCCAGAGCCGGATGCCGCGGCCGTCCGAGCGAAAATCCCGGATGCAGTTCACGCCGCGCGGGTTGAGCATGTCCTGCATCGCCTTTGTGACCGGGAACTCGAGGCCCCGGGCGTTCCGGACCACGGCGTTCGCGGGCGCCTTGTGCACGCCGCGCTCGATGTCGGTGCGCGCGAGGATGCCCGCCACGTGGCCGGTGGGGGGGACGAGGCGGGGCTGGTTGGCGGCCGGATCGAAGATCTCGATCCAGGGGTAGTAGAAGGCCCCGTACGTGGTGTCCTGCGGCGGCCGCAGTTGCGACACGTCACTTTCCCCTTGCTGCACGGAGACCAGGGCGAACCGGTCACGGAGCTCCTCGCACTGGTTGATGATCCTGCCGGTGACTTCCGAGGGATCAAATCGCACCTCGTCCGGAGCGAGCAGGATGGCCACCTCGTCCACCTTGCCCATGGCCACGAGGCCGGTGTCGCGGCCGAGGGGCTCGTTCAGGGGCGGATCCTGGTCCGGGAGGGTGATCCCTCCGACAGGGCCTTCCGCTCCCTCGAAATCCGCTGACACGAGCTGGCCTTCACCGTCGCTTCCGCCCTCCAGCGGACCGTCGGCAAACGCCCGGTTGGCGGGACGCGCTGCATTCGCGCCTCCGCCGCCCCACCAGCACTTCACCAGCTGGGAGGCGGCGTTGATGACGGTGACGGCGTTGTTCCCGGCACCCGCCTCGAACGTCAGGTTGTCGTAGACCTCGGTGTGGTCAGGACCCACCCGGGCTGGATTGGTGGCTTCTCTCGGATCGAGCGGATCCACGAAGTCGCCGGGGTACGTGTCCGGCAGGCTGGTGTAATAGATGATGGATACGCGGAATACGGAGGTGTCATCCTCGGCCTGGGTGCCGTTGTCGATCTTGACCAGCACCCGGCTCCCCCACGCGCCCCGGCCGTTGGCGGAGAAGACGAGGGCGCCGTGGGTCAACCTGGCGTCTCCGGACCCGGTTGGGACCACGCGTCCGATGAAGCACCGCTGGCCGCCGTTGTCGAAGAATCCCTGGACGGCGAACGGCAGGAACGAATCCCCTCCGAGGTATCCGCCGAACCACCGCTGGAACTCGAGCCAGCCGGAGACGAGCTTGGGCGTTTCCGGGCCGCGCTCCGTCATACCCAGGAAGCCCGCGGTGCTCGTGCCAACCCCTTCGATGGGTTTGGGTCCCGTGCTGATCTCCTCAATGTACACGCCTGGTGAGAGATATTCGGGCATGACGCATCTCCTGATATTTGACCACTGGAACTTGGAACTATCCGAATCTGAATTCTTCCACCGAGGTGACGCTTCGCGGCTCGACCGTCGCACTGTGCTGCAAAACCTCACCTGGACCTGTCTTTGCCGTCACGGTCACGGGAACGGATCCCGGATTGATGAACTGATCGGGGGGAAAGTACAGAGACCAGCTTCCATCCACGAGTGAGATCGTGTGATACGCCAGCCCCTCCACCGTGATCGACACCCCCTTCAGTCCTGTGCCCCGGGGGCCCGTCACCTGTCCCCGAAGGCCTGTCTGGATGTGCCTGGCTTCTCTTCCTCGTACGATCTGAACGTTGCCGACTTCGTATTGTTGACCGGCAGACCTTCTCCGAGCGGTGAATCGAAGGGTCACCATCCCGGACGGGACGTCCCGGTGGAATACCACCACCCAGGCACCGCCGTCGCTCGCCCAGCAGGACGTGGCCTGGCTGTCGGGCAGAGCCTGCCCGTTCTGCGGATCCACGGCCTGAACCCTCGCGTCCTCGAAATCGAAGCCCTGCGTCCTGTGAACATCTCCCCGCAGCAGCGTGGGGCCCTTTCCGGGCAAATCACCGTCCACGCGCTCGATTCCCGAAAACGGATACGCGTGGCCGGGAGGGATGGAGACGACCAGCGGATCGGGATGCCGGTCCAGGGGCCTCTCCATCAGAAAAGGGCTGTACAGAGGCGACTCAAGCCGGATCCTGTGGTTCACACCCGGCTCGAAACCGCTCCTTTTCAGGCACCCGCGCGGGAGTCGGAGCATGCCGAACCAGAGGGTGAATCCTGATGGATTGCGAATGGTCTCCAGTTCAGCTGCCTGCGCCAAGGGAACCATTTCCCCGCCCTCCCACCGGTGGGTGACGAAGAACCGGACCGCTGCCCTGGGGCTGCGTATGCTGCTGGTCGCCTCCCACTCGAGGAAGGCGTCCCGCAGGTCGAAAACCATCCGGGGGGAGGTCTTCTGGATCTCGCGCACCTCGAACATCCGCTACGCCTCCTCTTCTCCCGGGACCTCGCCGTATCCCCGGGCGCTTTCCGACACGGGCGGTGCAGACAGGACGCGTTCCGAATCAACCTGGGTCACCCGGACCCTGTAGCAGACCGAGAGTCTGTACGGCTCGTTGAGCGCCTCCCAGATCCGGGTCAGCTCCTCCAGGCTGATTCTGCCGAGGATGATCTTGAGCTCCTCCTGAACGTCCTCCTGTGGATTGCTGAGGACCAGAACGCTGTTTTCGTACAGAACCTGCATGGTCCTTCCCAGCAGGAGCAGGTCCTGCTCGGGATTTCCGGTCGTGGGGGTGATCAGGTAGCTGAGGTCAAGGCTCAGAGGCGGGTACGCCAGGTTCAGCTGGTCACCGTTCCCGTCCCTGCGCACCATGGGCTGGTTCTTGATGAACTCGTTCTCCTCGATGCGATAGAGCCACAGGGAAAGCCGGTTCGCGTTGTTCTGCAGCGTTTCCGTGGGATTCGAGAACACGATGGTGGCCATTCCCGGAACGACCTGTGGAAAGATGGCCGGATCGTTCTGGAATACGTCCCAGATCGTATCGCGAAGCAATCGGCTGGCTTCGACGAGAACCCGGTAGCTGCTCATCGGGAATCCACCTGCCCTGTTCCGGTTCAGTCCACGTCGTTGTCCTCGGTGCTGTCCTCAGGAAGGTTTCTGATCTTTTCCAGGATTTCTTCCTTCTGCTTCTTCTCCTTTTCCTCCAGCGTCTTTTCCGTCTCCCGGAGTGTCCTCTCGGCCTCCTTCATGGACACCTCGGCCTCCCTGAGAGCTTTCCTTGCATCCTTCAGGTCGGTCCAGGCCTTGTTCAGATCTTCCCTGTATTTGTCGCTGATCTCGATCTTGTCCAGGTCGGCCTTGAAGATTTCAAGCAGGCAGAACATGTGCTCATGGCTGTTCTCCTCTTCCCACATTTCTATCTCCTTGCGGAGTTTTTCGAGACCTGCCAGCTGGTCTCCTGTTTTCTTCTGGAGGTTTTTCTCCAGGTCATACTTCTGCTGCTTGTCTTCCAGCGTTTTGATTTTTTCCTTCTGCGTTGTTTGCTTCGCTTTGTGGGCAGCATCCTGTGTGACCCTGTCCGCTTTCAGGGCGGCGATCTCTTCTTCGCCCTCGGTGATCAAGGCTTTCACCTTCTCCTTTCTGTCACCGAGGGCCGTATCCACCATGCCCTTTTTGTTGTTGAGATACTCCTGGTGTATATTCTTCTTCCCCTTGAGTTCATCGATGGCTTTCTCATAGCCCTCGATCGCCTTGTCACCGGCTTCGGATTCCTTTTTCAGCGCAGCGAGGTCCTTGGTCAACAAATCCGACGTGTCCGAAGCCTTGTCTTTTTCTTCTTTCAGCGCTTTCAGTACATCCGCCTGGGTGTCACTCATTGGAAATCCCCTCTATCAGAGATGAAAATTCCTCGACTGAACTCTGACTACAGACAGCATTGGCAGCTGCTTGACAGCGTACGCATGAATCCTCTTTGATCAGTCCACGTGATTTAGCTTGACGGGACCTGTGTGCGGACCGTCCCCATGGACTGAATATTGCCTGCGTCTGAATACCCCCCAAAACGACCGTGGAGCGGGATGAACCGGGCCTCTCCACGGCGAGCGCAATCTATTTTGCTAGATTCAATTATTTATTGTCTTGTATTTGCGAGCGTCTTGACCCTGTCGGTGCTCCTGGGTAAGAAAAAACAGTGAAGCCTGTACACAGCCCTGCTGGACAGCAATCACTGAACTGAAATCAATGGAACCATTGCAGCGGCCGATCACCTGTTGATAGAACTGCTGATTCGAGAGGGGCCTGCTACAATCTCCTACCCAATAGTGCTATTTGACGGGATCATATGAAAGGTGGCGAACAAGTCAAACAATTTTTTACCATTACCAGGACTTGTTCCCCTGAAAGCAGATGTGCACTATGCCATTACTCGTGAATGAACCGTGCTTTACACAGAACAAATTAATTACGAGATTCCTGAAAATTTATTGTAGATTGATAACGTGTCGAATAAAGCCGACGCCTGACCTGAAGTTGCTTTCATCCACA
>Ga0180434_10005389_pt1 | contig 15105 bp, 13 predicted proteins | sample SS_ome_7_FD_132453 | JGI IMG/M metagenome (GOLD analysis project Ga0180434, IMG submission 132453) | Hypersaline lake sediment archaeal communities from the Salton Sea, California, USA - SS_1_D_2 metaG | ecosystem: Environmental > Aquatic > Non-marine Saline and Alkaline > Hypersaline >...
CGGTGAGCTCTTTGGGGCCTTCCCGGCCCTCATCCGCCGCTGGCTCGAGCCGGCGACCGAAGGCTAATCCTCTTCCGCTTAGGCCCCCGGCGGCTCGTCCAAAACGATCTCGTCGAGCTCGGTGGCATCGACGTCCTGACGCAGCAGCAGATAGATGGCCGGGGCGATCGACCAGAAATACCCCCAGCCAAAGGCGGCCAGCACCGCCCGCAGGCCATCGGCCCAGAACTGCAGGGCCTGCACACCCCAGCGGGGGTCGGCTGCGCCCCGGACCACGGCCCCGATCACGTCAGCCGTGCGATCGTGCCCCATGCCAAAGCTGGTAGCCCAAAGGGCAAAGGTCAGTGTGGTGTCGGCAAAGAGGGCAGCGGCAAAGAAGGCGAGCACGGCCACACCGCAGCTGATCAGGCTGTAGAAGGCGAAATGGATTGGCCGTTGGTAAAGGTAGGAAAAGGCAGTCGAAATTGCCTGAAAGCTGTCGCCTCGTTCAACCCCGACCGCCGACACCATCAGCGGCCAGCCCGCGGCCAGCCCGATTGCCAGAATGGCCAGCACGACGGCGGCAAGCAACACCAGCGGCCAGATCGCGCCGGCCACCGCCAGCCCCCAGTCAAGCCTCATCAGCAGGCCGAGTAGCGCTCCCGGCACGGACAGGGCTGCCAGGCCCAGAAAGACGAAGGCTGCCGCGTTGAAGGCCGCCAGCCACTTACGGCTGCCGTAGGCGACGGCCTGGGAAAGCCCCGGCAGTTCTTCATCAACGAGTCGCAGGGCCACATGGCGGGTGATGGCGGTCGCAAAAAGAGACCAGACCAGCAGAAACCAGGCCACCCGGGCAAAGCTGCCTAGAAATTCCGGCGTGGTCGCCAGGGGATTCCACGGGGTGGCCAACACCGCCAGCAGTTCAGCCACCGGCGCCGGCGCTGCCTTAAGCCAGCCATAGGCCATCGGCAGGGCCACGCGGCTCGGGGTGGGCAACTGACCACTTGAACTGGTGCCGCAGCTGCCACAGGCGGCCTTGGGGGCCGGGTCGGCTGCCAGCGTCGCCGCCACCGTCGGGAGACCAACCGAATCGGCCAGCGAGAAGCCGGCCCAGGTTGCCAAGGACCCCAGGGTGGCCAACACCAATACCGTCGGCGCGAAGGCCATGCCGGCGGCCTTGAAGAGAATCCACCAAGAAAAGGCATCACTCCAGACCACCTCGTGAACAACGCGGCCGGCAGGGGAGGCAGGAGGGGAATCTGGCATGAGTGCAAACAGTCTTCAGCTGGAACGAGAAGCGTTAAGGATCAATGAAGATAGAAGGCGGTCATTCATTCACCACCAAGGGCAAGAAGAGCGCAATATGAGGCTCGGTTGGTTTTCGGCAAGGGAAATGAGCCTTTTTTTTGCTACTGAAAGGCCTCATCTCACCCACTCCTTCGTGCTCTTCGCGGCTCCGTGGTGCACTTCCGGCCGGCTTCTTACTTCTTGCTGGCCGAGAATACCAGACAGACGCCGCCCCCGAGGCATTCTCCCTGACAGGAGGATTTCACCGTGAGACTAGGGCCTCATCATGCCCCTCGGCCAATTCTTCGTCATCTTCGACGCGGCCGACATGCGGCACGCTGTAGGATTCTTGAAGCCAGCGGCCAAGGTCGATCGTTTTGCAGCGATCGCTACAGAAGGGTGCGGTTGGCGTTGCCGGTCGTTCGGCAGTCGGTCGCAGAAACACGGGGGTATCACACACAGGACAGCGTGGCATCGTTTTCCTCCTGATTGAAAACGTGGCAAACCCGGGACAGGTGTATCCCATTGATCGAAAGTATACCGCTACGCAGGCAATCTGACGAACTGAGCCATCTCTCAGCTGTCAGATGCTCCCCCTGACTTTTTCTCAGCCGCCCCACCCCCCTCTTTTTTCCCACTCTCCGGCTTGGCACCGGGAGGCTTGTCGGCCGCCGCAGCCTTCTTGTACGAGTCGCTGCGGTAGTCAGTCTGGTAGAACCCTGAGCCCTTGAACACGATTGCTCCGCCTGTGCCAATCAGCCGGCGGAGCTTTCGTTTCTTGCACTCGGGGCAGGTCTTCTTGGTCGAGTCGGTCATCGACTGAAACAGTTCAAAGGCATGCCCGCAGGCGTCGCAGACGTAGTCATAGGTTGGCATCGGAGTGGTGCCTTTGTCGTGTGTGGGTCCTTGCTTTCAACACCCGGACGGCACCCTGCCGCCGGCAAATCTTTCAATCCGCCGCTGCCACGATCACCTGCGCCGGCCGCACCACGCGTTCATGCAGCAGATACCCCTTGCTGGCCACCCCCATCACCGCGCCGGGGGAAGCATCGCCGGCAGGCTGCTGGGCGATTGCCTCATGAACAGCCGGATCGAAGGCGACGCCATCGGTGGCGATCGTCTTGCAGCCATGGCTTTCGAGTAGCTTCTCGATCTGCTGGGCCGTCATCCGGAAGCCGGCCCGCAGGCTTTCAAAATCGGCCGTCTTTTCACTCGCCTCGATCGCCCGCTCGATGTTGTCGAGCACCGGGAGAATGTCACGCAGCAGGTTGATCTCCGCATATCGCAGCAGATCCTGGTATTCCCGCTGACCCCGCTTACGGACATTCTCGATTTCGGCCTGGGCCCGCAGGAGCCGTTCCTCCGCGTCGCGCAGCCGCGACTCAGCCGTCGGCTCAGCAGGCCCTGCCGCTGCATCTTCAAGCGGCAGATCGTTCACGGGCGATTCGCTGCCTGCCTCATGGTCCCGATCGTTCGATTCATTCATTGTTTTCTCCTCCGCTGGAAGCCACGTTTTGCAGGAGCGATATCCCCGCCACCCCGCTGCTCTCTTATGCCAGTCAGGCTGATTCGTCCGGTTTCTCGCCCGTTGCCGACTCCGCCGTGAAGTATTCTGCGAGCCGGCTGAGAAAGCTGGATCGCTTGGGGCTGACCTCGGCCTGCTCTTCCTCGGCCAATTCTCGGAGCAATTCCTCGGCCCGCGTGGAGAGCTTCTTGGGCACCTCTACATGCACATGCACGTTGAGGTCGCCCACTCCCCGGCCCCGCACGTCGGGCATGCCGAGGCCGCGAACCCGGATGACATCGCCCGGCTGCGTGCCGCGGGGAATCTGGAGTGGCTTGGGCCCGTCAAGCGTCGGTGCCTCGACCATCGTCCCGAGGGCACACTGACTGAACGTGAGCGGTACCTCGCAGTGCAGTTCATGCCCTTCCCGTCGCAGGAAGGGATGTGACTCAATTTCAATGACGCAGTAACAGTCACCCGGAGGACCACCATTTCCACCGGGCTCACCCTCGCCGGCCAGCCGCACCCGTACGTCGTTGTCAACGCCTGCCGGAATGGTCACCCGCCGTTCAATTGCCACCTCGGTCAGGCCCTGACCGGCGCAGTCGGGGCACTTTTCGCGAACCACCCGCCCGGCTCCTCGGCAAGCGGGACAGGTCGTCTGCAACCGGAAGACACCGGCCGCCTGAACCACCTGCCCCTGCCCGCCGCAATAATCGCAGGGTTGCGGCTTTGTCCCCGGTTTCGCGCCGCTGCCAGCACAGCTCCCACATTCTTCGTGACGACTGAACCGGACCGTCTTGGTTGCTCCCCGCGATGCTTCCAGCAGCGACAGTCGCGTCGTGCAAAACACATCCCGGCCCTTGCGGGCCCGGGCGGCCCGGCCTCGGCCTCCGAACACCCCACCCCCGAACAGATCACCAAAGGCCTCAAAGATGTCAGAAATGTCATTGAATTCGTGCTGGCCGCCCCCCCCCTGGAGCCCGGCATGCCCATACCGGTCGTACCGAGCCCGCAGATTCTCGTCGGAAAGCACCTCGAAGGCCCGAGCAGCTTCCTTGAACCGGCCGGCCGCCTCATCGTCTCCCGGATTCTTGTCGGGATGGAAGCGAATCGCCAATTTCCGGTAGGCCTCGGTGATCTGGCCGGTACTCGCCCGCCGTTCGACTCCGAGCACTTCGTAGTAGCAACGCTGGTCGACCATCGGCTCAGTTCTCCCGGGCGTGGCTTGGCTGCGGTTGGCAGCAGTGCCCCGCTTTCCGACATGGCCGTTTTCCTGTAGCGGCCGGTGCTCCGTAAACACCGACCGCCGGCGGGCCGACTTTTCGTGGCACCGCCGGCGGACAGGTTGAAATCGTCATGACAATGCCGTCCGATTCGTCAGCGGACCGAGCCTTCAATCCGCTGCTTCTTCGCATCCTCCTTGTCGAGGTTCGTCACCAACGCCTCGGTCGTCAGCAAGAGCCCGGAGATACTTGCGGCATTGGTCAATGCGACTCGCACGACCTTCACGGGATCGATAATGCCTGCCTTCACCATGTCGACGTATTCACCCTTGTTGGCATCGTAACCGGTTTGGATGTCCTTTTGAGACACCTCATCGGCCACCACACCACCGTCAATTCCTGCATTTTCAGCGATCTGCCGCAGTGGGGCTTCAAGGGCACCGAGGACAATATCGACCCCAATCTTCTCGTCCCCCTTGGCCTGCGACCGGGCCTTCTCCACCGCGTCGCGGCAGCGAATCAGGGCAACGCCGCCACCGGGTACGATCCCCTCTTCAACAGCCGCCCGGGTGGCATGCAGTGCGTCCTCAACCCGAGCCTTCTTCTGCTTCATCTCGGCCTCAGTTCCCGCACCAACCGATACGATTGCCACGCCACCGGTCAATTTGGCGAGCCGCTCCTGAAGTTTCTCGCGGTCGTACTCGCTCTCAGTCGCCTCCAACTGATTACGAATCTGCTGCACGCGGGCCTGAACATCCGCCGGCTTACCGGCGCCCTCAACGATTGTCGTCTCGCTCTTGTCGATCGAGATCGTCCGGGCCTTGCCGAGGTGGGAAAGCTCAACGTTTTCGAGCTTGATTCCCAGGTCTTCGCTGATCAGCGTGCCGCCGGTGAGGGTGGCGATGTCGCCGAGCATTGCCTTGCGGCGATCGCCGAAGCCAGGAGCCTTGGCAGCGGCAATATTCAGCACCCCACGCAGTTTGTTCACGACGAGGGCCGTCAGAGCATCACCGTCGATGTCCTCGGCGATGATCAACAAGGGCTTGCCTGACTGGGCGACCTTCTCCAGCAACGGCACCAGATCCCGCAGACTCGAGATCTTCTTCTCGTGAATGAGGATCAGTGCATCCTCAAGTTCACAGAGCATCTCAGCCGGCTTATTGATGAAATAGGGCGAAATATAGCCCTTATCGAACTGCATGCCATCGACGAACCGCACAGAAGTCTCGGTGGTCTTGCCCTCCTCGACAGTAATCACGCCGTCCTTGCCGACCTTCTGCAGCGCCTCAGCCAGCAGATCTCCAATAAAGCGATCATTATTTGCGCTGATTGCGCCAACCTGGGCAACCTCCTCGGGCCGGCTGACCTGACGGGCAATCTCCATCAGGTGCTGTACCGCGGCAGCCACCGCCTTTTCGATACCCCGGCGGACAGCGGTTGGGTTACTGCCGGCCACAATATTGCGAATGCCCTCACGGAAAATCGCCCGCGCCAGCACGGTTGCAGTCGTGGTGCCGTCACCCGCCAGGTCGGAGGTTTTTGAGGCCACTTCGTTGACCAGTTTGGCTCCCATGTTCTCGAAGGCGTCTTCGAGATCGACCTCTTTGCTGACGGTCACTCCATCCTTGGTGACCGTGGGGCCGCCAAAGGCTTTGTCGATGATCACGTTCCGGCCGGTGGGGCCCATGGTGACCGCAACGGCGTTGGCCAGTTTTTCGACACCCTTGAGAAGTTTGCCGCGGGCGTTGTCATCGAACAGCAATTGCTTGGGCACGACTTGTCTCTCCTAAAAGTCAGACGAGCTGATGGGTCTTCATAAGTTGACTGGGTTGGCACCGACCGGAGGTCGGTTCTTCTACTTCATCACCTTCGCCAGGATGTCGGTCTCCCGCAGGATCTTCACATCGTGGCCGTCAACCTCGATGTCACTCCCGGAATATTTGCCATAAATCACTTCGTCACCAATGGCGACGGAGAGCGTGGCCCGCTGACCGTTCTCCAACAGCCGACCTGGGCCGAGGGCCACCACATGCCCGCGCTGTGGCTTCTCTTGGGCCGAATCGGGCAACACAATGCCACCGGCAGTCCGCTCCTCGGCCTCGACCGGCTCTACTACAACGCGGTCGTCCAACGGATGAATCTTCAAGTTCTTCGCAGCCATTCGTCTCATGCTCCAGAAGTGGGTTCAACCAAATCCAAATTGGTTCGACGGCTGACGGCCACGCGGCCGTCCCGCCAGCCCGGGGACGCACCCCGGAACGTGTTCACATCATGCCCGGCATGCCGCCCATACCGCCCATGCCCGGCATACCGCCCATACCGCCCATGCCGCCCATGCCGTGGTCGTGGCCCTCGGCGGCCGGTTCCTCTTCCTTGGGAATCTCGGTAATGAGCGAGTCGGTTGTCAGGAGCAAGGCAGCAACGCTGGCAGCATTCTGAAGGGCCGTACGGACAACCTTGGCCGGGTCGATCACACCAGCACTGACAAGATCGCAGTACTCGCCCTTGTCGGCGTCATAGCCGTCGTTTTTGCCCTTCAGCTGCCGGACCCGATTGACCACTACAGAGCCGTCGAGGCCGGCGTTATCGGCAATTGCCTCAAGCGGATAGTGCAATGCGTTTTTGACGATCGTCGCGCCGAGCTTCTCGTCACCCTTGAGATCAAGCTTCTCAATCGCCTTTTCACCCCGCAGCAGGGCGACGCCACCGCCGGGTACGACACCCTCAGCCAGGGCCGCCTGGGTCGCGCTCTTGGCATCCTCGATGAGTGCCTTCCGCTCCTTCATCTCGGTCTCGGTGGCAGCACCGACATTGATTTCGGCCACCCCGCCGGCGATTTTGGCGAGCCGCTCCTGCAGTTTCTCCCGGTCGTAATCGCTGGTTGTGTTTTCGATCTCCGCCCGAATCTGGGCGGCCCGACCGTCGATCGCCTGCTTGGTTCCAGCACCGCTGACGATGGTGGTGTTCTCCGCCGCGATAATCACCTTCTTAGCCCGGCCGAGGTCACTCAGTTTGACGGCATCGAGGGCAATGCCCAGGTCTTTGAAGATCGCCTGACCGCCGGTCAGCACCGCAATGTCTCCGAGCATCGCCTTACGACGATCGCCGTAACCGGGCGCCTTGACCGCAACAGCCTGGACAATGCCCCGCAGTTTGTTGACGACCAGGGTCGCCAAGGCCTCGCCGTCGACATCCTCAGCAATGATCAGCAACGGCTTGCCCGCCTTGCTGATCGCCTCGAGCAATGGCACAAGAGTCTTCGCACTCGAGATCTTCTCCTCAAAGAGGAGGATGTAGGGACCCTCAAGCTCACAAAGCTGGGCATCGGCGTCGGTGACGAAATGCGGCGACAGATAGCCGCGGTCGAACTGCATGCCCTCAACGACGTCAACGAAGGTCTCTGACTGCTTGCCCTCTTCAACAGTGATGACGCCGTCCTTGCCAACCTTGAGGAAAGCCTCGGACAACACGTTGCCAATTGTCGGGTCGTTGTTCCCGGCGATGGTGGCAATTTGAATGAGTTCCTTCTTGCTCTTCTCGTTGATTGGCGTGGCCATTGCCAGCACCGACTGCGAAACCGCTTCGACCGCCTTGTGAATCCCGCGGCCCAACGCCATGGCGTCAGCTCCAGCGGCAATCATCTTCAGTCCTTCGCGGAAGATCGCCTCCGAGAGAACTGTCGCGGTGGTGGTGCCGTCGCCCGCCACATCGTTGGTTTTACTGGCAGCCTCTTTGACCAACTGGGCGCCGAGATTCTCAAACGCGTCCTCGAGTTCGATATCCTCGGCAACGGTGACACCGTCCTTGGTCACCTTGGGCGATCCCCAGCCCTTGTCGAGCACCGCATTGCGGCCCCGAGGGCCGAGCGTGCTTTTCACGGCCCGGGCGAGCTTAGAAACACCTGCCAGCAGCGGCTGGCGGGCCTCATCCTCGAACACCATTTGTTTTGCCACTAGAAGCTCCTTCGGAAGGTGTGTTGAACGGACCTCGCGTTCGCGGCCCGGCTGAATCTGGCAGCCGGCATGTTCGTTGCGGTGCAGGGATGCAACCGCCGTGCCGGAACCAGTTCCCACTGAGAAAATTTTGCTCAGTCCTACAAATAACGGCCCAGCGGGCATCCTCTCCGCGACAGTCGCCGTCGGCCGGCCGCCTGCCAACTCGGCCACGTGCCGTTTTGGCAGGAGGCGGTCGGCATGAGCGGGGTTAGTGGCTGCGGGGAGCCCAGTCGATTTCGCCCTCAAGTCCCCGGCAGAAGGCGGCCAGCAGGTCGGCTGTCTGGTCGGCATCCTCCAGCGATATGGTCTCAACGGCCGAGTGCATGTAGCGGTTGGCGACGCTGACCAGACCGGTGGCGACCCCGCCGCGGGTGACCTGCAAAGCATTGGCGTCGGTCGGCGTTGCCCGGCCAAAGGCGGATAGCTGGATCGGAATGTTGTTGGCTTTCCCCGCCTGCAGCAGCCGCTCGACCACCTGCGGGTGCATGTTCGGCCCCCGGTAGACAACTGGCCCCTTGCCGAGGCCAATGTCACCCTCTGTTTTCTTGTCGATCGTCGGGCAGTCGGTCGCGTGGGTAACGTCGACCGCGATCGCCACATCGGGATCGACCCGGTGGCAGCTCGTCTTGGCCCCCCGCAGGCCATTCTCCTCCTGGACGGTCGAGGCCACCGCGAGGGCACAGGACAGGGGGCCGGCCGCAACCGCCCGCCGGAAGGCCTCCAGTACCACCCACAGGCCGATCTTGTCGTCCATCGCCACCGATGCGGCCAGGCCATTTCGCAGCGGCTGGTACTTCAGCTCGAAGGTGACCGAGTCACCAATCCGAACAACGCTCTCGGCATCGGCCTTGTCCTTCGCTCCAATGTCGATCCAGAGGTCCTTCATTTTCGGAACGGTCTTCCGCTCCTCTTCGGTCAGCAAATGGATCGGCTTCCGGCTCATCACGCCGGTGATTCCCCCGGAGCTCGTCCAGATCACCACGCGGGTGCCGATCAGCTGCATCGGATCCCAGCCACCGATCGGCTGGACCGAGATGTATCCATCAGCATCGATGTGCTGCACGATCAGGCCGATTTGATCGCAGTGGCCCGCGAGGAACATCCGCGTTTTGCCCCCGGGGTTTGCTGTGCCGATGACGTTGCCGTGGGAGTCGGTGTCGACCGTCTCGGCACATCCACTCAGGTACTCCCGCACCAGATCCTGAACCGGCTCTTCGTAGCCCGACGCGCTAGGGGTTTCGAGGATTTTGACGAGAAATTCATGGGCGGCGGCATCCACGGGCGGCTCCTGCAAACGGTAGTGGGGGCGGAAGGAACTGAACCGTCCGCCAGAATAGCAGACGTCCCTGAGATCAGCCGCCGGCCCGTTCCCGGCGGCGACCATGCTACTCGCTTCCGACGATCGGCCAGCCTGAGTAGGATCGGCGGATCGGAATACGGCAGCCAAGGAATCGGAGCGGGTGATGAGCGAACCAGTACGGGTCGGTGTGGTCGGCATGGGAACGGTCGGGTCGGGTGTGGTCCGCGTCCTGAGCCAGTCTGCCGACCATATCGCCCGGCAGGCGGGTCGGCCGATCGTGGTCGAGCAGGTGGTTGTTGGTGATGCGGGCAAGCCCCGCGGCGTGCCTGTGCCCGGAAATCCGATTTCGGCAGACCTCGCGACCGTGAGCGACAACCCGGCCATTTCGGTGGCCGCCATGCTCGTTGGTGGCCTTGAGCCGGCCCGGTCGATCACGCTTGAGCTGCTCCGCAAGGGCAAGGATGTAGTGACCGCAAACAAAGCTCTGCTGGCCGAGCACGGCCCCGAACTCTTCGGGGTGGCCCGCGAGATGGGCCGGTCGATTGCCTTCGAGGCCGCCGTCGCCGGTGGCATCCCAATCGTTGCCGCCATCGCCGAATGCCTTGCCGCCAATCGCATCGAATCGATTCGCGGCATCCTCAATGGCACCAGCAACTTCATCCTCACCCGCATGGAGGAGGACGGCAGCGACTATGCCGAGGTACTCGCCCTCGCCCAGGCTGAAGGCTACGCCGAAGCCGATCCGGCGATGGATGTCGACGGCACCGACGCCACCCAAAAACTCGCGATTCTGGCCCACCTTGCCTTTGGAGTCTGGGTGCCGTGGGGACAGATTCCCCGCGTGGGGCTCGAGACAATCGATCAGGAACTCATTCGGTTTGCCGATGAGCTGGGCTATCGGATCCGGGTGGTGGCCGATGCCAGCCGGGCTGACCGGACCCTGGCCATGAGGGTCGGGCCAACGCTGGTTCGCAAGGGGACGCCGCTGGCCGAGACCCGGGGGGCTTTCAATGCCGTCAGCGTGGTCGGCGACGCGGTCGGGCCGATGTTTTTCCATGGCCTCGGCGCGGGGCAGATGCCGACCGCATCGGCCGTGGTTGCCGACATCATCGACACCGTCGTTGGCAGGGCCGCCATCACCTTCCGAACAACCGGCATGCTGGAAGCCGACCCGCCGGCGGCCACCCTCGCCGGCGGCGGCAGCAGCCGGTACCTGCTGCGGCTGCAAGTGACCGACAGGCCGGGTGTCATGGCCGATCTCACCAGTGTCCTCGGAAGCGAGGGAATCTCAATCGCCTCGGTGATCCAGCATCAGACCGCAGCCGGCTCGACGGCGGTGCCGTTGGTCATCATGACCCACACCTGTGAAGCGGCAGCGATTGCCCGGGCGGTCGCCGCCCTCGACCGCCAGGCGGCCGTGCGGGCGGCAACCAGCTGCCTGCCAGTGCTCGACGACTAAACCCGCGGCGGCCACCCGGCCATCCACCCAGCCAAGGCCCCAACATCCATGAAATATCTCGTCGTTATTCCCGATGGCGCGGCAGATGAGCCGCAGGAGTCGCTTGGTGGCCGCACGCCACTGGCCGCCGCGGTGACACCCGCACTCGACGCCCTGGCCAGCCGGGGCGTTGTTGGCCAGACGAACCACGTACCCGACAGCCTCAATCCCGGCTCCGAGGTGGCTTGCATGAGCCTGCTCGGCTATGACCCGCTGGCCTGCTTCACCGGCCGGGCTCCGCTGGAAGCGGCGGCGAAAGGCATTGCCCTTGGCCCAGACGACTGGGCGGTGCGGTGCAACCTCGTGACCATCGACGTTGGTGCGGAGGGGCCGGTGATGACCGACTTCACTGCCGACCACATTGGGACCGACGAGGCCGCGGGCCTGCTGGCCGCCTGCCAGGCCGGGTTGGCCCGGGACTTTCCCGACTTGGCTGGCTGGGAGTTCGCCACCGGTGTCAGCTACCGCAATCTGATGGTCTACCGGGCCAGTGCCGATCGCCCGGCACCGCTGGGGGCCGACCTGCGGACCACCGCCCCTCATGACCGGGTTGGCCAGCCAGTCGCCGACGCCTTTCCCCGCGGCACCGGAAGCCGGCTGCTGACCGAGATCATGGCCACAAGCGAGAGGTGGCTGGCCGACCATCCCGTTAATGCCGCCCGACGCGCGGCTGGCAAGGGCGTGGCAACTCATCTCTGGCTTTGGGGAGCGGGCGGCCGGCCAGCCTTCGTACCTTTCGCGGAGCAGTACGGCGTGAGCGGCCGGATGATCACCGCGGTCGACCTGCTGCGGGGCCTGGCCCATCTGGCCGGCTGGACCTGCCGCGAGGTGGCAGGAGCCACCGGCTATCTCGACACCGACTATGCCGCCAAGGGGCGGGCGGCCATTGAGGAGTTCGCCCACGCCGACCTGGTCTGCGTTCACATCGAGGCTCCCGACGAGGCCGGCCACGAAGGCAACGCCGCCGCCAAGGTCAAGGCGATCGAGGAGATCGACCGGCACATTGTCGATCCGGTCGTGAGCCATTTGGACGAGCAGGCGGCAGCGGGCGAACCCTTCCGGGTGCTCGTCTGCCCCGACCATCCCACATTTCTATCGACCCGCATGCACTCGCGGGGTCGGGTGCCGTTCGTGGCAGCCGGTGCAGGCCTCACCAGCTCCGGCCAGCAGGCCTACGACGAGGCAGCAGCCGCGGCCGGTCCGCTGGTCGAACCCGGCTGGCAGCTGATGGGCCGCTTCATCGCCGGCACGCTTTGAGAGAGGAAACAGACCAGCCCATGGCCCGCGTTGTCCAGAAGTTTGGCGGCACCAGCGTTGCCGACCCGCAGAAGATCATGGCCGCAGCCCGCAAGGCGGCCGTCCGCCACGCCGCTGGTGACGAGGTGGTGGTGGTGGTTAGCGCGATGGGCAAGCAGACAGACACGCTGGTCGACCTGGCCCGGCAGATCACCGACTCACCCAGTGCCCGCGAGATGGACATGCTGCTCTCCACCGGCGAGCAGGTGAGTGTGTCGCTGTTCGCGATGGCATTGCAGCAGTTGGGCCACAAGGCAGTGAGTCTCACGGGCGGCCAGATCGGCATCCGCACCGATTCCAGTCACACGCGGGCCCGGATTCGGTCGATCTCCACCGACCACGTCAATCGGCTCCTCGCCGACGGGGCAATTGTGATCGCCGCCGGCTTTCAGGGGTTCGACCAGGACGGCAACATCACCACGCTTGGCCGGGGCGGTTCCGACACCACCGCAGTGGCGCTCGCCGCCGTGCTCGAGGCGGACTGCTGCGAGATTTATACCGACGTTGATGGCATCTACACGACCGACCCGCGGATCCTGCCGGAGGCCAGCAGGCTTAGCTCGATCAGCCACGACGAAATGCTCGAACTGGCCAGCCTCGGAGCCGGGGTGATGCACTCCCGATCGATCGAGTTCGCCAAAAAATTTGGGGTGCCGGTGGTGGTGCGGTCGAGTTTTGCCGACGGCCCCGGCAGCGCGATCGTGCCTGCCGAACGGGCGGTGGCCCGGCCCGTCAGCGGCGTGGCTCTGGCCAGAAACGAGGCCCGCATCACCCTGGCTGGCGTACCTGATCAGCCGGGCTCAAGCCATCGCCTCTTCTCGCGGCTGGCAGCTGCGGGCATCGCTGTCGACATGATCATCCAGAACGCGGGGCAGGGGGGGGCCGCCGAGATTTCCTTCACCGTTCAGGAGGATGACCTGGAGGCAGCGCTCACGATTACCGCTGAGGTCTCGGCTGAACTCGGAGCCGGCTGCCTGACCCACGATCGCAGCCTCGCCAAGGTCTCGGTTGTCGGCCTCGGCATGGCCACGGCCGAGGGCGTTGCCGGCCGGCTGTTTGCCGCCGTTTCTGCCGCCGGCATCAACGTACAGATGATCACCACCAGTGAAATCAAGATTTCGGTACTGGTCAGCCGGGACGACGCGACCCGTACCGTTGCCGCCGCCCACCAAGCGTTCGGACTCGAGGCTGCCGACGGTCACCTGGCTCAAGCCAGCCTGCCGCCGATGACCAAGTCGGACCCGCTGGAGGTGGTCAGGCGGCTGGAGGGAATGGAAGACCTTGCCATCGAGGGTTGCCAACTCGACGCCTCCCAGGCGTTGATCACCTTCACCGACCTGCCAGACACCCCCGGCGTGGCGGCTGACGTCTTCGCCGAGGTCGGCCAGGCAGGCCTGTTTGTCGACATGATCGTGCAGAGCTTTCCGCGGGAAGGCCGGGCCGAGATTTCCTTTACCGTGCCGGCCGCCGACCGCGAGCGGGCCGTGGCGGTGGCGACGGCGATCGCTGCGGCTCGGGGAGCCCGGGTCACCGATGTGCCGCATGTGGCCAAGCTCTCGATTACCGGCGTCGGCATCCGCAGCCATGCTGGCGTGGCCGACCGGCTCTTTGCGCCGCTGGCTGAGGCAGGCGTGAACATCGACCTGGTCAGCACCAGCGAAGTCCGGGTCAACGTGATCGTGGCGGCTGCGGCTGGCGAGCGGTCGCTGGCCTTGCTGCGGCAGGCCTTCGGGCTGGACTGATTCGCGGCGAAAACTCGATCCCTCCGCGGAAAATTCCTCACTGGCCCTTGCCCGTGAATGCGGGCGATCCACAGTCACTTAGGCAGTGCCCGAAAACGCCGGGGGTTCATGGGGGTGCCGATCGCTGCTCTCTGCGACGGCAGACTTCATCCCCAGTCTGCTGGGACCGGCGTTCGTGGAACCGCCTCGAGCCTGCTCGGTCGAACCACGCCCGGGCAAGGCCTGTGTTATAGTCAGAGGGAGAAATGGGGCCGCGTTGAACATTGCCACGGGATTGCTGCCATGGCTCGCCGGGAACGAAAAAAACAGGAAGTCTCGCTCTTCCCGTTTCTTGACATCCTAGCCTGCGTGATCGGCAATCTGATTCTGATCATTACCGCGGTCGTTCTTGAACAGGTCGACACCAAGCCGATGGCTGAGGTCGTCGACCGGGAAGCCAAGCTGCAGCGGGTGGCCGAACAGGAACGCCAGATCAAGACGCTGGAAAAGGAACTCGCCACCCTGCACGCCAGCAATCGCACCAACAACGCCCAGCTTGAAAAGATTGAACAGCAGATCGAGGCTGCTGAAGATCGGCTTGAGCAGGCCCGAAACGCACTTGCCCGGGTGCCGAAGAATCCATTGAAGGTTGACCCTGAGCTCGTCAAAAACAAGGCACTGCTCACCCAGAAGAAACGTGAAATCGATGCGGCAATCTCGAAGGTTAAGGCCGAGATTGCTGAGCGAAAAAAAGCTCCAGAAAAGTCGATCGTGCTGCTACCGGCACTCCGGACACCCTTTCAGGCGCACTCTCTCATCCCCGCCTCGGGTATGTTCATCGAAGTGAACAAGAAGGGGCTGACGATCTTCCCTGCCAAACAGTTTTGGCAGGGGGACAAGGCGAAGGAGGTGCCGACGAAATCGATGCAAGGGGACACAACGCTCCAGAGCATCATGGAGGCTTGTCTCAATGATCAAGACAAGATCATCGTCCTCCTGCTTCGGCCCGACGCCCTCGATGTCTACGCCGCCATCCAGAGCCAGTTCGACCGCTTTCAGCAGTCGCACAAGGACAAGCTTGAGCAGAAGGTCTTCGACAACCCGCAGAGTCCGCTGTTCAATGAGGAACTTGCCCCCATTCGCCAGCGGAAGCTCTACAGCAAAATACCACTCCCGGGTGAAGGGGTCCTGCCACTCGACTCGTTGAGCCTGTAGCCGACACAGAGGCGTTCTCCCTTCAACCGTTCGTACCAGTCAGCCTCCACCAGACACCAGCCATGGCCAGACGACGCAGACGCA
>Ga0180434_10005391_pt1 | contig 15102 bp, 9 predicted proteins | sample SS_ome_7_FD_132453 | JGI IMG/M metagenome (GOLD analysis project Ga0180434, IMG submission 132453) | Hypersaline lake sediment archaeal communities from the Salton Sea, California, USA - SS_1_D_2 metaG | ecosystem: Environmental > Aquatic > Non-marine Saline and Alkaline > Hypersaline > Sediment...
CACCCACATTTTACCCCTGGCGCTGGAAGTCAGTCGACGGATCGGCATCATCTTCAAGGGAAAAATCCTGCATGAAATCCAGCCGGATGAACTGGCCAATATAAAGGATCCACGGGATCTGGAAAGCCGCTATACCGGTATCATCACCCGCCATGATCATCCTGCTTAAAGCCTTTTCCCGGCGGATCCGGAATACGGTCCGGGAGATCGGAATTTTCAAACAGTCGCTTTTTTTTTCCTTCGGTGTCCTGATCCTCGGTTCCCTGACCTACCTGTTCATCCGCCTCTTCGGGTACATCTACCACCAGGAGGATTTTCCCCACCTGCTCAAGCTTTTTCTCAGCGAACGCATCCTCCTGATGACCTTCATGACCATATTCCTGATGCTGATCATATCCTCCCTGACCTCCACGCTGAACATCTTCTTTTTGTCCCGGGACCTGAAACTTCTGTTCACCACCCCCGTTCCTTCCATGACCCTCTTTAACTGGAAAACCCTGGAATCCCTGCTGAACAGTTCTTTGTTGGTCATCCTGTTTTCCCTTCCGGTGCTGATCGCATACTGTTACTATTTTGCCGGCGGGACGCTCCAGATCCTGTTGATCGCCCTGTGTTTTTCCCTGTTTATCCTCGGCGGGGCCCTGCTGGGGATCATGATCGGAATGATCATCCCCCTGGCGGTATCCATCCACAAACTGCGACCGATTCTCTCCATCGTCACCATCCTGCTGATCTCCACCCTGGTCATCTTCATCCGGCTGTTGAAACCCGAACAGTTCGGCGACCCTGACATTATCGGCAATATCGTGCAATTCATTTCCGGTTTCGACCTGAAGGCTTTCGACTTCTTTCCCTTCGCCTGGGCGGCCCGCGCCCTCACCGCCGTCTCCAAGCTGGACCTGGGCGATTTTTCCCACCACCTGCTCCATTCTCTGCTATTCAGCTCGGCACTGTGGATCATCCTGCTGGTTTTTCAAGCCAGAAATTTCAAATCCATCCACGAAAAACTGAACCGGGGAACCGCGGCCATCCACTCCCGTCCATGGCACCCTGCAACCGTATCCGGATCTGCAAAACCCCTCTGGAAAAAGGAGACCCGCACCTTTCTGCGAACCCCCGAGCAATGGTCGCAGGTTCTGATCATCATGGCCATCATCGTGGTTTTCATCGTCAACATGAAGACCATCCCCGTACCCCATCCCTCGGTGAAAAACCTGATCGCCTACATCAACCTGGGAATCCTGACCTTTATCATCGCCGGTCTCAATTCCCGGTTCACCTTCACCTCCATTCCGATGGAGAATCCCGCGATCCTGCATCTCATCGTGCCCCCCCTGGAGCGCCGAAAGATCTACCACTTCAAAATCGTTTTCTTTCTGGTCCCCATGCTGCTGCTGGGCCTGCTGCTCTTCTGGGTCAGCAACCTGCTTCTGTCGGTCCATCCGATTATCCGCCTGACCGGATGGGTCTACCTGGTGTGCGCCATCGTATTCAAAACCATATTGGCCCTGAACATGAGTTTCAACATCCGGTCCGGGCGTCACATCTCTTCCCAGCATCTCATCGTCACCAAACCGGGGATTCTGTACATGTTTTACAGTATCCTCTACATCGTCCTCTCCCTGCTGTTTTTTATCCGTCCACTCTATCTTTACTTCATCAGCGTTTACCGCCATCGCCCGGTGCCCCACCTTTCCATCGCCCTGTGGTTCGGGGCCTTTGTCCTGATCAACCTGCTGCTGATCATCGTCACCTACCGCCGGGGCAAGAACAAGTGGCTCTCCCGGGAATTCACCTGATCTCTTCCCGTTTGGCTGAATTTTACCCGGTTTTGGACCAAACCGTTCCCCTTGTGATATAATGGTCAACCGGTGGTTGCATGCCCCGACCGGGCATAAATTTTTCAAAGGAGCCTGATGATGATCAACGAAGCATTGTTAAATCCCCACAGCATCGTGGTGGTGGGGGGATCCAACAATACCGCCAAACCCGGGGGTAAGGTAATCAAAAATATCCGTGAATCCAGTTATTGCGGAGATCTCATGGTGGTCAACCCCAAGGAAGACACCGTCCAGGGGCTGCAATGCTTTCGCGATATCAAAGATCTGCCCGCCGTGGACCTGGCGATCCTCTCCATTCCCTCCCAGTTTACTCTGCCGGCCATCCGGGTGCTGGCGCGGGAGAAGGGCACCCGGGCCTTTGTTGTCCTTTCCGCCGGCTACAGTGAGATGGGGCCGGAGGGAAGAAAGCTGGAAGAGGAAATCGTCGAGGAAGTCAACCGGGTACAGGGGGCATTGATCGGACCGAATTGTATCGGACTGATTACCCCCCGCTACAATGCCACTTTTACCGAACCGACTCCCCGGCTGGATCCCGAAGGCTGCGACTTCGTTTCGGGATCCGGGGCCACCGCGGTGTTCATCATTGAATCGGCCCTCCCCAAGGGATTGGGGTTTGCCAGCATCTACTCAGTGGGCAATTCAGCCCAGATCGGGGTGGAAGAGGTCCTGGCCCACTGGGATGAGACCTTTGATCCCGACCAGAGCCCCCGGATCAAACTCCTCTATATCGAGAATATCGACCGTCCCGCTCTTCTTTTGCAGCACGCCCGTTCCCTGATCCGGAAGGGCTGCCGTATCGCCGCCATCAAAGCCGGATCCTCCCAGGCCGGCAGCCGGGCGGCCTCCTCTCATACCGGCGCCATGGCCAGCAGTGACCGGGCGGTGTCCGCCCTCTTCGACAAGGCCGGTATTGTCCGCTGTTACAGCCGGGAAGAACTGGCTACGGTGGCCGGCGTACTGAAACACCCGCCTCTTCAGGGTCGCAATATAGCCGTGATCACCCATGCCGGAGGCCCCGGGGTTATGTTGACCGATGTACTGTCCCACCAGGGGATGGCCGTTCCCCGCATCTCCTCCCCCGCCCGTGACCAACTGCTGGAATCACTGTATCCCGGCTCCTCAGTGGAAAACCCGATTGATTTTCTGGCCACCGGCACCGCCAGACAACTGGATACCATCATTGATTTCACCGAAAATAAATTCGATGAAATTGACGGCATGGTGATCATCTTCGGAACCCCCGGACTGGTCAAAGTCCACGACGTGTACGATGTGATTGACCGGCGCATGAAAACCGGCAGCAAACCCATTTACCCGGTTCTTCCCTCGCTGCAGACCGCCAGGGAAGAAATCGAACAGTTCCTTTCCCGGGGACGGATTAACTTCCCCGATGAGGTGATCCTCGGTCAGGCCCTCGCCCGGGTTTTTCACACCCCGGCGCCGCAAACGGAGGATCCGCTGCCCGCACTGGATTCGGACCAAATACAATCGGTTGTCAATCGGCACAAAGATGGATATCTCCCCCCGGAGTCGGTGTCCGAAATTCTTGACCTCGCCGATATTCCCCGGGTCCCCGAGGTGGTCATTACCAGAATTGAAGAGATTGACTCGGCAACCGATAAACTGGGATTTCCCCTGGTGATGAAGGTTATCGGCCCGGTACATAAAACCGACGTCAAGGGGGTGGTGTTAAATGTAACCGAAACCAGGATTGCCAAGAAGACTTTTGACCGCCTGATGACCATTCCCGGGGCCCGAGGCGCACTGATCCAGCCGGTGGTCCGGGGAACCGAATTGTTCATGGGCGCCAAGTACGAGGAAAAATTCGGTCACCTGGTTCTTTTTGGCCTGGGCGGTGTTCTGGTAGAGGTTTTCCATGACGTGGCCGCGGGCCTGGCACCCCTTGATCCCGGCACCATCCGGCGTATGCTGAAATCCCTGAAAGGGTATTCCCTGCTCCAGGGGATCCGCGGGAACCGGGGCGTAGACGAAGAAAAGTTCAGTCAGCTCGTGTACCGCCTTTGCGCCCTGCTGAAAGCCGCCCCCCAGATCAGGGAAATGGATATCAATCCCCTGATCGGAGAAGGAACCACTATCCAGGCGGTGGATGCCCGGATCCGCATCAAGATTTGACAACCGGAATTTTTCCTCCCCGGGATCTTCTTGCAATGGCCGGTTAATTCATTTAGAATATATTTCTTTGAAAACTGCAAAAATTTTCCTGTGGGTGAGGTAGCCAATGCAGAAAAGAACTCCTTTCGTCCGGCTGTTCTGGGTGGCCAATTCCATCGAAGTTTTTGAGCGGTTCGCCTATTATGGCATCTACATGGGATTCGGCATCTACCTTGAACACCTGGGCTATTCCATGGGCCAGCTCGGCCTGATACAGGTGATCTTCCTCTTTTTCTCCTACGTGGTCCCGGTCTTCTCCGGCAGCCTGGCTGACAAGTACGGCTTCAAGACACTGCTCTACGTATCCTACGCCGCCTATCTTCCCTCCATCCTGCTGCTGATCGCCACCAAAACCTTCTCCGGCATCGCCCTGACCATGCTCTGCATCGGTCTGGCCGCCGGCATTTTCAAACCCCTGGTCTCCGCCACCATTCGCTCCGTCACCGACCGCACCAACAAAACCCTGGGATTCGGGATCTTTTACGCAATGGTTAACGTGGGGGGATCCTTCGGTCCCCTGGTGGCCGGTAAACTGCGGGCCATTTCCTGGGACCTCGCCTTCTATGTTTCCGCCGGGTACATCGTGGTGATGTTTCTGATCACCCTCTTTTTCTACAAAGAACCCCCCCGGGATATCGGGGGCGTCCGCCTGGGGGAAAAACTGAAGCTGATCCTCTCCACCCTGGCCAACGGTAAATTCCTGGTTTTCCTGATCCTGCTGGGATTTTTCTTCTGGTTGCCCCTCTGGTCCTTCTTCAATATCATCGCGCTTTACGTAGACAAATGTCTCGACACCCATCAGCTCTACCTGGCCATTCAAAGCGTCCTGGGAACCGGAGTCGCCGATTTTCTCTCTCCCAATGACGCCGGCTATTACAGCATCAACTGCCAGCAGTTCAACCTGAGCCTTTACTATCCGGGAACCAAAAAAATCCTGGGCGAAACCATCGCCCATACCGGATATATCATCATTCTCTTTCAGGTGCTGGTATCCTTTCTCTTCGAGAAACTCAAAGCCATGAAAGCCTTCTCCATCGGATTACTGGTGGGAGCCCTGGGATTTGTCACCCTGGGCCTGGCCAGGCTCCTTCACCCGGCCTGGGTATTTTTGGGGATTTTCCTCTTTGCCGTGGGGGAAATGGCCTCCTCCCCCCGCATCCAGGAGTACATCACCTGGATCGCCCCCAAGGAAAAGGCGGGGCTTTACATGGGTTCCAACTTCCTGGCCATCTCCCTGGGTACGCTTTTAAGCGGATTGTACACCATGCTTTTCGGACATTTCCGGGGGATCGGACATCCGGAATACATCTGGTTCGCCCTGGCCCTCCATATGCTGCTGGGAATCGGGGCCTTTGCATTTTTCTCCGCCCGCGCCGGGGAATTCAAAGAACTGGACAGCTGATTTTGTTCCATCGCCCGCCATGAGCTATCAACCGCGATTTTACCGCCGGCAAACCGATCCCGACTCCCTGTTGACATCATTTCAGGTGGTCCAGAAGGAGAGCGACCTGATGATTCATGCCTCCCGGGATTTGACCCAACAGGCCCGCCGGCTCCTGAAAAGATACCGGAGGGAACTTGAGGATTACATCCGGTTTGATCCCCGTTTCGCCCACTCCCTCCAGCCCCTGCCCCTGCCCGAAATTATCCCCTCCAAACTGGTGGAAGAGATGCTTCTGGTCTCGGACCGGGCCGGGGTCGGTCCCATGGCCGCAGTGGCCGGCGCCATCGCCCAGTTCGTCGGTCGCGGTCTCCGCCGCCTGAGTCAAGAGGTCATTATCGAAAACGGAGGAGATATTTACATCGATTCCCACCGGGAGCATACCATCGGTCTGTATGCCGGAAAAAGAGCCGGCCACCGGTTTCACCTCGGACTTAAGATCGACCCCCGGGAAACCCCTCTGGGCATCTGCACCTCCTCCGGCATCGATGGCCATTCCCTTTCCCTGGGCCGGGCGGACGCCGTGGTGGTGCTGGCTGACTCTGCCGCCTATGCCGATGCCGCAGCCACCCGCCTGGCCAATTCGATCCAAAAACCCGATGATATCCCCCGGGTTCTGAAGATCGGCCGGAATCTTCACGATATACGGGGGATTTTGATTGTGATCGAAGACCAGCTGGCCCTCTGGGGCTCTGTGCAGCTGGTGGAAATCCCCCAAAACACCGGGTGAAAAGCAGAAAGCGTCGCCCGGACTCTGTTCAATTGGCGACAAATGCGATATACTCTGTACAGTTCCCCCGGTAAATGGATCAAGAATGGATGTCAATCAAAAAGATCGGCAAAAATTACTGAACAGGGTTTTCAACCTGCTGGACGGCTGGAGTTTTATCCTGGACGGGGAAGGTACCATTCTTTCCCTGAACGAATCGGCCCGCAACCAGCTGGGCGGGAACCAAAAGGACCTGCCGGGCAAAAAGATCAGTCAGGTGCTCTTCACCCGGCACAAGGATTTTCAGGACGCCTACCGAAAGGTGGCCTTTGAAAGTCAAAACCCGGTGGAATACCAGTTCGAGGAAGAGGGCAAGAAATACAAGATCAACATCGTTCCGGTCTTTATCGGAGAAAAACAGACGGAATGCCTCTATATCCTGCGGGTCAATGACATAACCGAAAATATCAAGGACGAGGAATTGCTGTTTCGTTACAAGCAGATGGTATCCAGCGTCAGCAATCCCATAGTATTCCTGGATGAGCACCTGAAAATTCGCAGCTACAACGACGCCTTTCTGCTGCTGTACAAGACCTTTGAAAAGAATATCATCGGAACGCCGATCAAAACGGTATTCGGCAAGAACAACTACCAGAAATTGAAAAACTGCATCAATTCATGTTTTATGGGTCATCACATCTTCATGAATGACTGGTTTGAATTCAACGACGGGATCCGCCGGTACATGCAGATCGATTTTCATCCCCTGATGGTGGAGGAGGATCAGGTTTCGGGAATTATCATCAGTCAGAACGACGTGTCCGAAAGGAAGATCATCGAAGAGAAACTGGAGGAATTGAACCGGACCGACAACCTGACCGGGGTATACAACCGCAAGAAATTCAAGGAGCGCCTGGATCTGGAAACCGAGCGTTTCCGACGGTATCAGATCACCCTTTCCATCATCATGTTCGACATCGATCACTTCAAGGAGATCAATGACCGGCACGGTCATGACGTGGGAGACCAGGTGCTGGTGGAACTGAGCCGGCTGACCCGGAACAATATCCGGGACATGGACCTGCTTTGCCGCTGGGGGGGAGAGGAGTTTATCCTTCTTTTGCCCCATACCAACCTGAAATCGGCGACCCTGATGGCGGAAAAACTCCGGCGCATGGTGGAATCCCACGAGTTCCCCAAAGTCAGCCGCATGACCTGCAGTTACGGGGTCACCGATTTTCGAAAGAACGACGAAGAAAAAACCCTGTTCAAACGGGTAGATGAAGCGCTGTACGAAGCCAAAAAAGCGGGACGAAATCAGGTCCGGCACCGGTGATCTCCGCCGATCCGAAGAAAGGGGGAACCGGTTGCCCATCGACCTGCTGATCGCCACCACCAACGCCGGAAAATTAAAAGAGATCCGAAAAATCCTTTCCCATTTCCGTCTGCATTCTCTGGACAGCCGGAAAATCACCCGGAGGGCTCCGGAAACCGGAGACAGCTTTGCGGCCAACGCCCGGCAGAAGGCGATATTTTACAGCCGCCTGTGCCCCCGATTCCCGGTTTGCGCCGAGGATTCCGGCCTGGAGGTGGCAGTGCTGAACGGCCTTCCCGGCGTCCATTCCGCGCGGTTCAACCGGGAACATCCCGGTGACCGGAACAATATCCTAAAATTGCTGGATATGCTGAAGGACCAGCCGGAGCGCAGGGCCCGGTTTGTCACCGTCCTTGCTCTCTGCTGGCGGGAAACGATCATCCGGGAGTTCACCGGTACCGTGGAAGGGCTTATCCTCACCCGGCCGCTGGGGAGCGGTGGATTCGGTTACGACCCGGTTTTTTACTATCCCCCCCTGAAAAAAACCTTTGCCCAGCTGCCGTTGCATGTCAAGAACCGGGTCTCCCACCGGCGCCGCGCCTTTGAGCAACTCAAAAGTTACCTGGACCGGCAATATGAGATGGAATCCTGACCCGGGCTGTGCTATAATACCGATTGTGTTCCCGAATCAATTACCCATGATTCAACCCCCCGGACGGGTACTGCCGGCCGTGATGCCCCTGATGCCCCCCATGTTTACCGCTCCATTTGGAAAACCGTCTTTTCATTCCGATAGCCGCTGCTCAGAAAATGGCCCGGAGGTTTTATCAATCCCGGTCCGATCTCTCCGTCCCGGGTCTGCCCGACGGGCAGATACGCCCCCCAAGGAGGATTCATGAAAAAAACACTGGCTGTCATGACCGCCATCCTGTTGGCCACCCCCCTGCTATCCGGCAAGGAAAGCTACTTTCTCTCCCATCCAACCCTGACTCCGGACGCTTCCCGGATCATATTCTGCTATGACACCGATCTTTGGATCGTCAGCCGGGCCGGGGGGACCGCCCTGCGGCTGACCGCCATGGAGGGAACCGAAACCCACCCGCGGGTTTCTCCCGACGGTCAGTGGCTGGCCTTCAGCACCACCCGCCACGGAAACGCGGATATCTGCCTGATGCCCCTGCAGGGAGGGGAAATCCGTCAGCTCACCCTTCATGAGGGGGACGATTACATGGATTCGTGGTCCTGGGATTCCCGGATCCTCTATTTTAATTCCAATCGCAGCAACAATTTCACCGAATACCAGGTATCCATTGCCGGCGAAACCCCCGTTCGGCTGTTCGGCAATTATTTCAATACCATCCACGGGGTAGTGGTCCATCCCCTGACCCGCCGCTACTATTTTACGGACAGCTGGGAAAGTTTCCGTTTTGCCAACCGCAAGGGCTACCGGGGAGAATACAACCCGGATATCAAATCCTATTATCCCCCGACTCAGGATTATCAGGTTCACACCACCTACCGGGGCAAGGATTTTTCCCCGGTGATTGACCGGAATGGCAACATATACTTCATCTCCGACGAATACCACGGAGAATTCAACCTTTTCCGCCTGGGACTGAACAACCGCACCCGCCTGACCGGATTTCCCGAGTCGGTGCGAAATCCACAGGTTTCCGCCGACGGCAGCGCGGTGGTCTTCGAGAAGGGATACCAGTTATTCCTTTACCAGGTGGCGGAAGCCGCCACCCGAAAGGTGGAAATATCGGTTTACCGGGACCGGCGCCTGCAAACCGATCAGGATTTCAACCTGAAGGGAAAGATATCCTTCTTCGATGTTTCCGCTGACCACAAAAAGCTGGCCCTGGTTTCCCGGGGACAGTTGTTCGTTTCTGATCTCAAAGGTGAATTCATCCGACAGCTGCCGGTCGGACCGGACCGGGTACGGGAAGTGCACTGGCTCAACGATCACGCCACCCTGCTTTTCAGCCAGACCCGCGAAGGATATCTGAACTGGTTTACCCTTTCCGCCGCGGGTTCGACGGAAAAGACGCCCGTCACCCGGGATCGCGCCAACAACCGGAACCTTACCTTCAGTAACGACCGCAAGCGGGCTGTATACTATTCAGGCCGTCATCAGGTTCGCCTGCTGGATCTGGATACCTTTAAAAGCACCGTCCTACTGGAAGATGAACTCTGGGGATTTAACGATTCCCTCCCCCGGTTCTCTCCCGATGACCGTTTCCTGGCCTTCACCGCCTATCGCAATTTTGAGCAGGATATCCTGATCTACGATTTCACCGCCAAAAAAACCGCCAATATCACCGGCAGCGGGGTCACCGAAACCCAGCCCTTCTGGTCTCCGGACGGCCGGTTCCTTTTCTTCTGCGCCGATCGTCTCCGCCCCCGCTTCCCCCGGGGAAGGAACGATCCCGATCTATATCGGCTCCCTCTGCTGCCGGGAGTGACCCATTTCCGTTCCCGGGAATATCACAAACTTTTTCAACCGGGGGATCCCCGGAAGGCCGCCGGGACAAAAAAGAAAAAGAAACCGGTTCAGGTGCGCATCGATTTCAAGGATCTTTTGCACCGATGGGAACCACTGTCCCCCGTCATCGGCCGACAGGAAAATCCCATTGCCATCGATGGCCCCCGCCATACCGATATTCTCTTCCTCTCCGGCCATGAAGGACAGGGCCCCCGCCTTTACAAAAAAACCCTGGATCCCTTCAAGAAACCGGAAATGAAAATGATCATCCCCGTTCCCCGGGGAGATATCCAGATTCGTCAGGCCCAGAATCATTTCTACCTGCGGGTAGACGGCCGGATCCATACCCTTGACCTGAAGACCGTCAAAACCGCCCCTTTGGACATTGAGTATTCCTTCACCAAAAACCTGAGCGGCGAGTTTTCCCAGATGTTCTTCGAGATCTGGGCCAATCTGGAAGAAAATTTCTACGATGCTGAATTTCACGGTCGGGACTGGCACAAAATCCGGGATCGCTACCGGAAATACCTGCCCCACCTGCAATCCCGCACCGATCTGCGCCAGCTGATTTCCGACATGCTGGGGGAACTCAACAGTTCCCATCTGGGATTTTCCAGCCGGGGCCGGGAAGAGACCCCCTATTACCGCCAGCGTTCGCTGGAAACCGGCCTGGTGTTTTCAGAGACGGATCCGTACCGGGTATCCGCGATTCTCAAGGGCTCCCCCGCCCGGAATGAACAATCCCCGATTGAACCGGGGCATCTCCTGGTGGCGGTCAACCAGCAACCGGTCGATCCCGCCGTCAACCGGAACCGCTATTTCAGCGCCCCCTTCATGGTAGAGGAGATGGAACTGACTTTCCGCCGGCCGGACGGTTCCACCTATGAGACCCGTCTGCATCCGCAATCCTACACCCGGCAGAAAGAACAACTCTACGATCGCTGGCAGGAAACCAATCAGCAGAGGGTAGACGAATTGTCGGATGGCGAGATCGCCTATATCCACATGAAGAACATGGGCACCGGGGAACTGGAGCAATTCCTTATCGAGATGACCACGGAGTGGTATCAGCGTTCCGCCCTGATCCTGGATCTGCGGTACAATACCGGCGGCAATGTCCATGACGACGTGCTCAATTTCCTGATCCAGCGTCCCTACACCCAGTGGAAATACCGGGGGGGCGCCTTATCGCCCCAGCCCAATTTCGCTCCCTCGGGGAAACCGATCGTTCTGCTCATCAACGAGCAGTCCCTGAGTGACGCGGAGATGACCGCCGCCGGATTCAAGGCGCTGGACCTGGGTCGCGTCATCGGCACCGAAACCTACCGCTGGCTGATTTTCACCACCGGGAATTCCCTGGTTGACGGCTCTTATTACCGGTTGCCGGCCTGGGGTTGTTTCACCCTTGACGGCCGGAATCTGGAAAAAACCGGTGTGACGCCGGACATCTACATAAAAAATACCTTCAAGGACCGTCTTCTTTCCCGGGATCCCCAGCTGAAACGGGCGGTGGAAGAATTGCTCAAACAGATTCGAGGCCCGGAAGCACTCCAGTCCGGAGAAACCCCATGACCTATGATCTGGTCGCCATCGGCAGCGGCTGGGCGGGAGGCAGCGCGGCGCTCCGTTGCGCGGGCAAGGGATGGAAGGTGGCGGTCATCGATCGCCAACCCTTCGGCGGCACCTGCGCCCTGCGGGGCTGCAACCCCAAGAAAGCCCTGGTTTCCGTATCCCACGCCCATGCCCTGTTCCGGCGTCTCAAGGGGCTGGGCATCGAGGGGAAGGCCGCCGTCAACTGGGGGGATCTTTTTGCATTCAAGAAGGATTTTGTCCGGGATATCCCGCGCCGGAATGAACAGCAATACCGGGAGGCCGGAATCGATCGCTTTCACGGTACCGCCTCCTTCACCGGTCCGGAGACGCTGACCGTCAACGACACCGAACTGACATCCCGCTTTTTTCTCATCGGCAGTGGTGCCGGCCCCCGGCAACTGGGTATCATGGGGGAAGAGCACCTGATGACCAGCGACGACTTTCTAAAAGGCAATGGCAAACCCGACCGGATCGTGTTCATCGGTGGAGGATACATCGCCTTCGAATTTTCCCAGATCGCCGCCGAAGCGGGAATCGAAGTAACCATCCTGCAGCGGGATCCTCATCTGCTTAAGCCCTTTGAACCCGATCTCGTCGCCCGCCTGGCGGGATACATGCAGAAGGCCAATATACGAATCCTTACCGATGTTGAAGTGACAGAAATCAAACCGGGACCGGTGGTGGTCACCCGATCCCATGGCGAGTTTCCCGCCGATTGGGCGGTGAACAGCGCCGGCCGGATTCCCCTGGTCAAAGATTTAGACCTGGATCGGGCCGGGGTACAAACCGGGAAGCAGGGAGTCGTGGTCAACCGGTACCTGCAGACCGACAACCCCCGCATATATGCCGCCGGCGACTGTTGCGCCGCCGGTGTTCCCCTGACCCCCAGCGCCCGCCTGCAATACTATATTGCCACCTCCAACATGCTGGAAGGAAATCAACATATCTGGACTGAACCGTTCATTCCCAGCGTGGCCTTCACCGATCCTCCCATCGCCATGGTGGGACTGACCGAGGCGCGGGCCCGGGGAAAAAACCGTCGGATCCAGGTAATACAGGCGGATTCCTCCGACTGGCCGACCCACCGGCGGGTCGGCATTTCCACCGGAGGATACAAGATAATCATAGATCCCGATACCAAGAAGATTCTGGGTGCCCACCTGCTGGGCCACCATGCCCAGGAAGTGATCAACCTTTTTGCCTTGGCCATGCGGTGTGGCCTGACCTATCCTGAACTTCGGCACCTTCCCCTGGCCTATCCCACCGCCGCATCCGACATCGCCTCCATGAAATCATGAACCCCTTGAATCAAGAAGAAGAACCGGGAGATCCCGGTCAAAGGGATCCTGACACCGTGGCGCCATTTACATTTTTTTTCCCCGCGGAATCAGCTGATTTTCCTCCAGATACTGGGCAAACAGACGGGCATTGAGCCGGCTGCCCCGGACGTTGACATGACGACCGTCTATGTAATATTTACAATTCCTGGGGAAACGATCCGCAAAAGGAAACAGCACCACCTGCTGCTCTGTGGCAATTTTGCCGATCAGCCGGTTGTGTTCCTCAATCCCGTACCGGAATTCCCGCGAGGAGGCCTGGGGGGCATTCTTAAAGTGGGGAGAATAGGCAAAAGTGGCCAGGACCACCGATACGCCACGTGATTTGGCCAGGGCCACCAGGTGGTTCAGGTTCCGTTCGAAATAGAGGGGCCGGTTGACATGTAACATCCGCATGGCCCGGACTTTTTTAAAAATTCCACTGGGGTAAATCCCTTTCATCTTCTGCACATAGCATTCGTGACCGTGATAGGTATCGGGCACCACAGAGTGCCGGGAGGCGATATCGTGGATGGGGGGACGGATTTTCAGCCGAACCAGCACAATCCTCCCCAGGTTGAAATGCTGCAGCAAACAGGATTCTTTGATCAACCCGGAATCACAGTTGGTGATCCGTCGCCCGGAGTTATCTCCCCGGTAGGCGCCGGGTGGCCAGACCAAACGGGAGTACACATCGTTGATCGCATGGTACACGATGACCAGGTCCGGATCCAGGTCCAGAACCCGGAATTGAAAATTGAGCAGGGTTTCCCAGGATCCGTATCCCCCGACCCCGGCGTTGATCACCCTCACCTGGGAATATCCCCGGGACTTCAGCTCCTTTTCCAGAAGGTTGGGGTAAGAAAATCGGTAATCGTTCACCAGGCTGGTATAGGTGGTGGAGCCGCCCAGGCAGACAATCCGGAATTCACCCCCCGGCTTGGCCAATGGAAATTCCTCTCCCCGGTATCCGAGGGAATTGTGGCAATTCTTCTGATGGCGGTATCCGGGAGTGGGAATATACCCGATGTACCGGTGCTGGACGAACTTGGGTTCTCCCCAGCGCCGTTCCATCTGCCGGTAGGAAGCGTACAGTTTGAAAGTGCGGTTGTCGGCCAGGCGGGTGATGTAAAATCCCGCCGCCAATTCCAGAACCAGAAGGGTCAACAGGATTGAAAATCCCGCCTGGACCGATTGTTTCAGAAATTTCCGTCCCGTCCTCGCTCTCCTTGGCTGGTTTGCCTATCTGGGGATCAGTCTCCTTTCCTCTATAAAGTCTGCGAACAGTCGGGCTTTCAGCCGGCTGCCCCGGACGTTGACGTGCCGGCCGTCCACATAGTATTTGCGATCCTCTGGAAATCGGTCGGCAAAGGGAAAAAGGTGCGCTTCCTGACTTTGCGCAATCTCTTCGAGAATCTGATTATGCTCGGCAAACCCCCATTGGAATTCCCGGGAAACCGCCTGGGGATGATCCTTGAAAAGGGGAGAATGGGCAAAGGTGGCCAGGACCACTTCCACCCCGTTGGCCCGGGCCAGGGTCACCAGGTTTTCGAGATTGCGCTGAAAATAGATTGGGCGGTTCACCCGCAACATCCGCATGGCCCGAATCTCTTCGAACAATCCCCGGGGATATACGTGCTTCATCTTCTGCAGGTAAAAACGGCGGCCGTAATAGGTTTCGGGAACCACGCTGTGCCGGGCGGTGATATCGTAGATGGGAGGACGGATTTTCAGCCGGACCAGCAGGATCCGTCCCAGGTTGAAATGCTGCATAATGCTGGGCTTGTCGATCATTTCGGAACTGCAGTTGGATATGCGTCGGCCGGAATTATCCCCCCGGTAGGCGGAGGGTGGCCATACCATGCGGGCGTAGATATCGTTCACCGCATGGTACACGATGATCAGATCCGGATCCAGGTCCAGGATCCGAAACTGGAAGTTGATCAGGCTTTCCCAGGAACCGTATCCATCCACCCCCGCGTTGATGACCCGGACCCGTGGATACCCCCTCTCCCGCAGTTCCTTTTCCAGCAGGGCCGGATAGGAGAGACGGTAATCCTCCACGTCCCGGGTGTAGGTGGTGGATCCCCCGATGCATGCGATCCGAAATTCCCCCGGAGGTTTGTGCCGTGAAAATTCCCCTCCCCGGTACCCCAGGGAATTGTGCCGGTTCTTCCCCCGGTGGTAGTCGGGAGTGGGGATGTACCCCAGGTACCGATGCTGGCTGTAC
>Ga0180434_10005394_pt1 | contig 15095 bp, 18 predicted proteins | sample SS_ome_7_FD_132453 | JGI IMG/M metagenome (GOLD analysis project Ga0180434, IMG submission 132453) | Hypersaline lake sediment archaeal communities from the Salton Sea, California, USA - SS_1_D_2 metaG | ecosystem: Environmental > Aquatic > Non-marine Saline and Alkaline > Hypersaline >...
TCCACTATACAAACCAAGGTAGTGATAGTTACCTCAATGCTACTCAGGCTGCAACACTAGCAGGGTATAAGGGTAATACTACTACTCTGGCTCAGGTAGGGGCTGAGAACCTTATAAAACCTTATGTAAAAGAGGCTATAGAGGAAAAACTCAGTGAGCATAGGGCTAAACATGAGGTTACTGCACAAATTGTTATCAATGAGTTATTTGAGAATGCTATGATTGCTCGTAAACTCAATAAGATAGGGGATAGTAACCAAGCTCTTATAAAGTTAGGGGAGCACCTATCACTATTCAAATCTGATAGTGGAGCATCAGTAAATATCACTATGGACTCTAAGCCAATCACCGAGGAACAGGAACTAAAGAACTATGAACGATTGCTTAAACTCAAACAAATAGGCAACGCCATAGTGGACGCATAAGTAAAACCACTACCCCGAAAGGAGTAGGGGCTTGTGGTTATCAGGGATTTCACTAACACATGTATAGGGGCTAACAAGCTCCGATTGTAGGGGATTTCACTCATGGTATTCGCACATCAACACCAGCAAATGCTGACACTATACCGAAAGTGGTATGGTAATCCAAATGGTATAGGACAAATCACTCATCGGCGTATCAGGCGAAACCTTGCTTGCCCGTGTTTTAGTGGTAAGAAGTATAAGAACTGTTGTGGTAGTCCAAAGGGTATAGTGGATAGTGAGCTTGAGTCTATAGTGGAAAGCCTGATGACTATGGCTCAAACTCATACAACTCAGGGTAATGGAGCATAAGGGTTATAGGGGATATCGGTAGTTAGGTATCAGGGATACCCCCTAGGGGGAGGGGGGATGGGGACCCCGGCATGGAGGAAAGATACTAAGACCTTTCATGGGAAAGATACTAAAACTAAAAAAATATTTTTACTAAAAATTAGTTTATTCCTACTAAATTACTATGGATAAAGACGAAGATAAGATATATAACTCTCTCGAAGAAGCTGCTAAGTCAGTGCCTTTTGAAGAGATAGATTGTTTTGATATACTTGAGGATGGTCGGGTACGTGTTATCAGGATTGACAAGTTTTATGGTGAAGGATAATCCTGTGTCATCAGAATTGACAAAATCACTGGAACTGACAGACCTTAACTGGATATCCTGTTTTCTTTACATCATATCTAAGACAAAGGGTTTGTGTTTGCTTGAGCCTAATATTGGCCAGCTACTTCTCTATAACTCTATCATGGAGCAGAGAAAGCGTGGACTCCCTATCAGGATTCTTCTGCTTAAACCTCGTCAGGTTGGTTGGTCAACCTTTATTGCTGCATGGATATATGCCCAGATTTTTAGAAATCCATACAAACATGGACTGGTTATCTCGCTCGATAATGATAAAACGTATCAAATCTTCAGAATGATACAAATCTTTGATGACTACCTACCAGACTGGCTCAAAAAGCCCAAGCAAGCCTCTAACCGCTACGAAATCCTTTATGAGCGTCCACATGAGTCTCAGTTTACAACGCAGACTCAGGGGTCAAAGAAGGGCCTTCGTGGCGGTATGACACATTACCTACACTGTTCTGAGGTTGCCTTCTGGGATGATACCAACAAAACTCTTGGTGAAGTCTTTCAGTGGGTTCCTGAAACTGACCCAAACTCTGCTATATTCTTAGAGACTACAGCTAATGGTATAGGGGAACCTTTTGAGCAAAGATATTCTAAGGCTGTTGCAAAGCGTAGGAAAAACCCCGATGATTATACTGGATACCAGCCTGTGTTCTTTCCTTGGTATCTATTTCCTGAATACACGTTCCCACTTCAACCCGGACAGATTATAAAACCAGAGGATAGTGCAGAGAAATATCTTATTGACCACAAATGTACACCCGGACAATTACTATGGAGAAGGCTCAAGATTGAGAGCTTTGATGGCGATGTATCATTTTTCAAACAAGAGTATCCTGCCACGTCCAAGGAAGCGTTCCAAGCTACCGGGCGTAATGTGTTCCCACCTGCTACCATCGAAAGACTGGAGAAACTTACAAGAAAGCCCCTTGGCTTCTACAAGTTTATCAAAGAGGGGGGCTTTATCAAGCCCGTTAAGACGGACTGCCCCGAAGAGGCGTGGGAGATATGGCACATGCCACAGCCGGACCATGAATACGTCATTGGTTGTGATACTATGGAGGGGCAATTGTCCGACCCGGATAATGAAAAGTCTGACCCGGACTGGCATGGAGTAGTTGTTTTTGACAAGATGACTTTTGAAACTGTAGCCCATTATCATGGTCGCTGTAATCAGCTTGACCTTGGAAGGCAGGTGGAAATGGCCGGGCACTTCTATCGTCAGGCTATGATAGCTCCTGAAATGCCAAATGGTCTCGGAGTTATTACCTATCTTCAACAGGTTGAATACCCCAATCTGTTCCACCGTGATACCAATGAAGAGTCTGAAGATAATAAAGAGTCGAACCTTATAGGCTGGAAAACTACCACAAAGACCAGACCAGCTATGGTCGACTTGATGCGAGATATCCTCAAGGATAATGAGATAACTATTTACTCCGCTCTTATTGTTGAAGAAATGAAAACCTTTGTTCGCAATAAGCAAGGAAAACCAGAGCACATGAGAGGAAAACATGATGATTTGCTCTTCGGTTTGATGATAGCTTTACAAGTTACCTTCAAGGTAGGGTTCAGTACTACCTACAATATAGGAAACCATACTTATGACACAGAAGAAAAAAACACCAGCAGGGACCTCAACGTCCTCGGAGCAGTTGATGACTGGCTCCCAGAAGCTGAAGATACTCAGGGAACGCATACTGAGTAAGAGAGTTAAAGGGGAGATATCCTGCGAGACCTGTCCGGCTTTCGATGTCCGGGATAAGGACTGCAAGCATAATCCCCGTCCACAGGACAGGTATCCTGAGCACTGGTGTGCCCAGCATCCTCTGTATCAAAAGCTGATAAAGGAGTTTCTCAATGACTGAACTATCAGCTTTACTGATAGCCTTTGCTCTGGGTGTTCTGTGCGGTGCAGGTATTTACCACACCGGACTCAAAACTGGAACCAAGATACAGTTCAAGGCCAGTGCAGGTAAGGACCCCTTCGAGAAGAACGAAGAGGATTTGGACCAAACTCATACTTTTGGAGAATTGGAGTAAATAATGGCAACGTATCAAAGAGGTGATATCACTCTCCGCTCTGCGGTCACTACCAACGACACACTGCTCGATGGGACAACTGCAGGAGCTACGTTTGCAGAGTCAGACAGGCCATCCCATGCCAAGGAAATCGATAACGATACCGATTATCTGGAGGTATATGTTACAGGTACTGCTGCTGCAAACAAAACATTTACCCTAACCCTCTGGGGTTATGGTGTGACAGGTCCTGCGAGACGTATGGCATCTGTCGCTGGTGTTCTGGGTGCTGCTGTAACTGGAACCAGTCAGTTCTATGCAGATACCCTGACGGTAACAGACAAGAACCTTGTGGCGGTAACAGAGAAAGACACCGCTACTGACCACGTTTGTAAGCTGGTTGTCCCCTGTCTTGGTTACAAGTACATTGCAGCACAGGTTACAGACCTTGGCGGGGCTGGTGGAGCAGCTTCAATTACAGTAATGGCACGTCCTTACGGAAGTAGATAATGGAACAGATTGAACCAATCGTCCCGGACAATCCACTTCTCGATAAGCTTAAGAAGCTTGAAAAAGCTGGGATGGATTCCAACAAAGATTGTATAGAAATGTGGCAGAATGGTCTCTGCTACATGTTCTCCGACCAGCTTAAGGGCAAGAAAACCCATAAGGATTGGGACTGGATAGTCATCAACTACATCTGGCCTTCCACCATGCAGGAGATAGCGAAGCTGGCTAAGAACCATCCCAGAATCATAGCATCTGGGTGGTCCTCCGATGACGTTGAGGGAGCAGAGGTCTGGCAGAACGCCACACAGTGGCAGTGGGAGAATCGTCTCAACATGAGACTCGAACACATTGCCTCTATTTTTGATAAGAAAATCTTTGGCTACTCTGTCTGCAAACTTTATTGGGACGAGCAGCACAGATGGGACATACGCAACAATATCTGGGAAGGTGATGTCAAGTACAAACTCTGGCATCCTGCTATGTTCTGGGTCAGCCCGGAAGCCGAGAAGGTTGATGAGGCCAATGCTGTTGGGACCATGCGTATCATTGAGGAAGAGGAAGCAGTAAGACGCTGGCCTGAGAAGAAGGCTTCTATCAAAGAACAATCGAGGACCATGCACGAGTGGCAGACACTGGGGGCTGTGCACTCAGGAAGTGCTATCAAAGGTTCTATGGAGACAGGCACAACCACCGGAAGTGGCGGTGAGGATTCATGGGAACCGGGACACTCTACCCGGCTGATGAACATTCTCAATAGCCGTATCACTGGTGATGGTTCCAAAACTCTCGACCGAAATAAGAAATATGTCATTGTCTACGAAACATACTTTAAAGACAATGAAATGGAAAATGCAGTTGAAGAGGACCTGTATTCTGCACAGGAACTTATCCAAACAGGAGCAGCCAGAGAAGCTGAGGATGGCAGCATTGTAGGCTTTGATGGCCAACCTTATACGCAGGAAACATGGCCAAGGCGGAGCAGCCGTAAGTATAAGAAGCCCAAGTACCCCAATGGCAGGTACATTCTGAGGGTCTGTGATACCATCATCAATAACAAGACCGAGGACCAGCAGTGGCCTTATGAGCGGTGGCCTTTTGTGGTTTCGCCTCACTATCTGCTGCCTCACACGTGGCAAGGCGTTAATGCAGTTACTCTTTACAAAGATACTCAGGATATGATAAATGTCTCAGTATCTTATCTGCTTAACCATATGAAGATGCACGGCGACCCTCAGCACGCATTTGAAGTTGATGCTATTGCCAAGGACCCAAATACCAAGAAAGCTTATAAGATTTTTGCTGGAGCGGGTTCGCTTATCAAGCTGGCTCGTGGTGGTCTCAATAAGTACAAACGACTTGACCCCCCGAACCTCAGTGCATCTATACCCCTGCTGTACAATATCCTGACACAGGAGTTCAAAAATCTGACAGGTATGCAGGGTATTTCCATGGGTGAACCACTCAAATCTGATACCACCGCTACAGAGGCTTCAGTGGTCGCTATGAGTGCTACAGATAGGGTGGCTTTACAAAGTGTATACGAAGATGAGTGGGTACGTCAGGTGGCAATGCGAATAGCCGAACTGATGCAGCACCACTACGATGAAGGACGCTGGATACGGATTGTCGGTGAGGATAAAGTCGAGGGTGTTACCCAGATTACTCAGGGCATGAAGGAAGTCAGGTTCGACATCAAGGTTGAGTTGGGTGCTATGCTGCCCTTTGATGAGAAGGAAAGGATAGCCAAGTATCAGGCAGCCTATCAGCTACTGGAAAACCCAACATACAACCCCCTGCTGCCGGATATGCTAAGGGTATACAAGATACCGAACTGGCAGAAACTGTTGCAGCAGTTTGAACCTTATGTGCAGTATAAGCAGTTTGTCCAGCTATACCAACAGGTACAAGCTGGTGAAATTGACCCGCAGAGTGCTGTCCAAATGTTGGTACAGAAAGCTATGCAGGTGTATGGCCAGCAGGGTGCTGGCGGTGAGGGGAACTCCGAACCGGGGACTAAAGGGCCACGAGCCAATCAGTAATCCGGGGGTGCAAAGGACCTCTTCACTGGAAAGAGACATTGTGCTCAAAAAGAAAGTGGAAGGATTGACAAATGGATAAAGAACTCGAAAAAGACGGTCAGAAGCCGGAAGGTTCCCCCGAGAACCAGAGTAAGGAAGAGTGGGATAAGGCCAAGCAAGAAGCTGACCAGCTTAAGGCCAATCTCAAAAAGAAACAGGCCGAGCTTGATTATGCCCTTAGTCGGGTGGCTGACAATGAGCAGAAACTCCAGCAGACTATGGCAGAGCTTGATAAAGTCCGAAAGGCTCAGGCTGCTCCTGAAAAGGCTTCCTCAAAGCTGACTGAAGAGGACTATGGCAAACCCCTGCTTCAGGTGATTGAATCACTTGAACAGAGAGTTGACACCCTTCAGAAGGCTAACGAGGAACTGACCTCGAAAGCCAAGGAGTTCGAGACGGAACAGACCCTTACTAAGCAACAGCAAATCCAGAGAGAAAGAGAAAATAAGATTCTCGATAGGATGGATAAAGAGTTTGGTGCGAAGTTCCGTAACGATGCTCGTAAACTGGCTATGGACCGCTACAACGAACTGTCTGCTACTGAGAAGAAAAGCTGGACAGAGTTGGATGCAGTGGTTCTTGTTCGTGACTGCTACAAGGAACTGGCAGATGCGGATAAAAAGAAAACTAAAGTTCCTGTGCAGGACGATGGCGAAGGTGGTGCTGCACCGATGTTTGATGACATCCTGCCAAAGCAAGGCAAGCCGAAAGACTTGGTTGCTGCGGTACTGAAGGATGGAGTTCTTGAAAAAATGTTGGAGCGTGGTAGGAAGAAATAAATACTACGCCCCCCGAATAATGGAGGTTACTAATGGCTTATTCCAATGCTGACCTTAGCATTGTTACCAGAGAGCTTCTGACGAAGGGCAGAATAAATCAGGTTTACCTGAAGATGCCTTTCATCGAGAGTTTGCAGGAACGTGCACAGGTTATCACTCGTGGTGGTAAGACGATTGATAAAATCGTTGATACTGCTGAGATTGACGACCTCGCACAGACCTATCGCCTCGGTTCTGGTGACGTTCTCACAGATGGTGAGAAAGAGATTAAAGCTCAGCCTAGTTTTGGCTGGAAAGCTGCAACTCTGTCTCTGCGTTATGGCTCTGACGTTGAGATAATGAATACCTTCGCTGGCTCTAAAGAGCAGCTTGTCGCATTCGCTGATGACCTTGCCCAGCGTGGCCAGCGTGGTATGAAGATTAAACTTGAGAAGATGATTTTCAATGATGGCTCTACGACCACTACCAACTATGGTGACAGTGGTACGAACTTCCAGAGTCTCGTGAACGCTCTCAAGCATGATGATACCTACGGTGGTATCACTCGAACGCTGTCGAGTGGAACAGCTAACTACTGGCAGGGTGCTGACCCTGAGTTTAACCCAGCAACAACTGCTGCTGGAACTTCTCCGGGTACAAGCTCTCAGAGTACGGCTTACAACTTCACTATTGCTAATCTGCGTAACTGGCTTATTCAGATTGGTATGCACGTTGACAGCATGAGTGATATAGAAGTCTATACCTCTCCTGTTCTGTTCAACAAGATGAAGGCTGAAGCTGAGGCTAAAGGTGTTTATGAGCCGGGTAAGAACAAAATGGACGTAGGGTTCCGTGACATGACTGTCGATGGCTACCGTATTGTTCAGGTTCCTCGTCTCCAGACTTCTGCTACCATGAAGAAATGGGTGTTCATCACCAACATGGCGAAGTGGGAACTGCGTATACACCCGCAGCGTGACTTTATGATGACTGATTTCAAACATCAGGCCGAAGTCATAAATGGTGTTGACCAGTACCTCGCTCGTATCTTCTTGGCAGGTAACTTGGTTACTTGGCAGCCCAATGCCAGTATGTTCTTGTCGAACGTATCTTAAATTGATAAGGCCCTGACAACGGGTTGGGGCCTATTTTTAACCCTTTATTGTCACCCGTCTCATAGAGACTTGGGACAGAAGGAGTAAAGAATGACACTTTCTACTATTGATGATGCCAAAATTATCCTCTATGATAGGTTTCCCGGAGAGGTCGTAACAAACCTCGGTGAGCCTACAGGTGGGTTTACTGGCTCGTCTCATCACAATGTAAGCTCGGCAACGACTTATAAAGTCGGAACCAAGATTAAGGTTTATGATGAGACCAATAAAGGTTATGCAACCTTTATCTATCTCCAGTATGTTGCTGGAACCGTAGCAGGTATTGCTGCGAAGAAACCTGTGGCTATTCACACAGCAAATCAGGCGAGCACCACAAATGCCACAACTTCGGTTTGGTATCAGGTGACGACTGATGGTGGTGAGTCTCTTGTTAATGGCCCGCTGGCTATTGCTCTGTCGTCTATGACGACTCTGTACTATGGCTGGTTCTGGTGTGGCGGTGTTTGTCCCGTGACCTATGTCAGTGGTCTCGGTGGAAACTACACCACAGACACCTCAGTAGCTGCAGGTCGGCCCTTCACTGGTGCTGATAGCTCTACTGGCTACATCGACCTCGTTGTAGCAGGTCTGGGTGCTGCCCATGCGACAACCTCTGCGGACTACATGCCCGCTGGTTTCGCACTCAAGGCTGACGCTTAATAGAAACCCTTAATTAACCTTAATGAAAGGAGGTTTCTATGGCTGGCTTTGATGATACCAACATGAGAATGGGTGGTATGCGAAACAGTCAGGCTTGCTGGGGTAAGGTAACTTTTGATGCAGATAGCCTTACGGCGACAGTTGCTACGCAGCTTAGTGAAGTATGGTTTGCTCTGGGTATCCTCACGACAGCCAGTATTGGTGCTGGTGAGAATGTCCCGATAGCAACCTTCGGTACTACTGTCTCAAATGGTAACGTAACACTTACTCGGCAGACTGCTGATAAGTCTACAACTCCAACGTACTATGTACTGTTGGTGGGTGTATAATATCCCCTCATGTGTCGGAGAAGGGAGATTGGAAATATCCGGTCTCCCTTTCTCTTTATAAGGCGTACATGTTCTGGGGATATGTTTATAATTTTTGATTTTATCGACACGAGGGTATTATGAGTAAAATAGTAATTCTGGATATGTGTCCCCAAAGGGATTGGGTACTGGACACATTCATCGCTGAGTATCTCAACGAAATGGGTCACGATGCTGTCATCCGTAAATACATCCCAGATGGCCGGGACGCTGTGACCATTGAGAAGCCGGACGTGGTAGTACTGCCACCTATCCGCTGCAACTACACCTATGACTTCGCCCAGAGGCTCAAAGCATGGGGCGTATCCATTGTGGTGCGAAGAAGCGAAGCTGGTGTAAGCAGAAAGAAGTTTGATAGCCTTGAGGCTATGTGGCAAGAGGACCATCTGGGTCGTTTCAAATATGGCCCACTGATTGATGCAGAATGCGTGTGGGGACCTGAGTTTGCCCAGATACTTATTGACCACCAGAGGGTATCAGAAGATAAGGTCCACATCGTTGGTGGTGTGACCTTGGACCCTTACTTCAAGTATGACATCAAAGAAGCTGTCGGTAAGGCTAAAACTATTGAATGCAAGAACCCCGGCAAGGTTATCCTCTTTGCCAGTGGTTTTCTTCATGCTGACCATCGTGAGGACTTTTCGCTACCCGAAGCTCCTTACAATGACCCCATACATAGGGTCTTGGTCAACAGGGATAAAGCTGTCAGGGACCTGTGGATAGCTGTGATGAAAGAAACAGCAAAGCATCACAATGTTATATTCCGTCCACACCCTGATGAGAACCTGTCGCAGTATAGCGAACTGATGGGAATCGAGAATCTCTATATCGACAGGGAAATGGGTACAGCAGTTGTTCTCAAGTGTTGTGACTTTCTCGTCCATGCCGGAAGCACTATGGCGGTCGAAGCACACCTCCTTGACAAACCTACTGCTATGTTGGGAGATACCTCTCAGGATGACCTGATTGGTACAATCTCTCCAAAGGTAAACTCGGTTGGAGACCTTTTGAAAGTAATTGAGAAGTCCAATGGGAGTAATGCCCGTATAAAGGACCTGTCAGAACTGGAAGAAAGTTTCTATGGTCCTATTGATGGACAGGCTACCAGACGTGTCGCTAATGTTGTTGATATGGTAGCACGAGAAAAGAAGAATAAACCGGAAATTCCAAACAGTTGGCCCAAAGAAGAGCTAAGAAACTATGAGACTCCGGGTGTTAAAAAGATTGACCATGATGAGGTATGGCGTTGTATCTGCTGCAAGAAGTTATTTGTCAACAGCACAGGTTCAACTTATCGTCCTTGTCCTCACTGTGGTATAGCCTCTACAACGGGAGCATAATATGGCGTGGACTGGTCTGACATTGGCCCAGATGATTGATGAAGTACAAGCACGTGTCGGTCGTGAAGATGATACTACCTTAATAACCGATGCTCGTCTTACCAAGTTTATCAATGAGGCCCAAAGATTTATAGCAAAGAAACTCAAAGGTATTCCAGAGTTATATGGTAAAGATACTTCTCTTTCTACTATAACAGATACTGTGGAGTATTCTATATCTACCATTGACCCTTGCTACATTATTGGAGTCTGGTACATTGATGGAAGTGAGTCAAAGAGACTCATCTATCAACACCATGATGAATTTGATAGCAAGGCCCCGGACCCCACACATGCTGACTTCTCGGCCAGTAAGCCCTGTTATTATACCCGAAGGGGTACAAACATTCAAATATGGCCTCGGCCCTCAAGTTCATACGCAAGTAAAACTATAAGAATTGACTATCAGAAATGGCCTACAGATTTATCTGGCTCAAATACAAGTGACTTGCAGAGAATGGATGAGGGCCTGATGCTTTATGCTGAGTATAAGGCATGGGACACTATTGGTGGTGAGACAGGCAAAGCAGAGAAGAGAGAGGCTTGGTTGGAGTTCCAAGACTGGATACGAGAAATGAGAGACCATCTGTACATCATTGAAGATGATGATGATAATATCTATTATGAAGGAAGTTAAACAATGAGTTCAAGTACTCCTTTTGATGGTAAAAAACTATATATGAGCTATCCGACCTCGGATGAGCCACATGGTAATGATTACCAAGAGCACCAGAATACCAAAAAGGCTATCAACTACCTCATAGGTAAAGAACACATAGCACCCAATGACTCTACTGGTCTTGACCAAGATGGGGGTGGTGGAGAGCATGAGAATGGTGCTGCTGTAGCTTATCAGGGTACAGATACTCCGGGTTACAAACCTGATGGTGTCACGGCTCTTGGTGACAATACGTATGATAAGGGAAGGCTGTGGATAGATACCAATTACAGCCCTGCTATCTTACGGCGATGGGCAGGTACTACATGGTCTGCTATTGGGGTATTGATTGCTAACAACACATTCCTTACAATGATAGATGCTGCCGGGACTGGGACTGTTAATGTTATCAAGGTCAACGCAAGCGATGATATCGAGATAGGTGATGGTACGCCAAACGTGAAACCAAAAAACCTTGTAATTGAAAATACAACGTCTGACCCTACTGGACCAGTATCAGGTCAGATATGGTTTAGGACTGATGTATAATGGCTCTTAAAATATATACAGGCTCTGAAACCCTTACTATTCCGACCACTACGTATTTGACAGGCCGGAAATTACGGTTGTATGATGGCTCCCAAATCGTGGGAATACCTTTGGTAGATATCACAGATACTATGGCAAGTGGGTTGCGTATCTACGATGGGTCAGCGGTAAAAGCCTTATTGGATGGTAACTATATATCATTATATTCTTTGAGAACTGGCTACTCTAGTTTTGGGGCTGCTTCGTGGGTTACGAGGGTAACTGATAATGCTGTATCGCAGACTGATAGTAACTTTATTTATTCTACAACAAGTGGTAACTGGTTGCCGAGTTCTACATATACAAAAACTCTAAAGATAAATGTAGTTGGCCAATATACACAAACTGGGGCAGACCCAAATGTACAATGTGATTTCAAATTCAGAGTATACTATCAAGCAGAAGTAAATGTGCAGACAAGGATATATGGTCACACTTATACAACCAGCAGGATAAACCGTACTGACACCTTCCAGAGGGTTAGTGCTACTTCGATAAATATAAATGGTAGTCCTCAAAGTATCACGGCTGGTAGTTACTATACAATACAGAATGTAACATGGAACCCCGGAGATAACGGCTCTGGCACAGCTACGCTTAGAATTTATAACACAAATACTGATTATTTTGATGTATATGTGTATGCACATGAGTATGATGAACAAGGTGACACAGCCCTGATTAAAGTTGATTGTTATTGTGAGTTGGTATAATGCCTAAGATTTATATATTCCATCCTGATATGGGTGTCAACGGTAACGCCCCTGACCACTTGATTGAGGACAGGGAGGTTACTGAGGACTCCAAGAACTTCCTAGTGGATAAAGGTGTCCTCAAGACTTGTTTTGGTACTGAGGATATTGATACTGCTTCCCCACTTGATGGTAAGATACTTGGTTTATACAACTACGAGGAGCTTGATAAATATGACTCAATGGTTGCAGTTACTGAGAACAAAATTTATAGAAGAAATCCTTCAGCAGGTACTTGGAGTGATATCACACAGTCTGGTCTCACTTGGAACGCTATTCTGGCAAACCCTGTGTCTTTTGTGGGAATTGCTCACACTGATAGTATATCTGGTTATTATCATCACTGTGTCATTTGTGATGGAGGCCGTACCGATATCCAAGTCTGGGCGGGACATGAACAAGCAAATACTGAATCACTATCTGGAGGCGGTGGCTACCATGACTATGAGTTTCATAGGGCATGGCAGGTCAACACATCGGCCAACAGACTTATCCTTATAAGTCCTTTGGAATGGGATGGTAGCTCTTGGGTGAATAACAACCAGCGGGTAAGGTGGCCCCAAATAGCAGAGCTTCTTGACTGGCATCAGACTGGCTCTGGTTTTTCAGACCTTTTAGATACTGAAGGTCATAATGTTTGGTCAGCCCGGCTTGGTAACGCCTTGTATGTATATCAGAATAATTCAATATGGGCTTTGGAGCATGTTGGCGGTAAGACTGTATTCAAGCCTCGTATCGTGGTAGAGAACCTTGGTCTACTTGCTCCACATGCTTTGGTTAGTACAGGTAACATCCACTATTTTATTGGTTCTGACTATCATATTTATTCTTTTCATGGTGGCTCGATAAAGAAATCAATCTCTGAGGCGAAGATACAGAAAGCCTTTGAAGCCGACTTCTTTAACGGTCGAGAAAGTTTTGCATGGTGTGCATTGGATGCTTACATGGAAAGGCTATGGGTGTTCATTGCTTCAGGTACTGGTCAATATCCCAATAAGGCTTATATCTATGATAGGCGTACAGAAACTTGGATGATACGAGACCTTACGCACATGTTCACCACAGGTGGTCATGGTATCTCAGCTTGTGCTCTCTTTGGTAGTGCAACTTTTGTTACTGGTGATATTTATGCTGATGACGCTACTACTACTTATGCTGCTGCTGCAACTGCTGCTACCACTTATGGTTCTACATTAACAGAGCAGCGAGTAGCGGAGACTATGGCTCTTGGAGACACCCAAGGCTACATATACTCCAGTGAAGAGAGTCTGACGGATGATAATGGGACCTCAATACCCACAGATGTCCAAACAAAAAAGTTCGACCTCGGAGACCCAACAATTGATAAGCGATGGCCGGGTATCATAATTACAGCGAAAGGCGGGCAGCTTAAAGTACAGTGGAGATTGGATGGAACAACTACTTGGTCAACAGGTAAAACACTAACCTTTAGTTCTACATCCTTCACTACCAAGACTGCCTATATTAACAGAACTGGCAAGACTATACAATTTCGCTTCACTAATGTAAGCGGTTCTCAATGGGAAGTATCTCAGTTCTCCCTGATAGAACCACAATTGGAGCATACAAGAGATGCGTAACATAGGAGTGACCTATGCCCAGAGATAGTGTACCACCCGTCCCGGAAGAGCAGTCTAACGACTCCGGGTATTATATTGAACAGGAATTGGCCGACATACGCAGGGAACTTCAGCGTATTAAGGATTTCCTTGGTCCGGCTATAGAAGAAGCCAAGTGTGGCCCTACGCCTGACCTTGATGAATAGGAGATAAAAATGAGTTCTGGAAGCAGTAAACAAAAAAGTAGCTCCAGTAGCACAAGTTATATCCCATCGCAGAAGCAGGGTATAACTAGGGCTATTGATACATACATGCCCCAGCTTGGGCAAGGACAGCCAAGTTATCAAGGCCAGCGGGTAGCGGGATTCTCTCCGTTGCAGCAACAGGTGTTTGGTTTGGCCGGAGACAATCTATTCATGTCTCCTGAAGAGACTGATACATACTTCCAGAAAACAATGTATGACCCGGCTATCAAAACCTTTACAGATGATGTAGCCCCGGCTATACGTGAGGAGTATGCTGGTCCGGGCTTCTGGTCAAGTGCTCGTGCAGATGCTGTCGCTGACGCTCGTACAGACCTTGGTACTACTCTGGAGTCTCAGAGAGCTAACCTTCAGTGGCAAAGTAAACAGGCCAATAACCAGTTGCTGCCTATGATGTACGGCTTTGGTGAGGCCCAACAGCAACAGCAGCAAAGCCAGATTAATGCTCTGATGGAGCAGTTCATGGAAGGAAATAGGCTTACCAACCCAGAGGATATGGAAATACTTCTATCCTTGTTTGGTATCCCAATGAGTTCCAGCACTACAAAGTATTCTGCGAATAGTGGTAATCCCTTTATGAGTAGCTTCCTTGGAGGCTATGGAGCAAACTTTGCAAACGCTTTATTTGGGTAATTGTATGTATGCACCAAACACCATTCTTGAAATCACATGGGTGGATATCTGGGAAGATTGTTCATGGCTTTCCGAAAGCGAGTGCATCAAGGAACCAGATAGTGAATGTAAGAGCATAGGTTATTATACAGGACAGACCGACCGATGGCTATTTATATCAGCTACAAGAATGGAAGGACAACGTAATGTGCTGGCGATACCGTTTGGTGTCATCACACATATAAGAGTAATCGGAGATTAGAATGGGACTTTTTGACTTTTTAGGTAATGCTCATCAGGGTTTTCTCAAGGGAGTTGCTCCGGGTCATGTTCAAAATAGAGAGCTTGCCCGTAAGCAAGCCTCACAGCAAATCCAAATGAACCAGCACTCTATGGATATGGACAAGCAAAAGATGTCCATGTTGCAGAAGAAACAGATGTTTGAGCAAATGGTACAGCTACCTGATGCCCTTGCTCGTTATAGCGAAGCAGTTCATTCAGGTGATGCTGTAGCTGAACCCATGCGTAGGTTCTTCAAGATGATGGACTATCCCGATGAACTTATCACAATAGCTGAAAGAATGTCTCCAGAGGAAACAAGGA
>Ga0180434_10005395_pt1 | contig 15094 bp, 8 predicted proteins | sample SS_ome_7_FD_132453 | JGI IMG/M metagenome (GOLD analysis project Ga0180434, IMG submission 132453) | Hypersaline lake sediment archaeal communities from the Salton Sea, California, USA - SS_1_D_2 metaG | ecosystem: Environmental > Aquatic > Non-marine Saline and Alkaline > Hypersaline > Sediment...
ACGATCAACGCTATCAACAGGCAGTTCATATAGCAGCCCATCTACAACAGACGGGAAAACATATAAATGCGCTTGTCGCCCGGCGCAAAACATCCGCTTCAACCGCCGCGGCCGTCGAGGGCGGCACTTGACCCCCGCTGGTTTTTGTTATATCAATTGGCGGCAATCGGCCTTTGCCCAGCAAAATATTTCACGATCATTCGGATGCGCCGCGACACGCCTATGTTTCGTATTGAATCAGCCGGTATAACGGACGTTGGAAAACGACGCCGCAACAATGAGGACGCTATGTTTCTGGACGACGAGAAGCAGCTTTATATCGTCGCCGACGGCATGGGGGGGCATCAGGCCGGTGAAGTGGCCAGCGAAATGGTTGTGGATTCGCTGCGCGCCTACATGGAGCGGTTCAACGAGAACGCAGCGGTTGAAGAATTGTCCGATCCGGACGATTCCCTGTCCAAGGCGGCCAATCGCCTGTTGTCCGGCATTTATCTCGCCAACAAGAGCGTTTATCAGGCCGCACACAGCAAGGAAGCCTATACCGGCATGGGATCCACCGTTTCCACGGTCTACTTCGACGGCGGTACGCTGATCGCCGCCAATGTGGGCGACAGCCCAATTTATCTTGTCCACGACGGCAATATCGAACGCCTGTCCGTGCCGCACACGGTGATGGCGGAGTTGGATTCCCGGAAAGCCGAGCGTCTCGGCGGAGAATTCCGGCATGTGTTGACCAGGGCGATCGGCGTCAACGAAACCGTTCAGGCCGACATATCCGAAATCCAGTGTTTTAAAGGCGACATACTGGTCATTGGATCCGACGGCCTGAGCGACAAGATTGAACAGCACGAAATCAAGGAAGTCGTCCGCAGGGATCGGCCGATGAAGGCCTGCCGTCAGCTGGTGGAGCTGGCCAATGAGCGCGGCGGCGATGACAACATCACGGTCGTTGTTTTAAAGGTGAAGAACAGGCAGTCGAAAATCGGTCGTTTCTTCCGTTCTTTCTTCAAAGGCTGATCAGTGCCGCGGGAAACGGTTCCGGCCCGGGCATGACGTCGGCCCTAATGATTTGACATTTGTATTGAAGAGGGTAGCAAGATGCCGACACTCACGCTGAAATTTAAAGACACCCGCATAAAGACCTTTGCGATTGCGGAAGGTGAAAAACTGTCCATCGGACGACGTGAGACCAATGACATTGTTATTGAAAATCTGGCGGTTTCCGGGTTTCATGCCAAGATCGATGCCATTGAAAAAGGCTATCTGCTGACCGATCTGAAAAGCAAGAACGGCACCTTTGTCAACGGCCAGATGGTTTCCACCCACTGGCTGGGCCATGGCGATGTGATCAGCGTGGGCAAGCACACCCTCATTTTTGTGCACGAGGGCGGCAAGCCCCAGACCGCGCCGGCGGACGACGGCATGGATAAAACCATGGTCATGGAAACCGGCCAGTATAAGGAACTGCTGGCCAAAAACGCCGCCGAGGCCGGCGGCGCCTCTTCGGATCGGGAGCCGGCGGCGCTGTTGTCGTTTCTGTCGGGCGCCAAGGGGGATGTGGAAATTCAGAAAAAGCTCGTCAAAATCGGCAAGGACCCCTCCTCGGACATCGTGGTGGGGGGCCTGATGACCGCCAAAACCGCCGCCACCATCAGCAAACGCCCCAACGGCTATTATATCAGCTATGTCGGCGGCATGGCCAAGCCTAAGGTCAACGACGTGGTCGTGCGGGAATCCATTCAGTTGAAGGAATTTGACATCATCGAAATCGGCCCCGCTAAAATGCAGTTCATTTTCAAAACCGGTTCCTGACAGCGCGACCGTATGCCGGGCATCAGCGTCACCACCGGTAACCGACTCGATCTTCTGGCCCGCGCGCTGGCACGGCAGGTAAGACGACCGCTGCGTTCTGTTTTCAGCGTGGAAACCATCGTCGTGCAAAGCGCCGGGATGGCCCGCTGGGTCTCGCTGCAGCTGGCGGCCCTCAACGGGGTTCACTGTCGGGCCGCATTTCCGTTTCCCAACGCCTTTTTTGACGAATTTTGCCGGAACCTTTTGCCGGAAGCGGCGGAGACGGATCCTTACGCGGCGGACATGCTGCTGTTCCGGATTCTGGGGGTGCTGTCAAGCCGGATCGAACATTCCGCATACCAGGAGCTGCGCAGCTATATCCATCGCGGGCCCCGATCCCTCAAGTGTTTTCAGCTGGCCGCAAAAATCGCCGATCTGTTTGATCAATACCTCGTTTTCAGACCGGACATGCTGACGGAATGGGAAAAGGGCGCGGTTCCTTCGAACGCCGGAGACCGCTGGCAGGCGGACATGTGGCGGCAGCTCACAAAAGAGGAAGCTTCGCCGCATCGCGCACGGCGCCTGGTTCACCTGCTGAACGCCATTCAATCCGGTGCCGTTGACCCCTCCGCCGTGCCGGAGCGCGTATCGGTTTTTGGAATCACCTATCTGCCGTCCTTTCATCTGCGCGTGCTGGAAGCCGTATCCCGGTTGACCGAGGTCCATTATTATTTTTTAAATCCCTGCCGCGAATACTGGGCCGACATCGTCACGGAACCGGAAGCCGGCCGCATCCGCCGCCGCTATCAAAAAAGCGGCCTCCCGGAAAGCGACCTCCATCTGGAAAAGGGCAATCGGCTTCTGGCCTCCATGGGGGCGCAGGGCCGCCATTTTCTATCGGTTGTCACGACGATGGACGGCCGCATGACGGAACACTTCACGGATCCGTCATCCGGCGGCATGCTGGCCCAAATCCAGTCGGACATTCTGAATTTGCGGGATGTGGACGACGGCGGCGCAACCTTCGGGGATGCATCGGGGGTTCGCGACGGCCGCCGGCGCCGCCGGCCGCCCGCGCTGGATGACAGCCTGCAGTTTCACGCCTGTCACAGTCCACTGCGGGAAATTGAAGTGCTGTATGACCAGCTGCTGGCCATGTTCGCGGACGACGGCGGATTGAAGCCGGAGGATGTCATCGTAATGACGCCGGACATCGAAACCTATGCGCCTCTGGTTCAGGCGGTGTTTGAAACGCCTTACGATGAGCGGACGGCGATACCTTTTACGGTGGCGGATAAAAGCATGCTCGCCGAAAGCCAGGAGATTCAGGCCTTCAACGCCGTGCTGGCGCTTGCTGAATCGCGCTGGGAGGCCAGCACGGTGATGGCGCTTTTGGAGTTCGATATCATCCGCGACCGCTTTGGTTTGACCGAAAAGGGACTCGAGGTCATTGCGCACTGGATACGGTCGCTCAACATCCGCTGGGGATATGACGGCGACAGTCGACTTCGGCACGGCGCGCCGGATTTTCCGGAGAACACCTGGCGCGCCGGTATCGACCGCCTGCTGCTGGGGCTGCTCATGCCCGGCGGCGGCAGGCGTTTTTTTCAGGGTATTCTCCCCTGCGATGACATCGAAGGCGCTGATGGGGATCTATTGGGGCGCTTTTTACATTTTTTGGAATCCGTCCGGGCCGCGGCGGATGCCGTCGGCCGAACACGCCCTCTGGCGGCCTGGGCGCCGGTGCTGGGCGGGATTCTCGACACCTTGTTTTCGGCGGCGGATGCGTATGAAAGAACCCTGCAGCGTCTGCGGCAGATGCTGGATCGTCTGGCGGATATCGCGGATCATCTGCCGGTTGATCTTCCGATTGATGCGGCGTCCATGCGCTATTACATCCGGCGGTATTTTTGCAGCCGTTCTTTCGGAACCGGCTTTCTCGCCGGGGGGCTGACCGTCTGTGCCATGCTGCCCATGCGCAGCATCCCATCCAAAGTGATCTGCCTTATAGGGATGAACATGGACTGTTTTCCGCGCAAAGACATCGTCCAGCGCTTCGATCTCATGGCCCGCGCACCCCGCTCCGGCGACCGTTCGGTTCGCAGGGATGACCGATATCTGTTTCTCGAGTCCCTTGTGTCCGCCCAAAAGTGCCTTTACATCAGCTATGTCGGCATGGACGAAAAAGACAATTCGCGGTTGACGCCATCCGTCCTGGTGAGTGAATTGATCGATTATGCCGCCGAAAGATTCGGTGTGCCGCCGGCGGCGCTGGTGACGCAGCATCGTCTTCAGGGATTTTCCAGGGCCTATTATCGCAGCGGGAACGCGCGTCTGTTCAGTTATTCGGAAGAAAATTACCGTGCCGCCGGGGCTCTGGAGACAAACACACCGCCGGCGCCGTTCGTCGACACCGACATGTCGATCCCGACCGGCGGGGTCGTTGATGCGACGGCATTGACCCGTTTTTTTCAACACCCGGCAAAGTGTTTTCTTCAGGCCCATTTTTCCTTGTCGCTGGAAATCGGCGAAACCGGCTTTGATGACAGGGAACATTTCCGTCTGCAGGGCCTGGAACGCTACAAAGCAGACGAGATCCTCTTCAATGCCGTAATGAACGGGGAGCGGTCGGCGGATCAGCTGCCGGTGCTCAAAGCCAAAGGCATGCTTCCCCACGGCCGCATGGGAGCGCTGGCTTTTCAGAACATGGCGCAGGCGGTTGACCGTTTTGCCGCCCAAATGGTCTGCTGTGGTGTTGAAAGCCGTTCCGATGCGATGGAGCTGGAACTTGCGGTCGGAGATGTGACGCTGGTCGGCCGTCTTCCCGACGCCGGTCAAGAGGGCGTCCGCCGCTGCCGCTACGCGAACCTGAAGGCCAGGGACGTCATTGGGCTGTGGCTCCACCACCTGATGGTCTGCTGTGCCGCCGCGAACCGACGTCCGCGGAGTTTACTGATGGGCAAGGATCGTACGGTTACGCTCGCGCCGGTCCAGCGCAGTTGTGATGAACTGGCAAAGCTGCTGCGGATTTACCATGCGGGGCTGCAGCGGCCGTTGCGGTTTTTCCCGGGGGCGTCATATGCGTTTGCCGAAAAACGGCTGAAAGGCAAAAGCCCTTCCCGGGCGCATGCCGCGGCCAAAGCGCAGTGGACGTCCGATTATTTCGGGCGGGGCGAAGGGCGGGACCCTTACGTGCAGCGTTGTTTCGGAGAAACCGATCCGCTGAATTCGGATTTCGAGAACCTGGCGCTTCAAATTGTGGCGCCCCTGCTGGCGCATCTGAACGAGCGGAAAACAGAGGCCTGAAGGGCGTTGAGGCTTTTTCAAACCGGCGCAAGTGCCGATCGGCGCTAAAAGGCCCCCAACTGGCATTTTTTAATTTTGAGACCGAGCTTCTCGCAGGCGGCACCGACGCGCCGCCGCGGGACGTCCGTTTCAGCGGCGATCCGCCAGCAACGGGCACAGGTGACGCGGCCGTTTTCGGCGGCCGCCGACAGGGCGGATGCAACCGCCGGGTCCGTGGGCCGGTCGTCGTCTAAAGCGGTTTTGCCGGGTCCGTGGCCGAACAGCCCCAGCTGGCATTTTTCTATACGGGCTTCCAGAAGGTCGATCGCCAGACCTACGTCGGCCGGTGCTTTCCCGAGCTCCGCGGCGACGGCGTGGGCAGCGGCGCAAGCGATGCGCCCGTTGCGAAGCCGGCTGCGCAGTGCATCGCCGACGACGGGGTCAAGTGTTGTTTCGGGAGGGTGTTTGCGGGCATAATGGCCCCGGTCTTCATGTGTCAAGGGAAGTCCTCCTGTGATGCACAAAAACGGTTTGAAAACAAATCGCTTAAAAAAAAGATGGACGCCGGCGGGGACAACCGCGGCCGTCGTCCTTCAGACGCGATGCCCCGGCATACGGGCCTTACGGCATACCAATGGTAAATATGCTCACTGACACCCCTGGCGTCAAGGGAAATGAAAAAGAGACGGATGGAAAATGACGACCCCTGTTGCCCGACCCTTTGACCTCGCCACGGCGCCGCTGTCCGGCGTCAACCTCATCGAGGCGGGGGCCGGTACCGGCAAAACATACACCATCACCGGGCTTTATCTGCGGTTGATCCTGGAAAGGGCATTGCCGGTGGACCGGATTCTGGTGGTGACCTTTACCAGGGCCGCCACAGAGGAGTTGCGCGACCGTATCCGTGGCCGCCTGCGGGAGGCTTTGACGGCGCTGGATTCGGCCGGTCGGCTGGAGGCGGTGATCAAACCATGCACGGCGACAGAGCGGCGGCGGTGTCGATCCATGCGTCTGTTGGAAAATGCGATCCGGCATTTTGACATGGCGGCCGTTTCCACCATTCACGGGTTGTGCCAGCGCTTGCTGCAGGAAAATGTCTTTGAAACCGACAGCCTGTTTGACACCGAACTGGTGTCGGATTCAGCCGATATGCTGTCCGCGGTCGCGGAAGACTTCTGGCGGCGCCGCTTTTATCAGCTGGACGATGAGCCCGCCGCTTATCTGATGCAGCATTCGGGCGGGCCGGATTATTTCAAACAACTGGCCCTGCAGGCCCTGCGTCCCGGCATCCGCGTCATACCGGATGTGTCGGCGCCGCCGGTGTTGACCTTTCTCCAGCCATTCCGGCGTGCTCTGCAGCAGCTGCGCGCGGCGTGGCCGATGCATCGGGAAACCGTTGCGGCGCTGATGATGCAGCCGGCCCTGCACAGCGGCGTTTATGGAAATTTCAAACCGGATCCGCTGGATCCGTCCATTACCGGCCGTCAGTCCAAAGTCGCGTCCCTGCTGAACGGGATGGACCGTCTGCTGCAGACCGACGGCGGCGCGTTCCCCCTGCCGAAACATTTTGAATGCTTTACCGCCGGCAAACTGGAACAGTGCACCCGCAAGGGCATGCCGACACCGTCGCATACGGTGTTTGATTTGTGTGCCGCTGTTCAAACGGCGGCACAGGGGCTCGAGGCGGAATTGGCGGCCATGTTCGTTCACCTGAAGAGGCAATTTCTGACGTATGCCCAGCAGGCGCTGGCGGCGTACAAAGAAAAACGCAACCTGCAGGCGTACGACGATCTGCTGGTCCGCGTCCGCAGCGCGCTGGCGGCGGACCGCGGCAAACCGTTGATCCGGCGGATTCAGCGGCAGTACAAAGCGGCGCTGGTGGACGAATTCCAGGACACCGATTTGGTTCAGTACGATATTTTCCGCCGTCTGTTTTCCTCCTCCGATCACCTCCTGTTTATGATCGGTGATCCCAAACAGGCGATTTACAGTTTTCGCGGCGCGGATGTTTTTTCATACATGAAAGCCGCTGCCGAGGCGCCGCGGAAGTACACCCTGCTGACGAACTACCGGTCCCGGCCGGATCTTCTGCAGGCCGTCAACACGATTTATGCGGCCCGCAGCCGTCCGTTTTTTTTCAAAGCCATTCCTTTTGAAAGGGCCCGCCCGCCGGACGAAGCGGCGGCCGGCGGCAGCTCGTCCGGCGCCCCTTTGCAATTGTGGTTTGTCGGGTCAAAGGACGGCAGGCCGATGGGGGTGGAAGCCGCCGTGGGCCGCATTGCAGCGGCCGTCGCCGGTGAGGTCGGGCGTCTGGTGGCCGCCGAGGCGGTGCAGGCGCATGACATCGGCATTCTGGTGCGCACCAACCAACAGGCCGACATCATGAAGACGCACCTGCTTGAGAACGGCATACCGGCGGTGGCATACAGCGTCAAAAACATATTTGACACCCATGAGGCGGCCGAAATGCATCAGCTGCTGCTGGGAATCAGCGAACCGTTGAACGAACGGCGTTTGAAGGCCGCGCTGGTGACCGACATGATGGGGGTGACCGCGCGCGAACTGGCGGCGGCCGAGGAAGGCGGCGTCGACTGGCGCCGGCGGTTGGTGCGGTGCATGGAATACCACCGCATGTGGCGGCGGCAGGGCTTCATGCCCATGTTCAGACGCCTGATGAAAAGGGAAAATGTACGTCCGCGCCTGTTGGCTTTCAATGATGGCGAAAGACGGCTGACAAATCTGATTCATTTGTCTGAAATTCTACACAAACAGTCGATCGGTTCCCATCTTGGCGTCGCCGCGCTGGTGCGATGGCTGGCGGTGCAGCGGGATCCGAAAACCCCGCGCATGGAAGCCGACCAGCTGCGCCTGGAAAGTGACGCCGATGCCGTTACCATTACAACGATTCACCGCAGCAAAGGCCTGGAGTATCCCGTGGTCTTCTGTCCCTTCGCCTGGGGCGCTTCGTGGGTGAAGGACGATGCCGTCATGTTTCATGCCCCCGGCCGGGACCGTTGTCTGACCGTCGATGTGGGTTCCGCCGCGTATGCCGACAACCGGCTGCGGGCCGCGAATGAACGCCTTTCGGAGAACCTGCGCCTGCTTTATGTCGCCCTGACCCGCGCCGTCCGGCGCTGTTATCTGGTGTGGGGGCGGATCAATACGACCGACACCGCCGCCATGGCCTATTTGATGCATTTCATGGAACCGCTGCCGGCGGATGATGCAAAAACCGATGTGCTCAAAGCCGTCCAGCAATGCATCAAAGGCAAAACCGACGCGGATTTGTGGCAGGATCTCACGAACCTCGCCGCGGCGTCGAAAGGAACCATTGCCCTGAAAATGCTGCCCCGGGAAGCTTCTGAACCGTTTTCGCCGGCGGTCCGGGAAAAAGACCGCGCTCTGGTGTTCAAACCTTTTACAGGCCGCATCGACCGAAGCTGGCGCATCAGCAGCTATTCATCGCTGATCTCGGGCCGGGCCGCCGACCATGAATATCCGGAGCGCGATGATCCCCGGATCCGGGCGGCAACCGCCGCCCCGGCGGTGTACGCCGCCCCGGCCGATGACGCTTCTGGAACGGATGTGCCCGGACCGGACGATACGGTGGTCTCATTTCCGAGGGGAGCGGCTGCGGGATTGTTTTTTCACGCCCTGTTGGAAGAAGTGAACTTCGCCGGCATGGAGGGCCTTGATTTGCGGCGACGGACCGGGCGGATGCTTGAGGCGCACGGGTTTTCAAACGCCTGGCAGCCGGCGGTGGCGGCGATGATCGAGCGCCTGGCGGCTATCCCTCTGGCCAATCCGATGCACACCTTTGCCCTTTCTTCGGTGCCGGAGAGCGATCGCGTCAATGAAATGGAATTCTACTTTCCTCTGAAACGAATCACACCCGCCGCCCTGGCGGACTGTTTTCGGGATCACCTGGATCGGGCCGCGTGCAGCGCTTTTGCCGAGCAGCTTGATCAGCTGGCCTTTCCGGTGACGGAGGGGTTTATGAAAGGCTACATCGATTTGGTGCTCGAAGCCGGCGGCCGGTTTTTTTTGATCGACTGGAAGTCGAATTATCTCGGACCCCGTCCCGGTGACTATGGACCCGATTCGCTGCGGGAGGAAATGCGCCGCTCCTATTATTACCTGCAATATCATTTGTATGCCCTGGCGCTGCATCTTTTTCTGCGCCTGAAAAAGCCGGAATACCGCTATGAAGATCACATGGGAGGCGTCTTTTACATCTTTTTAAGGGGCGTCGCCGCAGGCTGTGATCCGACCTGCGGCGTGTTTTACGATCGACCGGATCCGGCGCTGATGAATCGTCTGGAAAAACGGCTTGTGTCGTCCGAACAGGTGTGAAATTGAAAGTGCTTTGCGTCCGGCATGTCCGTGCCCATGATGGCTTCGACGGGCGGGGGCTGCGTTTCCGGCGCACAAAGAAACGCAGTGCTTTCGGCGGCGGCCGCACCGCTGCTGTTTCGAACAAACGGAGAAAGAGATAAAGGATGCCTGCATCGGCGGAGAGGTCCGCGGAAATCGATACGAAGCTGGCCGAATTCACGGCCGGGTTGGCCGGAAGCGACAAAACGCTGGTGCATGCCACCGTGGCGCTGCTGAGCCGCCGCGTCAGGGAAGGGGACGTGTGCCTGCCGCTTGCAGTGCATGCGGGCGCTTCGGTTTTTCAAGAAGGCATTGCCGGCAAGACGACCGTTTTTCCGGAGCGGCGCCAATGGCGCCGCCGGCTTTTCAACAGTGGAATCGCCGGCCGGCCGGGGGATCGCCGGCCGCTGATCGTCGACACAGCCGATCGGTTGTATTTTTACCGCTACTGGGCCTATGAGGATCAATTGGCGGCAGGGATTCGAAAGCGCCTCGACGCACCGGTCGCGGCGCTGGATGCCGATCGTTTAAAGGAGAGCCTGACGCGATATTTCCCGGGCGGCGCCGGCGAGGCGGGACAATGGCAGAAGATCGCGGTGATTGCCGCCGTCCGGCACCGGTTTTGTGTGGTGTCCGGTGGTCCCGGTACCGGTAAAACCACGGTTGCGGCCAGGATACTGGCCAGCCTGCAGGATCAGACGCCGTCCCGTCCGTTGCGGATGTTTCTGGCGGCGCCCACCGGCAAGGCCGCCGCCAGGCTGACGGAGGCCATTCAACAGGCAAAGGAGCGGCTGAATCCGGACGGCGTGATCCGGCAAAGCATTCCCGACGAGGCGCTCACCATTCATCGCTTGCTGAAGCCTTTTCGCCATTCGCCCTTTTTTCACTACAATGCCGAAAACCGCCTGCCGGCCGATGTGGTGCTGATCGACGAGGCGTCCATGGTGGATCTGCCGTTGCTGGCGAAACTGATGACCGCGCTGCCGTGCCGTGCCAGGCTGATATTGATGGGCGATCGCCACCAACTGGCTTCGGTCGAATCCGGTGCGGTGCTGGCGGACATCTGTGACGTGGGGCGCCGGTATTCCGATGCATTTGTACGTCTGACAGCGGCCTGCGCCGGAAATAAGGCCGCCACGCTTCTTCCCACCGGCGGCGAACCGCCGAACAAAACGGCGGACGCGGTTGTTCGTCTGGAAAAGAGCTTTCGCTTTGCGCCGGACAGCGCCATCAGCCTTGCAACGCACGCCATCAATCATGGCGACGGTGCGGCCGTGCTCAAGGTATTGCAGACCGCACGGACGGAGGAACTGTTCTGGCATCCAGTTGTCGACCTGCAGCTGCTGCGGTCGTCGATTCTGGAAAATTACCGCAGCCTGTTTGTGCGGCCGGACCCGCGTGAGGCCCTGGAAGTCCTTTCGCGCTTCAGAGTGCTTTGTGCCCTCAACAGCGGTCCTTTCGGCGTGCGGGCGATCAACGCCCTGGCCGGGTCCATTCTCCATCAGGCGGGTTTTATTAAAGCGGACAGAGAGGCCGGCGGCATCTGGTATGCGGGGCGGCCGATCCTGATTACCGCCAATGACTACGATCACGGTCTTTACAACGGGGATGTGGGCATCACCCTTTACGATCCCGACAAAAGGGACAGCGGCCTTTTTGTTTTTTTTGACGGTCCCGGCGGCCGGACACGGCGCTTTGTGCCCTATGGATTGCCGGCCCATGAAACCGTCTATGCCATGACGGTTCACAAAAGCCAGGGCTCGGAATTTAACCGCATCCTGATCGTTCTGCCGCCGAAGGACCATCCTCTGCTGACCCGGGAACTGTTGTACACGGCCATGAGCCGCGCCCGGCAAAAAATATCGCTTTTCGCGGGAGAATCTGTTATAAAAGGCGCCGCATCAAGAAAAGTGATACGATCTTCAGGACTGCGCGATCGCCTGTGGCCGCGGAATAATGACACCGGTTCCGGTGTGGCATGCGGGCCTTATCATCATTGACCAGCGACGGAGAGAGACATGCGCAAAACCATCATCAGCGGAACCGGCCGGCATGTGCCCGAAAGGCGCATTACCAATCAGGACCTGACACAGTGGATGGAAACCTCGGACGAGTGGATCCGGCAGCGGACCGGCATCGAACAGCGCTACTGGGTCCCGGCGGAAGGCGGGGTGGGCGTGTCCGATCTGGGCTTGGCGGCGGCTGAAATCGCATTGGATCGTGCCAAATGGTCCCCGCGGGACATCGATTTGATCCTATTCGCCACCCTGAGTCCGGATCTTTTTTTTCCGGGTTCCGGCTGCCTTCTGCAGCACAAGCTGGGGCTGGATACGACGCCTGCACTCGATATCCGGCAGCAGTGCACCGGTTTTCTGTACGGTCTCGCCACGGCGGATGCGTACATCAGAAGCGGTCTGGCCGACCGGATTCTCTTTGTAGGCGCCGAAGTCCACAGTACCGGGCTGGATATATCCACCCGGGGCAGAGATGTGGCGGTTATTTTCGGGGACGGCGCCGCGGCGGTCTGTCTGGAGGCAATGGAAACGGACAGGGCCGTGGGGGTTTTGGCCTCGGCGCTGCACGCCCAGGGCGAACTGGCGCGCAGTTTGATGGTGGAGGCCCCGGCATCCCGTCTAAATCCCCGCATCGACCACCGTCTGCTTGCGGAGGGGCGGCATTTTCCGGTGATGGACGGGAAAACCATTTTTAAAACCGCTTTGAAACGGCTGCCGGAGGTGACCCGCGAGGTGCTCGACAAAGCCGGTTTGTCCATCGGGGATATCGATCTTTTTATTCCGCATCAGGCCAATCTGCGCATCAACCAGTTTTACCAGCAGTCCCTCAAAATTCCGGACGAGAAGATGTACAACAACATCCATCGCTACGGCAACACCACCGCCGCCACGATTCCCCTGGCACTGGATGAAGCCATCGAAAAAGGCATTGTTCAATCCGGCGGCACCCTGCTGTTTCTCGGTCTGGGCAGCGGCGTCACCTGGGGCGCCGCTGTCTGCCGCATGACATAAAATCGCCGGTCGGCGATTTTATTCCACCGTCAACTCCTGACCCGGGTATATCTTGCTGCGGGGCGTCAGATTGTTCACGCGCAGGAAGCGTTCCAGCGGCATGTTGTGACGACGGGCGATGGTGTAGGGGTTGTCGCCGCGTTTGACGAGGTAGGTCGTGCGGGTCTTTGACGCCGCCGGCGGCGGGGCCGCGCCCGGAATTTTCAACGACTGTCCCTTGTAGAGGCGGGTGCTGTCCAGGTTGTTGATCTCCTGAATCCTGCGGGTTGTCGTGCCGAAGCGCCGGGCCAGTATCCAGAGGGAGTCCCCGCCCCGGACGACATAGTTGGTGAAGGCATCCGAATCACTGCGGGCCACCGCTGTCGGGGTGTGATCAATGACAACACCCTTCTGCGGTATTTTCAGCTTTTGGCCGGCGACAATGTAGTTGGAACGGCGCAGGTTGTTGGCCTGCATGATGCGCCGCACGCTGCTGCGATAACGCTGGGCGATGCCGGAAAGGGTTTCACCGCGTCGGACCCGATGGTAGAGATAGGACGGACGGGGAGGATGGGCGATCGGAATGGCGTCGATGACGGCCAAAAGGCGCTCGGATTGGTCGGGCGGCACTTTGAGCGTGTAGGTTTCCGGCGGAAGAATATTGTAGTGCAGCTCGGGGTTCAGTCCCTTGAGAACGGAGACCGGCACACCGATTTCGCGGGCCACATCGGTCAGCTGGACCTGGCGGGACACTGCCGCCGTCTCAAAAGCAAACGGCGGATCCGTTTCCACCGCATCCAAACCGTATTTTCGGGGATGCTTCACGATGTGGAGTGCGGCCAGAAAGCGTGGCACATAGCGGGCGGTTTCAAAGGGGAGCCGCTCGAAAAGATCCCAGAAATTGTCGAGATAGTTGATGTTCTGAGCCCGAATCACTTGCAGCACGCGGCCTTCACCGCAGTTGTAGGCCGCCAGAACGGTTGTCCAGTCGCCGAAGATGTTGTGCAGCTCCTTTAGATACGCAATGGCGGCCTCCGTCGATTTGACGGGGTCGATGCGTTCGTCGACGTACTTGTTGCGCTTGAGGCCGAATTTGTAGCCGGTGGACGGAATGAACTGCCACAGCCCAAGCGCCCTGGCGCGGGAGAGGGCTTTCACCATGAAGCCGCTCTCTATCAAAGGCAGCCAGGACAACTCTTCCGGCAGTCCGGCCGCTTTCAGCCTTTCTACGATCAGCGGCCGGTATCTGCCCGATCGTCTGTAGGAACGCAGAAAGAACTGTTTTTCCGGGCCGGTGAAGCGCTTCAGTTCGGCCTCGACATAGGTGTTGAGGTTCATGGGAATGGCGTCATAACTGCCGCTGACGACAATATGCCGGGATGCGTAAATTTCCAGAATCCGCTTGGAGATAAGGTAGCGCAGATCCTCCTTCTGCTGGATGAGGTCCGGTTTGTCGGCGACATCGATGTCCAGAATCAGCGCATACGCCTGATCCAAGGCTTCCAGTGCATTCTCGAGTTCCCCTTTCTGCCAGAAATCCTGAGCGGTCTGGCAGAATTCCAGGGCTTCATCCAGGACGATATGCACCGGTTTGGCCGGGGGTGCTGTTGCGGGGAGGGGGGCGGGCGCGGGCGGTCCCGAGAGGGCGCGGGAGGCGGTTTCGGTGGGCGATTGGGGATAGACGGGTCCCATCGGCGGGTTTTGCTGCGCGGCGATTTCCAGATAATGCTGCACTTTAAGCCCGTCTTCCTGATGGCGGGTGTCGTTTTCGCCCGCGGCGCTGTCTTGTTCCAGAAAAGGGGGTTCGGCCGGGGACACCGATGGCGCCGGGCTGGCTGCATCCGTTGTCTGGATGTCTGTTTCCGCTGAATGCGGCAAAGAGAAATCCGCTTCCGTTTCAGCCGCCGCGCCGGTTGTTTCTTCTTCAATGAGAAGACCCGATTCAGCGGTCCCGACGGTCGACGGTTTGTGCATTGCGGACTGGCAGCCCGCCAGGAAAAAGAACGATAACAATGTAAACAAAAGGTATCGGCGGCAAAGCAAAATGCGTTCCCCAATTTACGGTTGACACAGAATCTGAAAACAACGGTTCCTGCCGGTCAGCCAAACGGCATATGCCATAGCTTATACGGCGCTGTCCTGTCAAGGCTTTTGAGAGGATGTTGCCGGCCATGCACCGCCGCCGGCCGAAAACAGACGATCGCGGCCCCTCGCAGCGGCGGCAAACAGGGATGCAAAAAAAATCAAAAAAAATATTTTTTGGCTTGCAATTTTTGAAAAATGTGTATAGTAAGTTTTGTTTCAGATTTTAGAGACAGATGTCAACCCGGTTGACATGCGTTATTTGAAATTCAAAAACCGGCATGGACACGGCGGGCCAGCGTAGCTCAGTTGGCAGAGCTACTGATTTGTAATCAGTGGGTCGGGGGTTCGAATCCCTCCGCTGGCTCCACACGGGCAACATGAGTGTAGCAGAAACCGTCGGGCGGCGCAAGCGGGTTGTGCGTAGCGGCACGCGAGACCTTCGACCGCCTGATGATCGCCATATTAATCCGGTGGGGTTCCCGAGCGGCCAAAGGGAACAGACTGTAAATCTGTCGGCGAAGCCTTCGGAGGTTCGAATCCTCCCCCCACCACCA